>Ga0207641_10006283_pt1 | contig 10044 bp, 6 predicted proteins | sample KBSSwiS62_FD_184306 | JGI IMG/M metagenome (GOLD analysis project Ga0207641, IMG submission 184306) | Switchgrass rhizosphere microbial communities from Kellogg Biological Station, Michigan, USA - KBS Switchgrass S6-2 (SPAdes) (version 2) | ecosystem: Host-associated > Plants > Roots >... | reverse complement strand
GACCCAGTCCATGCGGGCGACGTGCGCCAGCTCGTGGGCGATGATCGCCTCGGCCTCACCGGCGGCCTCGACCGCGCGGCTGTTGAGCAGGATCACCGGGCGCATCAGGCCCCAGCTGATCGGCGAGGCGAGGGCGTTGCTGGTGAGCAGCGCCGTGCCGTGCTTGAACCCCATCCGCTGTTGCGCGCGGGCGAGCGCAGTCAGCCAGTGGCCGTCGACCAGCACGTCGGCCCGGGCGCGCAGCGCGATCAGCCGGGCGAGCGCGAGGAAGGTGATGAGAAGGAGGATCGCGGCGGGCACGGCATAGAGCGCCATGGTCAGCGCGAGCGGACTCAGCGCCGCGTTGGCCGGCTTCACCCTGGCGACGATCTCCTGGGCCACGGGCGCGATCGGCTGCGCGGCTGCCGTGGTGGGCGCCGGAGCGGAGGCCGCCGGGGCCTCGGCCGCGGGGGCGCTGCCGAACAGCGCCGGCGTTTCGACGTTCCAGCTCGGCAGGACCAGCGGCGCCAGGGCCATGATCACCAGCGCGAGCAGGCCGATATGCGCGAGCCACGAGCGCTCGGCCGCCGAGCGGCCCTTGATCAGCTGCAGCAGTCCGAGCGTCAGGCCGGCGATCAGCAGCGACTTCAGCGCGATTCCGATCAGGACGGACATCAGCGGCCCCCTTTGGCCTGGCGGGCGCGGGCGATCATCGCCTCGAGCGCGTCGAGCTCGTTCTTGTCGATCCCATCGGACATGCCGAGCAGGGCCGAGGCGGCGCTCGCCGGCGAGCCATTGAAGAAGGTCTTCACGATGTCGGTGAGGGCTGATTTCTTGGCGACCGAGTCGGACAGCACCGGGCTGTAGAGATAGCCGCGCTCCGATTCGGTGCGCTGGACATAGCCCTTGTCCTCGAGCCGCTTGAGCATCGCCCGCACCGCCGAGCCGCTCAATTGGTCGGGCAGGGCGTCGCAAATGTCGGAGACGGGGAGGGCGCCCCGCTCATAGAGGATATCGACGATCTGGCGTTCGCGGGGCGGCAGCTTCCTAAGCATTCCTAAGGTCCTCCGGCGACGGGACTCGCCGCGCTACATTTGTAGCATGTGCTACATTTGTAGCGTGAATGCAAGCTGAATTCGACGTCAGGTTTTCGGCCAATGGCGGACATGGGCCTCTGTTTGTCGGTTGGTCGGTCCTTGTGATACGAAGTGAGATGCCGAATCGGCCTCTCCACGGGGCGCGAGATGGCTTCTTTCGTTTCACGTTCATCGCTTGCGCTGGCTTGTGCTCACCCGCTCACCACGCGCGCTCTTCCTGCTGAGATCCTGCGGGTAGACGCCGCCACAGTCCCCGCAGGCGGTCGGGACTCCGTGGGGACCGGGTGAAAGGGCGCGAGAAAGACGGCACGGCCGGTTGGTTCGGCCTGCCGCGCTGGCTTGCGCTGTTCCTCGCAGCTACCGTTCTCGTCGGTACCGGATTTCTTCTCTGGCTAACCGCACAAGCGTTCAGCCGCTCCAGTACCCTGGACGCTCGCCGGGCTCGGGCGCTCGACATTGCGGCCGACTACATTGCGAAGTGGCCCACCGTCGCGACGACCATTGGACAGACCAGCCTGTACCATCGAAGCAAGGCCCAACCGGGCAAGGAAAGGGGCAAGGGAAATGTCCTCTACGCCTATCTCTATCATCCTCAATTTGGTGCGTTCCAGGTCAAGTACGATCGGGGCCAACATGGATGCGAGCGAAAGCTCGACATCGAAAATAACCGACTGACGGTTAGCGGTGAGGCCCTGAAGTCCACCAAGGGGACTTCGGAACCCGAACGCGAATATATCGATCGGGCCCGCAAGACATCCTGGATTCCCCCAAAGAACCCCGCAAATCCGATCTGCTTCACGATTGCCAATCTTGACCTCGCGAAGGTGGTACCGTCGCTTCCTAACTTCTCGCACCTCCTGCTGATCGAAGATCCCCGCGGATCCGTTCAGACTGGCACGCCCACTGCACCGAACGCCGCGAATGGCGGCGCGAGTTGGCGCGACGGTCGCGTGGTTGCGTGGGTCGGCCCATTTGAGCTGCCGATCCGGCGGCTCTCTGACCTTCCCGCGCTCGAGAATGAGATTCCGAAGGTCGTAATGAAGACGGCTGAGGCCGCTTACAACGCCTCGGCCAAGGAGGCCGCGATTCAACGGGATGCGCGCGCAACGGACGCTCTCGAACCCTTCGACTCGCGGGTCGCCGGCAAAAGCTATCGTTTCTATTGGCGCCCGATCGTGTTCGAGCTGCCTGCGGACTCCGCCAAGCCAAGTCAGGAGCCCAAGAGTTACTATCTCGTTGGGGTGGCGCCGAGCCGCGTCGCGCCGGAGCCAGGACGCGCGAAAACCGAAATCCTCGCCTTTGCTTTCGCGCTGATCATGCTTGTCACGCTGATGCCTGTCGTGAAGCTTGCCTTGCTCGGACCCGTCGACAGCATGAAGGCGATCGAAGTCACCGCGATCTGGCTGGGGATTGTCGCGGCGGCCGCGCTTGGCGTTGCCTTCTGGATTGGCGTTCAAGATGTCCTTGTCGCCAGGAATGTCACATCGGATCAGGTGGCAGACGCGGCCGCGGCGCTCGTCCAGAAGATTGACAGCGGGTTGCGCGACGCGCTGCTCTCGCCTGAGATGGATGAATTGTCTCGGAATCTCATACGGCCGAATCCGGACAAAGCATTGGTCACCGGGTGGGCGCCTCCGGACGAAGTTTCCCGCCAGCCGCCAGTTGCCAAGGTCGAGAATCTAGTCCTGCTCGATGCCAATGGCAGGCAAGCGAAGGACACAATCATCAAAGCGGCACGCAACAATGTGGGCGCCAATTTTGATCTTAGTGACCGCTCCTATTTCATCCGGGCACAGGATGAAGACTTCGCACCGAAGACCGAACCACTTGCCGACGCACGAAGGAAGGGCGGCGGGCCGTGTTCCATTTGGAGGGATATTGAGGGCGGACTTGTTTTCGAGCAGGTCCGATCTCGGACCGACGGCGCTCCCAAGACGATTGTCGCGGCGAAACTTCGACGTCCGGCTCGGAACCTCAGCTGCGACTCAAAGGCGGCAAGATTCTTGAGCAAGGACGAGCGCTTGCAGCCGAACGTCGCCGTGGGGGCCTTCGTCATGTCCTCGATGCTTTCGCCAACGCTGGGCCCCGACATTCGCTTTGCAGTTGTCGACACCTGGGACGGAGCCCCGGGGCGTCCAGTCTTGTTCCACAGCGATTCCTACCGGGTCGGAGTTGAGCGGTTCAACGAAAGCCTCAGCGCCGGTACGCGCGCGCGGCTTTCTGCTGAGATCGGTGATCCGGTGCCTTGCGAGTCAACCGTTCATCCGACGGTGCTAAACCAGCCCAAACCGTTCACTGGCATCTACGAGCAGGAAGCAACCCTGTTCGCGGTGGCGCGGGTGCCTTGCACCGACTGGGCGGTGATCGCGTTCAAATCGCGACGCCTCGTCGACTCGCAGGCGGTAAAGCCGGCGCTTCACGCGATCGTCCTGTGGGCTTCGCTGGCCATCTTTCCCTATTTGCTGTGGATGGTTGCGGCGGCCTTGTTACCGCGCGACCAGGCCTGGGTGTGGCTGTGGCCCGAATGCACGAGGCGGAAGAAAAAGGCATATCTGATCCTCTCCCTCATCCTCGCCGGTGCTGACGTTGTTGCTCTGGGACTCGTGGCGATTGCCTGGCCGCTCACGGCGCTGGTAGTTTGCGGGCTTGCTGCAACCGCCGCTCTCGGGTGGCTCGTGTGGTTGCATTTCGGGGGCGAACTCAAGGCATGGCTATGGCGCGTCCGAAACGGACCTGCCGACGACGCATTGCTCGGACCAGCGGACAGCCCGCAGGAACGGCAAAAGGCTCCGCCCGCGCTCGATCGCGCGACAGAACGACGATTCACTTACTTCGTCATCGCGCTGCTCATCGCGGTGTCTGTTGTCCCGGTTGCCGCCTTCGCCGCCGACGCACGCGCCTATTTCGCGCAGGTTTCCGCGGCGAAGGTGCTGGCAGGTGACCAGGTCCGAGATACGCTTGGGGTCAAGTCGTGGGCCGCAATTGCGCGGATGGAGGGTCTAAATATTGCTCGAGATGACGGCCAGCAGCCGGTCCAACCACTGGTTCAGACCCGACGCCCGCAATATTTCACCGAGACCCTGCGCCGGCAGGCAGGCTTCGACACCGGCGTCGAGCTGGCAGCCGAGTCTCCCACTCACTGGTTGATCGGCATCCCCTTCCTCGGGACTATGGACGGTTTCACGCTCGTCTCGGTAGCCCTCATGATTCTTACAATCATGATCATTGCGATTTACGCCACCCTGTGGGGGCTGTTCGGTTTCGGCGTGGCACTCGAAGCGGTCGAGTATCCGAAGCTGGAGGTCGAACAAAAACACGAGGAATGGGTCATCAAGGGCAAACTGCCACCACGTTTCCTTGTCATTCGGGCGGAGGGCGATTGTCTAAAGGCGCTAAAGAGAGGCGCCTTCAACATCGACCTCAACGAAGAAATCAGGACCGGGCGCAGACGGCTGCTCCCGAAGGCGGACAAAGCGCATCCCAAGCTTATTCTGATCCACAATCTCGGGCTCTTGCTTGGGGATCCGGACGGCCGCCGCAAGGCTTTGGAGAGGCTCGAGGAGATTCTCGCCAGGCAGTTCGACAAGCCGGACGAAGAGCAGAACCAAGGGCAGGACGATCGGCCAAACTATCGGGTTGCAATGTTGACGTCTCTCACTCCTCTCGAACGGCTGCTCCAGTCGTTCGAGCGCGAGCGTGATGAAGGCGATCAGCTCGACAAGGAGCAACAAACGGCTGCTCGCCTCGCGCGTGCCAAATACCGCGAAGACATGCGCTGGAGCGCGGTGTTTGAAGAGTTCAAGACCTACTACCACGCCGCCCGCCCGCGGGGGGATCCGCCAGGCTTGGAACTGGCCGGGAATGTGGTGAGGTGGGTTTGGTGGGAACTCAGATACATTCCCGACGCAGTGGTCGCGGCGATGATTTGGGATTCAAAAAGAAGAGAGGATAAGGAGCCAACGCTCAAGGAAGAAATTCTGATTTGGGCCGGAGAAATCGAGAAATTTAAACCAGAGCGGCAGGCAATAGTCGACCACCTCGCGTCGAGCCTGATCGAGCATTATCATCTCATGTGGTCGCTCTCGAGCAGGGCGGAGCGTCTTTTGTTGTACCGGATTGCCCACGGGCACGTGCCCAATGTCGCAAAGGCCTATGCGCTGCGATCGTTGGTCAAGCGGGGCCTCGTAGTGCTTGATCCTTATCCGCGAACCATGAACGATAGTTTCGCACAGTTCGTTGTGCATGTTGAAAAGCCGGAGACCATCAAGAATTGGCGGCGAACTCAGGAATCCGGTTTCTGGGACTGGGCGCGGCTGCTGTTCGGGTTGGTGCTGCCGCTGGCTGCGGGCGTGTTGGTTCTGGCTGCCATCTTCAATGGCGACTCGATTGCGGCCGTCGTCCCGCTGATCATCGCGGCTGGCCCAGCTCTCATCAACGCACTCGGCGCCGCTCGGCGCACCGCGGCGGCATAGCGCGAATCAAGAACTTGGCGGATGGGGTGGGATTCGAACCCACGGACGCTTGCACGTCGCCGGTTTTCAAGACCGGTGCCTTAAACCGCTCGGCCACCCATCCATATGCGCTCGCGAGAACGCTTCGCGTGGTTTTCAAGCCCGCTCGGCTTGGTGACCTGCCCCCGGCAGGTCAGTCGCCTCGCGCTTAAACCACTCGGCCACCTCTCCTTAATCGACTGCCGCATATCATCCGGAGCGCCGGGCTGTGCAAGGCGCGCGATGAACCAAGCTGGCCGGATGCGGGTTATCCAGCATAGCCTCGGCAGTGATGAGGAGCGTAGGGTTGCGGATGCTCGGGGGATTGGTGCTGGCGGCGGTGTCGGCGATGGCGATCGCGACGCCGTCGGCGCAGGTGCAGCCGCCGGCGGTTCCGCCGCAGCAGGCTCAGGTCGCCCAGACCTACGTCTATCCGCCGCCGGCCTATGCCGCGCCCGTCACCAGCCCGTGGGACGCGCACAAGCAGCGCCTGGCGGCGCTCGCGCGCCAGCAGGGGGTGCGCGAAGCGACCATCCAGGCGGTGATCCCGGCGCTGCAAATCAACTCGCGGGTGATGGAGCTCGACCGCGCCCAGCGGCCGACGAGCTACAGCAATTACGTCCAGAACTACCGGCCGTACCTCGACCGCCACATCACCAGCTCGCTGATCAACCGCGGCCAGTCGCGCTACTCGGCGCATTGGTCGAACCTGTCGCGGATCCAGTCGCTCTACGGCGTCGACCCGGCGGTGATCATGGCGATCTACGGCAAGGAAACGAGCTACGGCTCGGTGACCGGCGGGTTCGACCTGCTCGAGGCGCTCGCGACGCTCGCCTACGAGGGCCGGCGGCGGTCGATGTTCGAGCAGGAGTTCGTCGCCGCGCTGAAGCTGATCGACCAGGGCGTCAGCCGCTGGCAGCTGCGCGGCAGCTACGCCGGGGCGACCGGCTATCCGCAGTTCATGCCCACGGTCGCGCTGCGGCTGCGCGCCGACGGCGACGGCGACGGCTATGCCGACATCTGGCGCAACGAGGACGACGCCTTCGCCTCGATCGCCAACTACCTGCGCGACGCCGGGTGGAAGCGGAACGTGCCGTGGGGCGTGCCGGTGTACATCCCCGCGACCCTCAACCGGGCCGCGATCCAGTCGCGGCTGACCCCGCCGCGCTGCCCCGCGGTCTACCGCCGCCACAGCCGCTGGCTGACCGTTGCCGAATGGCGCGCGCTCGGGGTCGTGCCGACCGGCCGCGCCTTGCCGGACACCGAGCTGGCGGCGCTGATGGAGACTCCGGGCGCTTATGCCCAGGGCTATCTGCTGACCACCAACTACCGCGCCATCCTCGATTACAATTGCTCGAACTTCTACGCTTTGGGCGTCGGGCTGCTGGCGAATGCCATAGCGGAGCGATAGAGGAGGGGCGTCGTCCACCATCAACCGGGGAATCGGTCCGCTCCATGTCGCGCTTTGTCCTGTCGTCCGCCACTGCCTCGCTGCTGTTCGCCGCCGGAGCGCCCGCCGCGGCGCCGACGTTCGATACGCCGGCCAGGGTCGCCTATCTGATCGACGTCTCCTCCGGGGCGACGCTCTATGCCAAGAACCCCGACACGCGGATGCCGCCGGCCTCGATGGCCAAGATGATGACGGTCGAGGTGGCGTTCGAGCTGATCGACAAGCAGCAGCTGGCGCTGAACAAGATGTGCACCGTCCGCCCGGAAACGTGGCAGAAATGGCATGGACCGGCCGCCGGCTCGACCATGTTCCTGTCGGCCAACGAGCAGGTCAGCGTCGAGAATTTGCTCCACGGCATCGTGACTTTGTCCGGCAACGATGCGTCGGTGGTGCTGGCCGAATGCATCGCCGGGACCGAGCAGGCTTTTGCCGGGCAGATGAACGCGCTGGGCAAGAAGATCGGGCTGACTAACAGCCATTTCGGCAATTCCAACGGCTGGCCCGACGAGGGCGTGACCTACGTCACCGCCCGCGACCTCGCGACCCTTGCCCGGTCGGAGATCGAGAACCACTACGCGCTCTACAAGAAGTTCTATTCGCAGCCGAGCTTCACCTGGGGCAAGACGATGGGATCGGGCGACAACATCACCCAGCAGAACCGCAACCCGATCCTCGGCAAGGTGCCCGGCGCCGACGGCCTTAAGACCGGCCACACCGACGAGGCCGGCTACGGCTTCACCGGCTCGGCCGACCAGAACGGCCGCCGGCTGATCGAAGTCGTTGCCGGCCTGCCGAGCTGGAATGCGCGAGTCGAGGAATCGACCCGGCTGATCCAGTGGGGCTTCAACGCCTGGACCGCCAAGCCGCTGTTCAAGGCGGGCACGAGGGTCGGGACTGCGCGAGTGCAGATGGGCAGCAGCAGCGAAGTCGCGCTGGTGGCGCCGCGCGACCTCGCCGTCACCGTGCCGGCCGGGCTGCCGAGCGGCGCGACCGGCATGAAGATCCGCTACCAGGGCCCGGTCGCGGCGCCGATCAGGAAGGGCGACCATATCGCCGACCTGGTGATCACCACCGCCGACACGCCGCCGCAGGTCGTCCCGCTGGTCGCCGGCGAGGATGTCGGCGAGGCCGGCTTCTTCGGGCGCATCTGGATCGGGCTCAAGTCGCTGTTCGGGATGGCGTGAGCCGCGGCAGGTTCATCAGCCTCGAAGGCGGGGAGGGGGTCGGCAAGTCGACGCAGCGCGAGGCGCTCGCCGTCGCGCTCCGGGCGCGTGGGCTCGAGGTCGTCGAGACGCGCGAGCCGGGCGGAAGCGAGGGCGCGGAAAAGATCCGCGACCTGCTGCTCGATCCGCGAGAGGACTGGGCGGACCGGACCGAAGCCCTGCTGTTCGCGGCCGCGCGCGCCGAGCATGTGGAAAGGACCGTGCGCCCGGCGCTCGACGCCGGCCGCTGGGTTCTGTCCGACCGCTTCATCGACAGCTCGCTCGCCTACCAGGGGGGCGCCGGCGGCCTCGGCATCGAAGCGGTGCGCGAGATCAACGCGTTTGGCATCGGCGAGACATTTCCCGATCGGACTTTGGTGCTGGTGCTCGACGTCGGCGCCGAGCGCGCGCGGGCGCGCGACACGGCGGGCAGCGACCGCATCGGCGGACGCGGCGCCGACTATCATCACAAGGTCGAGCTCGCCTTCCGCCTGATCGCGGCGGAGGAGCCCGAGCGGGTCCGGCTGGTCGACGCCTCGGGCGCGGCCGAAGCGGTCACGCAGCGGCTGCTCGACGCCCTTACGGATCTGCTGCCGTGATCGTCGGCCAGGACAAGGCCGTCGACGCGTTCGCGAGCGCCTGGGCGACCCGCAAGCTGCACCATGCGTGGCTGCTCGCCGGACCCAAAGGCGTCGGCAAGGCGAGCTTCGCGCATGCCGCCGCGCGCCGCGTGCTGGCCGATGCGGCGGGGCCGGCCTCAGGCCTGCCGGGGCTCGCGACCGACGATGCGCACCCGATGGTCAAGCTGGTCGAGGCCGGCAGCCATCCCGACATGCGCCGGCTCGAACGACTGGTGAACGAGAAGACCGGCAACCTCGCGCGCAACATCAGCGTCGACCAGGTGCGCGGCCTCGGCGAGCTGTTCGACTTGAGCCCGGCCATGTCCGACTGGCGGGTGGTGATCATCGATTCGGTCGACGAGCTCGAAGCGTCGGGGGCCAACGCGCTCCTGAAGATGCTCGAGGAGCCGCCCCCCAACAGCCTCTTCTTCCTCGTTAGCCACGCTCCGGGCCGGCTCCTGCCGACCATCCGCTCGCGCTGCAGAAGGCTGGATTTTCAAGCGCTTGACGATGACGCCATGACGTCAATCCTGGAGATTCAGGCACCCGAAGTCAGTCCGGCGGAGCGAGCGAAGATCATCGCCATGGCCGGGGGCTCGGGGGGGCGGGCGCTGGCCTTCGCCGAGCTCGGCCTGGCCAGGCTGGAGGACGATGCGCTCGCCATTCTCCACCGCGGCGACCCGACCAACGCCCGCCGCTCGGAGCTGGCGCTGGAGCTGGGCAAGCGCGGCGCCGGCGAGCGCTACACAGCGTTCCTCGACCTCGCCCCGTCGCTGATCGCCCGCGAAGCGCGGCAGGCGGACGGATCGAAGCGCGAACGGGCGCTCGACGCCTATGCCAAAGCGCGCGAGCTGGCGACGATCGCGCCGCGGCTGTCGCTCGACCCGGCCGCGACCGTGTTCCAGATCGGCGGAATCCTCGCGTCGGTCGCCGACCCGGCCATTCCTTGATGCGCTAGGCCGCCGCCGCTAGGTGCGGCGTCACATGTCCGAACCCTTCTACATCACCACCGCGATCAGCTACCCAAACGGCCCGCCGCACATCGGCCATGCCTATGAGGCGATCGCGGCGGACGTCATCGCCCGCTTCCAGCGCGCGCGCGGCCGGGACGTGCGGTTCCAGACGGGGACCGACGAGCATGGCCTGAAGATGGCCCAGGCGGCCCGCGCAGAAGGCCTCGAGCAGCGCGCATTCGCGAACAAAATG
>Ga0207641_10006279_pt1 | contig 10049 bp, 11 predicted proteins | sample KBSSwiS62_FD_184306 | JGI IMG/M metagenome (GOLD analysis project Ga0207641, IMG submission 184306) | Switchgrass rhizosphere microbial communities from Kellogg Biological Station, Michigan, USA - KBS Switchgrass S6-2 (SPAdes) (version 2) | ecosystem: Host-associated > Plants > Roots >... | reverse complement strand
GAGAAATATCTTGGCCGGGCACGGGCAATGGCGACCCCGGAGCTGCGATTGGGAGTACCGCTCCAACGCAGCGGCAGGCTTGCATCCGCTTTCCGCTTGCGGGGTGCGATCGCGAGCGACCGCTCTCGACCAGACACGGCGGCTCACACCACGCGCTCGCCGCCGAGGCCTCAGCGAATGGGCGTCCGGGCTAGCCGCTTCGCACTTTGGCGTCGATCCACTCCGCCAACGCATCCAGCGCTTCAGCCTCCGCAGACGTGCTGCCGCTTTTGGCGGCGACCCTGAAACCATGATCGGCGTGGTGAATAGCAAACTAAGACAGTAGCCACGCCACTTTTTTATGCGGGCTCTCAAGTGGAGTGGGACGGCGGCAGCCATGTGAGAAATGTCGAACGCGTAGGGGCGAAAGCCATCAATTCTGAATTGATAGGTTTATGTCTAAAAATCGGCCAGTCGTCCCAGAAAGCAGCCGGGTGGCTTCACGGTCAAACCTAGCCGTTAGCCAAGGCCCACGGCCGCATCTCTCACCGGCTTCGCCGCACCGCCCACACGAGCGACGACAGGCTGGTGATGATAGCTGCCAGGCCGATTAACATTGGCGTATCGATGAGAATCATGAATCACCTCCTTAGAGGGTAGACCTGGATTTTGAGGATGTAGGACAGCAGATTTTTCGCTGCGTAGGCCAGCCAGGCGATCGTGATGGCGAGAAGCAACGCAAACTCGACGTGGATGGCGGAAGGGCGCCACTTCATTGGATTGGACGACCTTCGCGGCACGTGAGTTGATCAATCCGTCTGGCGATCGCCTTCCATGTCTCCATTCCCATAGAGTCGCCTGCCAAGACAAGTGCGCCGATGCGTTCCGCGACGAATGCCGGTGCCTTGGCGCCATGCTGAGAAATCACGCTGTGGGCGCAGGCCCAAAGTTCGCGCTCGCTGATCATCTCAGCACCAGGGATGCCGACTACCATCCCACGGGCGCGCCAGACCTTCCTGGACGAGAATGCCACCTAGCGACTGGCCGTTTCGCATGAGGACGCGCAGTTTGCGTCCATAGCGATCCTCATCTCGGTACCTTGGCTGCACGGTCGTGAAGGGGCCCCGATTGTAAAGACGCTCGGTCGCACGATTGCCCAGGTCGGCCTCGTGCGCACAGCGTGGCGGGTGGGTTTCCGGGGCATCAATGTCGGCAATGCGGATCTTGGCGCCACCCATCCAAATCGTGTCACCGTCAACTACACAGTTGGTCCCGCCGCCGCCCGTATGGCAGAGCCCCAATCTTGCGGTCGTCGCTTGCGCCGTGCCGGGGAAGAGGGCCGACCCGGCGCCCATCGCGCCGCCTAGAATGATGGCGCCTGCGAGGGATAACAGTACCGAACGGCCGTTCCGCCGGCCGCTTAATGGCCAACCAACCTCGCCAGCGGTTGCACTGCCCGACGATTTTCAAAACCAACGAGCATAATTTTAGTCCGAAATGGATCATTCTTCCTGCGCGCGGCACCGGAACAGATCGCCATCCGTAAAAAGAGTCATGGACATATGCTTTTCGCAACCGCAGCATAAAATTTCCGTAACAAATTTGTCCGGTGTCCATCTCCGCAGGGGGCAGATGAGCAATATGGCGCAGCTTTCCGACGTTACTCGCTTCCTTGAACTGACCCATAACGCGAAATGCCTCGCCGACCTGGACAGGTTGCTTGAAGACATAGCCCTCGACATGGGTTTCGACTTTTATGCGCTGGTGCAGCATGTCGACATACGGCGAAGCGACAATCACGAAACCATTTGGCTGGAAAACTATCCCGATAGCTGGGCGGAGGCTTTTATCAGTACTGGTTTATACGCCAACGATCCCATTCTTGTTGCCAGTCAGAGAACGAGCGCAGGCTTTGCCTGGTCTGATGTCGGCAAGCTGATCAAGCTTAATGCACACCATCGACGGGTGCTGGACCAGGCGGGCCGGGAGGGCATGGGCGATGGCTTCACGGTCCCGGCGCACGTTCCCGGCGAATCCAACGGCACATGCAACTTCGCGGTGAAAAAGGGGCGCACGCTGCCTAAAGATAATCTGATGATGGCGCAGCTTGTCGGTACCTTTGCGTTCGAGGCGGGACGGAAAGTTACCCGACTTCGCAACAATCTGGAAAACCGGCCTCCAAAGCTTACCCAAAGGCAACTGGATTGCTTGGTCTTTGTCTCCCGAGGCAAGACTGACTGGGAAATTGGTCAGATACTGGGGATCAAGGAAAGCACAGTTGGCGAATATATCGAGGATGCCTGCACCCGGTACGATGTCCGCCGCCGCGTGCAACTGGTGATGCGTGCAGTGCATGACGGCCATCTGACAATCAGGGATACCATCGGATAACGTCAATCCCCGCGTTCGCAGGGGAGAAATGAACGTCGGTCATGAGGCAGTGTCTGGTTCACCTGAAAGGAGGTGGGCCATGATCAGTCATGTGAACTCAACGAATATAGGCCGTCATGAACACGCGATGGACGGCATGTTCAAAGATAGAAAACGCGTATTTGTTGACATTCTTCGATGGGATGTTCCTGTCGAAGGCGAATATGAGCGAGATCAGTTTGATAACCAAGACGCAGAATACTTCATAATTTGCGATTCCAGGACAGGCGAACACCAGGCTTCGATGCGTATTCTGCGCACCGATCGACCGCATCTTCTGGATAGCGTGTTCCCGATGCTGTGCGGAAATGGCGTGCCCAATGGACCGGAATATCGGGAACTGACCAGACTGTGCGTCTCACCCAGCCTCAGGGCACGCGATCGGCTGAGGGCTCGGAACCGCCTGTTCACAAGCCTTGTCGAATACGCCCTCCTGGCCGGAATCAAGGGCTATACCGGCGTCTCTGCGATGGGCGTCTACTCACAGGTGCTCGCTCTTGGCTGGCGATGCACGCCATTGGGCCTTCCGCAAATGATCAACGGCGAGGTCGTCGCTGCGGTTCTCGCTCACATCGAACCCGAAACGATCAACCTGCTCCGAAGTGCCGGCACATACGACAGCGGCGACATCATTGTCGCTGACGAGTTCGCCAAAGCGGCATGACCACCATCATCAGAAAGGAAATTGCCATGGCACATGCTGCTGTGATTGCTGACGCGCGCCTGGAGATTGATGCACAGGCTGAGTTTTGGGCGAAAAAGCTGCTCAACACGGGGTATGTCATCATCCCGGAGGCCATTGATCCCACGCTGGTCAGCGCGTTTGAACAGGATCTGTGGGACCGGTTCAACAACACGCCCTTTTGCGATGGGGCATTCTATGGCGATCGCACCAAGCGATTTCACAGGCTGCTCACGCATTCGAAGCATGCTGCGCAGTTTATCCAGCATGAGCTCATCCTGTCGATCGTCGACTATGTGCTGAAACCCTGGTGCGATTGCATTCAACTCAATCTGACCCAGGCCATTGAAGTTCACCCCGGATCCCGCGCTCAGGTGCCGCATCGCGATCAGGACATGTGGGGAGGGCAGAAAGGCGAGACCGAATATCTGGTCAACGTCATGTGGCCGTTCGCTCGCTATACACGGGAGAATGGCGCCACGATTATATGGCCCGACAGCCACAAAAGGCAGCAGGAGATGTTGCTTCCCGCAGAAGACAGCATCGATGCGGAAATGGAGCCCGGTTCGGTTCTCCTGTTCCTGGGGTCAACACTCCATAGCGGGGGGCAAAATTCGAGCCAGGAAATTCGCCGCGGGATGATCGTCAGCTACTGTCTTGGCTGGCTCAAGCCTTATGAAAATCAGTGGCTCTCGTACCCGCCAGAGGTCGCTCGGAACTTCGATCCGGAACTAGCGGCGCTGGTCGGCTACCGTCAGCATCGCCCAAATCTGGGCAACTTCGATGGGCAATGCCCATCGGTCCTGCTGCGGGAGCGCATCCCGGAATATTTCCACGCAATCGACGATCTGCGGCCCGATCAGGAGCAGATGGTCGACGACTATTATGCCGGCCGTCTCCAGATCGCTGCCTAAGGACGGAGAGCGGTCAAAAGCCGCTCTCCCGTAAGGAAACAACATGTCGCAGGACTCCGACACAGATAAAGCGCGAATTTCGATTGCCAAGGTCAGCCAGTTGCTGGCCGATGCGCATCAATTGATAGGTGGGACTCGGATTATGCTCGATGGTTTTACGGACGTAGCTCCCTTGCAACTGACCTCACAATTCGCTTCCGTTGAAGCCGCGAAGCAGATCATAAGGTTGAGGCGCAAACGGGAGAAATTGTTCTCTGGCATAGCTGCCGGAGAAGTCTTTGGTGAACCTGCTTGGGAAATGCTTCTCGACCTGTTTGTGGCGAAGTTCCACAATAAGAGGATTGGCGTTTCGAGCTTGTGCATCGCATCGAAGGCCCCACCCACGACCGCTCTTCGCTATATCACCCTGATGACGCAATATGGCCTGACAATCAGGACGCCGGATGAAACTGACCAAAGGCGTGTCTTCATAACCCTATCGGAATCCGCACTTGGCATTATGAACGCCATATTCAGCGATTAAATTCTTCAACAAATGCCTTGTCGCTTGGTATGTTGTCCAGCATGAGTGAGAATTAGTTTAAGTGCGACGCGTGCCTTTAGATCAGATATCTTTGTACATCGCTTGTTAAGTTAGATGCTTTATGCTCAGCGAAGTCGATATAAAGTGTGCCTCAGGGCTCGAGCGGGCGATTTGCAAATGGATGAAGCCAATGAACTTTTCGCAGCTCACGGCGAAAACTCTGTATCGCTGCTAAAGGCGCAAATAAGCGAAGCCTTGGCAGCGGGGAACGAGGCTAACGCACTCCATCTTGATGAGCTTCTGCAAATCGTCGAGGCACTGGTGGATGCCGGCCCAAACATGGGCGACGAGGACCAGAAGGGCCCCCCAACTCTATAGCGTTCCAGTAAGATGCAAAACGGCCGGTCGTCCTCCCAAACAAATGCCGCAGGCATATAAATGTACGTGTCGCCTGATGATCTGTCGGCTTTTGCCTACCGAACAGGAAGGCAAAGGCTTGTGCCGAGGTGGAACCCGAGAGCCAGTAGCCCGCGAGCCGCTGAAGAAACCCCCGCACATCGGGATCGGGCGTACCAGATCGAAATGGGCTTCCTGGAATAATTGGCCTCCAGCGTGCCGAATGGCTAGGCTTGGATGAAGAGTAAGTGCGGACAACGTCGCCGGTGCGGTGCGAATGTCGCGTAGAGCCTCTTCAAGCGACGGCCCCGTTAGCGCCGCACGTAATTCTGCAGCGTCATGGGGCAAGCCAAATTCCACGGTGTCAGCAGGAGCATTTTCGCCTGCGATTAGATCACCGAGGATTGTAACAAAGGCATCGATTGCACGATCGTCGGGAAGCTTGGCATGAGCGACAAGGGAACGAACGCGGCCAAAGAGATTGACGAGATGCTGAACAACGGTCCGGTTAGAACGAAGTCGATCGCGACAGAGGAAGCGGTAAAAACCATCTAGGTCGCGGTTTACTGAATCCAGAGAATAGATTTGTGCATCGCTCGCGGCGTCCCAACGAACCACCTGAACGTCTTTTTTGCTAATAGTTACATGGTGCGGTAGGTCACTTGACCAAGCCCATCCCGCTACGGCGGTAGGGTCGGTCCGTTCTTCGACTACGGATAGGCCGAACGAGCCATATCCTCCATCAAGCAACACCTGATGGTCGCCCGCGGAACCGCTGTCCTCGAAGGTAAACATCGGCGAACGAGCTAGACCGAAACGCTGACTCCAAACCGTTGCCAAGGTCATGTCTGTCATCGCGACGATCCCACCGTGGTAACGAGTGGCAATTGTCCCTGAAGATCCTCTGGTGTTGCACGGTTGACGATCACAGCAAGGTGCGGGTCGAGGGGCACTAGCAGGGCAGCGCTAGAAAGCGCGGCCTTAGAAAGCTCTGTGATCGCGGCGGACTTTTGATCGGCGAATAATGCAGATTTACCCCAAAGGTTCGGAAAGAACTGACCATCTAGCTGACTGCGAAGATCGGCAATTCCCACCGCCCAACCGCTCGCGCGCCCGCCAAACACAGAAATGACTTCCCGAAAGATGCGCAGCGCGATGATATCTTGCCAAGAATACAGCGCCAAACGCCCCGGGCCCCGTGCGGGTACCGTGGGCTGAAAAAGCCCTCGCTTTCCGCACCATTCGCGCAACTGGCTTTCCGCTAATCCGGTGAGGTGCAATGCATCAGAGAACTGAACTGGTTCCATTGCGAGTGGGTATTATACCCACTCGATTGGGTCAATCCCGGACAGCGGTTCTGGACAGATAGTCAGGCGGGGTCATCGGGCCGTAGTTCCAGCCTACCCCATCACCGGGAGTTACCCCGTTGTTACCCCAAATGCTTTTCGCTAAAATCAGGCCTGACCATTCCAAGCCATAAACCATTGTTTCTGAACCAGAAAAATGGTGCGGGACCCAGCCTGATGCGAACTGGTCTCTGGTGCCCAAATTCCCAGAAAAGGCTGATTTGCTGGGAATTTTGCAGTGAAGCTGGGAAAGTCCAGTGCACCGTCCGGGATATCCCCCTGCAATCACAAGGATTTTTTCCCAATTCCCAGAGTGCCGGCTCTGGGAATATTTCCGACGATCTCTGGGAATGAGAGCACCTGTTCCACAGTGCTCGTGGGAATCCGCCATGCCAGAAAATCCAATGATACGAAGGATTTGCGCTTTGGTTACGCGCACAAAACATGGTTACTTCGTCTTCCGGGTGGAGGCACCTCCTGCTATATATGCCCGCGATCGTCGGATGACGAACAGGAGGAAGCACCGATGACGAGCGCCTTCATGGCACTCCGAGGGGCATTCTGCGGCCAGCCGCAGACGCGACTGGCCTTGCATTATGCCGCAAGGAGATCAGTCAATGAAGGAAGTCAGACAACGCCGTCGTCCAACCGGCGCGCTCACCAGTACCACGACCATCAGCAGCGGCAGCGCTGTCACCAACTGGCCGGTCGAAGGCCCCGACATTCGTGTGACCTATCACGCAATCGGGGACCTGAAGCCGCCCCGACGCCAGCTGCGCATGCACAAGCCCAAACAGCTTGCCCAGATCCAGGCACAGATCGAACGGCACGGCTTTATCAATCCGGTCATTGTTGATGCCGAGCTTCGCATCGTTGCCGGTGTTGGCCGTTACATTGCCGCGCGTGAGATCGGTTTGCAGCGGGTACCGGTTATCAAGATCGACCATCTGAGCGAGGCCGAACTCAGGGCCTATGCGATCGCCGACAACAAGCTGGTTTTGAACGATAGCTGGAACGAGGAGCTGCTCACGATCGAGCTGTCCGAACTGATGGTACTCGATATCGACCTGCCGATCGAGCTCACCGCCTTCGATCTCGTGGAGATCGACAATCTCCTGATGGCGGATGATTCCGGCGAGGACGGGCCCCTCGAGCCTGACGAAGAGGAGCCCGTAAGCCGGACCGGCGACCTGTTCGTGCTCGGCGCGCACCGGCTTTATTGCGGCGATTCCCGTGAAGAGGAAAGCTATGAGCGGCTGCTCGGCAGCGAGCGGGCGCGCGCCGTATTTTCTGATAATCCGTACAATATCAAGATACCAGGCAATGTTAGCGGCCTCGGGCGGGTAAAGCACAAAGACTTCGTCATGGCCTCGGGCGAGATGACCCAGACGGAGTACACGGCCTTCCTCACCGGCGTTTTTGTCCCCCTGGTCAAATACAGCATCGATGGCGCAATACATTTCCAGTGCATCGACCACCGGCATCTGCGCGAGATGCTGGATGCCGGCGAGGCGGCCTATGGCGGGCCAAAGACTCTCGTCGTCTGGGATAAGCAAGTGCCGGGCATGGGATCATTTTACCGTAACCAGTTCGAGCTCATTTTCGTTTTTAAGGTCGGCACAGCACCGCATCGCAACACCTTCGGGCTCGGCGCATCCGGCCGGAACCGCAGCTCGATATGGTCATATCCCGGCGCCAATGCCATGCGCCGCGGCCGGCTGGAGGATCTTGCGCTTCATCCGACGGTGAAGAATCTGCAGATGGTGATGGATGCGATCCGCGATGTGACCCATCGCGGCGAGATCGTGCTTGATCCCTTCTGCGGCGCGTCCACCACGATCATAGCGGCGGAGCGGACTGGCCGCAAGGCCCGCGGCATCGAGCTTGACCCCAAATATGTCGATGTCGGGATCAAGCGCTGGGAAAAGCTGACCGGCAGGGAAGCTGTGCACGAGGCGACTGGCAAGACATTCAACGAGCTTGCCGCATGGCGGGCCGGCGCGCCCGATGAGGACGACGACGACGCGGAGGAGCATGACGCCGCGATCGACGAAGACCAGGGCTGATCCAGCGCGGCGCTCCCGCGCGGGAGCGCCGCACGCCCCCCACCTTCACGCGCGCAGGCCGCTGCCTCCCCCAATCGAAAGATATTTGCATGAGAAACGACACCACAGACCCCACTGATCCGCCAAAGGCGGCCGTGCGCACGCGCATCCGCAGCACACCCCCGCCTGCAGGCGCCGAGCCCGGCTACCTCGTCGGCTATCGCAAGCCGCCGATACACAGCCGTTTCCAGCCGGGGCCTGACGCGCGGCGCCACAAGGGGCGCAAGAAGGGCGCAAAGAACGCCAACACCTCGATCATCGCGATGATGCACAGCCCGACCGGCGTGCGCACGCCTGATGGCACGGTTGCCACGATTTCCACGGCCGACGCGATGCTACGCAAGCTTCGCGAAATGAGCCTGACCGGCGACCTGAAGGCGCTCGCAAAAGCGCTCGACCTCTATTGCAAGGCATTGCCCGGATCAGACGAGGAAAAGGACGGCAAGGATTCAAAGGGAGAGATAGCCGTCGATCCCAGCGAGACAGATGAGGCCATTCTGGCCTGGTACGCACAGGAGGTGCTCGAAAAAGGCAGCAGTTCCTCTGGAAAGGAGTCGTCCGATGAAAATGCAGACTGATGTCGTCAGGGCGCTCGCACGCCAGCGAATATTGCCGATGCTGATGTTGGCTTTTGCCATGCATCATCCGGATTCCCCGCCGCTGGAGCCCAGCTGGTATATCCGGGCCATGTGTCACTGGCTGGAGCGCATGGCCAAAGGCGAGCTCCGGCGCTCGATGATCTGGATCCAGCCGCTCACCCTCAAGTCGTTCACGGTCGCGGTGGTCTTTCCCTGCTGGCTGCTCGGCCGCAATCCGTCCGCGAAAATCATGGTCGGCACCTATGGCGGCACATTGGCGCGCGATCATGCCATCAAGCGGCGCCAGATTATGGACAGCGACTGGTACCAGAAGCTGTTTCCCCGCACGCGTCTGGCCGCCGTCGGCAACCGCGATGGTGATCTGGCCACAACCGCAGGCGGTTATTGCATCTGCGCGACCGTGGGCGGCCCCGTGACCGGCCGCGGCGCCGATTTCATTCTCCTCGATGATTGCATGAAGGCCGAAGACGAGACCAGCGAGGCGATGCGCGAGGCCGTGAAACGCTGGTTCTCGAGCACGCTCTCCACCCGCCGCAATGACAAGCGCATCAGTTCCATCCTCTCGATCCAGCAGCGGATCGGCGAGGATGACCTGCCCTCGCATCTGCTGACCAAGGGCTATGCCTGTCTCAACCTGCCGGCCATTGCCGAGCGGGAGGAGGATATCGAACTGGCTGAAGGCATCGTACATCACCGTAGCCGAGGGGACCTGCTAGATCCGATCCGGTTTCCCATGGAGGTGCTCGAAGAGGAGCGGCTGAACCTCGGACCACAGGCCTTTGCCGCACAATATATGCAGAACCCGGTCGCCCCGGAAGGCAATCTGCTCCGGATGGAGCAGTTCAGGAGGTTCGAGATACCGATCTCGCGCGAGCGCTTCGACCGCGTGATCCAGAGCTGGGATCCGGCCGCGACTGACCTGCCGACCAGCGACTGGTCGGTCGGCACCACTTGGGGGCTGCTTGCCGGGCGCTTTTTCCTCCTCGATATTCACCGTGCAAGGCTTGACTATCCCGGCCTCAAGCGCGCGGTCATCGCCCAGCGCGCCAAATGGCGTGCCGACCAGGTCGTGATC
>Ga0207641_10006277_pt1 | contig 10050 bp, 8 predicted proteins | sample KBSSwiS62_FD_184306 | JGI IMG/M metagenome (GOLD analysis project Ga0207641, IMG submission 184306) | Switchgrass rhizosphere microbial communities from Kellogg Biological Station, Michigan, USA - KBS Switchgrass S6-2 (SPAdes) (version 2) | ecosystem: Host-associated > Plants > Roots >... | reverse complement strand
ACGACCGACACCACACGAACCCACGGCGCCGCCGGGCGGATGAAGCGATTGGACAGGATGTCGTCCGCCACCGCTGCGTGAATCTGAATCCCCGGCATCTTGCCGTGTCCGAACGGCGATTCAAAGGTGTCGAGGAGTCCCGATGCCGTCGTGCCGACGAAGACAATCTTGTCGCGGAAGATTGACGGATCCACCTTCGGTGTCTCCTTCGTGAGCAACTGGTTCTCCGACAGCAGCAGATCGAAGAAGGTGTAGGTGGGATACATGCGGCTCGTGATTTCTGCGCCGTTCGGCGGCGCCGACCGATTGGGCTCGTCGAGGAGTGCCGGACCGCGGAAATCGATGAGTGCCCACAGATGCCGCACCACGTCCCCTTCACGATCGACCTGGCGCCACGTGAGCGGCATGCGCCGACTGGCCAGCCGGAGCGCGGTCCCCTCGAGCCGGACGTCACGGGGGCCGATGCCCGCGGCACGCAGTGCCGCCGCCATCCCGAGCGACGGCAACGCCCGCTGCTGCGCGCGGACGAACGGCGTCATGTGACGAAGCGGGCCGTCGGCGTCGAGGATGAACAGGTTATGGCCAAGACCGGCCGCGGACTGCGCCAGCGCGGGCAACGGCGGCAGAATGCCTTCGCGCTCGAGAGCGCCGCCGCTCTCGAGCCGGTAGCCTTGATCCGGCAAAACGGCGCCTGGCGTGGCGGTGTCGTACGCCGCATCAGCGAGGAGCAGCACGTTGCCTGCTGCCTTGATCGAGTCGGCGAGCGCCTTGTCCGATTCCGCGCCGGACCACGTCGTACCACCGAACTCGAATCCGGTCCGAGTATCCGAGTCGGTAAAGAGCACGTCGTATGCGACGACCTTGGCCGGCGCACGCGCCAGGTAGTCAATGAGCATCGAGTGCACGGTGCGCGGCCAGGGCCATCGACCCGCGGTCGACTGGAGGTTGCGCAGCGATGACTCGTCGATCTCGACGAGCGCGATGTCTTGCCGCGCCGTTTCAGGCCGCGCCGTGTGCGACAGCCGCCAGTCGTAGGTCCTGAGTTCGACCGCCTCGAGTGGATGCAGTCCCCCGGTGAAGCGCGCGAACAACAGATCGACGGCCAGGACGATGGCTGCCGCGGTGCAGCCAACGAGCAGGCCGGCAGAGGCTTTGCGCAAGGACAGGTTCTAAGGCAGGCTCGAAGACTTCCGGCGCCACGCCCACCCGGCAAGACCGACGGCGGCCAGCCCCAGGACGCCCCGCTTCAACCAACGGCCGGCGCCGGGTTGCGAGTGGTCCGTGTCGAGTAGCTGCCGATAGGTCTCCAACGTCTCACGCGACTCGGTCGCCGCCGGCCGCGGACGGGCGCGTCGTTCCGGCGCCGGAATCCAGCGGCTGATGTAGGCGAACGATTCCGAGCTGCAAATGGGACAGGTCTGCTGCTCGTAGACCTCGTCGCAGTCGAGGCAGAGGCGCGCGATGTGGAGCTGCACCCGACCATAATAACCGCCCGGCGAGACCCCCGCGAAAAAGACGCGTCACCCGGCCGGTCGGCCCCTAGAAGCTCAACTATCCGGCAACAGCCGCTCCGAATCCGCCCATCACGACACCCGCATGGAAGCCGAAGTCCTGACGGCGATTGAGTTCGACGACGATCACGTTCAGGCGGTAATAGAGCGAGGCGTCGAAGCATCCCCGCGCGACACACTCGAACAGCGGGCGCGCCGTTGTCGAGACGATCTGCGTCTGACAGCGGCCATCAATCCACGCCAGCAGGCGCGCTTGCTCGTCGCCGCTCAGATCGCCGACCTCCTCCAGAACCAGGGCGCCGACGTCGCCGTCGCGCAGCTGAAGAGGCGATCCTCGCCGCTTGCGGATCACAGGTTCGGGCAGGTGCGGCTCGAGCAGCCGCAACGCCGCAAGGGGGTGGACAGTTCGGACCCTTCGAGCAGCACGTTGTGGCGCGGGCTGCGCCATTCGACCGTCGAACGGAAGCTGAACGCGAGCAGCGGCGCCGAGTCGTATTTGCCACCGGGTATCATGCGCGCCCCCCTCGCCTTCGAACCCGTGCCGGACATCGACGCAGCGCCCGAAGGCCCCCACATCATGCACTGAAGAATTCCGCCGTTTTTCACACTGCCGCGTGGAGCGTTTGCGACCTCCCGCCTCGGCCCACCGCGCCCGTGGGACCCGTATCGGAATGGTTCAGTTGATGTCATTCTCCGAGACAGGACGGCCTCAATGGGCTCGTTCTGAATCGCAGTTTTTCTGGGAAATCGCGGCTGCTGGCGGCTGGCACCGGATCTGACCCGTCGGCGCGTCGGATCGGTTGCGCCGGAGGGCCGGATTCATGTGGTTGTTGCTAGCGGTCAACGCGGTCATGCTGGCGGTCGCTAATCTGATCAGGCGTTCGCGAGTACGGATTCAGCGTCGGGCGAGTAGCTCTTCCAGCAGTTGCGCCCACTTCGCTTGGCGTCGTACAGCGCAGCGTCCGCGCGCCGCAGCACGACGTCGATGTTCTGATCGCCGGACTCCACTTCGCCGATCCCGATGCTGCAGGTGCACCGCACGTCGCCGGCCGGAGAGTCCACGACGAGGCGCCGGCACCCGGCGATGATGCGCTCGGCGATCGTCTCCGCCGCTCCGCGTGATGTCTCGGGCGCCAGCAGCGTGAACTCCTCGCCGCCGATCCGGCCGACGATATCCGAGTGCCGCGACTCGGCCCGCAGCATGTCGGCAAAGCGGCACAAGAGGCGGTCGCCGGCTTCGTGGCCACAGGTATCGTTCACGCGCTTGAAGAAGTCGAGATCGATCACCATCAGGCTGAAACGGCTCTCGTAACGCTGCCACCGCGAGAATTCCACGCCGGCGAGCTCGAACCACCAGCGACGCGAGTACACGTTCGTCAGGACGTCGGTGCTGACCAGCCGCGAGAGATGATCGCGCGCGGCTTCCAATTCGGTCACCTGATCGGCCAGGCGACCCTGGAGAGTCGCTACACGGATGCCGACCTGCACACGCGCGCGCAACTCCTCCGTGTCAATCGGCTTGACCATGTAGTCGTCCGCGCCGGCGTCGAGGCCGGCGACGAGGTCCGCGCGGCCGTTGCGTCCGGTCAGGAGCAGCACGTACATCCCGGCGAGCGCTGGTGTCCGCCGGATCCGCCGGCAGATCTCGATGCCATCGGTGCCGGGCATCATCCAGTCCAGGATCGCGAGCGCGGGAGCCGGTCCACCAGTCAGGAGAGTCCAGGCGGCGTCGCCATTCGACGCCGACACCGCGTCGATGCCCCAGCGCTCGAGCGCCCGGGACAGGATCGCTGTCGTCACCGGATCGTCGTCGGCTATGACCCCCCGCATGCGACCGGCGGACGCAAGCCAGATGCCCGCGCAGAAGTGCGCAATTGTCGCGCGCGGTGTCGCGTTTTGAACGCGCTCCGTGTGCTCGTCCCGTTCGTGGGTGTGCGGAAATGTTACAAGGACTGAGAGCCGCCGGGGTTCAACAGCGCCCGGGTCACCCGCCGGATGTCGTCGAGAGACAGCGGCTTGTGCCACACCTGCGCGGAGAGGGTGCGGAGATCGCTGATCGTCGATTCGTCCAGCGTGGTCTCGCCGGTGATCAGGGCGACGGCAATGTTCTGGTTCGCCGGATCCTGGCGCAGCCGATACAGGAACCCGACGCCGTTGATGAGCGGCATCCTGAGATCGAGAAGGATCGCGTCCGGCCGCTCTTGGTTGACGTAGGCGAGGGCATCCTCGGCGCTGGCCGCCATGTGCACGGCGTACCCTTCCTTCGTCAGCACCCGCGAATAGACCGAGCGCAGTGCTTCGTCGTCATCGACGACGAGGACGCGGCGGGTAGGCACCATCGAGATACCTATCGGCTCCTCCCCGGCGGAACTGAAGGGTGAGTTCGACGCGGGCCGCTGCGATCGAAGGATCCCAGGCGACATCTGCCGTGGCCTCAGCGATCGGGGCCTCTGCCAACCACTCGGGCGTGGCTGAGCGCCTCGGCTCGAGCGCGGCCGTCCGGTCCGATGAGCGCCGCGTGAATGTCGTAGTCGCCGGCGGGCGCACCGCGGCATTGGAACGTCATCACGCGCGGACTGTCTTCGCCATCCAGCTGCCGATCACTGGAGCAGCTGAACTCCTCCGACGACGTGATGACATCGAGCACGCGATTGTCCGGGTGACGTTCGATGATCACGCGAATCACCAGATCGGATGGTTCGAACGACACCGCCGGGGACACCAAGATCTTGAGCCGCAGCGGCGTCGCCGCTGCGCGCCACGCGATCAACACCAGCGCCAGGCTGATGACTGCGATAGTCTTTCGCACTACTTGTCTCCCACTTCGGTGGAAGACAAGGCAAGCGGCGTTCCGTGGATGGATCGCGGTCTACGCTAGGGAGCGGCCCCGAACCGAGATGACGGCTGGCGCGATCGTCGCGACCTGCCGTTACAACGGTCACGGGATCTGGGCCCTGCCAGGCGCGGTGTGGAGGACGTAGTCGCGAATGATCAGACCGCATCGCGCCAGCGTGTGCGCGGCCTGGTCGAGTCCCTGGGCGATCGCCGACGCGACGTGCAGCTCACGAAAGTCGGGGGCGTCTCGAATCAGCCGTTCCCGGACGATGCGCTCGGCGACAGCGACCTGGCGCCTGAGCTCGGCAAGCTGGTCGATAGCCACCAGGAATTTTTCGATCTCGACCCGGCTTGCGGTGTGCGAGAGATCGCGGGCTTCTTCGAGGCAGCGGGCGTATTCGCGGGCGCCACGGTTGACCAGTTCGGCGAGCTCCTCGAGCATCGCGATGGTTTTCTTATCGATGTTCGGCGGCACGACCGTCAACATGAACGCGGTTCCCTCGAGCGCGTCGGCGACGTCATCGGCCTGCGAGAGCAGGCGCCGCAGCCGGTAGCCGTCCGTGGTCTGATCGAGCAGCCGGCTGGAACGGCGCACGATCTCGTCGGCCCGCTCCTCGCAGTTCTTGGCCAGCTCGGAGACCCGGCCGAGGTCCAGTCGTTCCTCGCCGCGCTTCATGCGGAACAACGCGTGGGACAGGTGGTCCGCGATCGTGGCCATCACCGAGGCGTGGTCCGCCGCCGCGCTGAGCACGCTGCGATCCGTTGACCGCAGGTGCGTCAGCAGCTCGGCTTCGATTTCATCTTCGATCAGACGCATCGAGCGGCCGCTGCTCAGGCCGGCGGAGACGATTCCCAGGACCGACATGAGAAACAGCCGCGCGGCGTCGGGTCCGAGCAGCTCGTCGAGGCGGGCACCGAACCGCACCTGCGACGGCGTCGCCCGCTCGAGCGCCGTCGAGATCAACCGGACGTCGCCGGCCTGGAGGAACGCGTGGTGGCCGATGTTGTTGTCGGCGGCCCACCGCAGCAGCGCCACCGCCTCGGAGTTCTTCACGAATCGCGCGAGCCGCTTGCGCGCCCGATTCCACTCCAGCAGGAACACCAGGCGCGAGCCGAGGAACGTCAGAAACGCTTCGAGAGCGGCCTGATCAGGCGCGGTGTAGGTGCCAACGCTCATCTCGTAGGTCGCACCGGCCGCAACCGACGGCGTCTCCCAGTGGATGTCGTGGGGCCGCAAGAGATCGTGCAGGAAGCGGATGCGCGCACGGTGGATGTCGGTATAGATCACCGAGGCGGTGAGCTCGCGCACATGCACGACGAGGACGTGGACCTCGCTGCTGCCGAGATCATTCTGGATCGTCAATTGTTCGCTGTCGCGGGTCGCCGTCGTGCCCAGCCCCGGCCGATCGAACTTCAGTCTGGTCGTCTCGTTGACGCCGTTCATGAAGGCGTGCACCAGCGCGCGGTCTGCGGCGGTCAGGCTGTAGGTCGTCGCGCCGTCGACCGACTCCAGCGAAACGCTGCCGTTCAATCGGTTCAGCTCCCACTGAAGATCCATGGCGAGCTGGTTGACGCTGTCGTGACCGTTTTCGGTCCGGCGCGCCAGCGACTCGATTGCCGCAGCGGTCAACTGATCGTCATGACACGGCGGCGCGCCGGCGATCTGTCGATCGACGCGGGCCTGGTAGATCTCGAATCGCTCGCGCATCTCCGGCCGCGCCGCCAGCGCCGCGCGCAGCGGCTGCAGCATCTGCCGCAGATTGCCGAAGATCTGCTCCAGAATCAGGTGCGCGCCCGGGATGGAGATGACGTTGTCGCCGATCGAGCGACTCGCCGGGACAATCAGATCCAGGGCGGCGTCGGAGATTCCGCTTGCCTCGCGCTCGCCGCGCAACGTCGGCGCAGGATGATGCGGCGATTGCGCGTAGACGTGGGCGGCCTGCAGCAGCGACACGTAGTACTTCAGCTTGTCGCGCGCCATCAGGCCGCGGTTGATCAGCTCGGGCAGGAACAGCCCCGATTCGCCGAGTTGTTCGATGATGCCGATCTTTGGCGCCATAGTGATATCGCAGGGTTTCAGCGCCGGCCGCCGCCACGGAAACCGCCGCCGCCGAAGCCGCCGCCACCGAAGCCACCACTCGGCCGGAAGCTTCCGCCGCCGTCGAAGCCGCCGGAGCGGATGTTGCTCCAGTCGTTGGTGCGCAGCATCCCCTCGTTGCGCGCGAACGAATCGCGATCGAGTTGACTCAACGCCGGAAGCTGCGTCGGTTTCTGAAGGTTGTTCCAGCCGCCGCTGTCGTATTTCTGCCAGCCGCCGCCCGAATTGCGGTAGACGTTGCCGTCGTGGCCGGCGTAGAGGTTGCCGGACGGCGTTTTGGCGACACCGGACGTCCCGACCGGCCCGACACGCGTCGCCGCCGCGCCGCCGCCACTGCCCTGCATCGTGCGTGTCGTGGCCCCGGTCCGGTTGTTGATGACGTGCGAGGTGCTGGCCCACTGATCGCCGCGCTGCACCTGCGTCGTACCCCAGCTGCCGTAGACACCAGCGCCCTGGCGGGTCGCGCCGAACGCGCCAGTGCGTGGGTTGAAGGCTTCCGCCGCGCCACGAGCGCCGTACGGTCCGTAGGCGACGCCGCCGCGAGCCATCGTTCCGGTGCGCGGGTTATAGGCGCGGCCGGCGGCCGCGCCACCATACGGACCCCAGGCCGCTACGCCTCGGGCGTAGGTGCCCGTCACCGGGTTATAACGCGCGGCAACGCCAGCGCCGCCATACGGACCGTAGTACGCCGCCCCACGACCGAATGAGCCGGTCCACGGGTTGTACCAAGCGCTGTAGCCGTAAGTCGGATAGTACGGGAAGTACACCGGCACACCGCCGGCGTAGCCGATGTAGGGTGGATAGTAGTAGCCCGTGCCCCACACCGCGCAGCCCCATCCGACCATCAGGCCGGTGTATGCGGCCGCCGCCGAGAATTCCACCCAATTCGGATCGTCGTCCGCCTCGACGGTGACGAACGTCACGTTGTACGCCGGAGAACTCGGCGGAATCTGATAGATCGCGGGGGGCACGGTCTCGGTGACGCTCCACGGGCCGGCCGGCGCGTCGGCGATGAACCAGACGCCCTGATAACACAGGTAGTACACGTTGTTGACTTCGAACACGTCCTTGTCGGTGTTGACCGCGAACGACACCGAGGTCGACGCGATCGGCTGGAAATTCGGGGTGCCCTGATACGTGACGGTCGGTCCGGCGAGCGAGCGCGACACGCGCGCGGTCTGCGGAATGTCGGCAATCAGGACTGCTTCCGCGGCCTGCGGCGTTCCGGGCACCGACGCGAGGACGCGCGACCGCGGGTGATCGATCGGAATATCCTTGAAGGCGTCCGGCAGCATCGGCGTGGCAAACGTCCACGGTCCGGTGAAGTCCGGCGCCGAGAACCATCGCCCGGACACCAGGTAATAGATCAGACCCGACGACCCGACGCGAAACACGTCGCTCTCGGTGTTGCTCACCCACTGCAGGATCGTTCCGGTGACGTGCTCATAAACCGGAGCGCCTTGCAGCAGGATCAGTTCGGCTGGCCGCGAGCTGACAAACACCGTTGGCATGTTGCCGGCCGGTATCGTCGCGCCGGGAATCTCTGACTTGGCCGCGGTCCAGTTCTCGTTGGAGGGCAGCTGGCGGAAACTGGCCGGCAACGCGCCTGCCGGCGTCCACGGTCCGGCAACCGCCGCCGCCTTCAGCCAGAACGTGCCGTCGCGCAAGTACAGCGTGTCCGTCTCCTGCTGCCGGAACAGATCCCAATTCGTATTCACCGCGAATTCGAGATCGGTGCCCGCGATCGGATCCCAAATCGGAGCGCCGTTGATGTTCACCACCACCGCCGGCCGCGTGCTGTAGAACACGATCGGCGGATCAGCTTTGAGGTGCTCGTTGTTCTTCGGAATGATCTGGCTCTTGTCGATTCCGGCTAGCACGCGGTCGAGGGCGATCACCCGATCGTTCTTCGGGATCGCATTGGTGATCTCGGCGATGATCTCCTGCATCTGCGCTTTGTCGAGCGTCGGGAAATTCGAGTCGGTGATCGTGAAGACCGAGAAATCGACCAGGCGATCGCTGACCGCCACCTTGGTTTGGGCGACGGCAGTGACCGTGCCGAGCACCGGCTTCGTGGCGCCTGACGGCGTATAGGCCACCGCGGCGTACAGGGTGAGCTGCTTCTGGTTCTTCCAGGCAGCAACCTGCGGTTGGTAAAGCGTCACGCTGGCGCCTGTCGGCGTGACGTACGACTTCGGCCAGCCGCCGTCGATCGGTGGTGACGGCTTGACGGCGGCGGGACGCGGCGCAGCGACGAGCGGCGCGACCGGCGCCAGCATCAGACTGCACACCGTCCCCAGGGCGACCTGATGGCGGACGAGCCGAAAGCGAATGGACATGATGGCGTCCTTACGCGTGGCCAAGCCGCGCGGCGTGCCGGTTGCCGATCGCGAACATCTCGGCAATCCCGGCGACCAGCAGATTGGCGCCAACCACCGTCCCAATCGCCCAGACAGAGCTGAGCGGCCATCCGTTGATGATCATCGCGCCGAGCGCCAGGGCCACGATCGCGGTCAGCAGTGCCGAGCCGGTGCGATGGCCTCCCGAGACGTAGGCGATCACGCCGATGACGCCTTCAGCCATCAGGACGAGGCCGATCACGAGGGTGAGGCTCGAGACCGCCCACAACGGCTGTCTGAACAAGACGAGACCGGCCGCGAAGTAGAGCAGACCGATGGCGATGCTTCGGGCGGCGCCGAGCAGCGTCGATGCATGCCACAGCGACAACAGGTGCGTGAGCCCGCCCAGCATGAGGATCCATGCGAGGACGAGCGTGAAGCCGACTGATGTCGCGCCAGGCGCCGCGAGCGCTACCAGTCCGAGCAGGACCAGGACAATGCCTTTAGCGACCGCTATCGCGACTTGCGCCTTCGAAGGTGCCGTTTGGAACTCCATGACCGCGTCCTTTCGTCCCGCTGTATATACACGCCAGCGTCTGCAACTCTTACACCCGGAACTTTGCGCGTTGAGTACCCCAGGGGTGCTGCCGGTATCACCATCTGTTGTACGCACGTGACGGCAGGCCGTCGGCTGCGGCCTCGGTCGAGGCGCGACCGCTTCAGGGGTCGCTGTCGCGGCCGGCTTTTGTGGTGATTGTGGCGCTCACTTCGCTGCCGTCACGATCATGATGTCGTCGATCTTCGAGTCGACGTGGACTAGACCGCAGCGCGTGTCGACACCGTCCGAGTCGAAGCGGCAACCAAAGATGCCGGCGAACGGTGCGCCGCATTCGTCCTCGTCGACTGAGGCCGCCCAGAACCCGGAACCGGCGGGCCGACGCCGGAGATTGCCGGCGAGGTTGACGGCAATCAGCATGTCACCACTCCCCCCGGCGCCGCCGCCCTTGCACTTGAAGGTGCCCGACTTCGACGCGAACAGGATCTTGTTCGGCTCGTCATAGGCGAACGTCGCGTCGTCAACGGTGCCATCACCGTCGATGTCGATCTGCTCGGCCCAGACGCTCACGTCGTGATTCCGCGAGGCCGTGACCCGGTTGTTGCCGACGATTCTCGCCTGGGACGCGTATGGCGGCGGCGGTGTCGATGCGCGCGTGGCGACCTCGGCCGCGTTCACTTTGGGGCCGATCAGCATCGCCGCGTGGGCGAC
>Ga0207641_10006276_pt1 | contig 10051 bp, 10 predicted proteins | sample KBSSwiS62_FD_184306 | JGI IMG/M metagenome (GOLD analysis project Ga0207641, IMG submission 184306) | Switchgrass rhizosphere microbial communities from Kellogg Biological Station, Michigan, USA - KBS Switchgrass S6-2 (SPAdes) (version 2) | ecosystem: Host-associated > Plants > Roots >... | reverse complement strand
AGAAACTCGACTTTGAGGGTTAAGGAGTCCGAGGCGCGCCCGCGGGCGAGACGGTGCCGCCTCACCGCCAATACGGCAGTTCTGCCGTTGCTGGGGAATCGCCCAGGGTGGAGGCTGGGTGCATCAAGCAAATCGTCAATGCCCAGCGGGCACGATCGAAAAGGAGCACGAGATGGACCTGTATGTAATTCGCCGCCGCAGCAACTGGACCGACGCGGCCGCGCTGGAGGCCACCGCCGCGAAATCCTCGGCCGAGGGCGAGAAGATGAGCGACGAGGTGCGCTGGATCCGCAGTTATGTCGTCGAGGAGGAGGACGGCAAGCTGGGGACGGCCTGCGTCTACGAGGCCGTCAGCCCGGAGGCGATCCGCCGCCACGCCGGCAACACCGGCATGTCGGCCGACGAGATCACCAGGGTTGCCGACACGGTCATTGTCCGCGAGGACCCGGCCGCCGTCTGAGCGATGCCGTGGGGCGCCGCCGGCCTGAGGGCCGCGCGGCGCCGTGGGCGTTCCCGGCGGGATCCAAGGCGTGGAGCCGGACCGGCCCTCATCTACACTCGCGGCGATGGCCGCCAGCGGCTTGATCGGGCGTGATCGGGAGCGCGTTCGCCTGCGCGAGCTGCGCGATCGCGCGGTTGGCGGTGAGGGGGCGCTGGTACTCGTCTCCGGCGAGGCCGGAGTCGGCAAGACGCGGTTGCTCGAAGAGCTCGCCGCCGCGGCCGAAACGGCGGTCCTGGCCGGCGCCGCCAGCCATGACTCGACCCCCGCCTACGGCCCCGTGGTCGCCGCGATGCGCTCACACCTGCGGCTCGAGCCGGACGCCTTTGCCGACTGCGGGCCGCTCGGAGCGCATCTGGCCCTGCTGCTGCCCGAGCTCGGCCCCGCTCCCGAGGAGGTCGACAGCAGGACCCTGCGGGAGGCGATCCGCTGCGCGCTGGTCGCCGGCACGGCCGAGCGCGGGGGGCTGCTGCTGCTCGACGACCTGCAGTGGTCCGACGCGGCGACCCTGGAGCTGCTCGCCGAGCTCGCGCCCACCCTCGCCGATTCCTCGCTGCTGATCGTCGCCGCCTACCGCTCAGACGAGATCCCGCGCGACCATCCGCTACGGCGCCTGCGCGGCGACCTGCGCCGCCGTCGCGTCCTCGACGAGATCGCGCTCGAGTCGCTGGACGAGGACGGAACCGCGGCTCTGCTCGCCGACCTGCTCGGCGACGCTCCCTCGCGGCCGTTGCTGCGCACCGTTCACGATCGCGCGCAGGGACTGCCGTTCTTCGTCGAGGAGCTGGCCGGCGCCCTCGCCGGCGAGGGCCGCCTGCGGCCTGGCGCGGCCGGGCTCGAGCTGGCCGAAGGCAGCGAGGTGGTCGTGCCCGAGACCGTGCGCGACGCCGTGCTGCTGCGCTACGGAGACCTCAGCGGCGAGGGCCGGGCCGCGGCCGAAGCGGCTGCCGTGGCCGGCGAGCGCTTCGGGCTCGAGGCGGTGACCGAGCTCGCCGGCGAGCCGGGGATGGGGGAGCTGCTCGAGGTCGGGCTGCTCCACGAGGGCGGCGACGGCCGGGCCGCGTTCCGCCATGCCCTCGTGCGCGAGGCGCTCTACCGCGACGTGCCCTGGCTGCGCCGCCGCGAGCTGCACCGCGAGCTCGGTGAGCGGCTCGAGGCGTGCGGCGCGCCGGCGGTCGAGGTCGCGCCGCACTGGCTCGGTGCTCACGACGAGGAGCGGGCCCGGCGCCAGCTGCTGCGCGCCGCTGCCGAGTTCGAGGCGGCGCACGCCTACCGCGACGCCGCCGCCATGGCCCGCCACGCGCTCGAGCTCTGGCCGGCGGACGAGGAGGTGGAGGAGCGGCTCGCCGCCCTTGAACGCCACGGCGCCTGGACCGAGCTCGCCGGCGAGCTCGCCGATGCGGTCCGCACCTGGCGCGAGGTCTCCTCGCTGTGCGGGGACGACGGGCCGGCACTCGCCCTCGCGCAGCGACGGCTCGGCCGGGTCTGCGCGCTGCAGGGCGACCGGGCCGGAGCGATCGAGGCGCTGACCGCCGCCGCCGATGCCTTCGCCGCCAGCGGCGACCCCGCCGCCGCGGCCGGGGACCGGCTCGCCGCCTCGGACTTCCTCCAGTTCGGCGGCCGCCATGCCGCCTCGCTCGAGCTCAGCCGCCGCGCCGGCGAGGAGGCGCGCGCCGCCGAGCGCGTCGACCTGCGCGCGCGGGCGCTGGCGGCGGAGGGGGTGGTGATGGCCAAGCGCGGCGATTTCGAGCCGGGCATGGAGCTGGTCAAGCAGGCCCTCTCGCTGGCGCTCGACGAAGGCCTGACGGCCGAGGCGGTCGAGGCCTACCAGCGCCTCGGCACGGTCTTCGAGACCGCCGGCGACTACGCGAACGCCCGCGAGGCGCTGACCAGCGCCCTCGACCTCTGCCAGCTGAGCGACAACCACGAGCCCGAGGCCGGCTGCGTCGCCTGCATGGCCTACGTCCTGCGTGAGCTCGGCGAGTGGCCGCGCACGGTCGAGCTCTGTCGCGAGCTGATCGCCGCGCACGAGGGCGACGGCGTGCGCACGATCGCCGACGGCGTGCTCGGCATGATTCGCGGGGTGCGGGGAGAGCTCGGGCCCGCCCGCCGGCACCTGACCGCGGCGCTGGAGACGGCGCGGCGGCTGGACATCTTCTCGATGCAGGTCGACTGCGCGGCCTCGCTGGCGCTGGTCGCCGACTTCGACAGCGACCCGGACGAAGCGCTCGAGCGCTGTGGCTTCCTGCTCTCGCGCTGGGAGCGGAGCGAGGACCACCACTACGCGGTCTGGGGCCTGCGCCTCTCGGCCTCTCTGTTCGCGGGGGCGGGGAGGATGGACGAGGCGCACGCCTGCGCCGAGGGCCTCACCCGGATCGCCACCAGCTCCGGGCACGGGGACGCGCTCGCCGCGCTCGCGCACGCGCTGGGTGAGATCGCCCTGGCGGAGGGGGAGCCGGAGCTGGCCGCCGAGCAGATGGGGCGGGCGGTCGAGCTGCACCGCGAGCTGCGAATCCCGGCCGAGCGGGTGCAGATCCTGCACCGGGCCGGGGTGGCGCTGGCCGCGGCGGGCCAGCGCGAGAGCGCGATCGAGCGCCAGGCCGAGGCCTACAGGCTGGCGCGCCAGCTGGCCGCCCGCCCGCTCGCCGGCAGGGCCGCGGCGGCGATCGAGGCGCTCGGCGAGTCGGCTGAGCAGCGGCTCGGGCGCGCCGCCGCCGACGGCGAGAGCCCGCTGACCCGGCGCGAGCAGGAGGTGATCCGCCTGGTCGCGGAGGGGAAGACGAATCGCGAGATCGCCGCCGAGCTCTTCCTCAGCCCGCGCACGGTGGACATGCACGTCCGCAACATCCTCGGCAAGCTCGACTGCCGCTCCCGGGCCGAGGCCAGCGTCAAGGCCGGCGAGGCCGGGCTGCTGAGCTGACCGGCGGCGAAGTGGAGGAGTTGACCCCACCCCGATGGGGTCAACTCCTCCACTTTCGGGTCAGCCCACGGTCGGCATCGAGGCGATGTCGGCGCGGCCTTTTTCGAGCTTGGCTTCGATGTAGCCGAGCTGGCTTTCGCGCTTCGAGTTGAGAGCCGCCTTCTTCGCTTCGGCGGCGCTCTTCCAGTGCCTGGCGATCTTCGCGATCTTGGCTTCGGTCGCTTCGGCGATCTCGGTCTCGCGTTCGGCCTGGGCGGCCTGCAGCCGCTGTTTCTGCGTGCGGAAGGCGGCTTTGAGGTCGGCGCGCTTCTGGGCCAGTTCCTGGCGCTTGGCGTCGATCCGGTCGATCAGGGCGGCGATCTGTTCCTGGATCGCGGTCTTCTGAGAGATGCCGGGGGTCGCCGCCTTCTGGGACCGCAGGGCGTCGATCCTTGCGTGCGTCGCCGCTTCGAAGGTCTGGCGGCCGCGGACGATGTTGGCCAGCTTCAGCCGGTAGCTGGCTGTGGCGCGGTCGAGCTTGGCGCCGTATTCGGCGGCGACGGCTTCCAGGTCGCCGGCTTCGGCGCCGCGGACGATCGCCGCCTGTTCCTTGAACTTGGCGTCGAATTCGGCTTTCGCTTCTTCGCTGCCGCGCTTGAAGAGGGCGTTGGCTTTGTGCGCGGCCGCCGCTCGCTTCGCCGTCAGTTCGGCCTCGTATTTGTCTTTCTGCGCCGCGCTCCGCGCCTGGCCGGCGATGCCGTCGAGCTTCTTCACGTAGTCGGTGAAGGCTTTGTACTGGGCGGTCGCCGCCAGCGGAGGGGCTTTCGCCGCGAGCGCGGCAGGGGAGAGGAGCAGGAGCGCGGCCAGCGCCAGTGCCGCGATCGGTCGAACCGCCGCTCCCCGTCGTCGATACCCAGCTCGAGCCCTCATGGTGCGCCCCCTTCTCGGACTGACACAGTCGGAGGCTCTCTACCCAGCCGCGGTGCCTTCTACGCGGGTATTCCCCTCCAACCCGGATGGCTATTAAGCTGCGCCCGATGCACACGTCTATACGCGGGTTCCTCGCCTCCCTGGTCCTTGCCCTCTCAGCGGCCGCGCTGCTCGCGCCCTCGGCTTTCGCGCAGAACGAAATCGCCTACCGGTGCGATCTCGACATCTGTTTGATGGACCCAGCCAGCCCGGGGGCGGTCACCAACCTCACCGACAACGGCGCCACCAGCTACGACGAAAAGCCGATCTGGTCGCCGGACGGCAGCAAGGTCGCCTTCGTCAGCGACTTCACCAAAACCGGCCATGGCGAAAAGAACGTCTTCGTGATGCCCGCGGCGGGCAGCGGCAGCGAAATCAACCTCGCCACCCAGATCAGCGACTTCCCGACTGAAAGCAAGGCGATCGCCGACCTCGCCTGGTCGCCTGACGGCAGCCGCATCGCCTTCACGCGCGGCAACAATGCCGGCGACGACAAGGTCTGGGTCGAGAACGCCGACGGAACCTCGGTTTTCCCGCTGGAGATCGGTGGGGGCGGAGCCAAGCGGCACCCGAGCTGGTCCCCGGATAGCTCGAAGATCGTCTACGCGGTGGTCAAAAACGAACCGGAACAGATCTACATAGCCTCTTCCCTCGGCGGCATCGGTCAGCCGCTGGCGAACGGCCAGGGGCACGAACCGAACTGGTCGCCCAACGGGCTGAAGATCGCCTTCGACGACTACAACTCCGGATTCGGCTACGTCAACCTCGACATCGTCAACGCCGACGGCACCGGGACCCCGCAGATTGTCGTGCCGAGCCCCTATACCGAGTGGACCTTCAGCGCCTGGTCCCCGGATGGCGGTCGGATCGCCTACCGGGCGACCGCGGCGAGCGGCGCCACTGTCTACCGGGTGACCAATGCGGACGGCAGCGGCGACCACCCGCTGGCGAGCCCCGGCGAAGGGGATGTCCGTGAAGCGTCCTGGTCGCCCGACGGCTCGCGACTCGTCTACGGACAGACGCCGTTTCCCAACACCGGCGCGACCAACCTCTATCTCGTCAACGCCGACGGCTCCGGCAGTGCCCAGCCCCTGACCAGCGACGGCAAGAGCTTCGATCCGGCCTGGCGAGTAGTCATCGCGGCGCCACCAGGGCAGCCCCCGGGCCCTGGGCAGCACACGCAGCTACCGCCGCCCCACCCGGGCGCGAAAAAACCGAAAATCGTCTGGTTCACGAAAAGGATTCCGATCACGGCGAGCGCGCCGATTCACATGATGAGCGTGGGCTGCGGGGCGCCGGACTGCGGCGCCTCGACCCGGGGTTCCGCCTCGAAGTCCGTGGCACCGGCCGGGATCAGGTTCAGGGTTGCGACGAGCTCGAAGAAAAAGCCGAAGCCGATCGTCGTCGGCAGCGGCAAGCTGAAGCTGCACGAAGGCCAGACGAAGACGCTCTCGATGTACCTGAACAAGGCCGGCAGGGAACTGCTGGAAAAGCAGGGGAAGCTGGACATCAAGGCGACGGTCAAGATCACGAGCACCGGGCAGGCGACGGTGACCGCGAAGAAGACGATTCACGTCGTCCTCAAGAAGAAAAAGAAGCACTAGCGCCCAGGCGCTGTGCAAGGGTGGCCGGGATGAGCGACCAGGTTGCCCTGATCACCGGCGCCGCCAGCGGCTTCGGGCGGGCGCTGACCGAGACGCTGACCGGGCGCGGGGTGAAGGTCGTCGCCTGCGACGTCAACGAGGAGGCCGGCGGCGAGATCGCCGAGGCCACCGGGGCGCTGTTCGTCGCCTGCGACGTGCGCGAGCCCGAGCAGAACGAGGCCGCGGTCGCGGTCGCGGTCGCGGAGTTCGGCGGGCTCGACCTGGCCTTCCTCAACGCCGGGGTCGCCTTCGGGACCCAGCTCGGCGAGGACTTCGACCTCGAGGCCTACCGGCGGGCGATGGGGGTCAACATCGACGGCGTCGTCTTCGGGATCAACGCGGTGCTGCCGGCGATGAAGGCGCGGGGCGGCGGCTCGATCGTGGCGACGGCCTCGCTGGCCGGGCTGACCGCGGTGCCGATGGATCCGGTCTACGCGGCCAACAAGCACGCGGTCGTCGGCCTGGTTCGCTCGCTCGGCCCGGTCCTCGCCGCCGACGGCATCCGCCTCAACGCGGTCTGTCCGGGCTTCGCCGAGACGGCGATCATCGGCCCGATCCGCGAGCTGCTGCTGAGCGAGGGGCTGCCGATCATTCCGGTGCAAGAGGTGGTCGACACCGTCGTCGGCCTCTTCGACGGTGAGATGAGCGGCGAGTGCTGGTTCGTCCAGGCCGGCCGCGAGAGCCAGGCCTTCGGCTTCCGCGGCATCCCCGGCCCGCGCGCCTGAGCGGCCGCGGTCAGGCGCCGAAGCGCCCGACCAGCTCGGCGCCGCCCACCTCCGGCCCCGACTCGCAACGCTCGCCGATGCCGGCCTGGAACCGGCGGAACGCCGGCAGGTCGGGGAGCGGGTTGTCGGCGCCGCCGTCGCGCTCGGCGACGTGGACGAAGGTGCGGCCGTCCTCGAGGCGGTAGGTGGCGTAGCGGAAGCCGGCCGGGCTCAGCTCGGCCAGTTCCCGGTAGACGGCACGGACCAGCTCCGCGTTGCGCTCCTCCAGTCCCGGCTTGATCGTGTAGCGGGCGACCGTGTGGGTCATCTCCATCTCCATCTCATCTCCTGGTTTGAGGTCATGCCGGTAGAGACCACCCCGGGCCCGCGAACTGAGCGATGAATTCCACACTCCGCCGGTGTCTCTACTTCTCCATGCACGAGGAGGGAACGAGACCTTGGGAGAATCAGCCGGTGACCGACGCCACGATCGAGCGCGCCCGCGACGGCGACGAGGAGGCCTTCCGGACGCTGACCGAGCCGCATCGCGGCGAGCTGCAGGTCCACTGCTACCGGATCCTCGGCTCGGTCCAGGACGCCGAGGACATGGTCCAGGAGACCCTGCTCTCGGCCTGACGCGGGCTCGGCGATTTCGAGGGGCGCTCGTCCCTGCGCTCCTGGCTCTACACGATCGCCACCAACCGCTGCCTCAACGCGCTGCGCGCGAGCGGCCGCAGGGCTCGCGACGTGCTCGGGGCTGACGCGCCCGCGAACGCGCCGCAGCCGACCCGGCGCGGCGAGCCGATCTGGCTCCAGCCCTATCCCGACGCCCTGCTCGAGGGCCTGCCGGACCGGGCCGCGGGGCCGGACGCCCGCTACGAGGCGAAGGAGGCGGTCGGGCTCGCCTTCGTCTCCGGCCTGCAGCGGATGCCGCCGCGCCAGCGCGCGGTGCTGGTACTGCGCGACGTGCTCGGCTACCGCGCCGCCGAGGTGGCGGCGATGCTGGAGACGACCGAGGCCTCGGTCAACAGCGCCCTGCAGCGGGCGCGGGCGGCGATCGAGGCGATGCCCGAGCGCCCGGACGGGCCGGCCCTACCCGCATCCCCGGCCCAGCGGGAGCTGCTGGCGACCTTCAGCGAGGCCTTCGAACGTGGCGACATCGAGACCGTCGTCGGGCTGCTGACCGAGGACGCCTGGATCCGCATGCCCCCGGAGCCGCTCGAATACCAGGGCAAGGCGGCGATCGCCGAGTTCCTCGGCGTGCTGGGGATCTGGCGCGACGGCGGCGGCATCCGCCTCGTTCCCACCCGGGCCAATGGCCAGCCCGCCTTCGCCTACTACCTCAGCGATGCCCAGGCCGACGTCGCCCACGCCGGCGGCCTCTTCGTGCTCGGCATCGAGGGCGACGCGATCACCACGATCACCCGCTTCGGCGACAACGGGGTGCTGCCGTACTTCGGGCTGCCGCGAACGCTGCCGCGGTAGGAAGTGAAATGCTTGGGGGGCGATGAGAGTCCTGATCCTTGGCGCCGGCTTCGGCGGCCTCGAGCTTGCGACCACCCTCTCGGAGGGGCTCGGCGACGAGGCCGAGGTGACCGTGATCGACAAGGGCGACTCGTTCATGTTCGGGTTCTCCAAGCTCGACGTGATGTTCGGCCGGGTGACGGCCGACGCGGTGCGGATGCCCTACGCCGAGCTCGCCAAACCCGGGGTGCGGGTGCTGCGGGAGACGGTCACCGCGATCGACCCCGAGGCGCGCCGGGTGACCACCGACGCCGGCGTCCACGAGGCCGATGCGCTCGTCGTCGCTCTCGGCGCCGACTACGACTTCGCCGCGACGCCCGGCCTGACCGAGGCCGGCAACGAGTTCTACTCCGTCGCCGGAGCCGAACGGCTGGCCGGGATCATCCCCACCTTCTCCGCGGGCCACGCGGTGATCGGCGTCTGCGGGGCGCCGTTCAAGTGCCCGCCGGCGCCGAGCGAGTGCGCGCTGCTGCTCGATGAGGAGCTGCGCCGGCGCGGGGTGCGCGACGCCTGCCAGATCTCCTTCGTGATCCCGCTGCCGACGCCGGTGCCGCCCTCGCCGGAGGCCTCGGCGGCGCTGGAGCGGGAGTTCGGCGAGCGCGGGATCGGCTTGATCGCCGGCCGGCGCGTCAGCGCGCTCGATGGCGAGCGCGGCGTCGTCGTGCTCGACGACGACAGCGAGCTCGACTTCGATCTCTTCCTCGGCGTCCCCAGGCACCGCGCCCCCGACGTCGTCCTCGCCAGCGGCATGGCCGAGGACGGTTACGTGCCGGTCGACCCGGCGACGCTGGAGACCCGCTTCCCCGGCGTCTACGCGGTCGGCGACGTCGCCACCGCGGGGGTGCCGAAGGCCGGCGTCTTCGCCGAGGGCGCGGCCCGGATCGTCGCCCAGACCCTGATCGCCAAGCACCAGGGTGGGGAGGGGCCGGGGCGCCACCTCGGCCAGGGCACCTGTTACATCGAGTTCGGCGGCGGCCGCGTCGGCAGCGTCGACATCGACTTCCTCTCCGGCCCCGAACGGACCGGCAGCTTCAACCCGCCGTCGGCCGAGCAGGTCGCGCGCAAGGAGCGCTTCGGCAGCAGCCGCCGCGCCCGCTGGTTCGGCTGAAGCTTCAGCCCAGCGAGTCCTGCTCGCGGGCGGGAACGGGGTCGGGCGTCTGCGCGGCCGAGCGGGGGCCGGCGAAGTGGCCGACCCGGGAGGTGTCGAGGTCGCGGCGGACGAGCCGGCGGAGGAAGAAGTTGCAGGCGAGGACGTGGATGCGCGACTGGGTGTTGGCGTAGAAGCGGCGCGAGAGGCCGGTCAGCCGCGGGTAGTAGTTGGCAACCTCGACCGCGACATTGAGGCGGACCTGCTCGCCTTCGTCGTGGCGCTCGAAGTCGAGCTCGAGGTAGCCGTCGCTGTCGCGGCCGCGGCCGGAGACGAGCAGGCCGCGATCGATCCGCCAGCGGACGATCCCGCGACAGCGGTCCATCTCGTATTCGGGAGCCCTGAAGGTGAGCAGGGGGAGCCGGCGGCTGAGCAGGACCACCGAGCGCTCGGTCTCGGTGTAGTCGACGTGCATCAGGCCGAGGGTGAAGCGGCGCAGCGTGCTCCAGTAGGTGCGGGCGGCGCGCTCGAGGTGCTCCGGGTCCCAGAGGCCGGCCAGGGCGGCGGTGGGGAGGACGATGTCGGCGGCCTGCCGGGAGGTGACGGCGCCGCTCTCCGGGTCGATCGAGGTCTCGTCGGTGGGTGGGTGGATGACCGCGCCGGCGATCGCTTTCGCTCCGCCTCTCCGCCGCCAAGCCATGGGCCCATGCTAGAGAGGCGCCGGCC
>Ga0207641_10006271_pt1 | contig 10056 bp, 10 predicted proteins | sample KBSSwiS62_FD_184306 | JGI IMG/M metagenome (GOLD analysis project Ga0207641, IMG submission 184306) | Switchgrass rhizosphere microbial communities from Kellogg Biological Station, Michigan, USA - KBS Switchgrass S6-2 (SPAdes) (version 2) | ecosystem: Host-associated > Plants > Roots >... | reverse complement strand
CCTCCCGACCGGCGAAGTAACGCATCCCGCCCACATCATATGTGCCGTCCTGCGTCCAAAGTTCCGCCACCTTTCGGGCCCGGTCCGGAGTCGTCGCGGTATCGACCAGCGGTCCGTAACCAAGGATCAGCTGTTGAATCGCCGCCTCATCGCGCAGGCTCTGGACCTCCTGTTCCAGCGCTCCCAACCTGTCCTCAACCGTTGGCATATATTTGTCTCCTGTCGTCGAGTGGGGCGGAACCTGGACAGCGGAAACGCGCACGCCCATCATTCATGATGGTCGATGGCGGTCGAGAAAATCGAAGACCGCATCGTTGAAGGCGTCGTTCCGATCGCCCGCGATCATGTGGTCGGCACCCTCAACGGTCACATAGTCCGCATGGGGCACGAGGGCGCGAAATTCGTCCACGCTCTCCTGGCTGACGACCTTGCTGATCGCACCGCGGACGAGCAGGGTGGGTATAGCCAGATTCCGCGCCGCCGCGTTCAGTCGCACGCGCTGACGCTCAGGATCTATTTTGGATTCCATGTTCATCATCGCCGGATCCCAGTGCCAGCGGTAGCGGCCATCCTCTCCCATGCGCAGATTTTTCATGAGACCATCGGTACTGGCCGGCCGCGGACGATGGGGCAGATAGGCGCTCACCGCATCGGCGGCGTCATCCAGCGTCGCGAAGCCATCGGGCGCCGAAGACATGAACTTCTGGATCTGCGATGCGCCCTCCATTTCGATGCGCGGCGCGACGTCGACCAACACCAAGGCGCGGACCAGCGACGCCCCCTCCTCCCCCGCCAGGATCAGGCCGGTCAGCCCGCCCAATGATGCTCCGACGATGGCGACCGGTGGTCCGACTTCCATCGCCAGCGCGTGCGCATCAGCCACATAGTCGTCAAGCTGGTAACCGTCCTGCGCCCAATCGCTTTCGCCATGGCCGCGCAGGTCGATCGATATGACGTGGTAACCCCGTTCGACCGCTCGGTACGCAGCACGTTTCCAGCTGTGGCGGGTCTGCCCGCCGCCATGCATGAACAGGATTGGCGGCGCACCGGCAGCGCCGTCCACATCGGCCGCAATGTTCAGGCCCGCGCCGCTGTATCGCACTGTCCTCAAACCGATTCTCCCTAAAGTCTGCCGCGGTGGACTCGTCGCCTCCCGGCGCTCACACGGCGGCCAGCGTTGCCAGCGCCATCCGATATTCGGCGGCCAGCCGCGCCACCAGCTCCCGCGTCGGCAGCACGTCCTCAATGCCCGCGACACCCTGACCCGCCGACCAGATTTCCTTCCAAGGTTTGATCGGCGACCCGTTGGGCGAAGTCTCAACCCTGGGGTGTCGCAAGTCCAGCTTTCTGGGGTCGAAGCCGCAGCGGCTGAGCGATCCGTTAAGGAAGGCGGCGGGCGTGCCGCTTATCGCCGATGTCACAGTGATGTCGGCCGCGCCGGACTCGACCATCATCTCGCGCTGCCCCGGCTCCACATTGGCTTCTTCCGTCGCGAGGAAGCGAGTCCCCATATATGCGAAATCGGCGCCCGCGACGACCGCAGCGGCTACATCGCGCCCGGTGGAAAGTGCGCCGGCCAGGATCAGGGCGCCGTCATACCGCTTGCGGGCGTCGGCCAGGAAGGCGAAGGGGTTGAGCATTCCCGTATGACCGCCTGCCCCGCTGGTCAGGAGAATGATCCCATCCACGCCCGCCGCCGCCGCGATTTCAACGTGGCGTGGCAAGGCAGCGTCATGGAGGACTACACCGCCGTATCCGTGCACCGCCTTCACCACCTCACGATCCGCGCCGAAGGACGTTATGACCAGCGGCACGCGACGACGGATGGTGACCGCCAGGTCTTCGGCCAGCCGCGGATTCACGTTCCCGACGATGAGGTTGACGCCATAGGTCGCGTCATCAGGACCCAGCGCCTGCTCGATCTGCGTGAGCCACTGATCATATTCGTCAACGCCCCGGGCGTTCAGGGCGGGGAAGGTTCCAATCGCGCCCGCGCGGCATGTTTCGATGACGAGGTTGGGAACGGACGCGATCAGCATGGGGGCTGCGATGATCGGCACCTTGAGATTGGACGTCAGGGCGGCGGGCATTGGCACAGACTGAACTCTCCTTCGACCGCGGTTGTCCCGCAATATCGTTTGTTTCGAGACAAGCGACATGTTCGTCGCGGCGATGATGGCCTGAATATGCACCTACCTGTCTGATCCCTGTGGATCAAGCCGGCCGTGCCGTTCCCCAATGCATGATGGCTCGATCAGGGGACGGTCCAAGCTCGGGCGATGCCATCTCTCATTTCTGCAGCCCGATGCCGATGTTGCTTGTTGATTCGAACCGCCAGGCAGATCATATGGTCGCCATGGTGAACGTGCAACGCGAAGACGATCAAGGCGTCGCTATCCTGACGCTCAACCGCCCGGAGGCGCTCAACGCCCTCGACACCCCGATGCTCGCCGAACTGGACGAGCATATCGACGCGATAGCATCCGACGACAGTCGCGCCTTCGTGCTGACCGGGACCGGCCGTGCTTTCTGCGTGGGATCCGACCTCAAGGAGAGCATCAGCGATCCCTCCGCCCGGATCGGTCACATGCACACCCTGGTTCAGCGGCTGCACGATTTCCCGAAAATCAGCGTCGCGGCCATTTCCGGCTACGCTCTGGGCGGCGGCCTCGAACTGGCTCTAGGCTGCACCTTCCGCATCGCGCATCCCGATGCGCGATTTGGCCTGCCGGAAGTCAAGCTCGGCCTGATCCCCGCCTATGGCGCAACGCAGTTGGTCCCTCGCCTGGTGGGGGAGAGACGCGCGCTGGACCTGATGCTGAGCGGCGATCCGATTGATGCGGCAATGGCGCTGGCTTGGGGCATGATCGACCGCGTCGAGGAGGATGTGGTGGGCGCGGCAGCGCATTTCGCCAGAGCGCGGGCCGGCAACAAACCCGTGGCCGAAGCCGCGATCCGTGCCGCCGTCCTCGCCAGTCGCCTTCCGCTGGAAGAGGGGCTGGCCATGGAGCATCGCCTGGCGATCGAGACGGCGAGCAGCCTGGACGCCAAGGCGGGCATCGCCGCGTTCGCGCTACGGTAAGGTTGCCCTATTCTGCCGGGCACGCCTTCCGGGACTTGATGCCGCCTCCCTTCCCGTTCATGGTGCGCCCAACACACAGAAGCCGCAGTCGGCATGGAGAGGCAGATGAACGAATTGAGATTTGATGGCCAGGTCGCGATAGTGACCGGCGCAGGAGGCCAAGCACCCAGCCTCGGCCGCACGCACGCCCTGTTTCTGGCTTCGCGAGGAGCCAAGGTCGTGGTAAATGACCTCGGCACTGGCCCCGACGGACGCGGCATTCTGAGGGCTAACGCAGAAGCCGTCGTCGAAGAGATCAGGCAGGCGGGCGGCGAAGCGGTAGCGGACGTTAACAGCGTCGCTGATCCCGATGGCGCCGCCGCGATCGTGAAAACGGCGATCGACGCATTCGGGGCGGTCCATATCCTCGTAAACAACGCTGGCGTCGCGCATCTGGCGAAGTTCGACGAACTGTCGGACAGTGACATCAGGAAGATGACGGACGTGCATCTTCTGGGACCGATCTGGATGTGCCGAGCGGTCTGGCCGTACATGAAACAACAGGGTTATGGCCGCATCGTCAATGTCGGGTCGGCGGCGATGTTCGGGATCGCAGACTCCGCGATTTATGGCGCGGCCAAGGCCGGCGCCTATTCGCTGTCCAAGGGGTTGTCGGTTCAAGGCGAAAGCTGCGGCATCAAGATCAACACCCTTCTGCCCCGCGCGGGAACGGTGGCGATCACCCATCTGCAGGAGACGTCGGCAAGGACCGATGCCATCATGCAGCAGCCAGCCGAGCTTGTCGCTCCGATCGTGGGATTGCTCTCCCACCGGGACTGCCCATGTACCGGCAAGGGAATAGAAGCTGGCGGCGGCCGCGCATGGGAAGTCGCCTTCGCGGTGACGCGCGGCTACCAGCAGGACGACCTTGATCTTGAGGCGCTGGCGGCGCACTGGGAAGATGTTATCGACAGGAAGGGGCTTGAGATTATGCCAGACATGTTCCCCGAAGCGCCGATGAGCCTCAAACCGTATGTCCCCGGCTGACAGTCCGAAAATGTCTCGATGGGTTGAAACCTGTGCTGACGCTTCAATTGCAGCCGTAGACGGGATAAAGGATCAGCCACGGCGCAGTAGAGCATAGCCGAGCCCGCGATTGGTGTGATCACGCTTAAGCGCCCTCGCTCGAGGAACGCCATCCACGCCGCTTGGGTGGGGGATACATTCCGTGAGAAGCGAAAGCCCGATTTCAGGGATTAAGGCGCTGGTGAAGTCGCCGGGGCAGGCAGACGGAAAATGCCTTCCTGGCTGATGGTGGCGACCATTCTCCCGTCGCGCGCGAAGACGTTGGCATGGCCTAGCCCCCGTCCCCCTCCCGCCCAGTCGCTATGCGCGACAAACAGCATCCATTCGTCGGCGCGCACATCGTCGTGGAACCACACGGCATGGTCCAGGCTCGCCTCGATCACCTCGCCGCTTATGGGGCAAAGACCGTGCCGCCGATCTACCGGACGAAACGGCGCGAGGTCGCTGGCGAAGGCAAGCACGACCTGATGCAATCCCGACCCTTTCTCCAGCGGAGCGGGAAAGCGCGCCCAGACCATGAACCTGTCCTCGCGCGGGTCGACACAGTCCAGGATGTCCGGATCGACCGGAATGGCCTGGACCGGCAGCGTCACGTTGACGTAGTGCGACAGCCCGAACGGCACGTCTTCGCCCGACCGCAGACGGCGCTCGATCCTCTCCCACAAAATCTCGGGCGGCTCGGTCTGGGGCATGGCAAGGCTGTGCTCCAATCCCTTTTCCGGCCGCTGGAACGCGGCAGAAAAGCTGAGGATGGGCTTGCCTCCCTGATCCGCAATAACGCGGCGATGCGTGAAACTGCCGCCGTCCATGTCACGGGTGACATGGTAGCGGGTCGGCTTGCTCTCATCTCCCTGACGCAGGAAACGGCAATGAAGCGAAATCGCCGGCCTGTCCTTCGGCGCGGTCGCCTGCGCGGCGGCCAAGGCCTGCGCGACGAGCAGGCCGCCATAGACCCGACCGGACCCGGTCGACAGTTCCGCGCCTACGGTGCGGGAGAGAAATTCGTCCTCCCCTACCTGCTCAAGGCGGAGCAAATCCACCAGTTCGCCGGCCAGTCGCGACATGGACTCAATTTTCATCGATACGCTTTCATGAATAGTGATCGTGGAACGGTCTGCGCCTTCCTGCGACGCAGCGCCACCTCAATGCATCAGCGCGCCGCCGTTCATGTGGTAGACCTGCCCGTTGATCCACCGTCCGTCTTCCGACAGCAGCAGCGCGACGACGCCAGCAATGTCCTCGACGCGCCCGACCCGCCGGCCGGGAATGCGCGACAGCTGATCGGCGACGCGATGCGCCGGCATCGATCCACTTTCCCGCGCCTCGGGCGTGTGAACGAAGCCGGGCGCGACGCAATTGGCGGTGACGCCTTCGGGGCCCCATCGCCGCGCGACATGCCGCATCAGGGCATTCAGCCCGCCCTTAGACGCTGCATAGGCGGGGCGGACGGCTTCGCCCAGTTCGGCCGCATCCGAACTGGTGTAGACTATCGCCCCCTCGCCACGCGCCAGCAGGTGCGGAAGCATCGCGCGCGTGCAGAGCAAATGGCCGCGCAAATTGACGTCCAGGGTCCGGTCAAACGTAGCGAGCAGCTGGTCCAGATCATCGCTGTCATCCGCGATGATCTTGAGGTCGGCGGCGTTGACATGCGCTCCGTCCAGCCCGCCCAGCCGCTCGACCGCAAAAGCGACGGCATCGCTAACCGATGCCTCGTCGGCGATGTCAACACGAACGCCGCAACACTCGCCACCCGCCTCCCTCACCGACGCGGCGATGGCCTCAGCGCCCTCGCGGTCGAGATCCGCCGCGCATATCCGCGCGCCCTCCGCCGCCAGCCGGCGCACCGTCGCTGCTCCTATGCCCCGGGCCGAACCGAAGACGATGATTGCCTTGTCTGTCAGGCGTCCATTCACCGTGGCGGTGCCTGTCGTTCCGCTCACCGCTCGACCTTCGTCAAGGTGAGTTCCGGGTGTCGCATCTCGATCGACCGGCGGAACCCTTCCTTCCAGGGGGTGCGGGCGAGACCCGCGATCGACTGCCGTTTGGACGGATCCTGCACGCTGTTGGGAAAGGGGAAGTTGCCGACCTTGACGAACCTGGGCTGTCTGTCGATCAGCTGGCCGATATGTTCGAACAGTTCCACCCAGTTGATCGCCTCGTCCCCGCACCAGTTGACGATGGCGGGCGGCACCGAGGCAGCGGCCAGGCAAGGTTCGATCCAATCGGGTATGTCATACAGGTAATCGGCGGAATTAAAATATTCATGATCCGACGGAACCGGCACTTCGCCGGTTTCGATGAAGCGATCGATCATCTGCTCGATGACATTGGCGTCAGGGTGTGCCCCGCCATATTGAACGTTCTGGCGGCAGATCACCGTTGGCAGGTCAAGGATGATCGCGCCGGCCCGGACCGCGCCCTCGCCAGCGAGCTTACTGATGCCATAAGCCGACCCTATGCCGGCGCCGATGTCGGACTCCTCCGTATAGACGTGCCGCGGGTCGTCGGAATATTTGTGAACGCTGACCGTCGACACATGCAGGAAAGCCTTTGCGCTGCGGCAATGGCTCATCAGCCGCGCCGGCCCCTCGCAATTATCGACCAGCCCTTCGTCGGTCGTGGCTGGGTGAATCGCGGCGGCAATGTTGAGAACATAGTCAAAGTCGGTCGGCACCTCGTCCAGCGACCCGCGTCCAAGATCGCCGCGCACCGGCGTCAGGCCCGTCGCCACTGTCTCTTCCCATGACCCTTCGCGACTGTATCGCGCAAGGCCCCACATGTCGCAGATCGGCGCGAAGCGCTCGGCGATCGCCTGTCCAATGCGGCCGGTATGGCCGGTGATGAGAACCTTCCGGCCGTTCAGCATCCTTCCTCTCCCGATATGCGCGCCGCTGCGGCCACGGACATATTGCGCCGCTCCAGGGCAGCGCGCACACCCTCTTTCCAGCCGACCTTGACTGGCCCGGCCACAGATCGTCGGCGGGACGGATCCTGTATACCACCCATCCCATCCAGCATGTCGCTGCGGGAGAATGCTGGCTTCCGGCCTGTCAGCTGCCCCACATATGCGAATAGTTCTTCCCATTCGACCGCTTCATCGCCTGTCCAGTTGAGAACGGCTGTAGGCACCGCCGCCAGGCGCAGCGACGGTTCGATCAGGTCGGCAACATCTTCGACATGCAACGGCGACAGGACCAGGCGGCCCTCGGATGGAACCAGCACCTCTCCTGTCGCAAGGAAATGATCGATCGCGTCTTCGATCATGCTGCGCCCATGCGCTCCACCATAGACGACATTGGCCCGGCATATGATGGCGGGAAGGCCAAGGATCAGGCCGCCACCCCTGACCGCCCCTTCCCCAGCCGTCTTTGAGGGTGCATATTGCCCGCCACGATTGCTGCCGATGTCGTCATGTTCGCGATAGGCATGGGCGGGGTCGGGATGGGGCTTGTAAACCCAGTTTGTCGACAAATGGAGAAAAGCCCTCGCGCTGCGGCAGTGCTTCATCAGCCGGGCGATACTGTCGCAGTTTGCGCTGAGCCCCTCGCCAGCATTACCTGGATCAGGCTTCTCGGCGAAATTCAGGACATAATCGAGATCGGGCGGGACCTTATCCAGGGAATCCGTTGCGGGATCGCACCGCGCCGGCTTCGCGCCCAGCGCCAACGCCGCATCGAAGGAGCCCGGCTCGCTGTAGCGCGACAATGCCCACAGGTCAGTGGTGCCGGCATAGCGGGACAGGACAGCCCAGCCGATCTGACTGGTGCAGCCCGTCACCAGAAGCTTCCTCGATTCCAGCATTCCGCCTCTCCTGCAGCACAGCTTCGTGACCGGCCTGCGGGGCAGGTTAGCGAAGTTGACATACTCGTCAAGCGCACAGAGGCGATGTGTCGAACAGATGAAACCGCCAGAAACTGGGAAAACATTGACGTTTTCGTCAATTTATGGGATTGCCGGAATCTGTCGCCGGTTATAGATCAAATCGGGTTGCAGCATCAAGTTTAGGAAGTGAAATGGCCAGCAGTGCTGAACTCGTGCGTCCCATTCCATCGCACGTTCCCTCGTCGCGTGTTTATGATTTTGATTTCCACAATGACCCGCTCTACGCTGAAAAGGGCGACATGCACGATGCGTTCCTGCATCTGCTTAACAATGCTCCAAGCATGTTCTGGACGCGGCGAAATGACGGCCACTGGGTCATTCTGGAGCATGATCTGGTATCGCAGGCCATGCGGACACCGGAAATCTTTTCCAGCGCCAGCCAGGCGATACCTCCCATGCCGGTCGAAATCGTCATGCCGCCGATCACCATGGATCCGCCCGAGCACGCGAAGTTCCGCGCGCCGCTCAACAAGGCCTTTTCTCCCAAGGCGATGCAGGAGCTATCGACCAGCGTCCGGGAGCTTGCAGCAGAGCTGATCGACAAGATCGCGGCTGACGGTCAATGCGATTTCGTGGGTGCCATCTCCGAACCGTTGCCCGTGCTCATCTTCATGAAGATGATGGGCATGCCGGCCGATCGGCTGGCTGATTTCCGAGAGTGGGTACATCAGACGCTGTCGAACACGCCCGAGCGCGAGGTTGCCTACGGCAAGGTCGCCCGGTTGATGGCCGAGCTGATCGAAGCCCGCATCAAGGAACCGCAGAACGATCTGATCAGCCGACTCATCGAACTGGAGATCGACGGCGAAAAGCTCAGCCGCGAACTGCTGCTCGGCTATTGCCAGCTGCTGTTCATCGCCGGCCTCGACACGGTCGTCAACGGCATGAGCCTTGCGATCCGCCATATGGCCCGCAACCCCGATCTTCAGGAGCAGCTGCGCGCCCACCCCTCCAGAATCCCGGACGCGGTCGAGGAAATGCTGCGCCGGTATTCCATCACCATGCCCAACCGCCGGGTTGTCCAGGATGTCGAATGGAACGGGATCGAACTGCGTAAGGGTGATCTCGTGCTGATGGCGATGCCGGCCGCGCATCTCGATCCGAAGGCCTTTCCCGACCCACAGCGCTATAATCTCGATCGGGAAAATGTGACTCACATCACCTTCGGCACCGGCGTCCATCGCTGCGCCGGATCGCACCTTGCGCGGATCGAATTGCAGATCCTCTACGAAGAGTGGCTCAAGCGCATTCCTTCCTTCCGGATGGACCCGGACAAGAAGGAGCGCTTCCACGCCGCCAACGTGCTCTCCATCGATTATCTGCCCCTTGTCTGGAACGTCTGAAGTGAAAATTGTCATTGATCGCAGCCGCTGCGCCGGACACGCCCGTTGTGCCGCCATCGACCCGGAACTCTACATACTGGATGACGACGGCTATATCGCAAGCGATGGCTTTGATGTGCCGGAAGGCAAGGAGGCGTCCGCCAAGCGCGGCGCGCGCGCCTGTCCCGAGCGCGTCATCCGCGTGGTCGAGGAAGACTGACAGGCGCGGAACAAGCGCCACAGCTAATTTTCCGGCTTCCTGGACCGACGTGGGATAGCCGAGCGGGCACTGACGGCAGTCATTCAGGAAGTCTAATTCAGGGAATCTCGACGCGTTCGGTCGACGATCTGGTCAAGGCGCGCGGCTACCGGACCTGCGCAAGCTGAGCGCCGGGGCCTGCGCGGCGTGAAGCTGGGTCATCTCCGACCCCCCATGAAGGCATCACGGCGGCGGTCGCCAAGCTGCTGTGTCCCAACTGGCGGCGCTGCCGCGTCCATTTCATGCGCAACGCGCTGACGCATGGCCGCAAGTGCGGACGTCGCGGTCGTCCCCGCGTTCATCGTCACCGCCTTGGCGCAGGAGACGTATAAGGCGGGACACAACTGATACCAACCTGCAGTGATCCTGATCTATGAGGATTGCCAGTCCCGCCCGCTGGCGAGAAGGAGTGGAAGCGGCGATGTGGTTCATCGTTGCGACGCTCC
>Ga0207641_10006270_pt1 | contig 10057 bp, 9 predicted proteins | sample KBSSwiS62_FD_184306 | JGI IMG/M metagenome (GOLD analysis project Ga0207641, IMG submission 184306) | Switchgrass rhizosphere microbial communities from Kellogg Biological Station, Michigan, USA - KBS Switchgrass S6-2 (SPAdes) (version 2) | ecosystem: Host-associated > Plants > Roots >... | reverse complement strand
AAAGTCGTAATTAGAAACAAGCATTGGAAATTTTGCATGATTTGTCAATTGCATTGCAAGATTTTCCAAACCACCATCAAAATCATGATTACCGATTGTGGTTGCTTCATAACCCATCGAACTCATAGCTTTTATTTCAGGTTCTCCTTTATAAAAATTGAAATAAGGAGTACCTTGAAATATATCACCAGCATCCAATAACAAAACATGCTCTTCCTCTCTTCGTATTTTTCCGATTATTTCAGCCCTTGCAGCCACACCACCCAATCCCTGGTTACTACCACCATCCATTGGAAAAGGTTCGATACGGCTATGCACATCATTTGTATGTAAAACAGTGAGTTGATAACTTCTTTTGTCAGTATCTATTTCAGATAATACTGATTTGCCAGCAAATAGGGATGCGGTAGCCATCATATTATTATATATAAACGCTTTCCTAGTTAACATAACTGACCCTTTCTATGTTTGTTACGGTTATTTTTTTATTTTGACTGTTGATGAGCTTCACATAATCAATAAGCGCATCACGAAGCAAGTATCCATTAGTGGTCCTATTAATATTTTTAAGTAAGCTAGAATTCATTGCAACATAATCTGAATGTACAATCGTATAATCTCCATTTAAGTCGAGCGGTTTGCCGCTGACAAATACTTCTTGCACTGTTTTATTTACAATTTTCATACTCATACCTGATTCTATCACACCTTCATCGGCTGCAAGTGTGTCCAGGTATTGCTTTAGGAGACTTCCTTTCACTTTTAATAATACCATCAGGTTGTCAAATGGCATTAATTCAAAGATCTTGCTTTGTGTAATGGCTCCAGCCGGTATCTCTGGTAAACGAATACCTCCCGAATTCATAAATGCTGCATCAACTTTGGAATCAAATTTTTGTTTCGCCATTTCCAGGTATGCATCTGTGATAAAAAATCCTAATGTGTTGCGTTCATTTTTCTTTTCAAGCTGAGCAGCATTGTAACCGATCACAACATTCATTAATTTGTTTACACTATCTGAATAAGGTCTTACAATGGTTGCAAGCGATTTACTTCCTTCATCATATTGCTGTATCCTGTAATGACTGTATTGAACATTTTCTGTTTTATAAGAAGTGCTACAGGAAACCGCAAAAAAAATCGCGACCAGTAATGGATAAAAAGGAAGTTTTCTCATAACAATGGAGGCATCTCAAGTTAGATACTTTTATTTTTAAATACGGATAAATTGAAAAATTATTTTTTATAAAAACTATTTTATTTCAATGCAAAATGAAAATAAGTTTCTTGATTGGGTTGGGATTTATCCTTACTTTAGGGCATCCAACCTGTAGTGTCATGCGAAACTTTTTACTCTTATTAACAACTGTATTTTTCATTATTTCGTTACCCGCAATTGGCCAGTCAACCGAGAAACAAAAAAAAACTTCATTTGGTATTAAAACCGGCATTAATGTATCTAAATTAAATTTAAATGGAAATTCATCCGATCTTATCAACTCAGATTATCGTACTGGTTTTGTTGCTGGAGCATTTGTGAACATTCCGATAAGAAAATTCCCTATCTCTGTTCAACCCGAGTTTCTTTATTCATCCATGGGGGGAGATCTATCAACTGAATTAAAAGAAAAGAAAAACTTTCGCTTCAATTATTTTTCAATCCCCCTTTTAATAAAATATCAATTTTCAAAAAAGTTTGTAGCGTTTGCAGGCCCACAGTTGGATGCGATCCTTTATGCGGAAGAAAGCAACAAATTTGGTGAGTTTGATATAACAGGCTCTGCAGAAGAATTTGATGCTCATATTACCGGCGGATTGGAATATTGGATAGGGAAAGATATTATGCTAAGTGGCCGGTATATGTACGGATTTTATGAAGTACATACTATTGCGCCAGCTATTTCAATGATTAATCGTGGATTTCAGTTCACGATAGGACTAAGATTTCATAAAGCAAAACCATGGCCCGAGGCCGTTGTAGTTCCCCCTCCTGTTGATAAAGACACTGATGGTGACGGAGTATTTGATAGCAGGGATAAATGCCCGACTGTTGCAGGTGTTGCTAAATACGAAGGATGCCCGGTACCTGATACTGATAAAGATGGAATATTTGACGACAAAGATAAATGTCCTGATATGCCGGGTTATCCGGAATTGGATGGTTGTCCATATCCTGACCGCGACAAAGATGGTGTTACAGATAATAAAGACCGCTGTCCTGATGAGCCCGGCTCAACCAAGAATGATGGTTGCCCAGTTACAGATCGTGATGGTGACGGGGTTCCTGATGCCACTGATCGTTGCCCTGATACGCCAGGTCCAGGATCAAACTATGGATGTCCTGAGGATGTCAAAACCAAACTTACATATATCGCTAAAAACATTTATTTCCATACTAATAATGCTACGCTTCAGGAAATATCTTATGACCCATTGAATCAACTTGCGGACATCCTAAATAAATATCCTAATGCCAAACTTACAATAGAAGGACATACAGATAATATCGGTTCAAATGCTTATAATTTAGCGTTGAGCAAAAACAGGGCTAAGGCTGTTGTGGATTACCTGGTGAGTAAAGGTATTGCCGTTAGCCGTTTGAGCGCAGTAGGGTTTGGTGAAGACAAACCTGTAACAACAAATAATACAGCGGAAGGAAGAACTCTTAACAGAAGAGTTGAGTTGATACTTATAGAAAACTGATTCAAAAAAATTAAACGGGAAACTGCTCGGCTTGTCTGCGCAGTTTTTTTATCAATAAAAATTCAATATTTGCAAAAACAATTCAGCTCCGGTATAAATAACCGGCCTGTAATTCATGAAAAAACAACTTACTCTAAAAGTCAAGCCTTCTGAAGCGACAGATGATACTTTTCTGAAAAAAGTTTTTGCTGTCGAAGCTGGTTGTAAAGTATCCGATATCACAGGTTATACAGTCCTAAGAAAATCAATCGATGCACGCAGCCGGCAGGTTTACGTCAATCTTTCTATTGAAACATTTATCAATGAACCCTATCATCATAGATCATTCAATAAGATCAATTTTGGAGATGTTATTCACTCAAAGAAAAGTGTTATAATTATTGGTGCAGGACCAGCAGGGCTATTTGCCGCATTGCAGTTAATAGAAAAAGGAATTAAGCCGATTATTCTGGAACGTGGTAAAGATGTAAAATCGAGAAGAAGAGATCTTGCAGTTTTAAATAAGGAAGGAATTATAAATCCGGAGAGCAATTATTGCTTTGGTGAAGGCGGAGCTGGCACTTATAGTGATGGCAAATTATATACACGCAGTACTAAACGTGGTGATGTAAACCGTATTTTGAACTTATTGGTACAGTTTGGTGCCGACGAAAAGATCCTTTATGAAGCTCATCCACATATCGGAACAAATAAGTTGCCGCAGATAATAACTGCTATCAGGAAGCAAATTATTGATAGTGGTGGTGAGTTTTTATTTGAGAAAAAAGTAATTGATCTTAAAACAGCAGATGGCTTCATAAAAAAAGTGATCACTGCCGACGATACAACAATAGAAGGAGATGCAGTGATCCTTGCTACGGGTCATTCAGCACGAGATATTTTTTTAATGCTTTATGATAAAAAAATTAAAATTGAGGTCAAACCATTTGCTTTAGGGGTTCGGGTAGAGCATCCTCAATCTTTGATCGATTCTGTTCAGTATCATTGCCTGGTTCGGGATGAATTTCTACCTCCTTCTTCTTATAGCCTGGTTCAGCAAGTTGATGGAAAAGGAGTTTTCTCCTTTTGTATGTGTCCTGGCGGCATCATTGCTCCTGCGGTTACTAATCAAAATGAGCTTGTTGTAAATGGCTGGTCTCCTTCCAAAAGAAATAATCCTTTTGCAAATAGTGGAATTGTTGTTTCGGTTGACGAACAAGATGTCCTGACCTATAAAAAACATGGTGCTCTTTCGACAATGTATTTTCAACAAGAAGTAGAACAAAAAGCTTTTACAGCGGGTGGAGGAAAATTTGTGGCCCCAGCACAAAGACTCATTGATTTTTGTGATAATAAAATGAGCTCGTCATTGCCTCACTGTTCTTATTTACCCGGAATTAATTCTGCATTGCTAAAAGATGTATTACCCCCATTTATCAATGAAAGGCTACGAATAGCTTTTAAAGAATTTGGAAAGAAAATGCGGGGCTATTATACTAATGATGCTGTAATTGTAGCTACTGAATCTAGAACATCATCACCGGTTCGTATTCCACGTAATGCCGAAAACCTTCAGCATCCTCAAATAAAGAATCTATATCCTTGCGGTGAAGGTGCCGGTTATGCTGGCGGTATTGTAAGTGCAGCAATAGATGGGGAAAGAGTTGCTTTATCTATCGTTGAAACACAGTTAGCAAGCCATTTTTAGGAAATATACTGCCGGCGACCATATATTTTACGAATCGTGATTCCCCCTACCTAATTTTGGCAACTGAAATTTTTCTATATGTCTCTACTGGAAGTTCAACATCTGAAAAAATATTTTGCAACACAAAAAGCAGTTGATGATATAAGCTTTAGTGTAAACAAAGGAAGCATTTTTGGTTTACTCGGCCCGAATGGCGCCGGCAAAACCACTTTGATACGAATGATCACAGGTATATTTTATCCTGATGAAGGACATATCCTTTTTGACGGAAAAAAATTTGACCCGATAAATGATGTTGTTCATATTGGCTATATGCCGGAAGAAAGAGGCCTATATAAAAAAATGAAGATCGGTGAACAAGCTGTTTACCTCGCTCAATTAAAAGGATTGAAAAAGAGTGAGGCGATGGCCAAAATAAAAGAATGGTTTATAAAATTTGAAATGCAAAGCTGGTGGTCAAAAAAAGTGGAAGATCTTTCAAAAGGAATGAGCCAGAAATTGCAGTTTGTCACAACAGTACTGCATGAACCTAAGCTTATTATTCTTGATGAGCCTTTCAGCGGTCTTGATCCTGTAAATAGTAATTTGATAAAAGATGAGATCTATAAGTTGGCGCAAAGAGGATCAACAATAATTTTCAGTACACACAGGATGGAACAAGTAGAGGAGATCTGCGATCATATTATTCTTGTAAATAAAGGACAGAAAATTCTTGATGGCACCGTAAAAGGTGTAAAAAATCAATTCAAGGAAAATCTTTTCAGTATTGGATTTGAAGAAATGCCGGCTGGCTTTAATGGTAATCCTCCATATGAAATGGTAGGCACAAAAGATCATCAATATATTGTAAAGATCAAAGAGGGTTTTAAACCAGCTGATGTATTAAATTATTTTCTTCACCAGGGAGGGAAAATTATTTCGTTTAATGAAATGCTTCCTTCACTCAGTGATATTTTCATCAAACTTGTTGAGGGCACTCCATTAACAAGACAATTCCAGGCAACTAACGCTTAATATTATTTTATGAATAAGATCTGGCTTGTAATAAAAAGAGAATACCTGACAAGGGTAAGAAATAAGACTTTTTTATTATCAACTATTTTACTGCCTTTGGTAATGGTATTGTTTATATCGGGTAGTGTTTTTTTTGCCGCAAAATCAGAAGGCAAAAAGAAAATTGCTGTGGAGGATAAACAAAGTGAACTGGCTAATTTTTTGAAAAGTGATTCTTCGAAAATGGAATTTACGTTTAATGCCGGAGTAGATACAAGTAATTTTGCAGAAAAAGGATATGACGGTTTTCTTTATGCTGTTGATTCCTCAGGAAGGCATTTTTTACTGAAAACAGTGAAGGCAGCATCGAATGAAACGATGGACAGGTTAAAAAACAAGCTAAACAGTGCATATATCAGCAACAAGCTGCTTGAAAAAAATATAAGTATTGAACAAATAGATTCGATCAATTCGGCTTCCGCATCTTATTATACAGTTGATAACACTGATGAAAAAAATAAAAATGTGAATGCCGCTATCAATACCGGTATCGGCTTTACAACTGGTATAATAATCTATATTACTATGTTCGTTTTTGGGGCGATGGTAATGAGAGGTGTGATGGAAGAAAAAACAACACGTATTGCTGAAGTGATTATAAGCAGTGTGAAACCATTTCAATTAATGATGGGAAAAATTATTGGTATAGGTGCCGTGGGACTTACTCAATTGTTGCTTTGGATCATTCTTATATTTCTCATTTCTACTGCAGCCTTTACATTTCTTCCTCATGATATACTGCAACAGGTAAAAGACATTCAAAGTAATCCTGGAGTAATGACTTCAAATCCCGGGCAATTTAGTGCTGCAGCCAAAGGCCTTGCTAATCTTACTAATCTGAATTGGCCTTTAATTGTTGGCTTCTTTCTTTTCTATTTTATTGGTGGTTACTTGTTTTATTCTGCTTTATTTGCCGCAGTGGGCAGCGTAATTAATGAAGATCCACAGGAGGCACAATCACTTATGTTCCCGATAATGATGCCGATTGTTTTTGGCTTTATTATTATGTCAACCAATATTGATAAACCCGATAGCCCTGTTATGGTTTGGGCAAGTATCATCCCTTTTACATCACCAATCGTTATGATGGGAAGATTGGCATCCTCCCCCCCATTTTGGCAACTCGCCGTTTCCATGATATCATTGATAGTTGGTTTTATTTTTACAACATGGGCTGCGGCAAAGATCTATCGCACCGGTATTCTCCTTTATGGCAAAAAAGGATCGTGGAAAGAAATGATCAAATGGATCCGTCGTTCCTGATTGCCTGATCATCCCCTTTTGTTAAAATTTTCTTTTTTGATGACTGGGATTTTGCAAATACGAAATCAATCGTATATTTGGTTTAGTAAAGCCAAACAAAAACAAATCACTCTAAACTAAGTTTTATGACCAAACTGAGAAATTTTCAGACACCACTTGCTATAGCTGCCGTGACTATCACTTCTGTATTTGTCCTTAGTTCCTGGGACTTTAAAAATACATACGCAGCATGGAATGATAACGGTTATGATAATTGCGATACCATTCCAAAAAAAGAAAAAAAGATCCGTGATCTGGATGACGTCCTCGATGAGCTAAATGCTGCTGATTTTAAAATGGATATGGAAAAAATGCAGAAAGAATTAAATGAATCGATGAAGAATTTGGATATGAAGAAAATGCAGCTTGAGATGGAAAAATCACTGCGTGACGTTGATTTTCAAAAGATCCAAAAAGAAATCGAGCAATCGATAGCTAAAATTGACTTTCCCAATATGGAAAAAGAAATGGCGAAGGCGATGAAAGAAATTGATGCAGTAAAAATTCAAAAAGAGGTTCAGGAATCAATGCAAAAAATTGATTTCGATAAAATGAAAATCGAAATGGACCACATAAAAGACATTGACATGGAGAAAATACAAGCTGATTTAGGCAAGATCGGGCCCGAAATTGAAAAGTCACTGGAAAATGCCAAAGTGGGAATCGAAAAGGCAAAAGTTGAAATGAAAGAATATAAGGAATTTGTCGATGGTCTTGAAAAAGATGGTTTAATAAATAAAAAAGAGGAATACACGATCAAACACAGTAATGGCGAATTATTCATTAATGGTAAAAAAGCCAGCGATGCAACTTATAAGAAATATAAAACCTTTCTTGATAAGCGTAAGAAATTCACGATCGAAAAATCAGATGATGACTTTAATATCAATATAGATTAAGTATAGCCATGCCAAACCAACCCCGATCATTATCGGGACCATGAAAAGGGAACAGCCGTAGCTTTGTGCTTCGGCTGTTTTTTTATGAATATGTATTTTATCGCAATAGTAGCTCCTGAAAAGATCAATCAACAAGTATTGAAATGGAAAACTTTTTTCAAAGAGCACTACGAGTGTTCTGTTGCTTTAAAATCGCCAGCACATATAACTATCAACCCTCCTTTCTGGATGAATGAAGACCTGGAGAATGATCTTATAAACTCAATCGGAGAGTTCAGCGTTGCAAAACCTAAATTTGAAATAGCACTTCAAGATTTTGCGGCCTTCCAACCCAAAGTAATTTTTATAGATATTGTGAAAAATAAAATGCTGGATGGGCTTTACCAATCATTTGCTGATTTTATTATTAGCCAAAATAAATTCCCAATAAAAAAAGACGATCGGTCTTTTCATCCGCATGTAACTTTGGCCACACGGGATCTTTATAAAAAAGCATTCCAGGAAGCCTGGGAAATTTTCTCGAAGAAGAAATATGAGGCATTATGGATCGTAAATGGAATTTCCTTGCTCAGGCATAACAAAAAAAATTGGGATGTAATATTTACATCCCAATTTGCCGAAGATTAGTTTTTCTCCCTCTATTCAGTATCGAAAAATTGAAAGGGTGAAGGCAGCAGATCGAATCCATCAGCTTCGATCATTTCAATACGCATTTGAAAAGTTTCATCTGTCTTAACAGATACTTTCTCACGTACAACTTTTCTATATCCTTCTTTTTCGAATACAAGTTTATAGACGCCTGTTTTTAATTCATCGAATTCAAAACGGCCCCATTCATCTGTGATCACAAATTTTTCTTTCTTGTTGGCTGAGTAAGCTGTAACGGTAACCTCGCTTATGGGCTTTTTAGAATCACCATCAAATATGTTACCAGCAACTTCATTTATGTTTTTTCCCGGAGTTCCAGGATCAATGCCCGATGCCTTGGATTGTAAACAACCCATCGTGCATATAGCAATTAGCAGGAGGATTCTTTGTTTCATTTGACAAAGCGGTTAAGTGGTTTTCGTTTCCCATGGCTCCATCACACGAGTCAAATTTAAATCATTTTAATTGGATTGGCCAAAGCTTCTTTAAAGCCCTGCCACACTTCATCCACAATTTTTGCCGCTGGTAATATATCTATAACGTTTGCACCCACCTGGCCTATCTCTAGTTCACCCTCCTCAAGCTGTCCTTCAAACATGCCTTTCTTAGCCCTTGCCCGGCCTAATATTGCCTTTAATTCTTCCACACTTGCCCCTTTATTTTCCGCTTCCTGCACCTGGTTATAAAAATTGTTTTTAATAAGCCTGACCGGGGTTAGTTGTTTCAACGTCAGGATCGTGTCACCTTCATTACTATTGATCACGGCATTCTTAAAATTAATATGAGACGAGGCTTCTTCGCTTGCAACAAAACGGCTACCCATTTGTACTCCTTCTGCTCCCATCACCATTGCAGCAAGCATTTGCTTTCCAGTTGCTATTCCTCCGGCAGCGATCACCGGAATTTTTATAGCGCTTACAACAGCTGGTATTAAAACCATAGTTGTTGTTTCTTCTCTACCGTTGTGGCCGCCGGCTTCAAAACCCTCTGCAACTACTGCATTACAGCCTGCGTCTTCTGCTTTTTTTGCAAACTTTGATGAGCTGATAACATGCACTACTATTATTCCCTTTTCTTTTAAAACTGATGTCCATGTTTTAGGATTGCCTGCACTTGTAAAAACTATCCTCACTCCTTCTTCAATTACAATTTGGATGTGCTTATCAATGTCCGGATAAAGCAAGGGAATATTTACACCAAATGGTTTTGAGGTTGCGGCTTTACATTTTTGAATATGTTCTCTTAATACATCAGGATACATACTGCCACTGCCAATCAATCCTAAACCTCCTGCATTGCTTACTGCACTTGCCAATCGCCACCCGCTTGCCCATATCATTCCTGCCTGGATGATAGGATAATCTATTCCAAATAATTTTGTGATTCGATTAGAAAATTCAGACATGAAGTAAAGATACGGGGAGAGAAATATTCAATGCTCAATAGAATTACAGAAGTATAAGAGTGCGACGCAACGAAGTATAATCAGGGAACAAAAGCTGGCAACCAAAAATCATTAGCACATCAGCATATTATCAAATCGGCACATTATCCCAGGTCCATATCCGTATTATCACCAATATTCAATGTTCTTGATTCGCCACGAATGCCGGTATCGCTGCCAATGAGCGAATAATCCAATACAATATCAAAAAGATTAGAGTAAGAACCAATAATAGATTGCTTTATGATGGAGTAATTGATCTTTGTATTTTCTCCAATTGAAACATTTGGACCTATAATAGAATTTTTTATATCACAGTTA
>Ga0207641_10006267_pt1 | contig 10062 bp, 8 predicted proteins | sample KBSSwiS62_FD_184306 | JGI IMG/M metagenome (GOLD analysis project Ga0207641, IMG submission 184306) | Switchgrass rhizosphere microbial communities from Kellogg Biological Station, Michigan, USA - KBS Switchgrass S6-2 (SPAdes) (version 2) | ecosystem: Host-associated > Plants > Roots >... | reverse complement strand
TCCGAGATGTCCGAGATCCTGACGCAGTGCCACCGCGTGGTCGTGTTTCGCGGAGGCCGCGTCGCGGCGGAGCTCTCGCACGAGGACGCGACCGAGGAGCGCATCCTGGCGGCGGCCGCCGGCACGGGCGCACACGCACCAGTGGGTGACGATCGGGGGGGCGAACCGGGCGGCCGTCCTCCGGGCGCGCCGCCCCGGCGGCGCCGGCTCGCGCGACTGACGAGCGCGCTCGGCCTCGCGGTGGTCGTGCTGCTCTCGGTCGTGTTCTCGCCCATGCGCGGCGGACGGCCGGTCTTCCTCGACATCGGCAACCTCACGGACATCCTCCGGCAGGTCGCGGAGAAGGGGATCCTCGCCGTCGGCATGACGGCCGTCATCATCTCGGGGGGCATCGATCTGTCGGTGGGCTCCGTCCTCGCGCTCGCGGCCACCCTGACCGCGTGGCTCTTCATGAAGGGCGGCGTCGGGCTCGGTCTCGCGGCGCTGGCCGTGCTCGGCGTCGGCGCGGCCTGGGGCACGGTCAACGGATTCGTCGTCGCGCGCTGGCGCCTCCAGCCCTTCATCGCCACGCTCGCGACGATGAGCGCCGCGCGCGGAGTCGCCCGCTACCTGAGCGGCGGCACGGCCATTCCGCTCGGGTTCGGGCCGGGCGGCGCGCCCGAGTCGATGCGCGCCATCGCCGGCGTCCTGGTGCCCTACGTCCCGGTGCCCGCCGTGATCTTCGGCCTGACGGTGATCGCGATGCACGTGTACCTCGCGCGCACGCGCGCGGGCCGCTACGTCTACGCGATCGGCGACAACGAGGCGGCGGCGCGCCTGTCGGGGATCCGGGTCGGCTTTCACAAGGCCTCGGTCTACGTGATCGCGGCCGTCCTCGCGGCGCTCGCCGGCCTCGTGCACTGCGCGCAGCTCGAGCAGGGCAACCCGAACGACGGGGTGGCCTACGAGCTCGACGCGATCGCGGCGGTCGTCATCGGCGGAACGAGTCTCTCCGGCGGAATCGGAACGGTCGGCGGCACGCTGGTCGGCGTGCTGATCATCGGAGTCATCAACAACATCATGGGGTTGAACAATGTCGATGCGAACCTGCAGCTCATCCTCAAGGGCGTCATCATCCTCGGTGCCGTCTGGCTCCAGCGCCGGCGCCGCTAGGACCGCGACGAAGGCCGTCCTGCTCGTCGCGCTGCTCGCGGCGGGGCTCGGGTCCGCCGCCTGCGGCCGCGCGCAGAAGGCCAAGCACCTGATCGGCTTCTCCCAGTGCAACCTCGGCGAGCCGTGGCGCGTGGCGATGAATGCCGACGTCGCCGCGCGCGCCAAGGACTTCCCCGACATCGAGATTGCCTTCGCGGACGCGCAGCAGGACAACGCGAAGCAGGTTGCCGACGTCGAAAACTTCCTGCGCCAGAAGGTGGATCTCCTGATGATCTCGCCGAACGAGGCCAGGCCGCTCACGCCGATCGTGCGCAAGGCGTTCGAGCAGGGGATCCCGGTGATCGTGCTCGACCGCGCGATCGAGGGCGACAGCTACACGGTTTTCATCGGCGCCGACAACCGCGAGATCGGCAGGGCCGCCGGCAAGTACATTGCCCAGCTCCTGAACGGGAAGGGCCAGATCGTGGAGATCAAGGGCCTGCCCGGCTCGCCGCCCGCGCGGGACCGCAGCGAGGGGTTCCGCGAGGCCATCCAGCCGTTCTCCGGGATCCAGATCGTGCACGAACCCGTCGCGAACTGGCTGCGCGAGGAAGCGATGGCGCAGATGGAGTCGGCGCTCGCCGCGCACGAGCACATCGACCTGGTCTACGCGCACAACGATCCGATGGCGATGGGCGCCTACCTCGCCGCCAAGGCCAAGGGCCGCGAGGGCGAGATGAAATTCATCGGCATCGACGCGCTGCCCGGCCTCGACGGCGGCCGCCAGATGGTCGCCGACGGCAAGCTCTCCGCGACGTTCGTCTATCCGACCGGAGGGCGCGAAGCCGTCGACGCGGCCGCGCGGATCTTCGCAGGGGAGAAGGTGCCGCACAAGATCGTGCTGCCGACGCTGATGATTACGAAGGAAAACGCCGTGCCTGCCGCCGCGAAATGATGCCCTCCGCGGGAGCTTGACCCTTCACGGCGACTCCGATAAGGTGCGCGTTCTGCCGCGGGGTGGAGCAGCCTGGTAGCTCGTTGGGCTCATAACCCAAAGGTCGTAGGTTCAAATCCTACCCCCGCAACCAAGATCCTTAAACGCCGGGAGGAGACTCCCGGCGTTCCTTTTCTGAATGCGGAGCGAAGCGCTGCGAGGGCTCGGGGTTTGGTGTCAAGTTGCGTGGGACGTGCTGGCGTTCAGGCGCCGCCGATAGCTTCCGCTCTTGCATCGTCTGCGCTATCGGCGGTCGCCTGCAAACCAGCGTTTCAGACAGTACCGTGGAGCCGGGGATGTTTACGGAAGCGTTTCGAGCCCCGTCGCTCCCTGCGAAGACATCGCCGCCGGTCCGGCGTTCCCATCGCCGTCGAACGGGGTCGTTGCCGTGCCGAAGCACGCGGGAACCTGAGCCGGATCGGCGAACCAGAAGACGAGGTGGTCGAGGTTCGCGCGGACGCGAGTGGGGGGATCACCCACGTTCGTGCTGACGAAGGCCTCCATGACGATCGCGTCGACCTTGAGCGATCCGACGCCCGCCGCGTTCGTGGTGAAGTCCCCGATGTACGAGACTGCACCGAAGGGCGGCGTCGCAAAGGCGTCGGCCGAGGTCAGAAAGACGGCAAAGTCCGTGTTGGCAGGTAGCCCGCTGGCGAGCAGGTGCAGGGTGTCCACGCCCAGCGTCTCTTCTTTGTGGAACACCGTCACGTGCCCGGTCGCATCAGGCAGGCAGGCGGCGTTGCGCGGCTTGAGGTCAAAACTGGTGGTGTCGAGCGCGAGCGCCGTGCCGCCCAGCACGATCAGCCCGAGGCTCACGAACGCTACAGAAAGTCGATTTCGCGTCATACGATTCTTTTCCTTTTCCGAGTGAGTGAATGTTTGGAATCTGTCTCAATGAGCGAGAAGTCCCGAGGCTCGCCTCCTTTCCTTTGGAATCGCGGGTTCTTTCCGAATCCCTGGGGCCGCCCCTAGCGCAGACCGTCCACGTCCCGCGTGACGCGGACGCCTTCCCCCTCGAGCACGCTCGCGACAGGTCCGGAGCGGCAGTGGATCGCGACACCCGCGCGGCTCAAACGGTCGAGGGCTTCGATGCCGGCTCGGTCGACGAAGCTGACGTCCTCGAGATCGAGATTCACGGCGCCCCGAGATCGACGAAGATGGGAGCATTCGCGCTCGAGCAGGGCAGCCCACTCTGCGACGAGCCTCCCCTCGAGCTTGAGCGTCCGTGATCCCTTCTTGCGTGTGATCCGCAATGTCACATCGACCTCCTCGTGGCTTCACGGTCACGCGACGGCCTCGCGTCTCACGGCGGCGTCCTCGACTCCCGCCGTCACTCGCGCGAGTGCCTCGTACAGCTCTCGGGCGCTCTGAAAACGTGCCGCGGCGTCTTTCTCGATGCACTTCATGACGATGGCGGCGACTCCCGGGTCGATCCGCGGGTTCTTCGACCTGGGAAGCGGCGGCGCGTTGTTGACGTGCTTCAGGACCACGGCGAGGGGGCTGTCACCTTCGAAAGGCAGGGAGCCCGTGAAAACCTCGTAGAGCAGGACGCCCATGGAGTAGATGTCCGAACGGAAGTCGAGCGGTAATCCACGCGCCTGCTCTGGCGACATGTAGCCGAGCGTCCCGATTACCGTTCCCGGTGTCGTCATGCCGCGGTCATCGGTCAGATGCGCGCTTCCGAAATCCATGATCTTCAAGCGGCCGCTGGCCTCGACCATGATGTTCTGGGGCTTGATGTCTCCGTGGATGATGCCAACCTCGTGTGCTGCGGCGAGCCCCGTACAGATCTGTTTCGCGATCCGAAGTCCCGCCGGGGCCGGGAGAATCCCTTCGGAGTCGACCACTTGCTCCAGCGTCAGACCCTCGACGAACTCCATCGAGAGAAACTTCAGCCCGTTCCACTCCCCCAGGTCATGGGTGCGCACGACGTTCGGGTGCGTAATGCGACGCGCGAGCCGGATTTCCTGCTTGAAGCGGTCGAGAAGCCGGAGATCGGTCGAGAGGGTCTGATGGCGCAGTGTCTTGATCGCGACGAGCTCTTCGAGCTTGCGGTCGTGCGCCTTGTAGACGATTCCCATGCCGCCCTCGCCGAGTACTGCCTGGATCTCGTAGCGGTCGGCGAAGAGGGTGCCCACATTGGGCTCGTCGCCCGAGACCCCACCTGTCCCTGCGGCGGGCACGCGGCGCGCGAGCACCGATTGCTCCTCGTCGGCGGACATCCTGAGCAAAACTGCGTGCATCCTGGTTCGGTCATAAGAACAAGGGGCGTGCCAGGCGCTCCCGGGACGCCTCCGGGGAACGCAAGCGGCTGAGCAGGGTCGAGTTGGGCGTCCCGAGGGCCGGCGACCTCGCAGAGCCCAGCGCGGGGACGCATGCCGTCTGGTTGGGAGAGTGCCGAATGGATGGCACCGGTGAGCGCGCAGCTCGGCGGGCCGCGAGCCGCCCCCGGTCGCGCGTTCTCGATCAGGAACGGCGGAGGATGCCGAGCTTCTTCATGCGGGCCTCGAGGGTCGTTCGCTTGAGGCCCAGGATCTTGGCGGCGCCGCGCTCACCGCTGACCCGCCAACCAGTCTCCTCGAGAACCTCCACGATGTGCTGGCGCTCGACGTCCTCGAGGCCGCGCGCATGCGGCTTCGGGCTCCCGGCGGCCGGCGCCGCCACGAGGTCGCCGAGCTCGAAGCGACCCATGGGGGAGAGGATGACAGTCCGCTCGATGATGTTCTGCAGCTCGCGCACGTTCCCGGGCCAGTCGTAAGCGGCCAGCCGCTCCAGTGCGCCCGCGCTCACGGTCCCCACGTTCTTACCCATCTTCGACGCGTACAGCATGGCGAAATGCCGGGCCAGGCGCGGGATGTCCTGCTTCCGCTCTCTCAAGGGCGGGATGACGATTGGAAAGACGTTCAGTCGGTAAAAGAGGTCCGCGCGGAAACGCCCCTCGCTCACCGCGAGCTCGAGGTTGCGATTCGTCGCTGTGATCAGCCGTACGTCGACCTTCAACGTCTGCGTCCCGCCGACGCGCTCGAATTCGCCGTCCTGCAGCACGCGCAAGAGCTTTGCCTGCAGCTCCAACGGAAGGTCGCCGATCTCGTCGAGGAAGAGCGTGCCCCGGTTGGCGAGCTCGAACCGGCCGACCTTCCGTGTGAGCGCACCGGTAAACGCCCCCTTTTCGTGCCCGAAGAGCTCGCTCTCGATCACGCCGGCCGGGAGCGCGGCGCAGTTCACCTTCACGAGGAGCTTGTCCTTGCGCCGGCTCAGATCGTGGATCGCGCGGACGACCAGCTCCTTTCCGGTGCCCGTCTCGCCGGTGACCAACACCGTGGAATCGGTCTTCGCCACTTGACGTACGCTCGCGAGGACGCCGAGGACCGCAGGGGACTCGCCGATGACGTCGCCGAAAGCGGCCTCCGTCCGGACCTCCTCCTGAAGATAGACGTTCTCCTCTTCGAGGCGCGCTTTGAGGGCGGCGATCTCCTCGTAGACGAGCAGGTTTTCGATGGCGAGCGCGACTTGCTCGCCGATCGCGGCGAGCAGCGAGGCGTCCTCTGCCCCGTACTGGCCGGGCACGCGGCTCCCGATGTTCAGCGTTCCGATGATCTTCCCCTTGATCGCCATGGGAACCGAAACCGCGGAGCGAATCCCTCCCTTGAGCAGAGCGGCGTGCTCGGGGAACGAGGGGGGGTCCCGGAGGTCCACTGTGAGGAGAGGTTCGCGGTGATCGAGGACCCATCCGCCGCGACCTTGCCGTCGTGGCCATTCGGTCCCGATCGGAAAGATGGGAGGCGAGGGCACGGGGCCCGTGACACCCAGCACCTTGAAGACATCCTTGACGGGATCGTAGAGATGGAGCGCGGCACGATCGAACGGGACCACACGCCGCAGCGCGGCCGTGGTCGCCGAGAACAAGGAATCTCGGTCGAGACAGGTGACGATGGCGTTGTTGACGTCGAGGAGGACGCGCTGGCGCTCCTCGGAGGCCCGGAGCTCGGAAGTGCGGGACTCCACGAGGCCCTGGAGGTTCGCGCTGAAGGCTCGGAGCTCGCCCACGAGCCGCCGCAACTCGATCTCGGACAGGGCGGACGTCGCCAGGATCTGGAGTATCCCGATCTCCTCGCTCGTCCAATCGTGCGCTCGCCAGTCCACGACGCAGAACGTCCCGAGCGCATGTCCCTCGGAGGTGATCAGTGGGATTCCCGCATAGGCGACGACGTCGGTCGCGTCGCAGGAGGGGCCTAAGAGCGGATCCCCACGGGCGTCCGCCACGATCAGGGGCTCGCGCGATCCTACGGCGTGCTTGCAGAACGAGTGCGTCAGAGGGTTTTGTCGCGAGGACGCGAGAGGCTCGGCAAGCCCACACTGACTTTTGAAGAAATGTCGATCACTGTCCACGAGCGAAACGAGCGCAACCGGCACGTGGAGCACGGCCGTTGCCAGGCGCGTCAGCCGATCGAACGCCTCTTCAGGCGGTGAGTCGAGGAGCGACGTGCGCCGCAGCGCTTCGAGGCGAGCCTCGTTTTCGAGGACGCCGGCGAGCTTATCCTTCAGGTGGAGACCTCACTGGAAGCGCACGCTGCCAGGATAGCGAGCGCGGGAAAGTTCATCACGCGCAGGTGAGGCAAGCGCATTCTGGGACCCCCTTGTCGCCGAGGCCGATGAAGAGCCTACTTCCAAGCGGGGGGAAGGGCAACTCAGGCTGACTCAAGGCAGAGATCAGGGGCTTGCGTTGGAAGAGGGAGCCCCTTCCGGTGGGGGCCACAGAAGGGGCAGATTTGAACTAGAAAGAAGGGGGCCGGACGAGCCGGCCCCGGTCTGGGTGGTGATTAAGAAGTGGCTGAGCCTTTCGATCCTCTCGGCCTATCTGAGTGCCGATACTGATTTCCCTGCGTGAGTGGGCGCCTCCTGAAAGGCAGGCCGCATTTCGGGTCGTCCCGCGAGTCTTCGGCCGCGAGCGAGGATGGCGTCGACGGACCAGGGGCCGGGGCCGGCAATCAGCAGGAACATGACGCTCATGATTTGCGCGTAGTCCGAACGGATTTCGTGCAGCACGGCCCAGGGGCCGACCTGAGGCGGCGAGGGCGGGAGAGGCAGAGGGGACGTTCCGAGATAGAGAGAAATCTTTGTCGAGAGGATCGCCACGATCATCTCGATGACGAACGGGACGGCGATGACCCGTGTGAGGAACCCGGCCATCAGGAGCAGGCCCCCGACGATTTCGAGGACCGCCACGAAGTGAGCCGTCGGTCCTGGAAACGGGATGCCGAGCTTCGTGAACCGCCCGACGCCCTGGTTCGTATAGACGAACTTGAGGATGCCCTCCCAGAAAAAGACGCCGCCTGCCATGAGCCGGACCAGAATCGTCGCTCGGGGCGCGGAGTCCGGCGGGAAGAAAAACCAGTCGATGAGCCTCTTCATACGTTCCTCCTTTGTTTGTCTGGCGATTCGCTCCGTGCGATGTCGCCCCTCACCTTCTCGACTTTCGCGCGGCCGGTTCTATTCCGAAGCGCGTGGTAGCGTGCTCGGGAATAAACGGACGGTCGCGCCAGTCTCTGCAGGTGCGGCCGGACAAGGGGTTTGAGTGGACTCCCAGCCGCCGCCGTCCAGCGCGTTCGACCAGGTTGTGCTGCCACACCTCGATGCGGCCTATAACCTGGCGCGCTGGCTGACTCGCAACGGGCACGACGCCGAAGACGTCGTGCAGGAGGCGTTCTTGCGGGCGCTACGGTTTTTTGGCGGCTTTCACGGCGGCAACGCGCGCGCGTGGCTCCTCGCGATCGTGCGCAACTCCTGCTACGACTGGTTGCGGCGCAACCGCCCGTCGGAAGTGTCCGCCCCGTTCGACGAGGAGATCCACAGCAGCGCGGTCGATCCGGACCCGACCTCTGAGGATCTGCTGCTCGAGCAAGCCGGCCGGCATCGCCTCCGCGACGCGCTCGAAGCGCTGCCGGTGGCGTGGCGCGAAGTGCTCGTCCTGCGAGAGCTCGAAGGGCTGTCGTACAGGGAGATCGCGGACGTCGCGGGAATCAAGATGGGCACGGTCATGTCGCGACTGGCGCGCGCACGAGCCGGGCTCGAGCAGCAACTGGCCATCGATTTCAAAGGGGAGTAGCGGCGTGATCTGCAGCGAGTGCCGAACGGTCCTCCCAGCCTTCCTGGACGGCGAGCTCGATGTCGTCCGCCAGGTGGAGGTCGAGGACCATCTGCGAACGTGCGACGCCTGTTCGCGGATTCACCAGGCGCAGCTCGCGCTGCGCTCGACGCTCAAGTCGGGGGAGTTGTACTTCCGGGCGCCGGTTGACCTGGAGCGGAAGATACGGATGGCGGCGCAACCTGCGGAACGGAAGTCGATGCTGCCGCGTCCGCGGATGCCTGCCTGGATCGGCGCCAGTCTTGCCGCCGCGGCCGTCGTCGCTCTCGCGATCTTCGTCTGGCCGGTGCTCTCACGCCCGTCGCGAACGGAGCGAATCGCGCAGGACGTCGTCTCGGCGCACATCCGGTCGCTGATGCCGGGCCACTTGACCGACGTGCCCTCCTCCGAGCATCACACGGTGAAGCCGTGGTTCGCGGGCAAGCTGGACTTCTCCCCGCCCGTCGCCGATCTGAGCGCCGAGGGGTTCCAGCTCGTTGGCGGCCGGCTCGACTATGCCGCGGATCGGCCGGTCGCTGCGCTCGTGTATCGCAAAGGGGAACACCTGATCAACCTCTTCGTCTGGCCGTCCGCGTCGAAGCGCCAGTCCCCAGAGGCAGCGGACGCCCGCCAGGGCTACAACCTTCTTTTCTGGACTCGCGGCCAAGCCGACTTCTCGGCGATCTCGGACTTGAACGCGGCCGAGCTAAAGCAGTTTGCTGACCTGGTCAGGGCTCGCACTTGAGGTGAGCTTCGTTCTCCCATCCGGGCAGGCCCGCATTCCAGCAGCCGCCGGTGGGACGAGCGTTGGGGTCCCGGTGTTCCTGTTTCGGAATCGGCGATCCGAATAGAATCGCCATCGCGATCGGCCGATGACACTCCCAGCAGGCACTCGCCTCGGGCCTTACCTGATCCTGGCGCCGATCGGCGCGGGCGGGATGGGCGAGGTTTACCGGGCGCGGGACGAGCGCCTCGGTCGGGACGTGGCGATCAAGGTGCTGCCGGCCAGTCTCGCGGAGAGCGGCGAGCGGCTGAAGCGATTCGAGAAAGAGGCGCGATCGGCCTCGGCGCTGAACCATCCCAACATCGTCACCATCTACGACACCGGCACGACCGGGGGCACGTCGTGGATCGCCATGGAGCGCGTCGACGGAGAGAATCTCAGGAAGCTCCTGGGCGCGGGACCGATGCCCCTGAAGAAGCTGCTTGCCGTCGCGACCCAGATTGCCGAGGGCCTGGCGAAGGCCCACGAGACCGGCATCGTTCACCGGGACCTCAAGCCCGAGAACCTGATGGTGACCAGGGACGGCACGGTCAAGATCCTCGACTTCGGCCTGGCGAAGCTGACCGCACCGACGGACGAGAGCGGGGGGCGGACGCAGTCGCCCACGGTTTCGGTGGGGACCGAAGCCGGTGTCGTGCTCGGGACGGTCGGGTACATGTCGCCGGAACAGGCGCTCGGCGAGCCGCTCGACTTCCGATCGGACCAGTTCGCGTTTGGGTCGATCCTGTACGAAATGGTGTCCGGCAGGCGGGCGTTTGCGCGGGCGAGCGCGCCGGAGACGATGGCGGCGATCATCCGCGAGGAGCCCGTGCCGCTCGCAACGGCCGCTGCCGAGACTCCGATTCCGCTGCGCTGGATCGTCGACCGCTGCCTGGCCAAGGATCGCGAGGAGCGCTACGCGGCCACGAAGGACCTGGCCCACGATCTGGCGCGGCTCCGCGAGGGGCTCAGCGGTGGAAGCCTCTCCGGGGCGGCGATTACGGCGTCCGCTGTCCGGCCGGGCCGGACGCGTGCTCTCGCCCTGGCGGC
>Ga0207641_10006265_pt1 | contig 10065 bp, 7 predicted proteins | sample KBSSwiS62_FD_184306 | JGI IMG/M metagenome (GOLD analysis project Ga0207641, IMG submission 184306) | Switchgrass rhizosphere microbial communities from Kellogg Biological Station, Michigan, USA - KBS Switchgrass S6-2 (SPAdes) (version 2) | ecosystem: Host-associated > Plants > Roots >... | reverse complement strand
ACGCGCCGAACATGCCGACGACCTGGTGAGCTTGCTGGAAACCATGAGCAGCTGAGTCGCCGCAACGAATGATCCGAGATGAGGTCAGTACCACGACGCGGTAGCGGGTGGGTCTTCGGATTTTCGATTTGCGATTGCCGATTGCCGATTGGCTCGAATGGCCAAACGCCAATCGAAAATCGGCAATTGACAATCGGCAATCAATAGACCCACTCGCTACCACGAAGTGGTACTGACCTCATCGCGTGAGTCGGCCTCAATCCGAGTAGAGACTTTGCTTAAAAACTTCCGCAGCGAACAACCTTCGAATGATACTGCCGGTCGCCCAACCATGTGTCGCAGCTGCGGCTCCATTGTCGGCAGCGGCGAGGCGCAGTGCGCAGTTTGCGGAGCGTCGGTCTCAACTTCCGCCGAGGCAAGGAAGACTCAACCTCAGTCAGCCACAGACCGAAGTTTCGCGCGCGCTGTTCTGGATCGTCCTTACAAGTTCACCATCCTTCTGCTGTTTGCCAATATCTTCATCTTCATCCTGATGTGGCAGACGAGCGGCCAGGCGTTGAGCATGTCTGAGCCCTTGCCTTTTGCGATCCTGATTGCCTTTGGCGCCAAGGTCAATTTCCTGATTCAGAGTGGACATCAATGGTGGCGCTTCGTTACCCCGATGTTTCTTCACGTGAACCTGCTGCATCTGATCGTCAACATGTATAGCTTGTGGATAGTTGGTCCGTATGTGGAGAAAATTTACGGCTCGGCGAAGTTTGTTCTGTTTTGGATCCTGACTGGAATATGCGGCGTGGTGGCCAGCTATCTGAGCGTTAGGCCAGCTCTGGCCACCGGACCATTGGGCGCGTTCATTTTCAAAGCTGCCGACGTTCCCTCAGCCGGGGCGTCAGGCGCGTTGTTTGGTCTGGTCGGAGTGCTTTTCGTTTTTGGCATCAAGTTTCGACACGAGCTGCCGGAAGGTTTCAAACGCGCCTTCGGCACCGGCTTGCTGCCGATGATTTTACTCAATCTGTTTATCGGCTACGTGCTGCGCGGATACATCGATAACGCCGCGCATCTCGGCGGGCTGGTATCGGGAGCGCTGCTGGCCCTGGTGGTGGATTATCGCCGGCCGGGCGAGCGCTCGGGAGTCGCAATTACCTGGCGAGTGTTGCAGTGGTTGGCGATTGTGCTGGTTGCGGTATCGTTTCTCAAAACGGTGCAGCATTCGCGCGATTACACTCCGGCGAGTATCGCTGCCGCCGCGCCGCAAACCGCACCGGAAAATCCGGACTACCTCTATTACGCGAAAGCTATTAACGACGCGCAAGAGGCTTTCGTGGTCGCGGTGCAGGACCGGAACACAAGCAACATCGATACAGCGGTCAAGAATCTCGACGAGGCGCCGCAACTTGATGCCAAGGCTCAGGAGCTGCGACAGCGACTGAAGGCGTTGTTGCTGCGGGCAAAGGAAGAACCCGCGCCTTCGCCTCAAGCCGAGAAATCTGCAGCGAAAACCTTGACGCAGGATTTTGTCGCGTGGCGTAGTGAGTACAATCAATGGTTGAAAACGGCCGCGCGAAACTACAACGGACTGGATAAGATTGAGACGAAATAGGACTTTCGTGTGTCTTCGTGATTTTCTGTTCGTGCTTTTTCGTGGTTGGCTTTATATGAATAGCCACCAAAAAACACGAAGTAAAACAAAACCCACACGAAGTAGAGGTTCTGATGAGCCAAGCTACTGCCGTCCGGGTGAGAGGGTGATTACATTTTGTCATCTTTAGTACAGGAGAGAAGCGATGGAAATTAAGAAAGTTGGAGTATTAGGCTGCGGGTTGATGGGTTCGGGGATCGCGCAAACCAGCGCGAGTGCGGGATTTGAAACGGTCGTGCGCGAAGTTTCCGATGAATTTCTGCAGAAGGGATTTCTCGGAATTGAAAAGTCGCTTTCGAAGTTTGCCGAGAAGGGCACGATCACCGCGGAGCAACAAAAAGCCGCGCGCGATCGTCTGTCAGGCACCACCTCATTTGCGGATCTGGCTGACTGCGACATCGTGATCGAAGCCATCATCGAAAACATTGGAGAGAAGCAAAAGACCTACGCGGAGCTCGACCGGCTTTGCAAACCGGAGACGATCTTCGCTTCGAACACATCTTCGATCTCAATCACGGAGATGATGTCGGCTACCTCGCCCGAACGCCAGAAACGTTTTGTCGGTCTACACTTTTTTAATCCCGTGCCGATCATGAAGCTGGTGGAAGTGGTGCGCACGATACTGACCGATGAAGCTATCTACGAGCAGGCGATCGAATTCGGCAAACGGCTCGGCAAGGTAACTGTCAGGGCAAACGATACCACCGGCTTCATCGTCAATCGGCTGCTGGTTCCCTACATGCTCGACGCTATCCGCGCACTCGAGGAAGGCGTCGGATCGATTGTGGACATCGATGCCTCGATGAAACTTGGTCTCGGTTATCCGATGGGTCCGTTCACTCTGGGCGACTTCGTTGGGCTTGATACCACTTACTACATCGCGGAGATCATGTTCAATGAGTTTCGCGAGAAGCGATTTGCGCCGCCGCCATTACTAAAGCGCATGGTGCTCGCAGGTTTGTATGGTCGCAAGTCAGGACGTGGGTTTTACGACTACACCACCGATCCGAAGAACCCGACGCCGATGAAGCTGGTGTAAACCAGTTTCAAGTTTCATGTTTCAAGTTCCGGGTTTGTCCCCCTCCGCTTGGGAGAGGGATGGGGAGAGGGGGTTAAGCGCGTTGCTTAACCTTCCCCTCTTCCCCTCCCAGTGTCAATAACATATTTGACTCATCGGATGAACTTCGTGTTTTTAGTAATTTGTTGGTTCGTGTGATTTAGTGGTTAAGGTCTTTAAGAACTGGCTGCAGATCAAGACCACTAAAAAACACGAAGACAAGACTAATACTCACGAAAGTCCAAGCGAAGAGAGTAGCAGTCTTTCTTACCGAGCATGCAATCAGATCTAATTAAAACTGAGCGGCGCGGTGCGATTGAATTCATCCGCTTGAATCGCCCGGAAAAGCTCAACGCCCTCACGCGCGAGATGATCCTCACGCTCACTGACACCTTCAAACAAATCGAACAGCAACCTGATGTGCGCGCCATCATCCTGAGCGGTGCCGGCGAGAAAGCGTTTTGTTCGGGCACAGACATTGAGGAGCTAGCGGCCACCACAGATCATGAGCACGCTCTCGAACTCTCGGAACGCGGCCAGCGTCTATGTAATCAAATCGAAGCCTGCGGCGTGCCGGTGATTGCTGCCGTCAACGGTGTCGCAGCCGGAGGCGGATGCGAGTTGGCGCTCGCCTGTCATCTGCGTATCGCGGCGACAACCGCGCGTTTCAGTTTGCCCGAAACTAAGCTGGGCGTTATTCCCGGATACGGGGGAACGAGAAGGTTGCCGCGCGAGCTGGGCCAGGGACGCGCACTGGAGCTGATGTTGACCGGAAGAACCTTGAGCGCCGAAGAAGCGCTCGCGCTCGGCCTTGTCAACCGCCTTTCGCAGCCCGCCGACCTGCTGAGCGAAGCTGAATCTCTGTCGCTCGAAATTGCCAGGCTCGCGCCCCTCGCGATCCGCGCTTGTCTCAAAGCGGTTGTCCGCGGTGACCAGTTAACACTTACCGAGGGACTGCGACTTGAAGCTGAACTGTTTGCGAGTCTATTTACAACCGAAGACGTGCGCGAAGGCACACGCGCGTTTTTCGAAAAGCGTCAAGCGATCTTCAAAGGACGTTAGGTAAGACAGACATTCCTGTCTGTTAGCGCTGTGGTCTGCAACGTTGGTAAGTCGAGGGCATTTTCCATTTATCATTTTTCATTTCTCATTTTCCATTGGACACGAGTTTCGTAGTTGGCACCTTAGATAGGAAACCTGTGCCATTGCGCGCCACGCGGACAAGTCCGCTTTCTAAACGACGGTTGTGGTTCAGACGATGACAAATGAAAAATGTGAAATGATAAATGGAAAATTTCTTTTTCTTTTCTGACGATTCCAGTCAACGCAGATCGGCAGGAATGCCTGTCCTACAACTGACAAACTTGCCGCTCATAAACGCATCACCTATACTGCAAAATGTCTCTTGTACCCGCGTTGCGCGGCATGAAAGGGAGCCGAACCGCTCTTGCAGACAGTAGTTCACGAAGGTCATCTTAATGGTCAGGGATTTCGTTTTGCGATTGTCGCCAGTCGTTGGAACGACTTCATCAGCTCTCGCCTCGTCGAGGGCGCGCTCGATGCCCTGGAGCGTTTGGGCGCCGAGGAAAAGCAAGTCGAGGTCTTCAAAGTTCCCGGCGCGTTTGAAATTCCCCTCCTGGCTTTGAGACTTGCGGAATCGGAAAAGTTTGATGCCATCATTTGTCTCGGCACGATCATCCGCGGGCAAACTCCGCATTTCGAATACATCACCGGCGAAGTCACCCGAGGCATTGGCGAAGCAGGTTTACAGACGGGGATACCCGTGGTCTTCGGAGTAGTGACGGCAGACACGGTGGACCAGGCAATCGATCGCGCTGGCGTCAAGTTGGGGAACAAGGGTTTTGAAGCCGCCACCACGGCGGTCGAGTTGGCAAATTTGTACAAGGAAGTCTTTGAGAAGGATGAAGGATGAGGGATGAAGGATGAAAGAAGACGCGAAAGCGTTCATCCTTCATCCTTCCGCCTTCGTCCCTGAAGCATTATGGGTTCGAGACGTAAGGCGCGTGAGTGCGCCTTGCAAATGCTCTTTGCGGCTGATTTCGCCGAGGCTGTCCCGGAAGAGGTTTTGAAAACCTACTGGGCTGAGCTAGGCGACACCGACGTCGAGGAAGCGGCGCGTGAATTCGCGACGCGTCTGGCGGCCGGAACGCTCTCGCACGTCGACGTGCTCGACGAACGCATCCGCTCGCGCGCGGAACACTGGCGCATCTCGCGCATGGCGATAGTCGATCGCAACATCCTGCGCCTCGCAGTTTACGAATTCCTTTACGAACCCACCCCTCGCACCGTGGCTATCAACGAAGCGCTGGAAATCGCCCGGCGGTTTTCCACTTACGAAGCCACCCAGTTCATTAACGGCATTCTCGACGCCATCAAACGCGACCTCGACGAGCAACAGCCGCAAACCAACGTTGAACCTGAAGAATTAGAGCCTGCGTCGGAAGACGACGAGCCACCACCCGACAACGAACAGGCGTCCGCCTGAAAAACCGTTGTTTCAAGTTTCAGGTTTCAAGTTCCAAGTTAGTACAGGGACCGCGGGCCTCCTGTGCGCCTCAAGCAACAAGTTCGCTCAAGATCAAGTGAATCTGGGGACGTTCGTAAGTGGCATTCAACGACGGCGGCGAGACGCTCGCGATCCCAGCAAATAAGATCCGCGATCCCGAAACTTGAAACTTGGAACTTGGAACTTGAAACCTGGAACTTGAAACCTGGAACTGCCTTCACTATTCACGATTTACGATTTACTATCTTTTCCGTGGACCATACCCAAAGCGAATTCCTAATCCAGATTGAAGAGCTCGTCGAACAAGTTTTTGAGAACATCGACGAGTTGCGTTCCACCAAAGCTGCCGGGCGGGCTCAACGCGAGTTGATTGATCGACTCTTCCGCAGCGTCCACAGCATCAAGGGTTCTTCAGCGTCGAGCGGACTCGAAGTCGTGAGTCAAATCTCGCACGAGTTTGAAAACCTGCTGGAGGCAATGCGCGCCCGAAGAGTTTCGATTGAGGACACGGTGCTGGATACTTGTGAGACTGCCGCCGAAGCGCTTATGGAGAGTCTCACCCTGGCCGCCGCCGGAATCGTCGAACCTTCTCGCCGCGCGCTTTTCGCCAGGCTCCAGGCCGCCGCACAAAATCAGAAGGTTCCCAAGTCCTCTATAGATCGCGAAGCAGTTCTCGCTGTTGTCCCTCCGGAAATTCGGCAATCGTTAACCGAAGTCGAGCAGCAACGCCTCATCAACGTCGCGGCCGAAGGTACGCCGCTCTTCCTCGTCACAGCCAGTTTTGCGGTCAAAACTTTCGACGCTGACTTTTCCCAACTCAAAGAATTGCTCGCTCGCGACGGCGAAGTAATATCAACTTCACCCGCGCTCGATGACGCGGACCGCGACAAAATCAACTTTCGAATTCTTTGTGCCGGGCAGAAAAACGAGGATCAGATGACGGCAGCCCTGCCAGGATTAGCTTCAGTTAAGTTCACCGAAATTCCGGCGGGCTCGAGTGAAGGTCTCAATTCCGTTGCCAGTGAGTTTCCGTCGAGTCCAGTAACGACAACCGCCCGAGCGAATTTCGTGCGCACCGATCTTGACAAGTTAGACCACCTCATCTCCTCAACGCACGCACTGCTTCGCTCTACAACTTCCGCGATCGATTTGGCGATCTCATCCTCAAACCCAAACAGTCACGAAGAGCTGGCGCGGCGAAGTGAGGAGATCAGAAGTTCTTTCATCGGGCTCGAAGATGAGTTGATTGGTCTCCGGCTGACATCGTTGAAACCCACGATCGATCGCGCGATCAGGGCGGGCCGGGCGGCCGCGCGCTTGGCAGCAAAGGAAATCGACTTCGACATTAGCGGTTCTGACATTCGTTTGGACCGCCTGGTGGTTGAAGCTCTCGCCGATCCGCTCATCCATCTGCTGCGCAACGCCGTTGACCATGGCATCGAGACTCCGTCTGAGCGTGAAGCCGCGGGCAAGAAACGACGCGGGACAGTGCGCATCTCGACCGTTAGCGAGGGTAGTCAATCGCGTTTGCGCGTAACGGACGATGGACGTGGCGTCGATCCAACCGCGATATCCCAGGCCGCGCTGCGGCTTGGAATAACCAACGAAGGCGAACTGGATATTGAACAGAGCCTGCGCCTCATCTTCCGGCCGGGTTTTACTACCGCTAGTTCGAGTTCAGGTGTCTCCGGACGCGGCGTCGGTCTCGACATAGTGGAGACGGCGATTGAACAGGTTGGCGGCGAGTTGCGCGTTTCGAGTTCGCCGGGACGTGGGTCGATGTTTGAAATTCGCTTGCCGGTAACTTTTGGCGTGGTGCCTGCGAATGTAATTGTCTCGGCGGGCCATCGTTATTGTATTCCCGCCAATCAAACGCTGGGTATCGAGGCCCTTGATGTTATCGACGGCACCTCTGCCGCCGATCAATTGCGGCAGGTCTCAATGCGCGACTTACTGGGCCAACCTGAAGCTCCGGACGAAGACGCCACTCACCTGCACCTGATCACTTGCCAGTTCATGGACGAACTCGCCGGCGCCGGCGAGGAAATGAAACGCATAGGCATCGTGGTCGATCGAGTGGGGGGACCGCAGGAAGTGCTGGTGCGGAATCTGGGACGCCACGCGGGACGCTGGTACGGCATTGCCGGCGCGACGGAATTAAGAGACGGGACCGTCGCGCTCGTGCTCGACCTGCCGCGACTGCTATCTTCTCACTCGTAGCGCATTTGCGAGCGATGATAGTGCGGCTTAGCCGCCGCACAGTGCGGTAAGGCTTCGCCTTACCGTTCGCTTTTAGATTCATTGCGGCTGGGCCTCCGAGATGAGGCGGAGCCTCAGAAAAATAATTAGCTTGTCGCGGAAAGGCAAAGCCTTTCCGCACTGTGCGGCGGCAAAGCCGCTAAGCTCGAGCTGTGTGTAACGCCAATCTCGCGACGCTGCGTAATCAGGTGCTCAAGCATTCGTTGATCGATTTCAGGTTCACGCCCAATCCAGCTTTGGGTGCATCTTGTGCCACTGCGTCGTTTGTTCGAACGCCATCGCCAAGCGCAGCGGCGCGCCTTCGTCGTAGAGTCCGCCGGTGAACATAATCGACTGCGGCAGGCCCTTGGGAAATCCGCAGGGAACGCAAACCGCCGGATGTCCGGTGAGATTTGTAATCAGCAGGCTGAGGCTTCCCGGGGCGGGCGAAACAAACACATCCCACTTCGTCATCAACGCTTCCATCTCCTGCATCAACAGCCGGCGCGCGCGTTGTGCCCGAATGTATTCAACCGCCGGAATGAAACGCGAACTGCGAAAGGTGTTGGGCCAGTCTCCCGGCTCCTGGCCGGACAGTTGGTTGACGCGGCCATCGCGCGTAATGTCGTCGAAGGCGGTCGCCGCTTCGGCAACCAAGATTATTCGCAACGCCGCGACAGAAAATTTCGGTAACTCGATCGGTTGCAGATTAGCGCCCGCCGCCTTCAACGCATCCAGCGCTTGCTGGTAGATCGTCTTTCGTTCGACATCCTGTTGTTGGTCGAATTCGGTTTTAAGATAACCAATCCGCATCGCGCTGATCGCCTTGCGCGGCTCCCAACTAAACGGCACATCGCCGACTGTCAGGTCTCGCCCGTCAGGTCCATACATGCCGTTCAGCGCGGCGGCACAATCTTCGACGCCGCGGCAAATCGGTCCAATCTTGTCCATAGTCCAACTCAGGCCCATCGCGCCGTAGCGGCTGACGCGCCCGTAAGTGGGCCGCAGTCCAACGACGCCGCAACGAGAAGACGGCGAAATGATCGAGCCGAGTGTTTCCGTGCCGATTGAAAAACCAACCAGCCCTGCCGCCGTTGCCGAAGCGGGACCAGCTGACGATCCGCTCGAGCCGATTTTGTCCTCGTCAACTTGCCAGGGATTTCGCGTGACGCCTGCGAACCAGCGGCCGCCCTGCGCGAGAGCGCCCATCGAAAGTTTCGCCACCAGAACAGCTCCCGCTTCGCGCAAGCGCTCGACGACGGTCGAGTCGTAGTCGATCACCTGATCGCGAAACGGTTCCGCGCCCCAGGTGGTGCGAATGCCTTTCGTGGCAAACAAATCTTTTGCGCCCCAGGGAATCCCGTGCAGCGGTCCGCGATATTTCCCTCGTTTGATCTCGCGCTCGGCCTCGCCGGCCTGCGATAGCGCCAACTCTTCGGTGAGCGTGACTACGCAGTTAAGTTTTGGACCATACTTCTTCAAGCGACCCAAATACATTTTGGTTAACTCAACCGGCGAAACTTTGCGCGTGCGCACCAGCTCGGCGAGCTGCGTCAAAGACGCAAAGGCAATTTCTTCGACTGAACTAAAGCGCGGCGCTTCAACCGCACTGGGCTTAAACTTCCCCGGCTTGGTGTTGAATTTCCTGCCGGGCAATGCCGGATGAAACAGTGTCGCGGGTTCTGTATCCAGCGGGACGTCAATCTTTCGCAATGCCTCGTACCGTTCCAGATTTGTATTGACGTTCTGAAGAGCCATCGCCTCCTGGGCGTCGGTGAACTCAAGGCCCATCAGTTTCTCGGCTTGCTTCAACATCTCTTTCGTCACACGCAAGGGAGCAGGCGTCGGCGAAGGAGTGGGCGACGGCGTCTGGGCCAAGGCCGCGAGCGGCAGGTGCGGGGCAGCGATCGCGGCGGCGCCAAGAGCAGGAACAAGCTTGACGAAGGAGCGACGGTCTACGGTCCTGCCGCCAGTTGATTTTTCCGCTCGCTTCTTATTTGATTTAAGCTTTTTCATAGCGAATTGTTGCTTCCGTAACTCTTACCGCCCGCTACCGCAGGCGGTACTGACCTCCTTGGGCTCGCGGCTTACTGTTTGCTGCTTACTGCTCGCTGCTTACTGCTTACTTGCCTTTAAGGTTTCGTCATTCCCTGGTTGCCGATGGGAACGACCGCGCTGCCGTATTTCAGCTTCAGCAACTTCGCGGAGCCGTCGCTTTGCACGGTTAGTATGTAAAGGTTGTCGTACTCAGTTTCCGGAATAATCGGCATTTTTGGACCACCCATCGCCGCGATGATTTCGGGAACGCTGTTGTTGTGACCGGCAATGAAAATCACCTGGCCCGCGCCGCGAGCGCGAATCTGTCTCACCAACTCCGCCGTCTCTTTCGCCTCAACCTGGTTTACGGTCAGCCCAAGTTTGTCAGCCAAAGGTTTCACTGTTTGCTGCGTTCGTTTGTATTGTGTCGCATAGATCGCCGTGACACCGGCACCACCAAACATCCGCGCCAGCTCTTCCGCTCGCTCGAGCCCCGCCGGGCTAAGATCCGGATCTTTATTCTCGGGCGGCACGATCTTTTTTTCGGCATGACGAACAAAAGATCGT
>Ga0207641_10006260_pt1 | contig 10070 bp, 8 predicted proteins | sample KBSSwiS62_FD_184306 | JGI IMG/M metagenome (GOLD analysis project Ga0207641, IMG submission 184306) | Switchgrass rhizosphere microbial communities from Kellogg Biological Station, Michigan, USA - KBS Switchgrass S6-2 (SPAdes) (version 2) | ecosystem: Host-associated > Plants > Roots >... | reverse complement strand
CTGTGTGTTGTCGGTCCGGCGTTCGACGGAGATGGGTGATTGATAGAATTCAGGCCATGAACCTAAGAGGAAGGACACGCGAGCAAATCGAGCTCTTGCTGGCAAACGAGTCGCGGGCGGAACTTCTGGATCGGATTTTTTCGCTGGTTACCAAGTTCGGCGACTATTTCGTCCGGGCCGAAAAGTCCATTGCGGTGCCTGCAAGCGGTGTCAACGCTTGGCGGGATAGCTTCCGCGTCCCTCCCAAGCTCTAAATCTGAATCGTTCAAACAAGTGATGGGAAATCATTTTTCTCGTGATGGATACGATGCGCGCCATGATAAGTATCTTTGCCGCGTTGATAGGTCCCCAAAGCCGCGTTGTTCATTGTCATGCGGCGTTTGTCTCAGATAGATCTCTTCTGTGTTATTCATCTTTGCGTGCTTTCGTTGTTAGTCTATGCCCAGACGCCACCGATTTTGAAACTGACGGCAGAGTTTGTTTTGCAACAAGAGTCAGCTGGCAGGGCCGCCGCTTGGCAAACTAAGAAGCAAGAATTCAAAAGAAAGCAGATCTCTTCGAGTTTGAGACTTAGACTTGGGCGACGCACACTCCTCTAATCCATCAGGGACGCGCGTCCAGTCTAACCTCGGATCGCTCCATGCGTTCGCTTCTCTCGCTTGCAAAATGTAGCTGGCGCCGGAAAGGCGGCGACGCTTTCCGGCTTTTCCTGATCCAACACGAGGGGGTGACAGTGGCGGCGCGGCAACATCCTGCTATTAGTTTGCGCCCCGAAGGAGCAAGTCGTATAAGATGGTATCGCAACCGGCAAAAGATAGAGTAAATCTAGCCATGACCACGTCAGGCACCTCGACCGAACTTCGTTTTGAACCGCCGGGGCCAGGGTCGTGGGAGCAAGACCCCGTGCACTTCCCGCGTCCGATGACGCGCTACTTCCAGGAGACGCATCCTTCGCCTTGCAAGAAGGGCACCAACGACTTCGCCCGCTTCTATGGATTGCTCATCGACGGTATCCATTACGGCTACGTGAACGGCTTCGGCTACAACCAGGTGCTCCCGGCTCCTGAGGCCGAAATCCCCGAGCGCTTTCAACGCGCTGAACAAGTGTTCGCGAAAAAGCTCTGGCGAGAGCAGCTTCGCGACTGGGACCAGAATTGTAAGCCGTCCGCCATTGCTACCCACCGGGAGTTGCAGGCGGTTAGTCCAGACGCCCTCTCCGATACGGAGCTGGTCGCCTTCGACTAGGCGATGCTCCCCGGTCATCCGCTCCGCGGTGTCGTTCAGGAAGGTGCCGTTGGTGGAAATGTCGGTCAGCACCCAGCTATCGCCCTCGTGGCGAATCTCGCAATGGCGGGAGGAAATAGCATTGGTCGGGTCGGGCAGGTGCCAGTCGCAATTGCGCGAGCGGCCGACGACGACCATGTCGCCTTCCATTCGATAAGGGGATGCCGGGCCTGCGTCCGAGCCGCCGGACGCAACGGTCAGGATCAAGGTCATAGGCCGATCGATACTCCGGTTCGCTGGCGAGCCGCTTTGGTAGCAAGCCGGCGATGGACGGACAATGACCAGATGGCAGGCACCCCGCCTTGCTGCCCGTGGGCGCTTGGAGTATTTGCTTCTCAGAACGCGTCCGGAATGGACGCCTCAGCCTGTGGGAGTTGATATGCGCAAGTCTGCCATTGTTCTTTTGCTGTCGTCTGTCGGGCTTCTGCCCGCCGCGGGGCTCGCCCAGCGCAGCCCGGCCCCAGCCCCGTCGGCGCCCACGGTCGCGGATTATGTTTGCACCTTCTCGGGCGATTGCGGCCAGGAAGATGCAACCGACAATCAGGACCCGAACTCGCCGCGCCCGCGTATTTCCGCGACACGGGGCTTCGCCCTCTCCGGATCGGAGCAGCACGCCGCCCCTGCGCGCAGGGTCGGTCCGCCGCAAATTCGCCGTACCGCCCGCAATCTGGCGACGTCGTCTTCGGCCAGGACCTCCTCCTCTTCCGCTGCGGCCGCTCCGCCGCCCGCGTCCGGCCCCGGCCAGCGCATCAACCTTGCCGTGACCTTTGTCAGCGGCTCGGCGCAGCTGACCCCGGCGGCACGGGGCGCGGCACAGGTCTTTGCGCAATCGCTGCTGACGCCCCAGCTCGCCAATATGCGCTTCGAAATTGACGGCCACACCGATGCGGTCGGCCGCCGCGAGCGCAATCTCGAACTGTCGCAGCGGCGCGCGCAGGCAGTGGCCGACTTCCTGGTTCGCGCCGGCGTCTCGCCCGATCGGCTCGATGTGCACGGTTACGGCCCGGATCGGCCGCTTCCGAACGTTCGCGCGACCGCACCGCAGAACCGGCGGGTCGAGGTGATCCGGGTCTCCTGATTCAGGCTCGGCTGCGGATCAGGCGGCCGGGATACCCAACTCTCCGGCCGCGGCCCTCAGGCGGGCTTGCGTCGCTGCATCGTTCGGGAAGGCGGCCAGGCCGGAGTTCAGGGCCTGCTGTGCGGCCGCATTGTCGTGCAGCACCATCCGCGAGCGCATCAGCCTGATCCAGCCATCGGCGTCGCGCGGATTCTGGCGCAGCCGCGCCGCCAGCCCGTCGACCATGGCGCGCACCATCTGGTCCTGCTGGCTCGGCGGAATCGAGTTCGCCGCCCGCATCTGGTCCGGCGTCGGGCCCGGGATTGCGGCGGTCGCGGTCGAGCTTCCGGGGGCGGCGGCCGCAGCCGCCGGGGCCGGCGGCAGGCGCCCGGCAATGTCGATATGATTCTGCTGGGCGATGGCCGTGACCGCGTCGCGGACCTGCGCCGCCCAGGGGGCGTCGGCGGGGGCGGTGCGCAGCAGGTTCACAAGATCGTCGATCGCGCCGCGATGGTCGCCGCCGAGATCCTTCATCGTCGCCAGATAATAGCGCGCCTGCGCATTGTTGGCGTCGAGCTCTATGGCGCGGCGGAACAAGGTGGCGGCCTCGGGCGAAGGGTGGCCGGCGCCGCTCTTCAGCAGGATGGTTTCGCCGAGATAGGCTGCATAATCGGCGTTGCGCGGCTGCAACTCGCTGGCCCTGCGGAAAGCCTGTTCGGCCTGCTCGAAGTCGCCCGCGTTGCGGAAGGAGAGGCCGAGCAGGAACCAGCCCTGATCATTGTCCGGATTCTGGCGCAGCCTTTCGCGCAGCGATGCGATCATGTCCTGCACGGTGCCGCCTTCATTGGCGGCCATGGTATTCGCGCCTACAGAATTGCCGGACGGCTCGACGCTGTTCTGGCCGGCATGATAGGCCGCCACGGCCACGGCCGAGACGGCAAGGAGCGCTGCGACGCCGAGGGCGATGGTCGGCGCGGTGATTCGACGGGAGGGTGGGGATGGGTCTGTCATGAGGCCCGCGATCATTACGGCAAAAAACCCAAGGTCAAGTCTGGCGTCTCTCACGGAAGCTGCTAGATTGCTGCGCGTGAAGTGTGCGCTTGGGGCATTTGCGCCACGCGGCTTGGTCCGGCTGCCTTAACGGGTAGGGGGGAGGATCGAATTCAAGTGGCGACCGACTTCAAGATTGCCATCGTCGGATCGGGGCCCGCCGGCCTCAGCGCCGCCGCGCATGCGGCTGAGCTCGGGCTCAGCCATGTCATGCTCGAGAAGACCGATCACCTCTCGGATACGATCTACAAATACCAGAAGGGCAAGCACGTCATGGCCACACCGAGCCAGCTCGTGCTGCGCTCGGACCTGGATTTCGACGCCGGCAAGCGCGAGAAGATCCTCGGCGTTTGGAACGAGCAGACCGAGCAGCATAAGGTCAATGTGAAGTTCAACGCCGAAGTGGTTTCGATCACCGGCGAAAAAGGCAATTTCACGCTCAAGACGAAGAGCGGCGAGACCATCACCGCCGAGACGGTCATTCTAGGCATCGGCACCCAGGGCAATCCGAATTTGGTCCGCTGCCCGGTCGCCGATGGCGCCGTCGTCCAATATCAGCTCGACGATCCCGGCGAATATATCGACGAACATATCATCGTGATCGGCACCGGCGATGCCGGCATCGAGAATGCGCTCGGGCTCGCCGCCGATCCCGAGCAGCGCAATGTTGTGACCATCGTCAATCGCGGCACCGAGTTCGCGACTGCCAAGGACGCCAACGTCAAGCTGCTGATGACAGCCGAGCAGGACGGGCGGGTCAACGTCCAGCGCGAATCGACCGCGAACAAGATCGAAAAGGGCTTCATCACCTTCGACACGCGCGACGGCGAATTGCGGATTCGCTGCGACCGGGTCATCGCGCGAATCGGTTCGGCGCCGCCGCGCACGTTCGTCGAGAGCTGCTGCGCTTCCTATGAGGAAAAGGACGGCAAGAAAAAGCTCGTCGATGGAACCGGCATCCAGTTTTCGAGCTCAGACCGGCTTTCCTATCCGGTCCTGTCGCCGACCTTCGAATCTTCCGTGCCCGGCATTTACGTGATCGGCGCGCTCGCCGGCTATCCCCTGATCAAGCATTGCATGAATCAGGGCTATGACGTCATCGAGTTCATCAACGGCAATAGCGGTCTGAAGCCCGCCGACGAGCCGATCCTCGACAAGAAATTCTCGGTTCTGCCCGGCCAGCGCAGCGTCGACGAATGGCTCGCCTTCCTCAAGCGCCGCGTCTCGATCTTCAACGAGATGTCGACGCTGCAGCTGCGCGAATTCATGCTCGATTCCGAGCCGGTTTCCTATCGGGCCGGCGACGTCATCTTCGAGCGCAACGAGCCCGGCTCTTCGCTGTTCGCCATCGCCGACGGCTCGGTGGTGGTCGAGATCGACCCGACCAATCCGAGCGTCACCGTCCCGATCGAGCAGGGCTCGATCGTCGGCGAGGTCGGCCTGATCTCGGGCCGCAAGCGCGGCGCCACCGTGCGCGCCGAGACCGGCGCGATCGTGATCGAGATCCCGCGCAACGCAGCGCTCAAATTGATGTCGGTGGTGCCGGCGGCGAAGCGCGAGATCACGCGCATCTCGACCGAGCGGCAATTGCTCCAGATGTTCGGCTCGAGCATCACTTCCGCCGATCTGGTCGACGTCCTCGCCACCTCCGAGATCCTCAACGTCAAGGCGGGCGAGGCGATCATTACCGAGGGCGACGAGAGCTACGATATCTTCGTCGTCCGCCAGGGTTCGATGGTCGTCGAGAAGGAGATAGGCGGCAAGCCGGTCTTCCTCTCCTATCTCCCGGCCGGCTCTTATGTCGGCGAGATGGCGCTGATCGACGGCGGCCGCCGTACCGCGACGGTGCGCGCCGCGATCAAGTCCGAGGTTATCAAGCTCAATGGCGACGCCTTCCGGGCTTTGCTCGAAAGAAAGCCTCAGCTGCTCGGCCTGTTCAAGCGGGACATGGCGGCGCGCTACGAGCTGACCAGCTTCATCGAGGACCGCAAGGACGGGTTCGGCGGAGTCATCGATCTCTATTCGAACGTCGCCTCCTTCCTCGTCGCCAACGGCATTGGCGAGGCGACCGACCTGCTGCTGATCGACGAGAAATTGTGCGTCGGCTGCGACAATTGCGAGAAGGCCTGCGCGGACGCGCATGAAGGCCTGTCGCGCCTCAATCGCGAGGCCGGCAAGACCTTTGCCCATCTGCACGTGCCGACCTCATGCCGGCATTGCGAGCATCCGCATTGCATGGCCGATTGCCCGCCCAACGCGATCCATCGCGGTCCCGACGGCGAAGTCTTCATTGACGAGACCTGCATCGGCTGCGGCAATTGCCAGCGCAATTGCCCTTATGGCGTGATCCGGATGGACAAGGTGCCGCCCAAGAAGCCGAACCTGCTCGCCTGGCTGTTTGCCGGTTTCGGCCCGGGTCCTGGCGAGCCGCCCAAGAAATGGACCGAGAAGAGAGTCGATCCGGAAACGCCGAAGAAGGCGATCAAGTGCGACATGTGCTCGGGCATAGAGGGCGGGCCGGCCTGCGTGCGCGCCTGCCCGACCGGCGCCGCGATCCGCGTCGCGCCCGAGGAGTTCCTCACCGTGGCCCGGCTCGGAGGGGGCTGAGGGCATGGCGAGCAGGGGGATCGAACGCACAAATCTGGCGGGGGACGGCAGCAGCCACGAAGGCTTTCTGCGTCACAAATCCTACCGCTGGCTGAAGATCGCGAGCCTGCTCTGCCTGGCGGCGATCGTCGCTTATATGCTGATCGACGTCGAGCCACGTCCGAATGGCGGCAGCTGGTACGGCTACACGCTCGGCACGATCGGCGCGCTGCTGATCCTGTGGCTGACCCTGCTCGGGCTGCGCAAGCGGGCGATGACCCGCAAGAAATGGTCGCTCAAGGGCTGGACCTCGGCCCATGTCTATCTCGGCCTGTCGCTGATCGTCATCGCGACCCTGCACACCGGATTCCAGCTCGGCTGGAACGTCCACACCCTGGCTTATGTGTTGATGATGCTCGTCATTGCGTCGGGCATCTACGGCGTGTCGGCCTATGCCTTCCTGCCCCAGGCGCTGAGCGACAATCGCGGCGAGATGACCGGCGCCCAGATGGTCGACGCGATCGCGAGCATCGACAAGCAGATCCAGATTTCCGCCCAACCGCTCTCGGACGAGGATAGCGCAGTGGTGATCGGCTCGCTCGGCGAGGATCCTTTCGGCGGCGGCGTCTATCGGCGGCTGACGGGCGGAGCGCTAAAAGGCGGCAATGCCGCAGCGCTGGCCTATGTGCGCGCCCGCCTTGGCGAGGTCGGCGGCGGCGAAGCGGCGATCGCGCTCGATCAAGTCGCGGTGCTGCTGCAGCGCAAGGCGGGCGCGCTCAATCGCATTCGCCGCCACGTGCGCTACCGCGCCTTGCTCGAAATCTGGCTCTATGTGCACGTGCCGCTGACGTTCGCGACCATCGCGGCCTTGGCGGCGCACATCCTCAGCGTGTTCTTCTACTGGTAGGGGGCGGACGGGATGGCCTTTCTCCTCCGAAATATCAGCCGCAGCGCGAGCGGTCGTGAGATCATTCGCGAATCGCGCGTCGACGAAGATCTGCTGAGAATCGGCCGAGACCCCAATAGCGACATCCGTTTGAACGATCTCGCGGTCGCGCTGCATCACGCGACGTTCGAGCTGGTCGGCGGCGACCTGCTCGGCGTTTCGGCCGAAATGGGTCTGACCATCGAGATCGACGGCAGCGCCGTCGGCTTCGGCCGCATCCACCTACCTTCCGGCGGCGACGTCAGGGTCGGCCCATTCCTTCTTCGCATCCTGCCCAAGGCCGCGGGAAGCGCCGACGTCGCGATCGACATCGAGCGCGCGGAAGATGACGCGGTCCTGGAGAAGGTCGATCTCCGCCGCTTTCAGCTTTCCTCGGTCATGCCAGGCAAAAGGCCGATGGCCTGGATTTCGGTCCTGCTCATCCTCGGCATCTTCATGGCCTGGCCGATCTGGTCCTTCTACCAGGGCCGGACCGAATCGGCCCGCTACGCCCAGGGCTATCATCCGGATCGGATGTGGAATGCCGGGCCATTGTCGCGGTCCCACGCCTCGCTCGAGCATAATTGTCAGGCCTGCCACGTTCAGCCGTTCGTCCCGGTCCGCGACCAGGATTGCAAAGCCTGCCACACAGCGATCCACGACCATGCCGATCCGCGCCGCCTCGCGGCTGCGACGCCAGGCCTGTCCGGATTCCGCCGGCTGCGCATGCAGTTCGGCGCGATGTTCGGTCAGACGCCGGGCCGTTGCGTCGAATGCCACCGCGAGCATGAGGGCGCTCAGGACATGCCGCCGACGCCTCAGCAATTCTGCGCCGATTGCCACACTGACCTGCGTTCGCGCCTGCCCGATACGCGCCTCGCCGCGGCGTCCGATTTCGCCAACGGCCATCCCGAATTCCGCCCGCTCGTTCTGGTGAACTGGAGCGGGGAGCAGCCGCAGATGCAGCGGCTCGCGCTCGGCGCCAATGCGCGCGAGATGAGCAATCTCAAATTCCCGCACGCGCTCCATCTCGATCCGCGCGGCGGCGCCGCCCAGATGGGGCGGACGCTGCGCAGCCGCTACGGTTTCGGCGACAGCCTGCAATGCTCCAATTGCCACATACCGACGCCGGACGGAACGCGCTTCCAGCCGATCGACATGGAGACGGATTGCGGCATGTGCCACAGCCTCGCCTTCGACCAGCTCGGCGGCACGATACGCACCCTCCGTCACGGCGCGCCCGCGCAGGTCGTCGGCGACATCCTCTCTCTCTACCGCGCCGGCGGTCCGCAGCGGCCCGCCGAGCTCAGCGCCGGAGCGAGGGCGCGGCCCGGCGACGTTTCGCAGATTCGCGCCGCCGTCCAGTTCGCGGCCGCGCGCAACAATCTCGGCATGCGCGCCGATCAGGCGGTTCGTTCGGTCTTCTCGCAGGGCGGCGCCTGTTTCGATTGCCATGAGGTGACCCCGGCGGCCCCGGGCCGGCTGAATTACGGCATCAGGCCGGTCGCTTTCCCAACCCGTTACATGCTGCACGGCTGGTTCGATCACCGACAGCATCTGGTCGTCCAGCGGCCGGGCCAGCCGCGGCTCGAAGGCAATGAAGCCTGCGCGAGCTGCCACGGCGCCCGCACGTCGAACAGCTCCGCCGACCTGCTGCTGCCCGATCTCAATTCCTGCCGGGCCTGCCATGGCGGCGAACATACCAACCGCCCGGTGGCCTCGACCTGCGCCATGTGCCACGATTATCATGCGACCGCCGGGGCGCCCGCCATGCTGCTCAGGCAGCAGGCGAGGGGCCGGCGCTGGGAGTCCACCGTGATCCGGGTGAATGATCCACAGGCGGCCGCGCCGCAAAGGCAATGAGCGGGTGCTTGTCGCTCAAATCACCGATTTGCACCTGGGCTATGATCCGGGCAATCCCGATGAACTGAACCGGACGCGGCTCGATCGCACGTTGCGCCGCCTCGCCGATATGGTTCCGCGGCCGGACATCCTGCTCGTCACCGGCGACATTGCCGACAATGGCGACGACGAGGAATCCTATCACCGCTTCAAGGAGGCGATCGCCGATCTTCCTTTCCCGGTCTATCCGGCGATGGGCAATCACGACAGCCGGCCGGCATTCCTTGCCTTGTTCCCGGACCTGCCGGCCCCCGATGGCTTCATCCAATATGTCGTCGAGGATTTCCCGGTCAGGATCCTCGTCCTCGACACGCTCCAGGTCGGCCGTCACGGGGGCGGCTTCTGCGAGAAGCGGGCCGCCTGGCTGACCGCGCGCCTGGCCGAGGCCCCGCAGCGGCCGACCTTGCTCGTCCTCCACCACCCGCCGATCGCGACCGGCCTCAGCTGGATGACCGAAAATCCCCGCGCCGCCTGGGTGCGGCGTCTGCGCGCTATCGTGGAAGCGAATTCGAACATCATCGCCATGGTGAGCGGCCACCTTCATCGCCCGATCTCCACGCGCTGGGCCGGCGCGACGCTCGCCGTATGTCCGGCGACCGCACCGCAGGTCGCGCTCGACCTCCAACCGATGGACCCGGAAAGCCCCGACGGTCGCGCCATGATCGTCGCCGATCACCCCTGGTTTGCGCTCCACTATTGGAACGGGCAGGAGCTGATCTCCCACTACGACACGGTCGAAGAGCACGAAGTCCTCGCCCGCTTCATCCCCAAGCGCCAGGCGCTGCTGCGGATGCTGAAGAAGGAGCGGGCCGAGGCGTAGGTGGGCAAGCGACTGACGCCACGGGCGCGGGCCTTGCGCCGCCGCATGACCAATGCCGAGATTTTGTTGTGGTCGCGTTTGCGAGCGGGGCAGCTCGATAGGCGGAGTTTCACGAAGCAGTTCCCGATTGGCGAGGCGGTGGTGGATTTCGCCTGTCGAAGCGCGAAATTGGTGATCGAGTTGGACGGGGGCCAGCACGCCGCTGCTTCCGAGGCTGATGCCGAGCGGACGCGAGTGATCGAGGCGCACGGCTATCGCGTGATCCGCTACTGGAACGGCGATGTGATTCAGAATCTGGACGGCGTGCTGCAGGATATCGGCAGACACTTGCAGATCGCATCGAACCGATAACTCCTCCCCCTTGAGGGGGAGGGTAGGGAGGGGGTGTCGGGCGTTCGAGGCAATTCTCTGCCGCCGAACCCCCTCCCCCTAACCCCTCCCCTCTG
>Ga0207641_10006259_pt1 | contig 10072 bp, 9 predicted proteins | sample KBSSwiS62_FD_184306 | JGI IMG/M metagenome (GOLD analysis project Ga0207641, IMG submission 184306) | Switchgrass rhizosphere microbial communities from Kellogg Biological Station, Michigan, USA - KBS Switchgrass S6-2 (SPAdes) (version 2) | ecosystem: Host-associated > Plants > Roots >... | reverse complement strand
GTACCTGGACGCACGCGTGCAGACCATCTATGGCGGTACGACGGAGATCATGAAAGAGATCATCGGCCGCAGCATGGGTGTCTAGACGACGCTGAGCGGCGCGCCGAGCGTCAGGTTGCGCTGTTTCGCCCCACACGCTTGGTTATCGTCGTCTGGCATGGTCACGGACGCGATGACTAACGTGACCTGTCGGATGACGAAACGGGGCATTGTGCTGGGCGGGCTGATCGGGCGTACGACAATCGGCCTGTTGAGTGCTGCTGCCCTGCTGTGGTTCGCCCCCGCCGCCGTGGCCACGCCCCAGGACGACGCCGATGCCGCGATCACCGCGGCGTGGCAAGCCGCAGGTGGCGATACCGGCCCGCTCGGACCGAAGGACGGGGGCATCTACCCGGCCGGTGACGGCTTCGGTCAGAACTTCCCGGGCGGCAAGATCTTCTTCACGCCGGCGAGCGGTGCCCACGCGATGATGGGCGCGATCCTCGACAAGTACATGTCGCTGGGCGGCCCCGCGGACGGCGACCTTGGCTTCCCAACCATCGACGAAGGGGCGGGGAAGGCGCCGGACAGCCGCAACACCACCTTCAGCGCCTCCGACAACCCGGTTATCTTCTGGACGCCGGACACCGGAGCGCGGGTCGTTCGCGGGCCGATCAACGCCGCATGGGACAAGTTGGGCGGCTCGGCGGGCCCCCTCGGCGTGCCCAGTGACGACGAGACATATCGCGGCAACGTCGTCACCCAGAAGTTCACCGGCGGTGAGGTGTCCTACGACAGGAAGGCCAAGACCTTCACGACAGTGCCGCCCGAGCTCGCCGAACAGCTCGCCGGCCTGCAGATTCCGGACGATCCCACCTCGGCGATCAACGCGGCACGGCGCGCTGCAGGCGGACCGTTGGGCCCGCTGGGTGCTGCGCAAGGCGAGCCGTACAAGATCGGCGCCGACGGCCTCGGCCAGAACTTCGCGGGCGGCAAGATCTTCTACAGCCCCGCGACGGGAGCCAATGTCGTCACCGGACAGGTGCTGTCGAAGTACGAAAGCGTCGGCGGGCCGCAGGGCGATCTGGGCCTGCCGGCTTCCAGTGAGGTCGACGGCGGACTGCCCAATAGCCGGATGAGCACCTTCTCCGGCAAGGACCAGCCGGTCATCTTCTGGACGCCCGACTACGGCGCTGTCATCGTCCGCGGAGCGATGAACGCTGCATGGGACAAGCTGGGCGGCGCGACGGGTTCGCTGGGCGCGCCAATGGCCGACCAGACCGAGAACGGCGACGTAATCACGCAGCGGTTCAGTGGAGGAGTGGTTTCCTGGGACCGGTCCAAGCACACGTTCAGCACCGAGCCTGCGAATCTGGCCTCACAGCTCGCTGGCTTGCAAGTGCCGGGGCAGGACGCGCCCAAGGCGCCGCCGGCCAGCCCGCAGCCCTCAGACGCCAACGGCAAGAAATGGTTTGGGTGGAGCTGGTGGTGGCTGCTTGCGATCATTCCGGTGGTGGTGTTGGCCGGGCTGGTTGCGGTCGCGGCGATGCGTAACCGCCGAGGTCGCGATGACGACTTTTTCGACGACGACGATGATGACGAATTCCGGCCGTCGTATCCCGACGATGGTTCGGCGGAATTGTTCAGCAGTCGTTACGCGCATCAGGGGATGGGTTCGCCGCCGCCGACGTCCGGCGGCGAGCAGCAATCCCAAGCGCCGATGAGCGTATGGGGCGCGCCGCCGGCGCCCGCCGAAGAAACGGAACAGCGTGCCGAGGATGACGAGGCCGACACCACGCGCGAACGGGTGGCCACATCGGAACCTGTTGCACCGCAAGAAAAGGACGACGATCCGGATAAGGTCGACACCACGCCGACGCGGTTGCCGACCGGCATCGAACGCGATCCCCTGACGGACACCGGTCGCCACGCCCGGATTGAGGTCGACGAACCGTCGCCCAACGGCACTGCACTGCACCTGCCGCTTGACGACCCCAACGAGGCGCCGCAGGGTTACCCGATCAAGGCGGACACCAAGTCAGGGTTGTACTGGGTGCCGGGCACCATGCTCTACGACGACGCGCGCGCCGAAATCTGGTTCGCCAGTGAGGAACTCGCTCGCACCAACGGATTCGTCAGGGCCAACTAGATCTTGCGGATGACCGTGACGACCTTGCCGAGCACGGCGGCGTCGTTGCCGGGGATGGGATCGAACGCCGGGTTGTGCGGCATCAGCCACACCTGACCGCGGGTGCGTTTGAAAGTCTTGACCGTGGCTTCGCCGTCGATCATCGCCGCGACGATGTCGCCGTTGTCGGCCACGTTCTGCTGACGCACCACGACCCAGTCGCCGTCGCAGATGGCCGCGTCGACCATCGAGTCGCCGACCACCTTGAGTAGGAACAGCGACCCTTCGCCGACCAGTTCGCGCGGAAGGGGGAAGACATCCTCGACCGCTTCTTCGGCCAGGATGGGGCCGCCCGCGGCAATACGGCCGAGCACGGGGACGAATGTGGGCTCCGGTAGCGCGTCTGAGCCCGCGACGTCGGTGGCGACGATCGGCGTGACCCCTTCGTCGGAACCGCGGACATCGACCGCGCGTGGGCGGTTGGGATCGCGTCGCAGGTAGCCCTTGCGCTCCAGCGTGCGCAGTTGATGGGCCACCGACGAGGTCGACGTCAGCCCGACCGCATCGCCGATCTCCCTGATGCTGGGAGGGTAGCCGCGACTGGTCACCGAGGCGCGGATGACTTCGAGGATGGTGCGCTGACGTTCGGTCAGACCTCTGTCGAGACCTCGGCGTCCGGTGTTGTCGGTGCCGGCGGTGCCTTCACGCGGGTCGCTGTCATCGCTCATGGCGCCGAATGTAGTCCGCGCCGATCCAATAATCAAACATGTGTTCGAGGCGTGTCGCCTCTGAGGCGGTCGGCGGATCGCGTGGCGGAAATTTGTCGGTGGGCTGCCCTATCGTTTGGCAACAGTTCGATCACATGTTCTATAAATCGAACAGATGAGCGATAGCATTCGAACACAAGAGCGAACAAAGCCGGAACGGAAGGCAAGCAGATGGCGATCCTCGACACGCGAGAAATCCACTCGGATTCGGTCCTCAGGCCGGTAGTCAGGCCCCGGTCCCGCCAGGCGGAGGCCAGGCGGCCGCGGGCGAGTCGGCCCAACGCGGAGCCGATGCGGTACCGCGGTACCGGCGTGCTGATGTCGCGGGCATCGCATCGCCGGCGGCCCATCACCCCGGTGACCACGGTATTGCTCGCCCTTGTCGCGGCCGGCATCACGGTGTGGCTGGGCCTGGTCGCACAGCTCGGCGGGGTGACCGGAGGCGACGCGCCCGTGCCTGCCAAGTTGGCCGTTGTGCAGGTGCAGACAGGGGAGACGCTGCAGCAGGTGGCGCACCGCGTGGCCCCCGACTCGCCGGTCGGTCAGGTCGTCGAGCGCATCCAGGAGCTCAATCAGCTCGATTCGGTGGCGCTGCAAGCCGGTCAGACACTCATCGCACCTATCGGCAGTTGAGCCGACGTGAGCGGTGAAAGATATTGCCGCACAGCGCTTTCGGTAGCCGCATCGACGACAGGTGCCCGAATCGGCCCGACGCTGGGCCCGGGTGGTGGCACGCAGGTACGCTCGAAGAGGTTCGAGGTAGTTGTTTGTCGTCGCGGCGAAGGAGCGGTGATGCATTGTCCGTTCTGCCGTCACCCCGATTCCCGGGTGGTGGATTCCCGCGAAACCGACGAAGGTCAGGCGATCCGGCGGCGCAGATCATGCCCGGAGTGCGGCAAACGCTTCACCACTGTGGAGACGGCCGTGTTGGCGGTGGTCAAACGCAGCGGGGTCACTGAACCGTTCAGCCGCGAGAAGGTGGTCCGGGGTGTGCGGCGCGCCTGCCAGGGCCGGCAGGTCGACGACGACGCCTTGAACATGCTCGCCCAGCAGGTGGAGGACGCGGTGCGGGCGACGGGTTCGCCGGAGGTGCCCAGCCACGAAGTCGGGCTGGCAATCCTCGGTCCACTGCGGGAACTCGACGAGGTCGCGTATCTGCGGTTCGCCTCGGTATATCGATCATTCGAGTCGGCCGAGGATTTCGAGCGCGAGATCGAGGCGCTGCGCGCCGCCCGCGAGGTGCCCGCGAAGAGCTGATTCGCCCGGCCGAGTCAGTCGATCTGTTTGGTTCCGTCGTTCACGACGCGACCTGCCACACGTACCCACCCCTCAGGGCTCCAGCTCGTGAGGATCACCGAGCCCTTGCCCTGCACGATGGTCAAGTCGCGGCTGAGGTAGTCAGTGATCCGCACCGCCGCGGCACCCGTCGCCTCGTCCTCGGGCACGCCCAGATTCGCGGCGAACATCCGCGATCGGATCGCACCGCGCTCGCGGTCGGTCCACGTCCACAAGTAGTTCTGGATGTCGTCGGGGTAATCGTCCGGGTCGGCGTCGAAGAGTTCATCGGTCGACTCCAGGTCGTAGATGGCGAATTCCGGCGCCCACTCGGAGCGCGCGCTCACGGCGGTGACGTCGTCCTCGTAGGTCACCTGCACCAGCCCAGCGGGCACCTGCAACGTTTTCACGGGCGTACCGCGGTCGCGCAGCCACCACGACGCGCCAACCGTCGGGTGACCGGCAAACGGCAACTCGGTGGCAGGCGTATAGATGCGGGCGTGCGCGGTGGTGCTGCCGGGATTCGGCACGTCGATGAATATCGTTTCGCTGTAACCCAATTGGGCAGCTATCCGCTGACGCTCAGCCGGAGCGGCCTGGCTGGCGTCGACGACGCCGAGGGGGTTGCCGAAGTTGCCGTCCTCGTCGGTGAAAACGCGCAACACTGTCACGTCGATGGCCATGTGGCCGATGCTACGTGGTCGCCGAATCAGGTGGCGCTGCGCTCGTCGGCGCCCATCGCGTCGAGCACTGCGACCCTGGTGTCGACGGATCCGGAGATCGCACCCTCGCTGATGCCCGACCGCAACAAGCCGCGAAGGTATTCCTGGTCGTACACCGCGGGATCGTTCGAATCGATGAACTTCTCTACCACCTCGACGAAACGGTCGGGATCGTCATGGAACGGGAAGTGCCCGGAACCTTCGAAGATCTCCAACTGCGAACCCGGCATCGCCGCGTGCGCCATCCGGGCATGGCCCACCGGGATCACCGAGTCGCGGTCGCCCCAAATCAATTGCACCGGAACGGATTGCGTCAAATAACATCGGTCCAGCATGGTGACCACCTGGCCCCGCCAGTCGACGACTGCGCGCAGCGTGCGGGCAAACGCCGATGAGGCGGTCGGCTCGGGCAGGTCGGCAAGGATGCGTAGCACGTCGGGCAGATCGCGGCCGAGACCCGTCGACCCCAACACGGCTCCGGCAACGCGGCCCACCACCTGCATCGCGGGCAGCACCAACGGCAACCGCAGCAGCGCCAGCGCCTCACTGCCCATCGGCAACGAGGCGATCCGCAGCGCGACATTGACGTCTTTGGTGACTCCGCCGGCACCGACAAGAATCAGCCGGTCCACCAATTGCGGGAACTGATAAGCGAATTGCATGGCGACGCCGCCACCGAGCGAATGCCCGACCACCGTGACGTTGTCGATGTCGAGGACCGACAGCAGGTCGCGCATCCCGTTGGCGTAGGCGGCGACGGAGTAGTCGGCGCGGGGTTTGTCGGACTTACCGTGGCCCAGCAGATCGGGCGCAATGACCGTGAACCGTTGCGCGAGCTTCGCCTGCACCGTGCTCCACGTGGTGGAGTTGTCGCCGATGCCGTGAATCAACAGGATCGCGGGGCCGGAGCCGGCCACCCGAAACGCGCGCCGGTATCCGTGGATGGTGCGGAACTGCAGCGAGGGCGTCAGTTCCCGCACAGGGCGCAGATTGGGCTTTCGCTCCGTCAAGTTAGCCAACTTCGTCGTCGGGCCGGCTGGCGGCTAGTTGTCGTCCTTGGGTTTCTCGTCGGCCTGTTGTGCGAGGAACCGCTCGAACTCGGCACCGAGTTCGTCTCCGCTGGGTAGATCTTCATCGCGCGCCAGCAGCGACCGATTCTCCTGAGCGGCGACGAACGCATCGTACTGGCGCTCCAGGGCCTCCACCACTTGAGCAACTTCGTTGCTGGCCTCGACCTGCTCGTTTATCTTGTCGTGCACTTCGGCGGCGGACTGCGTCAGCTCGCCGAGCGGGAATTGCAGCGAACCGCTCCTGGCGACCTCGGAAAGCAGCGCCTCGGCGGCCGACGGGTAATCGGTCTGCGCCAGATAGTGCGGCACGTGCACGGTGAAGCCGACCACCTCGTGACCGTGCTGGGCCATCCGGAACTCCAGCAGGTTGGAAACGCTGCCGGGCACCTGCACCTCGCCGACCCACGGCGTGTGCTCTGAGATCAGTTCCTTGTCGTTGGAGTGCGCGGTCATCGTGATGGGTCGGGTATGCGGCACCGCCATCGGGATGGTGCCGAGGCCGATCACCCGGCGCACACCGAGCCGTTCGGCCAGCAACCGCACGGCAGTGATGAACCGCTCCCAGCGCAGGTCGGGCTCCATGCCCGCGAGCAGCAGAAACGGCGTGCCCACGCTGTCGTGCAGCGCGTACAGGTTGAGCTCAGGTTCTTCGTAGGCGGTGAAGTGGTCGGTCTTGAAGGTCATCAATGGCCGCCGCGACCGGTAGTCCAGCAGTTCGTCGATCGCGAACGACGCGACCAGCTCGGTGTCCAGGCTGTTCTTGAGGTGCTGTGCAGCCAGCCGGATCGCGTGTCCCGCGTCTGAAAACCCCTCGAGGGCGTGGATCAGCACCGGCCCGCTGCCGTCGGCCGAGGACAGCTGCGGCGCGGGAAACTCCAGCTCATACATCCCGGTGTGCTCGGGCTGGTAGTGCTGTTCTGGTCTATCGGCGTTCTCAGTCATTCGTCGCCTCCTGGCACCTATCTGTCTAAGTGTGGCGCATTTCGCGGTGAATGCGATTGCTGCCTACCCATTTGTTCGAACAAGACACCGCGGACATCTCATTCCAGCCGTGTGCCGCGGGTGCCGCCGAGCCTCGAAGAATATTTGCCCCCGCCGCGAAACCCCGCGGTGGGGCAAGATCGGTGCTCATGCGCTTCTCCGCGACCGGTCGGGCGGTCCTGGTGGCCGGCCTGCTGGCCGCGTTGCCGTTGTCCGCGCAGGCTTGCGCGAAGCAGGAGCCGGTAAAGCCGGCAGCCACCGCCGCCGCGAAAGCGCCGCAGCCCTCGGCCGGCAACGCGCCGCCGACCGCGCAGCCGATGCCACCCGATCCGCGGGTGGGCGCGGTCTTCCTTGGCGGCGGCGATCTGCACACCTGCACCGGCGGGGTGCTGGACTCGGCCGCCGGTGATCTCATCCTCACGGCGGCGCACTGCGTGGCAGAGGGTGTCGACGCGACATTCGTTGCCGGCCTGCACGACACCGCCGCACCTGAGGACTTCTGGCACATCGATGCCGTTTATCTCGATCCACGCTGGATGCAAAACCAGGACCCGATGGCCGACTTCGCGATCGCACGGGTGAGCCGGGTCGCAGGCGGATCCGTGCAACAGGTGGCAGGCGGCGGCCTGAAACTCGGGCAGGCGCCCAAACCCGGAACGGTCATCACCGTCGCCGGCTACGCGATGGGCGTCGGCGGCGGCCCGATCGGCTGTCGCACCCCCACGGCGCCTACCACCAACGGATTTCCCTCGTTCGATTGCGCAGAGTTGATCGACGGCCTTTCCGGCGCACCGTGGATCGACGGTTCGACCGTCGCGGGCGTGATCGGTGGGCTGAACGGTGGGGGTTGCGCAGACGAAAGCATCTCGTACTCACCGCCTTTCGATGACGCGATCAAGCGGTTGCTTTCGCGTGCCGAGGCGGGCGGACCGGGCGACGCCGCGCCGACGGTGTTCGACGACGAGTGCGACTAGAACGCTAGGTGCGGAACTGGTTGAGTGCGCGCAGCTTGTTCATCACGTCGAGCGCAGCGACCTTGTAGGCCTCCGAGAACGTCGGATAGTTGAAGACCGCGTCGACGAGGTATTCGACCGTGCCGCCGCAGCCCATCACGGCCTGGCCGATGTGCACCATCTCGGTCGCGCTGGTGCCAAAGATGTGCACGCCCAACAACTTCAGGTCGTCGGTCGACACCAGAAGTTTGAGCATGCCGTAGGAATCGCCTGCGATCTGTCCTCGCGCCAGCTCGCGGTATCGCGACACCCCGACCTCGTAGGGAATCGAGTTCTTCGTCAACTCGACTTCGGTGGCACCGACGTAGGACACCTCAGGAATGGAGTAGATGCCGATCGGCTGCAGATCCGTCATGCCCTTCGCGGGTTCACCGAACGCGTGATAGGCGGCCAGCCTGCCCTGATCCATGGAGGTGGCGGCCAGCGCGGGGAAGCCGATCACATCGCCGACGGCGTAGATGTGGTCGACCTTCGTCTGGAAGTTGCTGTCGACGACAATCCTTCCGCGACTGTCGGTTTCGAGGCCGGCGTTGGCCAGATCCAGGTGTTCGGTCTGGCCTTGGCGGCCCGCCGAGTACATGACTGTTTCCGCGGGGATCTGCTTGCCGCTCGCCAGGGTGGTGACGGTGCCGGCCGAACCCACGTCGACGGCGGTGACCTCCTCGCCGAACCTGAACGTCACCGCCAGGTCGCGCAGGTGAAACTTGAGCGCCTCGACGATCTCGGGATCGCAGAAGTCGAGCATGTTGTCCCGCTTCTCCACCACCGTGACCTTGGTGCCCAGCGCGGCGAACATCGACGCGTACTCGATACCGATCACGCCGGCGCCGACCACGACCATGGTGGAGGGCAGCGACTTGAGGTCGAGTATCCCGTCGGAGTCGAGCACCCGCTCCTCGTCGAACTCGACACCCGTGGGGCGGGCAGGCTTCGTGCCGGTTGCAATCACTACGTACTCGCCGACCACGGTGGTCCGCTCGCCCCGCGTGGGCTCCTCGACGAGCACGGTGTGTGGGTCGAGGAACCGGCCATGGCCCTGCACGAGGTCGATGCGGTTGCGCATCAACTGCGAGCGAACGACGTCCTGCTCCTTGCCGATGACGTGGCTGGTGCGCGCCAACAGATCGCCCGGAGTGATCTTCTCCTTGACGCGGTAGCTGGCCCCGTACAGTTCGCGCTGGCTCATGCCGGTCAGGTAGACGACGGCCTCGCGCAGGGTCTTGGACGGGATGGTTCCGGTGTTCACGCAAACACCGCCGAGCATCCGGCCGCGCTCCACAACCGCCACCGACTTGCCGAGCTTTGCCGCTGCGATCGCGGCTTTCTGACCGCCCGGACCGGAACCGATGACGACGAGGTCGTACTCAACCATTGAACCCATGGCAAAAGGTCTACGCCGCTTGAGGTCGATTCGCACGCCGACGGGCGTCAACGGCGCGTGAATATTTGCCTCTCGCATCGGCACCCAGGTTGTCCCCAGCCGCGAACTCATCCACAGGTACCCGCGGATTAGGCGCCGCATCAAGAAATCCGGCGGTGCTCATTGCGACCTTGTCGACATGACGACATCGCAATCATCCGACTTTCACCTCAACCGGCCCGGCGTGCTGATCGCGGCCTTACCCGCCGTGCTCGGCTTCGTGCCTGAGAAATCCCTCGTACTCGTGACCGTCGACGGCGGCGAAATGGGATGCGTTATGCGCGTTGACCTTTCGGAGGATCTGCCGCATTCGCTCGCGCATATCGCCGACGTCGCGGCCGCAGCCAAACCCGATTCGGCGATCGCGGTGGTGATCGACGAGGACGGTTTCGGCTGCCGAATGTGCAGCGACGAGTACCGCGAGCTGGCCGACGACCTGACGACGGCGCTGGCCAACCGCGGCATCGAGCTACTCGCCGCGCACGTCGTCGACCGCGTCGCCGCAGGCGGGCGGTGGCACTGCGCGGACGGGTGCGGCAACGCGGGCACCGTCGAGGACCCGTCGGCCTCGCCGCTGGCAATGGCCGCGGTCCTCGACGGCCGCAGGCTGTACGCCCGGCGTGCTGAGCTGCAGGAAGTCATCGAGGTGGCCGATCCCAGCCGAGCCGCGGTGCTCGCGCAGGTCATCGGAAACGACGCAGAGAATGCAGCCGAACG
>Ga0207641_10006252_pt1 | contig 10078 bp, 8 predicted proteins | sample KBSSwiS62_FD_184306 | JGI IMG/M metagenome (GOLD analysis project Ga0207641, IMG submission 184306) | Switchgrass rhizosphere microbial communities from Kellogg Biological Station, Michigan, USA - KBS Switchgrass S6-2 (SPAdes) (version 2) | ecosystem: Host-associated > Plants > Roots >... | reverse complement strand
GCAGAGGACCGCCCTGGCTCGAGTCCTGATTAAAGCCCGGATCGGCTTGCGTGATGAACATCACGGCCACGCTATTCTGCTCGGCGGCGGTGGCGAAGGTGTCCTTCATCCATTGGATGTTCGCCGTATTGTGGGCGGCGTATTCCGTGGCATCCGGGTAATCGTCGCAGAGGTTGTTGCAGGAGTCTTGAATGTTGAGGGTCGCGTACATTACTGTGCCAACAATCCAGCGGCGGTTCTCCACGCAGGGAACGTCGGTGTACGTGGCAGTCTGCGTCTGGGTGGTGACGCTGCTAGCGCCCGAGTTGTTGTTGGCGCTGCCGAAACCCTTGCATAACGGTGTTGACTGAACTTCCTGAAGGAACTGGGTCTGGCCCAGCGTATAAGGAGTGCTAAAGAAAAATCCGCGCTCGTTTTGGAGCTCCTGCAGAGAGTTCCTTCCGTCCGCGCCCAGGCTTTTGCGATCGCAATCGGTCCAGTCGTTGTCACCGGGCGTGAAGATAGCGGGAGCATGGAGGCTTCCGAAATAGAGGGCCGCGTTGGTGTAGATGTTGCCATTTGCGCAGTTGGGCGATCCACTGCCTTGCCGCAAATCGCCGTCATGGGCCGTGAAGGCGAGATTCTGCGAGTTCATATCGGCGAGCAGGTTCGGGATAACGGCGGCCTGCTCGGCGGAATACGGCAGGTCGCCCCACAGGCCGATCGAATAGGCGCGGCTGCTCTTCTGGTTGGCGCCATACGGATAGTCTTTGTTCTTGCCGTACGCATTGCCCTGTCCGTTGTCCCCGTGAAGTGTGCTGGGCACGGTGACGGCCATGGTCAGTGCGAGTACGGCGCCCGGCGCCAGGACATACTTGCGCGACCGTTGGAGCGCGTACGAAAATTGATTCATTCGTTTGTTCCTCTCAGAGTGAAACTCTTCATACATTCCCGAGATTCTAGCGCCCATCCATTTCTAAAAGGTGAACAGACGGTTACAACACACGCATCCACCCAAAATGGCGGTACTGGTAGTTCCACAATTCTTGGTACTTCAAGCACCGCGGACTGAACTTGATATGATCGGAACTTATGAAGCGTCTCTCCCTCACCGTCCTGATCACGCTCTCCGTGCCCGCATTCGCCGGTCTGGCAACTCCTAGCGATGAAAAAGCGGTTCTCGCGGCCGAGAAACAGTATGTCGACGGGATGGTGAAGTCCGACCCGGCTAGTGTCGCGAAGTTGTTGGCGGATGATCTCTCGTATTTTCACTCCAACGGTGCGATCGAAACCAAGGCGGACGTCCTGAAAGGGATCAACGGCAAGGTCAAATACACTGACATCAAATTTGAGACCACCAAGATCCGGCAGTATGGAAATACCGTCATCACCACCCACAATGTGATGTTCGTTACACCGACGGTGTCGCACCATGTTTTTCTGACCACGGTCTGGGTGAAGCAGGCATCGGGCTGGCAAATGGTGGCGCGTCAAGCCACCCAATTGCCATAGCACCCATAGATCCTGCGAAGCGCGTTTGCGAAGAGCCGCCGGCTTGGCTTGATATGATGAGGACGACGATGCCTCAGCCTGCCTTCGATGCGCTCGGACCGATGCTTGGGTCCGAAGACCCGGCAAGCAGCTTGGACTACCTCATCGGGCAATTCCGCGAGGCCAAGGACTACCATCTGATGTTCGAAGCCAAGCTCATGAAAAAACGCCTGGAGCTCGGGCTGCCACTGATCCAGGCTCCGAATCTTGCAGCGCTTCCGCGCGACGTGCAGGCGAAGTATCAGCAATTTCTGGTCGAAGCGGCGCAAGAAACCGGAGAGTTGTTCCTGGCGAGCGGAGACATTCCCAAAGCGTGGCCGTATCTTCGGGCCACCGGTGACGTGCAGCGTGTCGCCGCGGCTATCGAACGCGTGGAACCGGGCGAAAACCTTGAGGCCATCATAGAGATCGCGTTCATGCAAGGAGTCCACCCGGCCAAGGGGCTCGAACTGGTAATCGAAAAATTTGGCATTTGCAGGGCGCTCACCTACTTCGGCGGCAACGGCGGCGAGAAGGACCGCCCGCAAAGTATCGGCGTACTGACGCGCAGCATCTACTCCGAGTTGGTAGCGTCGCTCAATAACGCGATTCAAGAGCGCGAGGGCCACACGACGGGATTAACCAGCATTACCAGCCTCATTGATGGGCGCGACTGGCTGTTTGGCGAGTACAGCTCGTATATCGATCCTTCGCACCTGGTTTCGTTGTTGCAGTTTTCTCCGGAAGTTACCGACTCCGAAACGCTACGGCAGTTTCATGATCTGTGCGAATACGGGAAGCGGTTGTCCGCCAACTTCCAGTTCCCTGGCCGGCCGCCGTTTGAGGACCCCTTCGTCGATTACGATCATTTCGTGCAGGCGCTGCGAGGGATCGATGTCGACGAACATATCGCTCACTTTCAAAAGAAATTGACCGGGACAGAGACGGCGGGCAACTGGCCGGCGCAGGTCCTGATCAATCTCCTGGTGAGCTTGGAGCGGTACGGGGAAGCTCTGGAGGTTTCGCTTGAACATCTTCCCGGTGCCCACGCCTCGGAGATCGCGTGCCCAACCGCTCAGCAACTGTGTGAGCTGGCCGGAGACTTCGACCGCCTGGCGGAACTTGCGCGCGAGCGTGGTGACGTATTAACCTACGTGGCGGCGCACTTGGAAGCGGCCGCACCGGCGGCTGCGGCAAAAAGGAGATGACGATGAGCAGACTCTTAGTGGTGGTTCTAGCGGCGATCTTCGCCGTCGATGCCGCGGCACAGTCGGGTCAGCAGCCTCCCGCCAATCCACTGTCCACCTGGCTCCGCGACGCTTACACCAGGAACAGCAACAATATTCTAAGAACCGCAGAAAAGATGCCGGAGGAGAATTACGGACTGCGCCCCGGCCCCCAGATGGAAGTGCGCACCTTCGCGCAGCAGATAGGGCACGTTGCAAATTACAACTATCTCTGGTGTTCACAATCGAAGGGCGAGAAGAATCCGAATGCGGGCAACGATCTGGCGAAGCTCTCGGGCAAAGCCGAGGTCATCAAGGCATTGACCGATGCCGTCGCGTACTGCGGCGGCGCGTACGCTTCAGTGACCGACGCCTCCGGCGCGGAGATGATCGACATCACTCAAGAGAATGGCCGAACCACGCGGAATCTGCGCATGGCCCTGTTAATTCTGAATTACGGCCATAACAACGAAATCTATGGAAGCATGGTCAGCTACCTGCGGATGAAGAGCATTGTGCCTCCCGCTTCGGAACCGCGCCCGCCGCAAAAGCAGTAAGACCGCTTATTTGTCGGCTTCAGTGCACGCGGGCCCCAGCCACTTAGCCGAAATCGTAGAGTTTACGTTCATAGTCCGGCCGCCGTTTGTAGCAGTCATCTGCATGGATCCCTTGACGCTGCCCGGATCGAGAGCCTCGAACTTTACCGTACCGACTTGCTTGCCTCCTCCCATGTCGCATTCCATGTGAATCTCCTGCTTGGTCGCGGACGAGCTCACGATGGTCTGCTTGCAGAACTTATTTTCATGACCGAAGGGCTTGTCTAGATCTTCCTTTCTAACGCAGCTTTTGGTCACGGTGCTCCGAGGGCCCTGCATGCCACGCGCTTTCATCATGGCTTCCATCTTTGCGCGTTGCTCGGGCGTCATCTTGTCGATCATCTCCTGTGGAACGGGCATTTGCCCGGTGGTTTCGTTGGTTACCGTCGATTCCCATTCGCCGGGCTTTACGTTGAGGTGGGTTTGCGCACCACAAATCCCTGCGCAGAGCAGTGCGGACGCGAGTGAAAAAGAAATGCGTGAAATCATGGGGTCTCCTCCTGACAATGCCGTTTAGGTCGGCGTTCCTTTCATTAAATCATGCTTGGCGCGGTTAGGCTTTAGACAGTGTCGGGGTATATTATTGACGACGCGTCTTTACCGGAGCCCACCCTTGCCAACGTACATTTGTGTAACTTGCGGGACGCAATTTCCACCGTCCGATCGGCCGCCCGAACGCTGCCCTATCTGCGAAGATGAGCGCCAATATGTTGGATTGCAGGGGCAGCAATGGATCGCTTTGGACGATTTACGAACCACCCATCGCAATGCGCTCTATCCGGAAAGTCCCGGAATTTGGGGCATCGGGACCCAACCCAAGTTCGCCATCGGCCAGCGTGGACTCCTGATTCAACATAGCGCCGGAAACATTCTTTGGGACTGCGTTAGCCTCATCGATAGCGATACGATCACCCGGATACAAGGTCTGGGCGGCATCTCCGCGATCGCGATCTCCCACCCGCATTACTACTCTTCGATGGTCGAGTGGAGCCAGGCCTTCGGAGGCGCGCCGATATACCTTCACGAGGACGACCGGCAGTGGGTCCAGCGCCCGGATGCATGTATCCGATTTTGGCAAGGCGAGACACATGCACTCGGTGACGTGTTCACTTTGATCCGGATCGGTGGACACTTTGCCGGATACCAAGTTCTCCATTGGAGTGTAGGCGACGACGGCACGGGAGCGCTCTTCGCAGGCGACCTGCCGCAGGTGTGCATGGACCATCGCTGGGTCAGTTTCATGTACAGCTATCCCAACTACCTGCCGCTGAGCGCCGCCAGTGTCAGCAGAATCGTCGCAGCGATCGAACCCTTCGCATTTGGAAAACTGTTTGGTGCATGGCCCGCGTTCGTGGTTAACCCGGATGCAAAATCCGCCGTTCGCCGCTCGGCGGAACGCTATTTGCAGGCGCTGATGTTGGAGCGGTAAATCTCAGCCGAACAACTTTTCGAAGGCGCTTCGCGTCTGCGAGCGAATATCATCCAGCTCGCTCAGCGGAATGGGAGTCCAGCGGCGCATCAGTGCGTCGAGCGGTTCCACCTGCGACTGCGACGGGAGCTTGGCCTCCGCGTGGCCGGTGAGTACGCGGATGGCGTGATCGAGCGCCCGGTAAAACGTCGCTGCCTCGTTTAAGAACTTCGCGCCAGCGCGGTCCAGGTGACCCATGTTTTCCAGCACCTGAATGCGCTCTGGCGTATTCAGCACCTTGAAGTAGACGCCCGCGTTCTTCAGGCGCAGGTACATCAGGATGAAGTCGATGTCATAGTAGCCGCCGCGGCCCGCCTTAAGCGGATGGGCGGCGCCCTGCTCGCTTTCAAGTTTCTGACGCATCCGCCGCAGGTCGGTCCGCGAGCGTCCGCTCTGCCCGTAGCGCTGCCAGTCGAGGTCCTGCAACTCCTTCAAGAAACGTTCGGCGCGCTTCGCGTCTCCCGCCACCGCGCGCGACTTCATGTAAGCCATTCCTTCCCAGGCTTCGGCGGTACGCGCGAAGTAGTCCTTGAAAGACGATTCGGTCAGCACTAGGGGGCCGTCGGCGCCATTGGGTCGCAGACGCGTATCCACCGCAAACATCACTCCCCCGCCCGTGTAAGCCGTGGTCAGATCTACGACGCGCTCGGCTACACGAGTCCAGAACGCGAGATCCGCCGCGTCGGAATCTGCGAGCACGAACACCAGGTCGGCATCGGAACCCAGATCGAACTCCCGCATTCCCAGGCGCCCCAGCGCTATTACGGACATTTGATTGGACCAGTCATTGGCCGCGTTCGGCGGCGCGTGTGAGGCGCGAGTCTCCGCGACGGCAATGTGGTAGACTTTCGCGATCACCGCGTCAGCCAGATCTGACGTCCGCAGTAACGTTTCGAAGATAGGCTCGGACAGGCACACGCTGGCGGTCTGAATCCGCACCATTTCGCGGCGGTACCAAAGGCGCAATTCGCCCGCAGTATCCGGCGGGGGGTCGAGAACTCTGGAGTCCGCCGCCCGTGCAACGTCATCCAGCAGCTCGGGCGCGCGAATTAGTTCTTCCGCGAAATGGGGACTGTGCTCGAACAAATCGAGAGTATCGGCAGCCAATTTGGTGTCGACATTTAGCCGGTTCAGGGCGATGGAATCCGCCGAAATACGTTCCAGAAAATGTTCAAAGGACTTGAATCCTCGTTTCAGTTGCGCTTCAGCGAGCTTCGCCGCCAGTTCGGGGGCACGCTGATCGAGCGAACGCACGATGTTGCCGGCGCGAAAGCCGCCGCCCGAAACCGCAGTCTGCCTGGAAGGGCTATTCGAGTGGACCACGCGATCGTAAATCTCGCGGACTTGATCGAAGTGAACGTGAGTTTGCTGCAAGAGCCAGGCTGCCGAATCGAGGCCACCCGGCATCCGTCTGGCCAGCAACTCCAGGGCTTCCGGTTCGGTCGGCAGGGTGTGAGTTTGGCGATCGTCGACCACCTGCAGGCGATGTTCGAGTTGCCGCAGAAATTGATAGGAGGATGCCAGGCGGCCATACTCCGCTCCGGAGAGGAAGCCTTTATCCTGCAGACGGGCGAGCGCCAGCATCGTACCGCCATGGCGCACCCAAGTGTCGGCGCCGCCGTAGAGACGCTGCAAGCACTGCACCAGAAACTCGATATCGCGGATGCCGCCGCGCTCCAGCTTTACTTCGATGGCGTCCGAGCCTTGCAGCCGCTGGCGATGATTTCGCCGCGACAGTTTTTCGTTTAAGCGCTCACGAGTGGCCGATAATTCTTCGATCGCGGAAAAGTCCAAGGTGGTTGAATAGGTACGCGGCTCCACGAAATCCAGCAAACCGTGCCCGGTAGACTTGTCACCGGCGGCCACGCGAGCCTTGATCATCATCTGCAATTCCCAGTCGCGAGCGCGATTGGCGTAGTACTGACGAGCAGCATCGAGCGAAATGCACACCTCGCCCTGGCTGCCGTCGGGACGCAGACGCAGGTCCACGCGATAGCACATGCCTTCGCTGGTATATGTGGAAAGCAGAGCAGTGAGCTGATTCGCGGCGCGCACAAAAAATTCCCGGTTGGAGATACGTCCGCGCTTGCCCCCGCGGGTTTCGCCGTTCGCGTAATACACAAACATCAAGTCGATGTCGGAGCTGTAGTTGAGTTCGTTGCCTCCCATCTTTCCCAGCGCGATGACCGCAAAATGCGACTCTTGCCCGGCGCGCGTCTGCGGGATCCCATGCTCGGCAACCATCTGCCGACGGATACGCGCGTACGCCGTCTCCACGATCGTATCGGCGAGCGCGGTCAGCTCCCCGGTAATCTCAGGTAGCGTTCCCAGTCCCAGCACATCGCGAATTAAGATGCGTAACAACTGGCGGCGGCGAAAGCGCGCGAATTCGAGCGGAGCCGGCCGCCCATCCGGCAAAGTCTCTTCCAGCATTTCACGCATCTGTTCGGCGGTAAGCACGCGCTGCAGGCTTCCCGATTCGAGTAGTTGGTTGACCCACTCAGGGTGCCGCAAAATCTCTTCGGAAAGGAATTGACTATAGGTGAAGATCGCGATCAGATAACGCAGGCCCGTCGTCGAACGGGTGAGCCGCTGAAACCAGCTTGGCTGCCGCTCGTACAAACGCGCGAAGTACTGCAAGCCCTGTTCGGGGGCGGCCGACGTGCTCAACAATAGATCTAAGCGGCCGGCTGTCGACGGAGGAAGTTCGCGCGATAGCTCCCCCATTTCGCGGCTGGCGCGCGCGCGATCGTGGTAAGTGAGTTGTCGCAGGCGCTCCATGTTATGGCGCTAGAATGATCGCATCTCCAGGGCGAATCAAACCCGGAGTCACGACGGCAGCATAGACTCCGCTCAAGCCGTATTTGGGCGAAGCAGGGTCTCCGTCGCGGGTGAGTGTATCGTAGATTGCGGCTTGGAGTCCCGGTCCGTAGACGTTTAGCTGCTGGCAGGGCGCGCGACGCTTGGTGATTTCGATGACGACTTCCGCACCGATGCGCCAACGCTGGCCCACTCGCCATTCGCGGCGACCGATCCCCTGCGTGGTGAGGTTTTCGCCCAGGGAGCCGTAGGTCAGCGGGAATCCCAGGGCCGCGAGTTCGTCGATACCCTCAGAGGTAATCAGCAAGACCGCGCGATCTGCACCGCCGTGAATTTCCGGGTGCGCGTGCCCGTCGCCTTCGATTCCGACAAGTGTGAGGATTCCCTCTGGAATAGCGTGTTTCGGCACGCCACCTTGCGATACGCTGACCTGAAGTATAGAACCAGTCATTGGGAAAAATAGGGAAAAATAGGGAAAAATAGGGACGGAGCCTGATTTCACGACTAACCAGGCTCGCGACAATCGGCACGTCGTCCGCGAAATCAGGCTCCGTCCCTATTTTTAGATGTCATAATACAACGCGAACTCATAAGGATGCGGCCGCAGGCGAACCGCGTCGGCCTCATTCTTGCGCTTATAAGCGATGAACGTCTCCAGCATCTCTTCACTGAAGACATCGCCCTTGAGCAGAAATGCGTGATCGTCTTCGAGGCAGGTCAGAGCTTCCTCGAGCGACGCGGGCATGGAAGGCACGTACTTCATTTCCTCCGGCGACAAATCGTAGATGTCCTTGTCGAGCGGTTCGCCCGGATCCACTTTGTTGAGAACGCCATCGAGTCCCGCCATCATCATCGCCGCGAACGCCAGATACGGATTCGCGGATGGATCGGGCGGCCGGAATTCGACGCGCTTGGCTTTGGGATTGGCCGAATACATCGGAATGCGCACCGCCGCGGAACGGTTGCGGCGCGAGTATGCGAGATTCACCGGCGCTTCATAGCCCGGTACCAGGCGCTTGTAGCTGTTGGTGGTGGGCGCGATCACCGCGGAAAGCGCGCGCGCGTGCTTCAACAATCCACCGATGTACCATAACGCCATTTGACTGAGACCGGCGTACATTTCGCCCGCAAAGAGGGGCTTTCCTTCGCGCCATAGACTCTGGTGAGTATGCATGCCGCTGCCGTTGTCGCCGAACAGAGGCTTGGGCATGAAGGTGACGCTCTTCCCGTACTGGTAGGCCGTATTGCGCGTCACGTACTTGTAAAGCATCATGTTGTCGGCTGACTTCACCAGCGTGTCGAATTTCTGATCGATTTCACACTGGCCGCCGGTGGCAACTTCGTGATGATGGCACTCGATGGTGAGCCCGCAGCGGATCATCTGCTCAACCATCTCCGCACGCAGGTTCTGATAGTGGTCGGTGGGAGGAACCGGGAAATAGCCTTCCTTGTAGCGCGGCCGGTAGCCCAGATTGTTCTCCGCGCGACTGGAATTCCAACGGCCCTCTTCGGCGTCGATGTAGTAGTAGCCCGAATGCGCGTTCTGATCGAAGCGAATGTTGTCGAAGATGAAAAATTCCGCTTCCGCACCGAAGTAAGCCGTGTCGGCCAGACCCGAGTTTTTCAGATACATCTCGGCCTTCTTGGCGATCCAGCGGGGGTCGCGATCATAGTGCTGGCGGGTGATGGGATCGATAACGTCGGCAGTCATCACCAGAGTCTTGGTTTCGTAAAAAGGGTCTATGAAAGCGGTGTTGGGATCGGGCACTAGCAGCATGTCGCTTTCGTTGATCGCCGCCCACCCGCGAATGCTGGAGCCGTCGATGCCGAAGCCTTCCTCGAAAGAGCTTTCGTCGAGTTGACTGAGCGGATACGAAATATGTTGCTGCAGCCCTGGCAGATCAGTGAAGCGCAGGTCCAATTGCTTAGCTTCGAATTTCTTGGCGTAATCGAGGATATCTTTCGGCGTTTTCGGGGACGGGCTCATTGCTACATGATACTTGAGGGTATTGCTTTGGACAGAGCCGCCCGCGCGGGCAGGCCATGGGCTTTCGTACACTGAAGCGTGGAACAGATCGCCCTCGATTGGACGCCCGCGCCGCACTACTTTTCAGTAAGTGAGCTCGCCAACGCCCTGCGCGGCGTCTTCACCGAATATTTCAGGGATATCTGGGTCGCAGGCGAAATTTCTGGCGTCAAGCTCTATCCCAGCGGCCACTACTATTTCACGCTCAAAGACGAAGATGCGCAGATGCGCTGCGTCTGCTTCAAAACCGCGGCGCGTTATCTGAAATTCAAGCCGCAGGATGGCGTAGCAGTGCTGGCCCGAGCACGGGTTGACCTGTATGACGCGCGCGGCGACCTGCAATTGGTAGTGGAGGCCATCGAACCACAGGGACACGGCGCGCTGCAACTGGCCTTCGAGCAACTCAAGAAAAAGCTGGAGGGTGAAGGCCTGT
>Ga0207641_10006251_pt1 | contig 10078 bp, 7 predicted proteins | sample KBSSwiS62_FD_184306 | JGI IMG/M metagenome (GOLD analysis project Ga0207641, IMG submission 184306) | Switchgrass rhizosphere microbial communities from Kellogg Biological Station, Michigan, USA - KBS Switchgrass S6-2 (SPAdes) (version 2) | ecosystem: Host-associated > Plants > Roots >... | reverse complement strand
CGATCACGATGCAGCGCGAACGCGTCTCGGGGACGCTGGAGCGAATACTCACCACACCCCTGCGCCGACTCGATCTGCTGGCGGCCTATGGCACGGCGTTCTCCATCGCCGCGGCCGCCCAGGCGACCCTCGCCTGCCTGATCTCGTTCTGGTTCCTCGGCCTCGACACTGCGGGCAGCCCGATGTGGGTGTTCATGATCGCGATCATCAACGCGATACTCGGAGTCGGCCTCGGTTTGTTGTGTAGTGCGTTCGCCCGCACCGAATTTCAGGCTGTGCAGTTCATGCCGGTGGTCATCGCGCCACAGATCCTCCTGTGCGGAATCATCGTTCCGCGCGAGGTGCTCCCCGACTGGCTGCAGTGGGTCAGCAACGCGCTTCCGGCCAGCTATGCGTTGGAGGCCCTCCAACAGGTCGGCGCCCATTCCGACCTGACGACCACCGCCGTTCGTGACATCGCAGTCGTCGTGGCCTTCGCCGTCGTCGCCCTGTGTCTGGCGGCAGCCACGCTGCGACGCAGAACTCCGTGAGCGCGGGTCAGAAACGTCCCGGCAGGCCGCCCGGGACGTCCGACAACCGCGACCGCATACTGACGAGTGCGCGAGAGCTGTTCGCGCGCAACGGCATCGACAATACCTCGATCCGGGCCATCGCCGCCTCCGCCGGCGTCGACGCTGCCTTGGTGCACCATTACTTCGGCACCAAGGCGCAGCTGTTCGTCGCCGCCATCCAGATCCCGATCGACCCCATGCAGATCATCGGTCCGCTGCGGGAAGCCCCGGTGGACGAACTCGGCTGGCGGATCCCGTCGTTGCTTCTGCCGCTGTGGGATTCGGAACTCGGCTCCGGGATCGTCGCAACGATGCGATCACTGCTAGCGGGCAGCGACGTCAGCCTGATCCGATCTTTCCTGCAGGAGATCATCACTGCAGAAATCGGTCCCCGCGTCGACGATCCGCAGGGTTCGGGCCCGATACGGGTTCAATTCGTGGCGTCGCAGTTGGTCGGCATCGTGATGGCGCGCTACATCCTCGAACTCGAACCGTTCAAGTCACTGCCAATCGAGCAGATCGTCGCGACCGTAGGTCCCAACCTGCAGCGCTATCTGACAGGAGACTTGCCGGCGCTGGCCTGATCAGCCAGCCGAGGCAACGAGCCTGGCGTGCTCGTCGTCGCCGACGTCGCGTGCTTCGTCGACAAGCAGCACCGGAATGCCCTCGTCAATGCGATACGCGCGGCGCAGTCGGGGGTTGTAGAGGAGATCGTCGACGAGGATCAGCGGTCCGCGATCGGCGGGACACACCAGGATGTCGAGCAACTTCTGGTCGAGCGCTGCCACGGCTAGCCCGACGGGGCGGTGATCTGAATGCCGCCGCCCTCTTGGTTGCGGTTGCCGTTCGGGTCGTAGTCCTGGCCCGGCATCTGGCCAACTCCAACGGTGGTGGAGGTTGGCGGCTGCTGTGCCGCTTGAGCGCGCGCCTGATTGCGCCGCTGCGTAACGAGGGTTGCCTGCAACGCCTCGATCAAGGGCTGTTGGTTGGGCCGCTTGTCCAGCGCTGCGACGATGGCTTCCTTGTTTGCGTTCGACGGCATGAATCCCTGGGCACGGAGCTTCATCACGGTGTGGATCAGGTTGGAGATCTGTCCTCCGCCTGCGCCCGTGTCGTAGTCCGCATCGATGATCGCGAGCACCTGATCCGCCGTCATCGGGGGCGGGGCATCAGGATCGGTGGTGGGGGTAGTTGGATCGGCCCATGCGACAGGCGCTGCAATCCCCAGCGACAGTCCAGCCGCGAGCGCACCAGTCGCCATGACGACAGCCATGGCGCGCTTCCAGCTGGTGTTTCCGCTGGTCTGCGATGTCATCTAATCCTCCATTGCCGCGCCTGGCCCGACCCAGACGGCTACGCGCCGCACTCGGGAGCCTAACAGTTGAGGTGTGCCGCGGCCCGTCGCCGCCTACGTCAGCTCGGCTCGGGCAGCAGCCGTGAGCCGCCTGTATTGATTTGTTTCGACGTCGAGGTACCACGCGTTACGTGAAGCCTTCGGGATTCCCGCGGCCCGAAGAGGCCCGAGCAGCGGACGATACGACGCGCTCAGGACCATCTCCGGTACCACGTGCACGACGTCCGGCGGGTTGCCTACGGCCAGGACGGCCAGTGCCTCGTTCAAATCAGCCGTCGGCACGCTTCCGCCTGGTGCCAGCGACAGGGCCGTGATGGCGAGCGTCTGGCCATCGACGACGACGCGGTACGTCACCGCAAGGTCGACGGCGCCGACCCGCCCGGCCGCGTCGTTGACGGCTGCGGCGAAGACGGGACCACGCGATGTCCGAATCACGGACCCGCGATTGTCGACCAGCCAGAAGTCGCCGTCGTCGTCGCGCCGGAAGAGGTACTCGGTCGACACCCACGTGTCGGCGGGCGCGAACACGCCGCGTTTGACCGACGCCGTCGGATCGATCGGACCCCGCGGGTGCGCGAGCAACACACCGACTTCGTTCGGCTGCGCCAGTCGGACGAAGCCGCGGTCGTCCTCGAGGATGAGGTCGTCGTCGACGTCGTAGGCGGCGAGTTCGACGTGGCCGCCGCCGGGCAGGGGCCTGCCCTCGCTGCCGATCTTGGCGCCCGACACGTTGGCAAGCACCGCTTGCCCGTCGGTCGTGGCGAAGAATTCGACGATGTGCGCGGGCTGGAACACTTCCTCGACGCGTTTCCACAGCCCCGTCGGCATGCCCGAACCGATGAAGAGCCGCACCGGATGATTGCCGATGAGCTCGAACGACGGATCGTCGATGACCTCGCGCAGCATCGCCCAGGTGTAGGACACGACGGTGACGCCGTACTGGCGGAGCTCGTGGACGAACCTGTCCGGTCGCAGTCCCCGGGACAGGGCGATACGGGTACCACCGACGACGGCGCCGCCGAGGCTCACGAGCAATCCGGACTGATGGTGCAGCGGCGTGAGGCAGTACACCGTGTCGCCTGCGCCGAGGTTGGCCGCCGACGCAGTGCCGAACGCGGACAGCGCCCAGCGGAAGTTGGTGATCTGGCGTGCGACGAGCTCGCCGCCGACCGTCGCGAAGGCAATGTAGGCGAGGTCCTTGGCGAAACCGGGATTGGGCCGGTACCAGCCCGGCAGTGCTACGACGTCGGGATCGATCTTTTCCATGTCGACGACGTCGGCGTCCTCCGGCAGATCAAGCGCTCGCGTCTCGCCACCGCCGAGGACCAACACCCGCAACGGAAGTCGTTGCGCGGCCTCGAGGTTCACCGGGTCGGCGATGATGTCGGACACCCCGCCGATGCGCGCCGCCGCGACGAGGTCGCCGTCGGGCGGCATGAGGACGGCCACCGCGCCTAGTCGGGACAGCGCCGCGATGGCGACGAGCGCGCTGGGCCTCGTCTCCATCAGCACGCCGACGTGGGCGCCCTGCCGAACGCCGACGTCGATGAGGCCTCTGACGACGTTGTTGATGCGGCGATCCACGGCCTCGTAGGTGTGCACACGGCCGTCGAACAGAAGGAACTCGCCCTGGGGCGAGCCGTTGGCCTGTTCGGACATGATGCGGCCCAGCGAGATCCTGGTGTGGTCGTTGATCTGGCCGAGACGTGCCAACCGGGGAAGAGTGCGGGCCGTCTCGACGACGAGTGCGCGCGCCGACTTGTTGGCAGCGACGAACGCGTCTGCCGCGGTGCGGGCCAGGCTGAAGGTCATCTCAGTGGCGGCAGCTGCTCCGTGTGCGACGCGGGACGCGAGCGGAACGCCGCTGTCGCCGGTGTCGACGGGTTGAAGCGCCATCGGCACCACCATGTCGGGCATGCCGCCCTTGCCGTCGAGCCAGTTGACCCACGCCGCGACCGTCGGCCAGTTCTGAGTGGCAGCCTTCGAACCCACCACGAGGCCGAAATGTCCTGCACGAATGAGGAATTCGTATACATCCGCCCTTGGCGCTGCACGCTTGATCCCGCGCACGGACGCAGGCTGGCCGATGTCGTCGACCTCCCCGACGATGGCGAGGATCGGGCAGTCGATGTCGCTGAGGGTGACGAGATCCCCGCGGATGGCGAAGCCGCCGCTCACCATCCGGTTGTGGGCGACGAACTGCTTCAACAGCTCCGCGATCGCGGGGCCCGACCACGCGATCCATCCGTCGTTGGCCAGAAACCGGCGCTGCTGCTCACGCGGCAATAGTGCATCGCGGTCGTGGAGTTGGCGGACGAAGTCGATCCGGGACTGCGCCGTCTTGATGGGATCGAGCATTTGAAATCCCGTGCGTGCGAGCCAACCGGGAATGTCGATGCGGCTGAACACGTGGTCGGCCATGAAGTCCGCGGCGGCAGGGGCAATGCTGGCGGGCAAGTTCATCGGCAGGCCGGCCAAGGTGTCCACGGGCGAACCGAAGGCGATGATGCTCGCGAGATCCTTCGAGCGGCGATACGCAGCGGCTTGGTAGGCGAACATGCCGCCCTGTGAGTAGCCGGCGAGGTGGACGTCGCGTTCGGTGACCTTCTTCACCGTGTCGATCGCTTCGCTGAGTGCGACGACGTGGTCGGCGAGGTTGCGGTCCATGCCGCCCTCGATCTTGTCTGGCGAGCCGAAGTCGATCACCCACGGGTCGATGCCCTCCCGATGGAGGATGCCGACGGCGCCGTCGTCGCGCGTCACGTCCCACATGTCGGCAGACATCATCATCGGGTGCACCATCAATACCGGCGGCCCCGCGGGCTTTGCGCCAGGTCGGGTGTCCGGCGGAAAATAACGTCGCAGCCGGTACATCGGCACGCTCTCGACGATCTGGAACGGTGACGGCACCGCACCCGTCTCCAGCCCGCCGTATCGCAACACTTCCAGGCCGTTCTGGGCGGTCGCGACCAACCGTCCCAACGGCCTAGTGACTGCCGAAAGATCAACCACAGTTCGCTCCCCTCTGGGGACCCCCGAATCCCTGATTGCAGAGGTCATCATGGCACAGCAATCTCGAGTGCCTGTGGGGATCGTGGTGTCCGCGGAGAACCGCAACGGCCCTATGATCGGCGGCTGATGGCCAATCTGATCAATGTCGAGCGCGCAACCGTCGGCTACGGCACCCGCACCCTTCTCGACGGCGTCAGCCTCGGTGTCGACGACGGCGACAGGATCGGCGTCGTCGGGCGCAATGGCGACGGCAAGACGACGCTTCTCCAGATTCTGACCGCAGCGCGGCCACCCGACTCGGGGCGCGTGACCCATACGTCCGGGCTGTCGGTGGGCTATCTGCATCAGGCCGACGACTTCGCCGCCGACGCGTCCGTCCGCGACGTGATCGTCGGCGGGCGCGCCGATCACATCTGGGCGGCCGAGGCGGAGACGCGCTCCGTCGTCGAACACTTGCTGGCGGAGGTCCCCTGGACACCGAAGTGAGCACGCTCAGCGGCGGCGAGCGCCGACGGGTTGCACTCGCCGCCCTGCTGCTTGCCGGGCACGACGTGCTCGTGCTCGACGAGCCCACCAACCACCTCGACGTCGAGGTGATCGGCTGGCTGGCTAGTCACCTGTCCGGACGAAGCTCGGGAACCCTAGTGGTGGTCAGCCACGACCGCTGGTTCCTCGACGCGGTGTGCACCCGTACGTGGGAGGTGCACGACGGCGCCGTCGACGGTTACGACGGCGGCTACGCCGCATACGTTCTGGCGCGTAGTGAGCGGATGCGGATCGCGGCGGGGACGGAAGCCCGTAGACGCAATCTCATGCGCAAGGAGTTGGCCTGGCTGCGGCGCGGACCTCCGGCACGTACCTCCAAGCCCAAGTTCCGGATCCAAGCGGCCAACGAGCTGATCGCCAACGAGCCAGAGCCGAGGGATTCCCTTGCCCTGCAACGGTTTGCGACTGCCAGGCTTGGCAAGGACGTGTTCGACTTGCACCGAGTCGTGCTCGAACTCGGCGGCAAGCTTCTGCTCGACAAGCTGGACTGGTCGATCGGACCCGGTGTACGCATCGGGCTCGTCGGCGTCAATGGGACCGGCAAGTCGTCTGTCCTGAAGCTGCTCGTCGGCGAGCTGGCGCCGACCTCCGGCACGGTCAAGCGCGGCAAGACGCTCAAGATCGGCTACCTCAGCCAGGCGCTAGTCGAACTGGATGGCTCCTTACGCGTACTCGATGCGGTCGAAAGTGCCCGCCGGATAACCGAACTCGCGGGCGGTCGCGAAGTCAGTACGTCCACGTTGCTCGAGGACTTCGGCTTCACCGGCGACAAGCTGACGACGCGGCTGGCCGATCTCTCCGGTGGAGAGCGACGACGGTTTCAATTCCTACGCTTGTTGCTCGACGAGCCGAACGTGTTGCTGCTCGACGAGCCCACCAACGACCTCGACATCGACACCCTGACGGTCATCGAGGACTACCTCGACGGCTGGCCGGGCACGCTGATCGTCGTCACCCACGACCGTTACTTCCTCGAGCGGGTCGCCGACGTGACCTATGCCCTGCCAGGCGGGGGGCGCTGCGTCATGCTGCCCGGCGGTATCGAACAGTATCTGGCGGAACGCATTTCGGCCGAAGCGCCGTCGACCGCACCGACGCGCGACCGAGGCGAGACCGCCTCGGCCCGTGATCGTAGGACGGGAAAGGAGTTGGCGCGCATCGAAAGTCAGCTCGGCAAGCTCGACGCTCAGATCGGCGCCCTGCATCACACGATGGCCGAGGTAGCCGCCGATCACGTCAAGGTGGCGGAGTTGAATTCGCAACTAAGCGAATTGAATCGGCGCAAGGACGAACTCGAAGAGGCGTGGCTGGCCGCAGCGGACGATTGATCGCGGCAACTTTCTAGGAACGTTGCTCAGGGGCCGATCACCTGAGGACCGACCCGAGCTGGCGAACTCCTGTCAAAGACTGCCACGTGCCGAGGAAGGTCGTCATCTCGAGATGTGAGCTCTCGTTGCGCCGGCTTTCGATGCCCGGAAGCGTTCATTGGCCGTGGCATTCTGCCACTTACGACCGCAAATGTCCGGATTATCTCGAATCGTCGGCATTCGAACATAGACCAAACGCAGTGCTCAGGAAACATCGGTACTCGTGTACCACAGCTGGAATGGCTCATTAGGTTACTTAACAGTAGGTTTTTGTTCTCTGGAACCCGATCACACTGGTCATACCGCATGATTTCGTTGCAGTAACTAAGGGGCCATGGCCAGCAGGAACCCTAGCCGCGGGGTTAGGCAGGCGCCTTTTTCGTGGGAATCGGTCGCGCGCGACCTCAGCGTTGAATATAACGAATTTTCTGACTCGTAAATATTTTCGTGTTTATCCCACCACTTAGGTTCTTCTCAGGTAACTTTCGAATCGTCAGGCTCGCAGCGAACAGAGAGGTTTGCGAACATGCAGCTCACACTCAAGCCCTATTTGACGACAGGCGTGGTCCTCGTCGGTGCCACGGCTATGGTGGCCGCACCGATTCAGGTGATGCCGCCAGACATCTCCATTGCACCGAGTCACTCGGTCAGCAACCAGGCCGTCAATCCTGCCGCACTCGTGACGGACTTGCTCAACGCCATCAACGTCGTCCACGTCGCAGGCGGAAACAGTGCCAAGATCCTCATCGATTCGATTGGTGGGCTGCCGCTCGGCCTAGCCGTCGTGACTCAGGCGGCCATAAACGATCCATCGCTGATCCCCCAGCTGGCGAGCTATCTGACCTATTCCTTCCTCAACCCAGGTCCGGCGTCGGGCGGAGTCGCGTTTCCCCAACCGTCGGTACTCCAGGAATTCGGCGCACTGGTCGTGCTACCGCTCGCGTCACTCCTTCCGCCACCCATCGGTCCGACGTTCACGGGCCCGGTGATCACCGATCCAGGCCTCATCCTTACTGCGTTCGGAGCGGTAGGCAGCGTGATCGGAGACTCGCTGGGTGCGATCCTCCCCGCGCCCAACCCGTTGGTGCTCGGACCAGCGCTGATGGGGGCGGCAGGCCAACTCGCCACCAACAGCCCGCGCCTCTTCAGCTTCCTCAATGCCGTCAACGAGGTGGTCGGTGCGGTCGGTGAGGCGATCGGTGGCGGCTACTCGTTGGGAGTTCCGGGGCTCAACGACACCGCGGGGCTCGCCGGTTGGAACGGCTTCTTGCCGACCGTTCTGGCCGCTACTGCGCAAGCGGCGATCGACGATCCCAGCACAATTCCGGGCCTCGCGAGCTACCTCGTCTACTCCTTGATAGCTCCCCCGGGCGCGGCATTCCCGCCGCCCAGCCAGGCACCCGGCGGCGGCACTCCGCCGTTCCAGTATTCGCTGTTCGTCAACGTGTTCGCGCCGCTCATCGACGCAGCCGAGAACAACACGCCCGATCCGATCTCGGACGCGATCGTGCAGTTCTCGAACAAGTTGAACACGGTGCTGTCCAACGGGTTGTCGCACCTGCCGGCACCGGACAATCCGTTCATCCAGAACACGCCGATGACGCTCGCCGCCAAGGCGCCAGCCGCGGATCCCGGTCCCGCTGCCCTACCGCGGCCGGGCGCATTCTTACGGACAACGTTGAGCCAGAACACGCTGAGCGCAAAGGATCCCAAGACCGTCTCCAACCCAGGCGACGTCATCAAGTCGGTGGCAGCCCACCTGCCCGGCCCGGGCAAGGTTAACGCCAGCGACCTCGTCAAGGCAGCACAGGCGAAGCAGAAGAAGGTGGCCGAAAAGGTCAAGGACGCCGTCAGCAAGGCGACCGACAAGGTCAAGGGCGCCGCCGAGTAGGCCACGTCCGAACAGCGAAACAATCGGCCCCCTCCACGGAGGGGGCCGATTGCGTCGTCGGCCATCGATTAGGGGCGCAGACCGATCCGCAGTCGATCGGCGATGTCGCGAATGACGTTGAGCTGCTTGGCGACCTGCCTCGGTGCGGTACCACCACGGGCATCGCGAGAGTTCACCGATCCCGCGGTCGTGAGCACCTCGCGCACGGCGGGCGTGAGAGCAGGATGGATGCCCGCGAATTCGTCGTCATCGAGTTCCTCCAAGCCGACGCCGCGGGCCTCGGCGGCCTTCACTGCGCCACCTGCGGCTTCGTGGGCAACGCGGAACGGCACACCCTGGCGGACAAGCCATTCCGCAACGTCGGTGGCCAATGTGTAGCCAAGTGGGGCGAGCTCTGCCATCCGATCGGTGTCGAACGTCAACGTGCTCACCAGGCCCGCCACCGCGGGTAGCAGCAGCTTGAGCTGCGTCACGGAGTCGAAGACCGGCTCCTTGTCTTCCTGCAGGTCCCGGTTGTACGCCAGGGGTTGCGCCTTGAGCGTCGCGAGTAGGCCGGTGAGGTTGCCGATCAGCCTGCCCGACTTGCCCCTCGCCAATTCCGCGATGTCGGGATTCTTCTTCTGCGGCATGATCGAGCTGCCCGTCGACCATGAGTCGTGCAGCGTGACGTAGCCGAATTCAGTGGTGCTCCAGAGGATCACGTCCTCGGCGAGTCGGGACAGATCGACGCCGATCATCGCCAATACGAACGCGGCCTCTGCGGCGAAGTCACGCGAGGCCGTCGCGTCGATCGAGTTCTCCGCGGCCGCACTGAACCCGAGTTCGTCGGCGATCGCATCGGGATCGAGCCCGAGTGACGAGCCTGCGAGCGCACCCGATCCGTAGGGCGACACCGCCGCACGCTTGTCGAAGTCGACGATGCGCTCGACGTCGCGCAGCAGTGGGTGAGCATGCGCAAGCAGGTGATGCGCCAACAGGATCGGCTGCGCCGACTGTAAGTGGGTCTTGCCAGGCATGATTGCGGTCGGATGGGCGGACGCCTGGGCAGCCAACGCGGCGACCACGTCGAGCGCGGCAGAGCCGACCGCTCGCATGTTGTCGCGCAGCCACATCCGGAAGAGCGTTGCCACCTGATCGTTGCGCGACCGGCCCGCGCGCAGCCGGCCGCCCAGATCGTCGCCGACCCGCTCGATCAGCCCGCGCTCCATTGCCCCGTGGACGTCCTCGTCGGTGGGCAGCGGCCCGAAGCTTCCATCGGCGAGGTCGGCACCGAGGCTGTCCAGGCCCGCGAGTAGGCCGTCACGCTGCTCTTCTGTCAATAGCCCTGCCCGAAACAGCACCCGCGCGTGGGCCTTCG
>Ga0207641_10006249_pt1 | contig 10079 bp, 6 predicted proteins | sample KBSSwiS62_FD_184306 | JGI IMG/M metagenome (GOLD analysis project Ga0207641, IMG submission 184306) | Switchgrass rhizosphere microbial communities from Kellogg Biological Station, Michigan, USA - KBS Switchgrass S6-2 (SPAdes) (version 2) | ecosystem: Host-associated > Plants > Roots >... | reverse complement strand
GGCGCAGGTGTCACACGCCTGGTCGAGCGCCACGCCGGGCTGGCAGGCCTCGTGGGCACACGGCGGGGTGCAGTCCGCCGGACAGCTCGTCGGTGTCTCGCCGGCCTCGCAGGTCCCGTTGCCGCAGGTCGCGCAGGTCGTCCCGCAGGTGGTCTTGGCCTCCTGGACACATTGCGCGTCCCACGCGCTGGTGCAGCAGAAGCTGTCGAACGCGCACACGCTCGCGACGCAGCTCGAGCAGCTCGCGTCGAGCGGGCCACCCATCGTGCACAGCTCGTGGGCGCACCCGGTCGCCGCGACGCCCACGACGCGCAGATGATCGACGTACCAGCCCTCGGTCGAGTTCGCGACATTATCGAGCGTGTCGAAGTGGAAGCGCAGCCTGAGCTTCTTGCCGTCGAACCCGGTCAATGGGATCAGCCGGGGCATGAACGTACCGCCGCTCGAGAACCGGTCCTTGTCGAGAATCAGCGTGTGGCTCGGATCCTCCGCGTCGACGACGATCACCTGGGCGAGGTCGAATGGATCGGGCTCGACCTCGATGAACTGATCGAGCAGCAGCAGCGGCGAGCCGACCCCCGACAGATCGATCACCGGCGAGGTCAGGTCGCCGGAGTTCGCGGCGCCCGTGCTGTAGGTGCCCGTGTCCTCCTGCCCGTACCAGAACGCATGGCTGCCATCGCTCGCGCGCCGGGACGCGTCACATGCCAGCCCGGTCGTGCTCCACGCGCCGGTGTCGCCCTCGACACTCTCGGCGAACACCTCGGTGCCGACCGGCGTGGTCGCGGTGACCACGTTCGACAGGGTCGACGTGTTACCGCGCTCGTCGAGCGCGATCAGCGCCGCGAACACCGTCGTACCCGGCGGCACGGCGAAGCTCGCGGTCTCCGGGCTGCCGGCCGGCTTGGGCGCGGCGGTGGCGACCAGGTTCGCGGCGGCGAAGTTGTCGGCGGTGATCGGGAACGGCGCCCAGCGCAGCTGGTACGTCGCGGCGGTGCCGGTGTCGGCGTCGTCGCCCGACGCGCTCCATGTCACGTCGATCTGCGCCAGCTGCGCGCTGCCGACCGCGAGATCGGTGACCGGCGCCGGGGGGATGACGTCGAACTCGGTGGCGAACGCCAGCCCGTGATGGGCCGCGGCGGGGAACAGCTGCTCCCAGTGCGGCGTGTGGTTCGCGAGATCGCCGTCATCGTCGTCGCGCAGGAACACCTCGAGCACGGCGGTCGGGATATCGGGTGCGTTGCTCTGGAACGACGGCAGGATCAGGCCGCGCGCCAGATCGTCGCCCGACGGTCCGAGCGCCGCGATCAGGTTCTGCCGGACGTCCCATCCGAACCCTTGCCAGGCCTGGCCCAGGTTATGGACCTCGTCGGCGCCGCCCGGTGGATAGACGTAGTCGTTCTGGCAGCTGCGCAGCCCCTGACCAGGATGCAGATCGAACCCGATCACCGGCTGCTTCGACCACAGACAGCTCAGCAGATCGCCCCAGCCCTCGCTGAGACCGCCGTCGAGGATGCTGCCGTTGGCGTCATCGACGAAGTGGCCGTACTCGTGCGCGATCACGGTGTCGATCGCGCTGTTGTTGCAGCCATCGCCGGAGCGGAAGAAGTTGACGCTGCGCTCGCTGGGATCATAGAACGCGTTGCAGGTGTCGTTCACGTTGGCGTGGGTCGCCAGCGGCGGCCCGAGCACCGCCGGGTCCATGCCGTTGGCTTCGAGGAAGCTGCGAACCTGGTCGACGACGGCGTACGCGGTGCTCTGCGCCAGGCCGGTCTCCGCGGTCGCGATCATCGCGAGGTCGGTCACCCCGCCGGCGATCGCAGGGGCGGTCGCGTTCAGCGGCGCCCCGGCGAGGTCGGTGACGTTCGCTGCCCGTCCGCTGAGCGTCGCGGTCACCAGCGTCCCGTCGGGCACGGTGATGGCGTAGCGGCCGGCGGCGTCGGCTGCGACCTCGAGGGCGCCGGCCGCCACCCGGACGTTCGGCAGCGCCGAGACCTCGGCCACGCCGAGCCCGCCGGGCGCGCCGCCGCGGACGACCGGACCGGTCACGGTCCCGGTGGTCTCGTAGATCCGCGCGTCGATCGCGTGGACCCGGCCGAGCGCGCTGCCGCTCGCGATGACGAAGGCGCGCTGCGCGCTGTCCGGGAACGCGATCCGCCACGCCAGCTGCAGGCGTCCTGCGAGGCGATGGACGACGAGATCCACGGCGCGGGGCGCGGCCGGCCGGCGCAGCCGCAGGCCGGTCTGCGCGAGCGCGATGGCGCGGTCGCGTGACACCGCCGGCTTGACGTCCAGCGCGACGTTCTCGAACACGTGGTAGCTCGAGGCCACCAGCCGCGCGCCGCGCGCGTCGTGGCGCACCGCCATGTAGAGGTACGTGTCGTCGATCGGAACCCCGCCGACCATCTGGCGCGCCACCACGGTCTGCAGCTGGGCGCCACCGCGGAGCGCGGAGCGGTCGCGGTGCAGCTCGGCGAAGTCGCCGGGCTGGATCGCGCCCATGCGGCCGCGGAGATCGGCCTGCGTGGCGGCGACCAGGCGCGCGACGTTCATGCTGGCGACGTCCGTCGCGCCCGTGATCGCGACGTCATGCAGCCGGTTGCCGCGGAGCTCGCGCTCGTGCGCCGCTGGCGAAGGGGGAGTGTTGCCGGACGGCGAGCCCGGATCGGGGGCGGGGGTGCCCGGGGAGCCAGGTGCACAGGCCGCGGCGTGCGTGGCCAGCGCCGCGAGCGCGGCCCAGAGTCGCTTTGTCATGAGTCCCTTTCTCTCGCCGGAGATGTGCAATCGGTCGCGTGCGGCGTCACGCCGAGTGCACGGTGCGCACTCGCTGCTCGCAAGGTATTGAGTGCAAGGCGTCCAGTGACAACGTCACATGCACGGCGGAAACTGGCAGATTGCATCGCGCGTCGCGTTCGCATAGAAATGCCAGTTGCCATGAGGCCGGTGGGTCGCAAGTCGCGCTTTGCCGGAGAACGCCTGTACGTGCGCCGCGGGTCCCGGCGCCGCGCCGCCGAGCGCGTCCCGGCCGTGATCGCAGGTCGGCCGGCGCGCCGATCGGCTGCCCGGTCGAGCCTCTGCGCGTGGACTCGCCGACGGATGGCGGTGCTGCGCGGCGGGCCGCCCGCGGACCGGCGGTGCTGGGCGGAGCGCCGCCGGCGGGCCACCGCATCGCGGTCGGCCACCGGTAAATCCCGTCATTCCGTCATGGCCCGGTAGCCGGCGCTCGGGCGCTGCGGTATGTCTTTCCGACGATGACGAACGCCAAGGCAGAGACCGCGATCACCCCGACCCGCGCGGACAACTACGCCGACTGGTACCTCGAGGTCATCAAGGCCGCCGATCTGGCGGAGGCCTCGTCGGTGCGCGGCTGCATGGTGATCAAGCCGTGGGGCTACGCGTTGTGGGAGAACGTCCAGCGCGGGCTCGACGGCATGTTCAAGGCCACCGGGCACGTCAACGCGTACTTCCCGCTGTTCATCCCGGTGTCGCTGCTCGAGAAGGAGGCCGCGCACGTCGAGGGCTTCGCCAAGGAGTGCGCGGTCGTCACCCACCACCGGCTCGAGGCGCGCGACGGCAAGCTCGTGCCGACCGGCGAGCTCGAGGAGCCGCTCGTGGTGCGGCCGACGTCGGAGACCATCATCGGCGAGAGCTTCGCCAAGTGGGTCCAGAGCTATCGCGATCTGCCGCTGCTCATCAATCAGTGGGCCAACGTCGTGCGCTGGGAGATGCGCACGCGGATGTTCCTGCGCACGACCGAGTTCCTGTGGCAGGAGGGCCACACCGCGCACGCCACCGAGCCCGAGGCGGTCGATGAGACCATGCGCATGCTCGGCGTCTACGCCGACTTCGCGGAGAACTGGATGGCGATCCCGGTGATCCAGGGCGAGAAGACCGAGGGCGAGCGGTTCCCCGGCGCCGTCCGGACCTACTGCATCGAGGCGATGATGCAGGACCACAAGGCGCTGCAGGCCGGCACCTCGCACTTCCTCGGCCAGAACTTCGCCAAGGCGTCCGGCATCCAGTTCCAGGATGAAGGCGGCGTGCTGCGCCACGCGTGGACCACGTCGTGGGGCGTGTCGACCCGCCTGATCGGCGCGATGATCATGACCCACAGCGACGACGACGGCCTGGTGTGTCCGCCCCGGGTCGCGCCGCAGCAGGTGGTGATCATCCCGGTGATCCAGAAACCCGAGGTCCGCCAGCAGGTGCTGGAGTACTGCAACGAGCTGGCGCGCGAGCTCTCGGCCCAGAGCTTTGCCGGCTCGCCGGTCCGCGTCCACATCGACGCGCGCGACGTCCAGGGCGCCAAGAAGGTCTGGGAGTGGATCAAGAAGGGCGCGCCGATCCGGCTCGAGATCGGCCCCAAGGACATCGAGAAGAACTCGGTGTTCGTGGGCCGGCGCGACAAGAAGCCCAAGGACAAGCAGTCGATCGCGCGCGGCGAGTTCGTCGCGGGCGTCACCGCGATGCTGCAGGGCATCCACGACGCGATCTACCAGCGCGCGGCCGCGTTCCGCACCGAGCACACCCGGGTGATCGACTCGCGCGAGGAGTTCTACGCGTGGTTCACCGCGCCCAAGACCAAGAACCCCAACGACCCGACGCCGATCCACGGTGGGTTCGCGATGACGCACTTCTCCGGCGACACGGCGGTCGAGGCCCAGATCAAGGAAGACCTCGGCGTCACCGTGCGCTGCGTTCCGCTCGCGCCCGGTGAGCCCGGGACCTGCCCGTTCACGGGCAAGCCGAGCGCCAAGCGCGTGGTGTGGGCCAAGTCGTACTGAACACCGGCTGCCGCGGCGCTGCGTGCTATCCGCGCGTCCGCGCGTCGTACCACCGGCACACCGGGTAGAGCGCGGCCACGAGCAGGAGCCAGAACGCCCAGATCGCCGCGATGCCGAAGCCGTAGCTGGCCGGGCTGCCGGGGAGCGCGACGTCCCAGAAGATCACGGGCCCGCTGGTGAGCCAGGTCGCGGCGCCGAACGCAAGGAACGAGTAGACCACCGCGATCGCGTGGATCACCGGGATGTGAAGGACGTAGAAGAACAGCGGCACCCGGCCGAAGGTCTCCAGGATCCGGCCGCCGGGCCAGCGCTCGAACGCCGCGAGGCCGAGCAGCGCCGCGCCGAGCGTCAGCGCGAGGAACGCGGTCGACGGCGGGTACTTGCTGACGTTGACGAACGACAGCGCGGTGAACAGCGGCGCCGGCTGCACCGACCACGGCGAAGGATCGCCGAGGTTCAGGCCGCGCACGATCGCGAACAGCGCGAGCAGCGCCGCGCCGGCGAGCGCGAGCCGCGCTCGGGGACGCACGGCTCGGGCGGAGCTCGTCCCGTACACGAACTTGCCCAGGCCGTAGCCCAGCGCCATCACGCCGAACCACGGGATCGGCGGATACGACACGAAGAAGTGATAGCCGGTCACCGGCTCGAAGTCGCGCGAGCGCGTGGCGAGTGACCACAGCGTGCCGAGCCCGCCGTCGCCCAGATCGATCGCCGCGATGCCGGCCTCGCCCAGCACGATGGCCAGTCCGACCGCGAGGCTCACCGCCGGCGGCAGCCACACCGCGCCGGCGAGCAGCACCATGGCGCCGCCGAGCCCGTACAGCACCCCGGCGTTCATGAAGTGGTAGTCGGCGTGGAAGTACCAGCCGAAGCAACGCAGCACGGTCTGCTCGAGGACGATCAGCGCCAGCCCGCGGATGGCCAGAAACCGCGCGGCGGCGCCGCGTGTCCGGCGGCCGGACTGGAGCGACAGGAAGGCGCTCATGCCGGCGAGCAGGAAGAACGTCGGCGCGCAGAAGTGGGTGATCCAGCGCGACAGGAAGATCGCGAGCGTGGTCCGGCCCAGATCCGTCGCGCCTCCGTGCGCGTTGCCGAGGAAGTCGCGCAGGTGATCGAGCGCCATGATCAGCATCACCAGGCCGCGCAGTGCGTCGACCGCGCGGCGGCGCGGGATCCCGGTGCCTGGTGACGGCGGGTGCGGCGGCGCGATCATGCCCGGCGACTGTACGCCGGGCGGCGCGCGGCGTTGTGGCTCCCGATGCGCGAGTTCCAGTCGATCACGGCATCCGCGGGTGAGCCGCCGCGCGCGGAACATCGTCGCTGGATCGACCCTCGTGCCCGCCGGCGCAGGTCGCAGGTGGCGAACTCCGGCAAGCATTCGCGCCGGGGTGATCCCGCCGGAGACGGCGATCCGGACGACGGCGACGAGGACCGCGACGGATCACGTCTCGGGCGCGGCCGGGGCCAGGCGCGCCAGGGCAGCGCGCAGCGCCGGCGGGATCGCCACCGGCGTGCGGGTCTGGCGATCGACGAACACGTGGACGACGTGGCCGTGGGCCGCGGCGCGGTCGTCGCCGTCGGCGAAGATCGCCACGCCGTAGGTCACGGCGCGCTGGCCGAGGCGATCGGCGCGAACGCCCGCGACCAGGCGGTCGGGATAGGCGAGGGGCGCGTGAAACTGGCAATGCGACTCGACGACCAGCCCGATGACCGAGCCGGTCGCGATGTCGAGACCGCCGGCGGTGATCAGGTACAGGTTCACCGCGCTGTCGAAGTAGCTGTAGTAGACGACGTTGTTGATGTGGCCGTAGACGTCATTGTCCGACCACCGGGTGGTGATCGGCGTGGTCCACGGATAGCCCGCGCGCAGCGGTCGATCGGCCGGCATGTCACCAGTAACGCAGCGCTGCTTCGAACAGCGCGGCCAGGGTGGGGGCGGTGAGCTCGCACGGCGCGTTGCCGAGCAGGCGCTGCTGCGGCAGGGTGCCCTCGACCAGCGCCGGGATGTCGCCGTGCTGGTAGCCCACGCCGGAGATGCCGTTGGGGATCCCGGTCGCGCGCGACAGGCGGATCACCTCGAGCGCGAGCGCCTCGCCGGCGCCGCGCTCGGTCACGTCGCGCGGGTCGGCGCCGAGCAGCACCGCCGCGTCGCCGTGGCGTTCGGGATCGCTGGCCGCGGTGTGGCGCACCACCGACGGCGCGCCGACGGCCACCGCCATGCCGTGCGGCACGAGCGGCGCGTCGGGGTAGCCGGGCGAGCGGAACGCGCGGACCCGGCCCGCGATCGCGTACGCCATCGCGTGCGGCGCGTGGACCCCGGCATTTCCGAAGGCGATCCCGGCCAGCGTCGCTGCCCACATCATCTGGTGCCGGGCTTCGTGATCGGCCGCGTCGCGCGCGGCCCGCACGAGGTAGCGGCCGCACAGCCGCAGCGCCTCGCGGCAGCCGAGGTCGCTCCACGGGTTGGCGCCCTGGCTCATCGGCCGCGCGCTCGGCGCGCGCGGGGCGGCGCGCCGGGCGAACGGCCGCGCCGTGTACGACTCGATCGCGTGGCACAGGACGTCCATGCCGCTGGCCGCGACGACGTCGCCGGGCAAGGTCTCGGTGACCCGCGGGTCGACCACGGCCTCGGTCGGCCGCAGCCGCGGCGCCGCGATGCCGGTCTTGGCGTGGTGGGCGAGCCAGTCGAAGATCGCGATGCCGGTGACCTCGCTCCCGGTCCCCGACGTGGTCGGACACGCAATGTGCGGGGCGAGCGGCCCCGGCACCGGACGCGCGTCCCCCAGCGGTGCGTTGACGTACGTGGCCAGCGGCGCGGGATGGCTGGCCAGCAAGTTGGCGGCCTTGCAGGTGTCGATCACGGATCCGCCGCCGAGCGACACGTAGCCGTCGGCCCGGGCGCTGGCCGCGAACCGGGCGGCGTCGGCGAACGACGCGTCGGTCGGCTCGATCGCGACGTCATCGAACACCGCGCTGTCGAGCCCGGCGGCGGCGAGGCTCGCGGTGAGCTCGCGAAACCACGGCAGCGCGGCGACGCGGCGATCCGTGAACACGGCCACCCGGTGCATGCCGAGCGCCCGCGCACGATCGCCGACCTCCGCCAGCGCGCCGCAGCCGAAGGTGACGCGCGAAGCGTCGACCGTGAACGCGGTGTCGCATCCTGCGGCGATCGCCGCGAGGTGTGAGCAGGTCATGGCGCGAGGATACGTCGGGTCGGCGTCGCTGCGCAGGCGCCGTGATAAGGTGGCCGGCGATGGCCAAACCTGCGTACAAGCGGATCCTTCTCAAGATCTCGGGCGAAGCGCTGATGGGCCATCAGAGCTACGGCATCAACCCCGAGGTCCTCACGCACGTGGCCAACGAGATCGCCGAGACCGCCAAGCTCGGGGTCGAGGTCGCGGTCGTGGTCGGCGGCGGCAATATCTTTCGCGGCGTCTCGGAGTCGGCGCGCGGGATGGACCGCGCGAGCGCGGACTATGTCGGCATGCTCGCCACCGTGATGAACGCGGTGTCGCTGCAGGAGGCGATCGAGAAGCAGGGCGTGGTGACCCGGGTGCAATCGGCGATCCCCATGTCGCAGCTGGCCGAACCATACATCCGCCGCCGCGCGATGCGTCACCTCGAGAAGGGCCGCGTCGTGATCTTCGGCGCCGGGACCGGCAACCCATTCTTCACCACCGACACGGCTGCGGCGCTGCGCGCGATGGAGATCGGCGCCGAGATCCTGCTCAAGGCGACCAAGGTCGACGGCGTGTACGACAAGGACCCCGTCAAGCATGCCGACGCGCGGCGTTACACCACCGTGACCTTCACCGACGCGCTCAAGCAGGACCTCCGCGTGATGGACGGCACCGCGTTCGCGCTGTGCCGGGACAACGAGATGCCCATCCTGGTGTTCGATATGACGACCCGTGGCAACATTCACCGGGTGGTTTGCGGCGAGCTGGTTGGGACGGCGATCGTCAAGGACAACCAACAGACGCGGTTCGCGAGCCAGACGAGGACACCATGATCAACGACATCACCACGGATACCGAAGACGGCATGAAGAAGGCGGTCGATTCGTTCAAGCGCGACCTCCAGAAGATTCGCACCGGTCGCGCCAACACCGCCATGCTCGATGGTATCAAGGTCGATTACTACGGTACGCCGACGCCGGTGAACCAGGTCGCCACGGTGCAGGTCGTCGATGCCCGGCTGATCACGGTCAAGCCATGGGAGAAGTCGATGATTCAGGTGATCGACAAGGCGATCCGCGCGAGCGACCTGGGCATCAACCCGATGGCCGACTCCGAGCTGGTCCGGCTGCCGATCCCGCCGTTGACCCAGGAGCGTCGCCGCGAGCTCGCCAAGGTCGTCGGCAAGCAGACCGAGGAGGCGCGCGTCGCCGTACGGTCGGCCCGGCGCGACGCGATGGACATGGTCAAGGATGCCGAAAAGGACAAGCAGATCACCGAGGACGAGCGCAAGAACGGTGAGAAGAAGATCCAGGACCTGACCGATAAGTACATCGCGATGATCGACGACATCGCCAAGCTCAAAGAGAAGGAGATCATGGAGCTTTGAGCGTCCGGATCGGCCGGCGCGGACAGCCTGATCCCCTGGATCTGTTCGAGATCGAAGCGCCGCGCGCGGGCTGCGCCGCGTGCGATGGGTATCGCCTTCGTGGGCCGGATTCGCCCGTTTCTTCGGCCACCTGGCGGAGCACCTTGAGGGTATCATAGCGGTGATGTCCGGTATTCCGGCAGGCGCGGGGCAACTGCTCGGGAAGCGACTCGGGAAGTTCGAGATCGTCGCGTTGCTCGCGCTCGGTGGCACCGCGGAGATCTACCTCGCGCGGATCGGCGGGGCGGCGGGGTTCGAGAAGTACGTGGTCGTCAAGTGCTTGCACGACCACCTCGCCGACGACGCCGAGTTCGTGAAGATGTTCCTCGACGAGGCCCGCCTGGCGGCGCACCTCGATCACTCGAACATCGTCCAGACGATGGAGCTCGGTGAGCACGCCGGCCGCTACTACATGGTCATGGAGTTCCTCGCGGGCCTGTCGCTCGCGATGATCATCCGGCGCGCCACCGAGCGGCTGCCCGGCGGCCGGGTCCCGGTTCCGCTGGTGCTCAACATCCTCGCGCAGTCGTGCGCCGGGCTGCACTACGCCCACGAGAAGGCGATGAACGGCCGGGCGCTACACATCGTCCACCGCGACATCTCGCCGCAGAACCTGGTGATCAGCTTCGAGGGCGTGGTCAAGCTCGTCGACTTCGGCATCGCCAAGGCCGAGATGCGCGAGACCCGGAC
>Ga0207641_10006247_pt1 | contig 10080 bp, 10 predicted proteins | sample KBSSwiS62_FD_184306 | JGI IMG/M metagenome (GOLD analysis project Ga0207641, IMG submission 184306) | Switchgrass rhizosphere microbial communities from Kellogg Biological Station, Michigan, USA - KBS Switchgrass S6-2 (SPAdes) (version 2) | ecosystem: Host-associated > Plants > Roots >... | reverse complement strand
AATGAAGACGACTCCAGCCTCCTCATAAGCGGCGCGGTGCTTTTCGCGGTCGTCGACGAGCACGTCACCGGGGTGCATGTGCAGATGCTTGTCGGCCGCCATGCAGGTAATGATCGGCACACCGGGAAAATGGTCGGTCGCCCACTCGACCTTTTGCGGCGCCGCCCAGCTTCCGGTCGGCAGACCGGTCAGGATGGTCGGCTTCAGATGCTTCACCGCGTCGAACAGGATCCGGGCATCGGGCATTTCGGAAAGTGAGCCGTAAAAGTTCGGCGCCGTTGCGAGTCGCTTCCAGAACTCGCCGCGGCCGTGCTTCTCGATGAAGGCCTTCGGCTTCATCCCGAGGAGCTCAACGGCGCTGCGGTCGAAGTCAGCGAGCACGCCATCGCAGTCCAGGAACAGGCGCGGCATCAGCCCGGGGTTGTTTCCGCCAGCTTTTCGACAAGGTCGCGGGCGAATTCGCTGAGCGTATCGTCACGGGCACCCATGATGATGATGCGGTCCCCGCAACGGGCTTCGGCCAGCAGCGCTTCGCCGAGTTTGGCGCGCTCGGGGATGTGCTCGGCCGACCCGCCGCGTTCCCGTACTTGCTCGGCGAGCCAGTCGGAGCCGCGGGTCTTCTCGACCGTGCCGCCGAAGTAAGCGGGGTCGGGGAGGTAGAGCCGGTCGCCGGGCGCAAAGCCTGTCGCGAAGCTGTCAGCGAGCTCTTCGCCCATCTTGGTCAGCGGGCCGTAGCCGTGCGGCTGGAACATGATGAGGAGGCGGCCTGGCTGGGCGCGGAGCGTCGCCAGAGTCGCATCGATCTTGTCCGGGTTGTGGGCGAAGTCGTCGATGACGGTGACGCCGCCGGCTTCGCCGACGGTCTCGAGCCGGCGCCGAAGCCCCTCGAAGCGGCTGATTGCAGCGGCGGCATCCTCGATACGAACGCCGACGGCGTTGGCGGCGGCGATTGCGGCGAGGGCATTCGCAGCATTGTGGCGGCCTGGGACCCGCAGCTGCACGTCGTAACGCTGTCCGTCTGCCTCGAGGGCGAAGCTCGCGCCGCCGGCTTCGAGCTTCAGATCTTTGCCCATGAAGGTCGCTCCGGGGCTGTCGAAGCCGTAGCCGACGAGGTTGGCTTCCGGAACGACGTCGGCGAGCGCGCGTGTTTCGGGATCATCGAGGTTGAGCACGGCCCTCTTCGCCCGCAGCACGAATGCCGCGAACAGCGCGCGAAGCTCGTCCATCTCCTTGTGGTCGAGGCTGATGTTGGTCAGCACCGCGACCTCGGGCTGGTAGAGCGAGATCGAGCCGTCGCTCTCGTCGACCTCGCTGACGAACAGCTCGGGATCGCCGACCAGGGCGCTCGCGAACGGCGCGGACGGAGTTACAAAATTCTTCATCACCGCGCCGTTCATGACGGTCGGCTGGCGGTGGCAGGCGTGGAGGATCCAGCCGGTCATGCCGGTGACGGTCGACTTGCCGCTGGTGCCGCCGACGGCGACGCTGCGCTGCGCCGAGTTCAGGAGCCTGGCCAGGAATTGCGGGCGCGTGAGGTGAGTTAGGCCGAGCTCGCGGGCGCGGACGACGTCGGGAACCGTGTCCTCGACCGCGGCCGAGGTGACAAGCGTCATTCCGTCCTTGAGGCCGGAGCCGTCCTGCGGGAACAGCTGGATCCCGAGCGAGCGGAGATAGTCGAACTTGTGAGGCGTGCGGCCCGCGTCGAGCGAGCGGTCGGAGCCTGCGACCCTGCCGCCCGAAGCGCGAACGATGGAGGCGAGCGGAAGCATTCCACTGCCGCCGATACCGCTGAAGAAAACCGGAGAATCGATCATGGACGCGGCCCTATTGGGCAGCGACGCGGTGGGCAAGCGGAGGCGCCGACGAACTGACGGACTTGTCTACGACGGCTGTCATCTGCTCACCGAGAGCATGCTCGACGTCGGCGAGACTGTGGAACTTGTCTTCCCGCGAATGCAGCACATCAAAATGCAGCACATCAACGTGCACGTGCGATGGTAGGACCAGGAGGCTGCCGTGCGCTTCATCGAGCACGGTACCGTCGCCGACGACCGCAGGGCTGAGTTCCCCGGCCGACCGGATCGACCGGCGCCAGTCCAACATTACATTTCGATAAGGTGACGACCCACCGGTTCGCGATTAGCAACGCGCCGGAGCCGCGGGGGATCGTGTCAGAGTTTCAGGAATATCTTGCGCGGCTGGAGCGGCAGCACCCGGAGGTCGAGCGCATTCGTGACTCGGCGAAGGCTCGGGGCGACCTGACGACGGTGCGGAATGCCGAGGCGTTGCTGTCGGAATGGTCCGCGATGATCGCCACCTATCGTCCGGCCAACGACGGCCACCCGCCGCTTCATCGAGTGTCGAGCCAGCTGCCGCAAATCTGGCCTCGTGCTTTCGCCGCCGAGCCCGTAGTGCAGCGCCATCGATCGTTCGCTTTTGCAGCGGCCAGCGCGCTGCGGCGTGACCTCGGGGCCATGTGGCTGGCTTTGCTGGACGGCCGGACGCCCTGGTATGCCAAGGTGATTGCGGCGGTGGCGTGTTTCCTCGCCATCTCTCCGATCGACTTCACGCCCGACGTGGTCCCGCACCTCGGCTATTTCGACGATCCGGTGCTGCTCGTGCTGGGGACTGTGCTCGCCGCGCGGTCGCTGTCGCCGCTACTGATGGCGGAGCTACGCGAACGCGCTTCGGTCGAGCACGTGCGGGCGCTGCGCGGATCGTTCGCCATCTCAGCGACGTGGCTGGTGGCGGCGCTGATGACCTCGCTGCACCTGTGGAGACCGGTCATCTAGCGCGGTTCGTAGTGGCAGCGACCCATTCCTGCCATTCGCTCAAACCAGCATCGACTGCTGTGCGAAGATACCCGCCATCGCGCCCTGCCATGATGCCGTGGTGACCGAGGGCATGAGGGGGTTGGCGAGGTCGCCGGCGGCGTAGATGCCTGGCATGCTGGTTTCGCGGCGCTCGTCGACCTTGAGGACGGTGCCGTCGGGCCTATCAACCGTGGCGAGGCCCAGTGATTCATGCAGGCTTGCGGACGGCTTGTTGCGCGGAACGGCGAACAGGATGTCGACCGCGACCTTGGAGCCCGTATCGAGTATGACGATGGCCTTATGGCCCCCGGGGTGGCCAATTTCGGTGATCCGGCCATCGACGACAGGTATCTTGCGGCGCGTCAGGTCGGCCCGGATATCGGACGGAATGTCGTGACCGTCGGCCAGGACCGTCAAATTGTCGGTCCAATCGTGGAACAGCCTGGCTTGATTGTGCGACTGAGGGCCGGACCAGACGAGGCCCCAATGCTGGCCGGCGACTTCAAAGCCGTCGCAATAGGGACAGGGCACGATCGACCTGCCCCAGCCTTTGGCGAAGCCCGGAACATCAGCCATCTGGTCGATGACGCCGTAACTCAGGATCAGGCGGCGCGCTCCAAGGCTTTCGCCATCATCGGTGCGGACGGAGAAATCGTCGATGGCGCCGGAGATGCTGTCGGCCCGGGCATTGGCTAGCCTGATCGTGGGATAGCGTGCCAGCTGCTGCCGCGCCTCGGCCAGGATGTCCAGCGGTGGCTTGTGATCGTGGCCGAGCAGGCCGTGCGAACGGCCGGCGAAGCGGTTGCGTGGCAGGCCGGTATCGAGAACAGTGACCTTGCGACGGGCACGGCCGAGCTGCAGGGCGCCGGCGAGACCGGCAAAGCTGCCGCCGATGATGATGACGTCATCCATGGTGATGGGCTCCGTTTGTAGAATTGCGCTCAGCCAGCGTGCGCACCGCTTCCCGGGCCGCGGCAAGAATGCGATCGGACAAATCGGTTCCCTCGGCGGCGCGGGCGAGCTGAACCGAGCCGATCAGGGTCGCATAGATGGCTATCGCCACCGCCTCGGGGTTCTCCGTCTTCGCTGGCAAGGCTAACGCCAGCTCTCGGGTCAGGGCGAGAAAATTGTCGGCATAGACGCGCCGCGTCTCCAGCGGCTGGCGGGCAAGCTCGGGCAGAAGCGCGGCCAGCGGACAGCCTTGTCCCGGATCGTCGCGATGTTCCGGCGACAGATATGCGTCAAGGGCTACATCTAGGCCCCCTTCGGCAATGAAGTTCCCAAACCTGGTGGCAATTGTGGCGGCCGCGATGGTTTCGCGGACGAGATCGGCCTTGGACGGGAAGTGCGGATAAAAGGCGCCATTGGTCAATCCCGCATCGCTCATGATGGTCGCCAGCCCCGTCGCGGCGATGCCGTCGGAGCGGAAGCGCTCTGACGCGACTTCGAGGATCTTCTGGCGCGACGCTTCCTTGCGTCCCTTCTCATACCGCATCGACGACTCCTGTGAATCTTTCCATTTGCATTACGATCATAATATTACTAAGTGGTCATAATTCAATACCGGCTCTCAGCCAGATTCACAAGGGAAATCATCATGAGACTCACTGGTCGAACCATCCTCATCACCGGCGGGTCGGCCGGCATCGGCCTCGCGTTCGCCCTCAAGTTCCTCGAGCTTGGCAACGAAGTCATCGTAACCGGCCGCCGCCAGGAGGTGCTCGATGCAGTGAAAGCCCGGCATCCTCGCTTGCACACGATACAGAGCGATATCGCGGACCCGGAGCAAATCGCCGCGCTGGCGGCGCGCCTCAAATGGGATTTCCCCAAGCTCGACCTGCTGATGAACAACGCCGGAGTTGGCGTTGCCAAGAACCTCAAGACGCCCGTTACTGATCTCGCCGGACTGCTGATAGAGATGGAGGTCAACGTTGGCGGGGTAATCCGCACGACGTCCTCACTGATCGACATTTTGACCGCCAACCAGGGCACGGTGATCAACGTCTCGTCCGCGCTCGCTTTCGTCCCGGTGCCGGCAATGCCGGTCTACAGCGCGACCAAGGCCGCGGTGCACTCCTACACCCAATCGCTCCGCTTCCAGCTGGAAGATACGGGCGTCGAGGTCATCGAACTGATGCCGCCGGCCGTTCGAACCGACATGACGAGCGACTTTGACGAAGCCGGGATCAGCACCATCACCACCGACGAGTTGGTGAAACAAACGATCGCGGCCTTGCGCGCGGGCAAGCACGAGATTCGCCCCGGCCAATCGAACTTGCTGGCATTCATGCGCCGCCTCGCGCCGAGCTTCATCAACCGCCAGCTGTGGAAAGCATCAAAACCACTTGTCCCGGCTGTGGCCGCCTGAACTGCGCCGCCAATTCGATCGGAGTAATTCCCGTGCCGCTAATTTCTCTCGTCCGGTTAGCCGGAGCCTTCACCATGGCCGCGCTGCTTGCCGGCTGCACCAGATCCGCCGCCGATCCTCGCACCGATCCGCCGCTGGTCCGAGTCGCGACGGCCGGAGCAGTTGAGGGAAGCGAGCGCGAGTTCACCGGGACCGTCGGTGCGCGAGTGCAAAGCGACCTCGGCTTTCGCGTTGGCGGCAAGGTGGTGGCTCGATTGGTCAACGCCGGCGAGGTCGTCCGGCGGGGACAGCAGCTGATGCGGATCGATCCCACGGATTACACGCTCGCGGCACAAGCGTCCGCGCAGGCTGTCGCTGCCGCTCGGGCCCGTGCGGTCCAGGCCAGCGCCGATGAGCTGCGCTTCCGCAAGCTGATTGCGCCCGGCTTCGTTTCGGGTTCCACCTACGATCTGAAGAAGGCCGCCGCGCTTGCCGCCCGCGCCGATCTCGCGGCGGCGGAATCACAGGCGCGAGTCAGCCGCAACAATGCGACCTACACCGTTCTTGTCGCTGACGCCGATGGCACCGTTGCCGAGACGCTGGCCGAACCTGGGCAGGTGGTCGGCGCCGGCCAGGTCGTGGTGCGGCTCGCGCACTCCGGTCCGCGTGAGGCCATGGTTGCTTTGCCAGAGACTCTACGTCCGCCGCTCGGTGCGGTCGCACAGGCGCGAACCTACAGCGGCCTCGCCGGTGACGCTCGCCTCCGGCAGCTGAGCGACGCCGCCGATCCGACGACGCGGACCTTCGATGCCCGGTTCACCCTCGCCGGCGCGCCGGCCGGCGCGCCGCTCGGCTCGACGGTCACCATCCGGCTCAATATTCCCGGTCAAACGGCCGCGATGGCGGTTCCCATAGGGGCCATTTACGACCGAGGCCAAGGACCGGGCCTTTGGGTCGTTGGCGGCCAGAATAAGGTCAGCTGGCGGCCGGTGAGGCTGGCGACCGTCGGCGAAGAGACCGCCGTCGTAGCCGCCGGGCTACAGCCGGGAGAACGCTTCGTCGCGCTTGGCGCCCACATGCTCCACCAGGGTGAAGCGGTCCGCATCCTTGCGGGTGCGGTCCGTTGACCGACGCTCCTCAGCAAGAGAGCCGGTTCAACCTCTCCGCGCTCGCCGTGCGCGAGCGGGCGGTGACGCTCTTCTTCATTATCGTCATCTCGATTGCCGGGATCGTCGCATTCCTGAGCCTCGGCCGGGCTGAGGATCCAGGCTTCACCATCAAGCAGATGACGGTGGTGACGGCCTGGCCCGGCGCGACCGCACAGGAAATGCAAGACCAGGTCGCCGAACCGCTCGAAAAGCGCCTCCAGGAGCTGCGCTGGTATGATCGGACCGAGACCTTCACCCGGCCCGGCCTGGCATTCACCACTTTGGTTCTGCGCGACCAGACGCCTCCCTCCGAGGTCCAGTCAGAGTTTTACCAGGCGCGCAAGAAGCTCGGGGACGAGGCGCCGAAGCTGCCGCGCGGCGTCGCCGGACCGTTCGTCAACGACGAATATGGCGATGTAACTTTCGCCCTCTACGCGCTGAAGGCGAAGGGCGAACCCCAGCGCGACCTCTCCCGGCAGGCGGAGACGCTGCGCCAGCGGCTGCTTCACGTTCCTGGGGTCAAAAAGGTGAACATCATCGGCGAGAGGCCGGAGCGCATCTACGTTGAGTTCTCCCAGGATCGCCTTGCGACGCTGGGCGTCACCCCGGAGACGATCCTCTCCGGCCTGTCACAGCAAAACCTGCTTACCCCCGCCGGGTCGGTCGAGGCGAACGGCCCGCAGGTGCAGGTCCGCATCGACGGCGCCTTCGACGATCTCGACACAATCCGGAGCGTTCCTATCGTCGCCAACGGCAAGACGCTGCGCCTTGCCGACATCGCCGAAGTCCACCGCGGATATGAGGACCCTGCGACGTTCCTCGTCCGCAGCCAGGGCGAGCCCACGCTGCTCCTTGGCGTCGTGATGCGCGAGGGATGGAACGGGCTCGAGCTTGGAAAATCACTGCGGGGCGAGATTCAAGCAATCGTATCGGAGCTGCCGCTGGGAATGTCTTTCACCCAAGTGACCGATCAATCGGTGAACATCACTCAGGCCGTCGATCAATTCATGCGGACATTCCTCGAAGCACTGGCAATCGTGATGATCGTCAGCCTGATCGCGCTCGGCTGGCGCGGCGGGATCGTCGTTGCGGCCGCGGTGCCGCTGACTCTGGCAATCGTCCTCGTCATCATGTGGGCAACGGGGCGGGTGCTCGACCGGATCACGCTCGGTTCGCTGGTCCTCGCCCTTGGCCTGCTCGTCGACGATGCGATCATCGCGATCGAGATGATGGTCGTGAAGATGGAAGAGGGTTTCGACCGCGTCAAAGCGTCGGCCTACGCCTGGAGCCATACTGCCGCGCCGATGCTGGCTGGAACTCTGGTCACCGTCATTGGCCTCATGCCGGTCGGTTTCGCCAAGTCGACGGCCGGTGAATATGCCGGCAACATCTTCTGGATCGTCGGCTTCGCGCTGCTAGCCTCGTGGATGGTTGCGGTTGTCTTCACGCCCTATCTCGGCGTGAAGCTGTTACCCGACATCAAGCCGGTCGAGGGTGGCCACGAGGCGATCTACCAGACACCGCGATACCAGAAGTTGCGCTGGATCATCCGCCAGGCTGTCGAACGCAAACGGCTGGTGGCGATCGTGACGCTCGGCGCATTGCTCGTCGCCGGCGCCGGCATGCCGCTGGTCAAGAAGCAGTTCTTCCCGACTTCCGACCGGCCCGAGGTTCTGGTCGAGGTTCAGATGCCCAAGGGCACGTCTATCGAGCAGACGAGCGATGCAACGGCTGAGGTCGAAGCATGGCTTCGCAAGCAGCCTGAGGCGAAGATCGTCACAGCTTATGTGGGCCAGGGCGCCCCGCGCTTCTTCATGTCACTCTCGCCCGAACTGCCCGATCCCTCGTTCGCCAAGATCGTCGTTCGCACTTCGTCCGAGGAGGAACGCGACGCGCTGAAGGAACGCCTGCGCGCCGCGGTCGCAAACGGGCTCGCTCCGGCGGCAAGGGTGAGGGTGACCCAGCTCGTCTTCGGCCCGCCTTCGCCTTACCCTGTCGCGTTCCGAGTCAGCGGCCCCGACGTCGGTCAGCTCCGTGCGATCGCCGAGAAGGTCCGGGCGATCATGATCAACGACCCGACGATGCGGACGGTGAACACCGACTGGGGCGAGCGGGTGCCGACGCTTCACCTCGCCCTCGACCAGGACCGGCTCCGCGCCATCGGGCTTACGTCCGGAGATGTCGGCCAGCAGCTCCAGTTCCTGCTGTCGGGAGTAACCATCTCGCAGGTCCGCGAGGACATCCGCACCGTCGATGTTGTCGCCCGTTCCGCCGGCCCGGCGCGGTTCGACCCGGCGCGCGTCACCGACTTCACCCTAGCGGCCGCCAATGGCGCTCGCGTCCCGCTGAGCCAGGTCGGCAGGCTCGAGCTCCGTATGGAAGACCCGATCCTGCTTCGTCGGGACCGCGTGCCGACCATCACTGTCCGCGGCGACATCGCCAACGGCCTCCAGCCGCCCGATGTCTCGACCGCGATGCTGAAGAAGCTGCAGCCGGTCGTTGATAGCCTGCCGTCCGGATACCAAATCGCCGAAGGCGGCTCGATCGAGGAAGCAGGCAAGGCCAACCGGGCACTGGCTCCAATTTTCCCGATCATGTTCCTGCTGATGATGATCGTCATCATGTTCCAGGTTCGCCGCTTTTCCGACATGGCGATCGTCCTCTTGACCGCTCCTCTTGGGCTCGTGGGCGTGGTGCCGACTCTGTTGATCACCGGCCAGCCCTTCGGTTTCAACGCGATCCTCGGCCTGATCGCGCTGTCCGGCATCCTCATGCGCAATACCCTGATCCTGATCGGGCAAATTGGGGAGAATCGAGCGCACGGTCTCAGCCCCTTCGACGCGGTGATCGAAGCCACGGTGCAGCGGTCGCGGCCGGTAATCCTGACGGCGCTGGCCGCAGTCCTCGCCTTCGTCCCGCTCACCCATTCGGTCTTCTGGGGAGCAATGGCCTTCTCGCTGATCGGCGGAACGCTGGGGGGAACCGTGCTGACCCTCGTCTTCCTGCCTGCGCTCTATGCGCTGTGGCACCGGATTGGACCTGTGCGCGACGTCGAGCTTTCGCCAGCGGAGGCCACAGCAGGATGATCGCTACGGCGTCAGCGGACCACTCGCCGGATGCAGCTCGCCTCGAGGCGATCGAGGGCCGCTGGACATTGCAGATACTGCTCTGCCTCAATGGTCGCGACCTCCGCTTCTCCGACCTCAAGGAGGCAATCCCTGGCATCAGTTCGAACGTGCTGACCGAGCGGATGCGGGAACTCCAGAACTCGGGGCTGGTCGAGCGCCATTACCTGCCGCCACCGACCGCAAGGCATCTCTACGGTCTGGGGCCGCAGGCGACCGGCCTCAAACCGGTGCTGGATGCGCTCTCGATATGGCACTCTGAGGATTTGTCATCCAACGGGCCACGTGAGGGCTCGCGAGCTTATAAGAAGGAAAAACGGCAATGAAGTTGAAGGAGACCATGCGTCGGATTTGGCGCAATATCGAAGCGTATGCATTTGCCATGGATTACGACGAAAAGGACGAGCTTAGGTCGCGAATTGATCGGTTGGAACGAGCGGTGGCGGAGATCGACAAACGCAAAGCTCGAAAACCCTAACGGCAGCAATCGACCCAAAGCGGACATTCGTTTGTCGTCGCCACGTGACGTTCGGCTGCGTTCGAATTGACACGGACCCAGGTGACGGATGCAGGGTCCACGCCACGCTCCAGGGAGTGGTTGCAAATGATAATGCTTGCTGCGGCCGCGGCCGCGCTGATCGCCGCAT
>Ga0207641_10006236_pt1 | contig 10086 bp, 9 predicted proteins | sample KBSSwiS62_FD_184306 | JGI IMG/M metagenome (GOLD analysis project Ga0207641, IMG submission 184306) | Switchgrass rhizosphere microbial communities from Kellogg Biological Station, Michigan, USA - KBS Switchgrass S6-2 (SPAdes) (version 2) | ecosystem: Host-associated > Plants > Roots >... | reverse complement strand
CGAACTGGCCGGCATGCTCGGCCTGTCCACCACCCCGTCGCTGGAGATGTACGAGCTCGCGGTCATCGGCGGCGGACCGGCCGGCCTTGCCGCCGCGGTGTACGGCGCCTCCGAAGGCCTGAAGACCGTGCTGATCGAGGAGACCACCACGGGTGGCCAAGCCGGTCGCAGCTCGAGAATCGAGAACTATCTCGGATTCGAGATGGGCATCTCGGGTGCCGAGCTGACCACGGCGGCGCGCCGCCAGGCTGAGCGTTTCGGCGCCGAGGTCATCACCACCCGCAAGGCCGTCAGGCTGCACGCCGGCGACAGCGGCACCGCGCGCACGATCGAGTTCGCCGACGGCAGCACGATCGCTGCGCAGGCCGTCATCCTCGCCACCGGCGTCTCCTACCGTCAGCTGCAAAATGTTCCAGGCTGTTGGGACGACCCGGACGAAAACGCCTGCAACTACATCGGCCGCGGCGTGTTCTACGGCGCATCGGTGTCCGACTCCAGCGAGTGCGCGGGCGAGGACGTCTTCATCGTCGGCGGCGCGAACTCGGCCGGACAGGCGGCGATGTTCATGTCGAAGACGGCGAAATCGGTGACGCTGCTCGTGCGCGGGCCGTCACTGGAGGCGTCGATGTCCTACTACTTGATCCAGCAGATCGAGAAGAACGACACCATCACCGTCCGGGTGTGTACCGAGGTCATCAACACCCTCGGCGAGGACAACCACTTGACCGGCCTCGTGCTGCGCAACAAGCAGAGCGGCGAGGAGGAAACGGTGAAGGCCGACCGGCTGTGCTGCTTCATCGGCGCCGAGCCGCGCACCGACTGGCTCGACGTGGTGGCCAAGGACGACCACGGTTTCATCCTGTCCGGCCCCGACCTCGAGGACGTCTCCGGCTGGACGCTGGATCGTCCGCCGCACCATTTGGAAACAAGTGTGCCGGGTGTGTTTGTTGCAGGAGATGTGCGTGCCGAATCCGCCAAGCGGGTCGCAGCAGCCGTCGGCGAAGGGTCGATGGCGGTGATGTTGGTCCACCGCTACTTGGCGGACGCGTAGAAAAGAGAGCCTGACATGGGCGAGAAATGCCTGCCTACCGAGCTGCGGTCGCTGTTCCTGTTCGAGGCCCTGAATGACGAACAGCTGCAGATGCTGTGCGACAACGGGCACATCCAGTCGTTCGAGCCGGGGCCGGTGGTGGTCGAAGGCGAGCCCGCGACCTGTTTTTACGTCCTGCTCGACGGCGAAGTGGTGATGTCGAAGCGCTCGGCAGGCATGGACATCGTGACCGGCCGGACGTCGCAGCGGGGCGTCTACTTCGGCGCCTGGTCGGCGTATGTTCCCGCCGAGGAACACCTCTACGAGGCGTCGGTGCGAGTCACCGAGCCGTCCCGGTTGTTCGTGCTGGACGCCGAGGCGTTCGCCACCTTCATGAAGACCCAGTTCCCGATGGCCGTCCACCTGCTCGAGGGGCACATGGTCGGCGGCCTGAGGCAGCGGCAGATCATCGGCCAGCGCGAGAAGCTGCTGGCGCTCGGCACCATCACCGCGGGCCTGACGCATCAGCTCAACAACCCGGCCGCCGCGATCTCGCGAGATGTCTCGAACCTGCGGGAGAACGTGGGCAAGATGCGCCACAAGCTGTCGATGCTCGCCGACGGGAAGTTCACCCCAGAGGCGTTGCGGGTGCTGGTGTCCATCCAGGACGAGGTGGCCGAGCAGGTGGCGAAGGTCAAGACGCACGAACTCAGCCCGCTAGAGACCTCGGACCGCGAAGACGAGATCGGCGACTGGCTGGAGGACCACGGCATCGCCAGCGGGTGGGATTACGCGCCGACGTTCGTCGAGGCCGGACTGGACCTCGACTGGCTGCGGCGAGTGGAAGCCTCGATCGACGACGTCGACTGCTCTGCCACGCTGCAGAGCGCGATCGGGTGGCTGAAGTACACCATCGACACCGAACTATCGGTGAATCGGATCGCCGAGGCTTCCAAGCGCATCTCGGCGTTGCTCGCCGGCACCAAGCAGTACTCGCAAATGGACCGCGCGCCCTACCAGTCCGCCAACGTCCACGAGCTGTTGTGGAGCACGGTGATGATGTTCGGCGAGAAGGTGGGCAAGGACGGCCCGGTCAAGATCGTCAAGGACATGGACAAGACCCTGCCCGAATTGCTTTGTTACCCAGGCGATCTCAATCAGGTCTGGACGAACATCATCGACAACGCGATCCAGGCGATGGACGGCCACGGCACGCTCACGTTACGAACCAGGCGCGAAACCGACGACATGATTCGGATCGAGATCTGTGACGACGGCCCCGGCATCCCCGACGAGATCATCGACCGCATCTTCACCCCGTTCTTCACCACCAAGCCGTTCGGCGAGGGCACCGGTCTTGGCCTCGATCTGGCCTGGCGGATCGTCGTCGAAAAGCATCACGGCAACCTGCGGGTGGAGTCGCGGCCTGGCGAGACGAAGTTCATCGTGGTGCTGCCACTGCAGGCGCCCGCGCCCGAACTGCCGACGCCGACGGAGCTTCCGGCCGGACTGGAATAGGCACCGCCCGCGGCGGGGTTGACCGAACCATGACTGACGATGCCAAACCCAACCTCGGCCGATTCGGATCGTTCGGACGCGGAGTAACTCCGGAACAAGCCAAAGACATCGAAGCGCTTGGCTACGGCGCCGTATGGGTTGGTGGTTCGCCGCCCGCCGAACTCGACTGGGTCGAACCGATCCTCGAGAAGACCACCACGCTGCAGGTGGCGACGGGCATCGTCAACATCTGGACCGCCGACGCAGGACCTGTCGCCGAGTCCTACCACCGCATCGACAAGGCGTACCCCGGCCGCTTCCTGCTGGGCATCGGCGTCGGCCACCCCGAGGCGAATCAGGAGTTCCGCAAGCCGATCGATGCTTTGACGGAGTACCTCGACAAGCTCGACGAATACGGTGTGCCGAAGAACCGTCGAGTGGTCGCCGCGCTGGGTCCCAAGGTGTTGAAGCTGTCGGCCGATCGCGCCGCGGGTCCGCATCCGTATCTGACGACGCCCGAACACACCGCCGAGGCGCGCGAACTGCTCGGACTCGACGCGTTCATCGCACCCGAGCACAAGGTGGTGTTGACCACCGACGCCGAGAAGGCCCGCGAGGTCGGCCGCAAGGCGCTGGAGATTTACCTCAACCTGAAGAATTACCTCAACAGCTGGAAACGTCTCGGGTTCAGTGATGAAGAGATCGCAAAACCGGGTAGTGACCGTCTGGTGGACGCCGTCGTCGCCTACGGCACGGTCGACGCCATCGCTGCGCGACTGAAGGAGCACCTCGACGCCGGCGCCGATCACGTGCCCGTGCAGGTGCTGACGTCATCCGACAAATTGGTGCCAGCACTTGCCGAACTCGCCGGGCCGCTCGGCCTGCAGTAGACGAAGGGACGAACATGACTGAACTCAAGCCCGACCTTGGCCGCGTAGGGGTCTGGACCTTCGGGTCGCCGGGGCCCGAAGCAGCCGCCGAAATCGAGAAGCTCGGATACGGCTCGCTGTGGGTCGGCGGATCGCCGGCGGCCGACCTGTCGTTCGTCGAGCCGCTTCTCGAGCAGACGCAGACGCTCGGGGTCGCCACGGGCATCGTCAACATCTGGACGGCCGACGCCAACGAGGTCGCTGAGTCCTATCACCGCATCGAGAAGGCGTTTCCCGGCCGTTTCCTGCTTGGGGTCGGCGTCGGGCATCCCGAGCACACGCAGGAGTACCGCAAGCCGTACGACGCGCTGGTCGAGTACCTCGATGTGCTCGACGCCAAGCAGGTGCCGACCAGCCGGCGGGTGATCGCCGCGCTGGGCAAGAAGGTGCATGAACTGGCAGCGAAGCGCAGCGCGGGGGCACACCCGTATCTGACAACGCCGGAGCACACCGCGCAGGCACGCGAATGGATCGGCTCCTCGGTGTATTTGGCGCCGGAGCACAAGGTGGTGCTGACAACCGACGCCGACGAAGCCCGCGCGATCGGCCGACAGACGGTCGACTTCTACCTGAATCTGAGCAACTACCTGAACAACTGGAAGCGGCTCGGTTTCACCGACGAGGACATCGCGAAACCCGGCAGCGACAAGCTGATCGACGCGGTGGTTGCCCATGGCAGCGCCGACGACATCGCCAAGCGGCTGGGCGAGCACTTGGCCGCGGGCGCCGATTCGGTGTTGATTCAGGTGCTCGGCGGCTCCGACAAGCTGTTGCCGACCCTGACGGAACTGGCGGGGCCACTCGGGCTGAAGGGCTGAATGCCGGACCGTCCGCCGGCTCACACCGACCGGCGTCGGGCTGAGTCGTTCGGAGTAGCTGCCGGACAGTACGACCGACACCGTCCGCGCTATCCACAGCCACTCATTGCCGGTCTCGTCACGTCTGCCGGCATGCGGGCGCTGGACGTCGGCGCCGGAACCGGTATTGCGGCAACGCAATTGGCGCAAGCCGGCGCGGACGTCGTTGCCGTCGAGCCCGACGAGCGGATGGCGCGCGTGGCGGCGGCAAGAGGCATTCCTGTCGAACAGTCGACCTTCGAGGCATGGCAGCCGGCAGGCAGGGATTTCGATCTTGTCGTGTTCGCCCAGTCCTTCCACTGGGTCGACACCCGTCCCGCGCTGCGCAAGGTGGCCACAATCCTGCGTCCCGGCGGACGGCTGGCAATACTCGCGAACCGTATCCTTCCGACCTCCCCGACTCAGCAGGAGCTCGACGAGATCAATGTGGACTACCTCGATGTGACGGCGAGAGCGACAGTCAACAACGAGGAAGAGGTGATCGAGCTGATCGAGGCGTGTGGGTTCTCCGTCGAACGCCGTCGCTGCGAGGAAGCCCTGCATTACGCCACCGAGGACTACCTGAACCTGGTGTTCACCTACTCCAATCACTTGTTGCTCGACGCGGCAGCACAAGATGAGTTGCGATCACGGCTCGCAGAACGGATCGGCGCCGCCGGCGTCGATGCGCAAAACGCCGCGCTGGCCGTGGTTTGCACGCCAACCCGCTAGGGTTTGACCATGCGGTTGCTGGTCACCGGCGGCGCGGGTTTCATCGGCGCCAACTTCGTGCACAGTAGTGTCCGCGAGCACCCCGAGGACACTGTGACGGTGCTCGATGCGCTGACCTATGCGGGCAGCCGCGAGTCGCTGGCGCCGGTTGAGGACGACATCCGGCTGGTGCAGGGCAACATCACCGATGCGGAGTTGGTGGCCAAGCTCGTCGCCGAGGCCGATGCCGTCGTGCACTTCGCAGCGGAAACCCACGTCGACAACGCATTGTTCGACCCCGAGCCGTTCGTGCACACCAACGTCGTCGGCACCTTCACCGTGTTGGAAGCTGTGCGCCGCCAAGGGGTTCGGCTGCATCACGTGTCGACCGACGAGGTGTACGGCGACCTCGAACTGGGCTCCGCGCAACGGTTCACCGAGTCAACGCCGTACAACCCGTCCAGCCCCTATTCGTCGACCAAGGCAGGCGCCGATCTGCTGGTGCGCGCGTGGGTGCGCTCCTACGGCGTTGCCGCGACGATCTCGAACTGCTCCAACAACTATGGCCCCTATCAACACGTGGAGAAGTTCATCCCGCGCCAGATCACGAACGTGTTGTCGGGCCGGCGCCCCAAGCTGTACGGCACCGGCGCGAACGTTCGCGACTGGATTCACGTCGAGGACCACAACAGCGCGGTGTGGCGGATCCTCGCCGACGGTCAGATCGGTCGCACGTATCTCATTGGCGCAGAAGGAGAACGGGACAATCTATCGGTGATGCGCAGCATTCTGCGGCTGATGGATCGCGATCCCGATGACTTCGACCACGTCACCGACCGGGCCGGGCACGACCTGCGCTACGCGATCGACCCGTCAACGCTGTACAACGAACTGGGCTGGGCCCCCAAGCACACCGACTTCGAGGACGGCCTTCGGGACACCATCGACTGGTACCGCAACAACGAATCCTGGTGGCGCCCACTGAAAGACGCGGTCGAGGCCGGCTACGCGGAGCGTGGTCAGTGAAGGCTCGTGAGCTGTCCGTCGCCGGTGCTTGGGAAATCACTCCGCAGGTACACATCGACTCGCGTGGCCTGTTCTTCGAATGGTTCACCGATTCGGCGTTCAGCGAGTTCGCCGGGCACCCGCTCGATCTGCACCAGGCCAACTGCTCCGTGTCCTCAGCGGGTGTGCTGCGCGGGGTGCATTTCGCGCAACTGCCGCCGAGTCAGGCGAAGTATGTGACGTGTCTGCATGGGTCGGTGTTCGACGTGGTCGTCGACATCCGGGTCGGTTCACCGACATTCGGCAAATGGGATGCCGTGGTGCTCGACGCTCAAGACCGCCGCACTATCTACATCTCCGAGGGACTCGGCCACGCCTTCCTGGCGCTCGAGGATGACTCGACGGTCATGTACCTGTGCTCTGCGGGCTACGCCCCGGGCCGCGAGCACACGATCAACGCCCTCGACCCGGCGCTCGACATCGCGTGGCCCTCGGTGGACGGCGAGCCGATCCTTTCCGACCGCGACCGCGAGGCTCCGACACTCGCGCAGGTTCAGGCCTCGGGGCTGCTACCCACCTGGGACGAGACCTGTGCGTTCATCGACGAACTGCGAAGGCGCTGATTCGGTCACGCTCGGCGGCGGCGCGCATCGGTGACGGTCAGCCACACCGCCGAGATCAGGAAGTAGAACGCGCCGAACGCGACGTAGGGGGCGATGGCGGTGATGTGCGGCGGATCTGCCGCATTGGCCTGTACGAGGAAGCTGGCACCCGCCGCTGCCGACTGGATTCCGCTGAGGACCATGGGCCACTGTCCGCCGTAGCTCTTCCAGCGACGCGCCGCGGTGGCGAGTTGGAGCAGACCCGACAGAGCTGCCCACACGCCGAACACGCCAAGCACCAAATTCATGCTCTCGGTCAGGGCAATGGCGACGGCGACGGTCGTCACCGTGCTGACCGCGGCATTGAACGCCTGGGTGGGATTGCCTCGAAGTCCTCCATTGCGCTGCGCGTCAACAAGATTCGCGATCGCGTCCCACGCTGGGTAGATCAGTAGCAGCGCGGCGACGACGACGGTCTTGCTGTTGGCCACGCCGAAGGCGGCGGCCACCCACACGACGGAGAACACCGCTCGGGTGAAGTAATAGCGTTTGAGCCACGTGTCGCTCCCACTGGCGTCGCGCACCTCGCGAATCGTCTCTGTCACGTCGTTCTCCTGTCTTCTCGTCCGAAAGAAGGCGCGAGCGACTAGGGCATGGGACCAGCCCGCGCCCTGCTCGTGCCCCGACCCGCCACGGCGGGAGCTTCTTGTCTACCGATTAGTAGGTAGGGTTCAGGTGCCGTCTTCTGTTGGCGACCGGCGTGATTGAAGCCTGTCGATCGCAGGCCTGGTGATCGCCGCGAAGACGTGGGGATCGCCATAGGCCCGCGCGGACAACATGGCCCCGTGCACGGTTGCCATCAGTGCCTCAGCCTCGGAATGGGCGCTATCGTTCAAGGTGATGTTCCCCTGGCGTGCGCCGCGTTCGAGTACCGACGTGAGCCAGGCCGAAAGGGCCCGGAAGTATGCCCTCAGTTCGAAGACGATCTCGTCGGGAAGCACGGGGATCTGCGTTGCGAGCAATGCGCATAAGCAGTAACTGGTTTCGGGATCGCCGATGCAGGACTCCCAGAAGCGGGTGTATGTACGGAGCTGATCAATCGGATCCTGAACGTCGCGCTCGATGTCGGCGATCCCCGCTTCGGCCTCCTCACGGTAGACCTTCACGAGAGTGCGCACGAGATCGACCTTGGTTGGGAAGTGGTGGTGGATGCTCGCCTTACGGATGCCGACAACCGTGGCGATGTCGGCGTAACTGAAGCCGTGGTAGCCGCCGGCGATGATCGACGAGCGTGCACAGTTCAGGATCGATTCGGCGGTCGAGGCGGTGGCAGCCATGTCGACTACCCTACCTTCTGATAGGTAGGGTGATCAACTTAGCCGCGCGTGAAGGCTCATCCCTGCGCGACGACGGCCGACCCCTTGCCTTCGCCCCTTGCCACACCGAGCGCCGCAATACTAGGATGTCCTAGTATTCAGCCATTCGGGCGAGGGACAGACTCATGACCACACAGATTTCGCATTTCATCGACGGCAAGCGCACGGCGGGACAGTCGACGCGCACGGCCGACGTGATGAATCCCAGCACCGGCGAGGTGCAGGCCAAGGTGCCGATGGCATCACGCGCCGACGTCGACGCGGCTGTCGCCGGCGCTGCTGAGGCGCAGAAGGAGTGGGCGGCCTGGAACCCCCAGCGCCGGGCCCGCGTGATGATGAAGTTCATCGATCTGGTCAACCAGAACATCGAGGAACTCGCCGAAACGCTGTCGCTCGAGCATGGCAAGACCGTCGCCGACTCCAAGGGCGACATCCAGCGCGGCATCGAGGTCATCGAGTTCGCGATCGGCATTCCACACCTGAGCAAGGGTGAGTACACCGAGGGCGCAGGCCCCGGCATCGATGTGTACTCACTGCGTCAGCCGCTCGGCGTCGTCGCGGGTATCACGCCGTTCAACTTCCCCGCGATGATCCCGCTGTGGAAGGCGGGCCCCGCGCTCGCGTGCGGCAACGCGTTCATCCTCAAGCCCAGTGAACGCGACCCGTCGGTGCCCGTCCGGCTGGCCGAACTGTTCCTGCAGGCCGGCCTGCCGCCCGGGGTCTTCCAGGTGGTGCACGGCGACAAGGAAGCCGTCGACGCGATCCTCGAGCATCCGGTCATCCAGGCCGTCGGTTTCGTCGGCAGCTCCGATATTGCGCAGTACATCTACTCCGGCGCGGCGGCACACGGCAAGCGTGCGCAGTGCTTCGGCGGCGCGAAGAACCACATGATCGTGATGCCCGACGCGGACATGGACAACGCAGTCGATGCGTTGATCGGCGCGGGTTACGGCAGCGCAGGCGAGCGCTGCATGGCCATCAGCGTGGCCGTCCCTGTCGGCGAGCAGACCGCAGACCGGCTGCGCGCCAGGCTGATTGAACGCGTCAACAACCTGCGCGTCGGTCACAGCCTCGACCCGAAGGCCGACTACGGCCCGCTGGTCACCGAGGCGGCACTGGCCAGGGTGAAGGACTACATCGGCCAGGGCGTGGCGGCCGGAGCAGAAGCAGTGGTCGACGGTCGCGAACGCACCAGCGACGACCTACAGTTCGGCGACGCCAACCTCGAGGGCGGCTACTTCATCGGCCCCACCCTGTTCGACCACGTCACCCCCGACATGTCGATCTACACCGACGAGATCTTCGGCCCGGTGCTGTGCATCGTGCGCGCCGAGGATTACGAGGAGGCGCTCGCGCTGCCGTCCGAACACGAATACGGCAACGGCGTGGCGATCTTCACCCGTGACGGCGACACCGCGCGCGACTTCGTGTCCCGCGTTCAGGTCGGCATGGTGGGCGTCAATGTGCCGATCCCGGTGCCGGTGGCCTACCACACCTTCGGCGGCTGGAAGCGGTCCGGTTTCGGCGACCTCAACCAGCATGGCCCGTCGTCGATCATGTTCTACACCAAGACCAAGACGGTGACGCAGCGCTGGCCGGCGGGTAGCCATGGCGCCGAGTTCGTCATCCCGACCATGAAGTAAATGGACTACTTCGGGTTGGACGACGACGAACGCGTGATCGCCGAGACGGCGGCCGCGTTCGCCGAAAAGCGCCTTGCGCCATACGCATTGGAGTGGGACGCCAAGCACCACTTCCCCACCGACGTATTACGCGAGGCTGCCGAGCTCGGCATGGCCGCCATCTACTGCCGCGACGATGTGGGCGGCAGCGAGCTGCGCCGGCTCGACGCGGTGCGCATCTTCGAGGAGCTCGCGAAGGCCGACCCGACGATCGCGGCGTTCCTGTCGATCCACAACATGTGCGCGTGGATGGTCGATACGTTCGGCACGGATGCGCAACGCAAGTCGTGGGTGCCGCGGATGGCGTCGATGGAGGCGATCGCCTCCTACTGCCTGACCGAGCCGGGCGCCGGGTCGGACGCAAGTGCGTTGCGCACCAAGGCGGTCCGCGAAGGCGGAGACTACGTGCTCGACGGCG
>Ga0207641_10006234_pt1 | contig 10087 bp, 14 predicted proteins | sample KBSSwiS62_FD_184306 | JGI IMG/M metagenome (GOLD analysis project Ga0207641, IMG submission 184306) | Switchgrass rhizosphere microbial communities from Kellogg Biological Station, Michigan, USA - KBS Switchgrass S6-2 (SPAdes) (version 2) | ecosystem: Host-associated > Plants > Roots >... | reverse complement strand
CTTTCGAGGCAGCGCGCATCATTCGCGCGCGACAGGCACTGTCACTCTGATTTGAGCGGCCTCGACGATCTGCTCGACGCAGATCGTTCACTATTTCCAAAGCGGACCCGCGCTCCGCAATTTCCCCTTAAGCACAAACCCTAAGGCATTCTCCGGAAACGACACTTACCGTCGCGTTTACCAGCCTTGGTTACCATCCGCATCAGCCAAAGCGCAACCACGCGCGGCCAAGATGCGAGACATGAGGGCAATAGCAACAGCACTGATTCTCGGGCTTTTTTGCGCGCCGACGGCGGCGCTGGCCCGTCCCGCCATTGCCGCGCCCGAGGCGCTCGGCGGCGGGAGCGAGACCACCAATTACCTCCAGTGCGTGCCCTTCGCGCGCACTCTCTCGGGCATCCACCTCTACGGTGACGCGCTCACCTGGTGGAACCAGGCGGAGGGACGCTATGCCCGCGGCCACGTCCCCATGGTGGGTGCGGTGATGGCGCTGAGGCCGCACAACAACTCGGTTCTGGGGCATGTCGCGACGGTCAGCCGGGTGATCGACACGCGCACGATCCTGATCAGCCATGCCAACTGGTCCAACCCCGGGCAGATCGAGCGCAATGTCACCGCGGTGGACGTCTCGCCCGTGAACGACTGGAGCGAAGTGCGTGTGTGGTATGGCCCGGTACGGAACCTGGGTGCCTCGCGCTGGCCGGTGGCCGGGTTCATCTACAACGCCAAGCCGGGACAGGAACCGCGCGCCGCCAGGCTCGCCCGCGACGCTCGGCCCCGCACCCTCGCCCCACGCAAAGTCGACCGCCGCAAGGACCCGATCGGCGCGATTATCGCCGGGTCATACTAACGCGCGCGATTGTCAGTTGAAGCTCTCCGCGCTTTCGACCCCGGGCGAACCGGCGCCTTCTCAATCCTTGCGCGCGATCGGAGCGCCCTCGCCCAGGTCTTCGTACCAGGCCTCGACCGGGCCATTGAGCTTGATCGTCAGCGGCTGCCCCTTGCGGTCCATCGTCTTGCCCGCCTGAACCCGGATCCACCCTTCCGAGATCGAGTATTCCTCGACATTGGTACGCACCGCGCCCTTGAAGCGGATGCCGATGCCACGTTGCAGCTTGTCCGCGTCGAAGAAGGGGCTGCGCGGGCTGATCGCGAGCCGGTCGGGCGGGAGGTCCGTGCCTCCCCCTTGAGGCGCGCTCGCCTCGGCCGGGGTGTCGCTGATGGGCTCGCTGCTGGTGTCGTCGCTCATGGCTTGCGCTTTAGGCGCCGATCGCCGCTTGTCAACGCACGCGGCTTGGCCTAAGGGCGCGCCTTCCGCACTGGTAGCGGGCGCGTAGCTCAGCGGTAGAGCACACCCTTCACACGGGTGGGGTCACAGGTTCAATCCCTGTCGCGCCCACCAGCCAAAACCAGGCTGGAATCCTCGCTCAATTGGAGCGGGGTCACAACCACGTAGAGCCCACTTTTATACTTGGTGGCCAGCAAGTGGTCAGCAGAAAATGCCCTCGCTTCGCGGTGGACAGCCCGCCATAGGCTTGAGAGCGAGCGCGTGACATTGCGCATGCGCTCAGGCCGGTACTTCGCATAGATCTTCGTCGTGCGCGCGAGCTTGCCCTCGTGGCCGAGCATCTCCACGACCTCGCGCTCCGGCACGCTCTCGTCGGCGTAGAGCATGGTGGCGATCGTATGACGGATCGTCTTGGGGTGAACCTCGGGTCCGAGCCCGAGCGTGCGCTTCATGATTCGCCAGACGGTGCGACGCCCAGCCGGCTCGTAGTCCGCCTCTGCCGCCCAGTTGCGCAGCACCGCCCGGAGCGGCCAGATCGCCGGCAGGATCGAGTTGCGCTTGCGCGTCTGCGGCGACGCGCCCGGCTGGAGGTCGATCAGGCCATGTCTAGCGTCGAACTGCGTGCGCGGATCGAACTTGGCCGCTGCCATCGGCCGCACCGCCGTGGCGAACTGCAGCGCGACGTAGCGGAAGAGGTCGGGGTTGTGCGACGCGAACCAGGCGATCCGCGCCATCTCCTCGATCGTCAGCACCCGTTCGCGCGGTGCCGATGCGTACTGCTCGTCTAGATCGGCGATGCGCGGCGCGCTGGTTATCCGCATGTTATCCGCAGCGTAGTGCACAGCCGCACGCACGTCGTTGATGTTGCGCTGGACCGTGGCACCGGCGACGCCCTTCTCGCTCTTGTAGTCGAACTCCTCGCCGAACCAGGCAAGCTGGAAGCCGTGTGTCTTCATGCGCCACTCGCGGAAGCGCTCGAACAGCGCGGGCGTTAGATCGGTGACGACCGCGGCGTGCCCTGCCTCGTCCTGCAGCAGGAACGCCAGGAACGTGCGCAGCGAGCGGCTGGTCTGGTCGCTATTCACGACCTTGCTGCCCTTCTCGCGATAGTATGTGACCAGGATGGCGGCCACGCTCGCCTCGTCTGGCGCCTGGCGCGTGGTGCGCGCCCTCTCCTCCTCGACGTGGGCGTGCAGCCTGGCCTTCGCCTCACTCAATTCGCGCGTGCGAGTGCTTCGATAAACGACCGTCCGTCCGCGGGAGGTGGCGATTTGCCAGACGCCTGCCGCTTTGCCGTCGCGGCGGTAGTCGAGCCAGTAGTCGCCGACGATGTAGGGGCTGGTTTCGCGGGGCATAGTTCGTTCGATTCGATCCGTGAGAGAAGCTCGAGGAAGCCGTAGCCGCCCAGCTCTTGAAGTTGGTCAGGGGTGAGGTGCACGCCGGTGCCGTTTCGAACCGCGCGCCTCCATTTATTGGCGATGGTATGAGCCGACATTATCCGATGCCCTGTCGTATGATGGTGATCAGCCGCTCCGCCTCTTCGGAGGACCAGCGTCGGCCGAGTAATGCTTGCTCAGCATCACGCAGTGCTTCTTGGTGGCGAGCTTCAGCCTCAGCCGCCTGCGATCCGGGCTCCGGCACCCACTGTTCGGGATGGCCAAGACTGTGGCCACGGCATTTGCCGGCGCAGAGAAAACAGTTGCTCATGCCGCCTGCACCTCCGGCTGGCGCCGAGTGGCAGCTGCATAGGTCTCGAATGCCTCACGATCACCGTTCGAGCACGACCATGTGGGCTTTCTCTTCTTGAGCTTCTCGTAAGATGCGGGTCGCCGCCAAGACAGCGTGGCCATCCCATACTCGCGACCTGGGAAGTCGAACTCTACAGTGACCTGATCGAGACGATATCTGTTAGCCGATCTCGAAGCGTACGCATGGCAGTGCACCGGATCTGCATCAGGAAAGCGTCGCTTCACGATCTTGGCAAAACGACGAAGCCACCGCTTCTGCAAGTGGTCGCGCTCTGCCCGGTCAAGCGCCCCATGGGCCTCGCAGCGCGCGTCGCAGTAAACGATGCTGTGCTGGTGACCGATGACGTCTTCTGGCTCGAGCTGACGCTCCCACAGCATGTCGCTGTCGACCCGCCGTCCACAACCGCCGCATTCGAAGTGCCAGCCATGTTCGATCATCAGGCTTACCGGCAGAGCCTTGCCGAAGTAATTATCGGCCCACTTCGCCCGGCTGCACCGCACATAGCTGAAATCGCCATCTGCGTACTCGTTGGCGCCAAGCCGACGCGCCGCAACTGCGGAGGTGGCGTAGATGATACCGCCGGTGTTCTCGTCCTCCTCAAGGACTGCGAAGGCGAGCATAGGCTTGTCTGGACCGGTCATGCCGCCCTCCTGCGTTCCGCGACCATCTCGTCTGCGGCAGCGAACAGTTCGCCGATGGTCGACAGGTCCCGAGTAAGCCAAGGGCCATCGCTGTTCGCGGCGTGTGCCTCCCAGTCCGTGAAGTGGGTGCGGACCTGCGTGCTCAGAGCGCCGAAAGCCGTCTCCTCATCCCACTCTGGCTCGTAGTAGCCCGACACAGCGCCAAGCATGATTGTGCCCTTGAGCGGATGCGACGGCGGGCTGATCATGTAGCGATGCCCCGCGCGTGCCTGGACGCAAACGCGGGCTTCGCCACCCCGCTGCTGCACGCCCAGTTCGTGGGATGGGTGACAGGGTGAGCGTTCCCAGCAGGTCCGGTCGCGGATGATCAGGCCGTGGTAGCTAGCACCCCGCTCGGCCCGGAACTGCTCGCGTGTGTCGCCAAGCAGGAGCAGGTATGGAGCCGCCCGCTTCGAGAGCTTCTTGAGGATGCGCAGGTTCATGCGTCACCGCCCCCTTCGATCGGAGCGAAGTTCGGCAGCGCCTTAAGAGGCGTCACCTTGTCGCCTTGCCCGAGCGCCCGCAGTGCCTGAGCGTATCGCTCCGCAGCCGCACGGAAGGCAGCGCCCTCTGTCGCAGCTAGCGCTGCTGCCTGCTCGGCCGCCTCAGCAGCTGCCTTGTTCTTGCGGAAGTGCTCGAACAGCGTCCGCTCCGCAGTTCCTTGGTCAAAAGGGTTAACGCGCGCCCTGCTCATGCTGCCCTCTTCAGCGTGTTGCGCAGCACGATCGCGCGCTCGTAATCCTCAGCCTCGACCGCCTTGTTCAGCGCGGATTGAAGGCGCTTCTGTCCAGCAGGGTGGAGCCGGCGCGGTACCCGTCGCGGATCGCAGAGGAAGAGCTCCCAACTGGAAAGATGAGTGTGGTCACGCAGGCCGGGGCCATAGATCACCATCCAACGGCCATTGATGCCGCCATAGACCCGGCCACGCAGGAGATGGCCGCGGTAAGTGCGGAAGTAGCGGACAGCACCATGCTCGAGCTTCACCTTGTCGCGATCAAGATTGTTGCCGTAGGAGCCGATCTCGCTCTCGTCCGGCCACCCATCCGCGCCGCGGCGGAACCGGTGCGTGCCACGGCGTTTCTCCCATTCTCCGTCCCAGCTCGCATTGAAGTAGGCAAGTGGATCAGGGACCGGGCTGTCGATCTTCACGTCCTCGACGAAGCCTCGATCCACGAGGTGGATGCGCGCGCGCCGAAGTGCCGCCTCGAACGCCTTCCTGATCAGGTAGGGCATTTTTGCTTGCCGATCGAAGTCGTAGCGGCCGCCATTCCGGTTTTCCGTCACGACTTCCTGGAAGAACTCGACCTTTATGCCGGTCGGATAGACCTCAGCCGAGAGCCAGAGATCACCAGCTGGCGTCGAGCGACGACCCTCCCGGTGATATTTGCCGAGGATCTTGTGATCTCGCTCGATCTTCGGATCGCGAGCGATGGTGAAGCCTGCCTCTGCGAGCACCGCCATCAGGCGGTTGAATGTTTCGTAGTCAGGCCGGTTCGTTCGCATCACCCGATCCTGCACGCCGGTGCTCGACTGAATGATCAGGCTGGTGTCGCTGACGAAGAATGTGCGCTCGTTCATGCCCCTTGCACCTCCACATCGATGTTGCCGCGGTGAACCTCGAAGGTGACGGCGACCACCCACGGGTTTGCGTCCCAGGTAGTGCCCTCGGCGGTGTGCAGGCTGTCCCAAAGGTCGCGGTACCAGCCTCGCGGGTCCATGCCATCGACGTCGTCGCCGGCAGCAAGACCCTCGGCGCTCGCATCCGCCTCGCTGCATTCCTGCAGCCGCTGCACCCGCACGTCGATGACTGCCAGCCAGAGGCGCGAGGCCGCGCGGGGCATGAAGCGACCGAGCCGCTTGTGCCAAGCCGGCGTGGCCGAGTCCTTGTGGTGACGGCCGAGCCGGTGCTCGCCAGGCGCTTCGAACACGATATCAGGCCGATCAGCGACGAACGCCCACTTCTGCCTGCCGCCCTTCGTCGAAGCGCCCTCGACTGGCTCCCAGTGCCCGAACTGATAGTAGGCCTCGCGGACGTAGAGGCGGTCGCCGACGGCGTAGGGCCGGATGCACGGCAGCTTGGGCGAGCCTGCGGGAGCAACCCACATGAGCTTGTCGCCGACCTTGTCGCAGTGCCACTCGCCCCGCGGCGCATCAGCTAGAAGCCTCCTGGTTTGCGTCTTCCTGCCGGCGAGCAGTGCGCCGACCATGGAGTGGCTAAATGGGATACCCTTGTCGCTCATGCCGCTTTCCCCGTCAGCCATACAAGATCCCGGTCGACCCAGCTGAGCAGCTCGACTTTGCCGTGGCCCAGCGCCGTGCAGTCAGAGCCCGTAACGGAGCGGACGTACTCGGCCGACATGATCGCGACCTGCGGGCGCCAGCGGGTCACCTGCCGGATCATCAGCGACCCCGCAGTGAGGTCGCGCTTCAAGCTCGGACACCAGCGCATCGACTCGGCGGCGCAAGAACGGTGCAGCAGGGGCTCGACCTGCAAGATCGCCCACCCTTCCGCGCCGTGCAGGACCGGCCGCGCATGCGACAGGGACACCTTGGTCGAGAGCTTCAGGGGCTTACCGCAGAGGTCGCACAGGCCGCGGGCAATCGCCTCGCGCTGACGATCGCTGTGCGGCTTTCCGAACTGCGGCTTGCCCTCGCCTGGCGCACTGTCCTGGCAGAGTGCGATACCGCTGGAAAAGTGCGGGCACTCCGCAAGAAATTGACGCTCTTCCGCAGACCAGCTGACGGTCCACGGAACGGCTGTTGCGCCAAAGCGCCGGATGGACCGCGCGATCATGCCGCCATCACCGCGGGTTCAGCGGCTGGCACCCGCGGGAGCTGGATCGGTGCGACGTGCCCGCTGGCCAAATTCATGAAGCCGCCGGCGTGCGCGATGGAGCCGCGGCCGAGCAGCTCGAAGAGCAGCGCCAGCGCATGGCTGGCCAGCACGCGGTTCACGAACAGCGACTGCCGCTCGAGCGCCTCGGCGACTGAGCAGGATGGCGCGTCCACCTCGGCGATGGTCTCGTCCGCCAGCTCGGGGAAAGTCTCCAGAACGGTGGGCAGCCGACCGTCCGTGGCTTTGCTCTTCGTGCGCGCCGGACAGCCGATCAGGAATTGTCCATCGGTGGCGCGATTGCCTAGGTCGAGCCAGTACGCCGGCGGCTCGCTGAACTCGCTGACCAACGTGTCGATCGAGGATCCGATCGCCCGCCGCCCGGCTGCGGTGTCGACGCACGTGATCAGCAGGTCGATGTTCATTAGGCTGATCGCTTCCGGTGCGCGGCCGTGGACAGCCCGCCAAGATAGCCCGTGCGCGATGTTGATCCGCTCGGTCAGCGTGCGCGCCTTCGAGTTGCCGAGGTCGCAGCGATAGAACGGCTGGCGGCCGAGGTTCGCCTCCGAGACGATGTCGTCATCAACCGTGGTGACGTGCAGCGAGCGCGACGAGATCGCACGCAGCGCGGTGTCGAGCGAAGCAAGGCCCATGAGCATCTGGGCGCCGTTGCCGCCACAGCCCACAAGCAAGACCCGGACAGCACGGTTGTCGAAGCGTGACGGAAGATAGTGGCGCTCAGCCGACATGGCGATCTCCTGCGAAGGGACTGCGCGGCATCGGCAGGAACATCCCGCCGGCGCAGAGGCGTGCCGCTGTAGTGGGACCATCCGGATGCCCCAGCCGGCCCATGACGAGCGCGATCTTCGTGGTGTGAGCGTCGTCCGCATCGTCGGTGCTGCTGAAGAAGGCCGCACCGGTGCCATGGCTGTGCATGTCACAGACGAGATGCCAACCTTCGGCCAGAACAGGGGTCTGGTAGACCAGTTTGGAGGGTGTCGCGGCATTGATCGCTGGGAACACGATGTCGAAGTAACCAGCCGGCTCGTGCCAGATGATGAAGGCGGCCGCTTCGTTCGGCAGTGCGGCGTGGAAGTGCTCGTGAGCCCGGTCGAGAAGATCGCGCGGGATCACGCCGCAGCGCAGCTCGGCGGCTGGCGCGCCGGCCGTTCCATACGGCAGATGCGCATCAAGCGGCGGCGTAAGCGGGACGTCGAGCGCCAGCCAAGGACGCCGCAGGATCAGCATGACGCCGTCCTGACCGATTGCGAGGCCGTGACCGGCGCGGGCAGCGCGAAGGCTATCGATCGCCGGCGACCGGCCGCTCGGTGGAACCGGGTAGCACGGCACCGCAGCTAGGAGCGCGGCGGCAGTGGGGTTGTCGGCAAGGTCGATCATGCCTGCGCCACTCCTGCGATGAGCTTGCCCAGCGTGATCGGCCCGGCCGACCCGTTGCGACGACTGCCGGGCGTGAACGGCTTCAGCCGCTTGACCGGGAAGCGCTTTGCCTTCCGCGCGGCGAGCTGGTCCCACAAACGGACAAGGCCGCCCTTCCCGGTCACTGTGATCTCCTGACCCGGGTTCGGGTGGGTCGACCAAGAATCGAAAACCGCGCGCTCGAACTCCTGCATCGCGGCGATCGTCAGCCGCTTCGGCTTCGGGATGTTGCCCCAGCAGAGTGCACCGGAAACGAAGACGTTGAGCACCGGCGAGTACAGCAGCTGCGTGTCGTGGTTCGGTCGTCGGCTCTCCGGCAGCGCGTAGACCCCGAGGCTCGAGCGCGACGCGACGAACAGGTGTGCCGGATAGGGCAGCGAGACGGTCGTCTGCTGCCCCAGGACCTGCAGGCCCTCGGGCGGCGACGTGAGCTTGAAGTATGCAGGGCGGATCTGCTCTGGCACCCACCAAACGAGCATGTCGGGGTGGGAGACCAGGACGTTCTCGGGCAGGATCTCCGGAGCTGCGGCGCGGCCGAGGGCGGCCGTCCATTGGCGCAGGTGGGCGCGCTGCAGCGGTGCACCCGCGGCGATCGTCGGCTGGCCGTCGACCTGGTCGACCGAGTGGATGCTGGCGAATGCCGGCGACTTCTCGCTCGGCAGCCCGCGCGCGCCGCTCACCGTCTCGCCCTGATAGAGCAAAATGGCGTTGGTCAGCACCAGGTCGCCTGCCGTTGCTTCGAACTGGGTGGAGTGTTCGGGCATGGTGTGTCTCAGACCTTCGCTGGATCGAGGTCGATGAGTGCCTGGGCGGCGAGCAGGAACTCGACGCCGAGCCGCAGTGATGTGAACCAGGCTTCTAACTTGTCGGCCGCGGCAAGCGGGCAGATGCCAGTGACGTCCATGAAGCCCTGCTCCATGCCGTGACGTGCGGCGTCGTCGAGCTCGCGTGCGAAGTGGTCGAACGGCACAAGCGTCAGCGGCGGCATGTGCGAGACGTCCTCGAAGTGGGGCAAGTAGGCTGCGATATCGTGGAAGTCGAAGTGCCAGGCGTTGCCCTCGGGCCCGATGGCCCGCACCGCGGCGGCCGCCTTGCGGACCGCGCGAAGCCGATCGGCCAGAGCGACTGGCAGCTGCTTGAGGGGAGCAGTGTTCTCGGCAAGCATGAAGTCCGGTCGTCGAGCCCGCACCTGCGACGGCAGCACCATCTCGTCGACATCGTCCTCGCTGTGCCCATGCCACTGCATCAGGCTCTCGCGCGCGCCGGCGTCATCGATGCAACCGTCCCAGTAGTAGCCGGACAGCTCCTCGAAGAGATCGTCGAAGGCGAAGACCGGCAGAACGCAGCGCAGCGTGTCGACGAGCGCCTTGTACGCGGTCGCACGCCAGCCGACGGGTGCCACGTGCCCGAGCATCGTTTCCGCCAAGACGTTGCTCTTCTCGATCCACTTCAGGTCCAGCTGGCCGACATCGTCGCAGATCATGATCAGCGCAGGAGGGAGATCCTCGTCACCGGTAAGGACCACCGCACGCAGGTTCGCGATCTCGACGGGCTTGAGGATGTCCAGCACGGCCGCGTTGAACTCGCGCTCGATGTAGCGACGCGCCTCCGCGCGGCTGTATTGCGCGTTCGCATCTGCTCGGCTGGCTACCCAGCGGCCAATCGCCTTGTGGTGCGGCGCCAACGGGCCGTCGAAGCTCGTCGGCACATCACGCGAGAGCGCGACGGCCTGGCCTGCCAGGTCAGCCCAAGGGCGCAAGGCGCAACCCGGCAGGCGGCTGGAGCGCGTCCTCTGCGCTGCACTCGTCGCCGCGCGGGTCGAGAACGACACACGCGTGGAGCGCTGCGTCCTGCGCGCTGCAGGCTGGTCGGGTGAAGCTGGTTGGGTCGCCATCGTCAGTCTCAATCCATTCGAGGAGCGTCTTGCGGGGGGCGGCGGGAATCGCCGCGGTCTCGCGCGGCGGCATCCTCAGCCCTTGGTGCCCACGGCGCGGCGGTACTCGGTGACGTGCGTCGTTCCGGTCACGCCGGCATCGACCGCTTCGGCGTTCAAGATCGCCGGGTAGAGCGTGGCGTGATAGGCGCGCAGGCCCTGCGGAT
>Ga0207641_10006232_pt1 | contig 10089 bp, 10 predicted proteins | sample KBSSwiS62_FD_184306 | JGI IMG/M metagenome (GOLD analysis project Ga0207641, IMG submission 184306) | Switchgrass rhizosphere microbial communities from Kellogg Biological Station, Michigan, USA - KBS Switchgrass S6-2 (SPAdes) (version 2) | ecosystem: Host-associated > Plants > Roots >... | reverse complement strand
ACCGACGTCGAACCGCGCGGCGGGATCATAAGGCGAGATCAACAACATCCGGCCGTCGCGCAGCCCGTTTCGCCAGGCGCGGACCAGGCTGCCCTGTTCGAGACCGTCGGCGAGCACGCCGATCACGGTGCCTCCGGCCTCGATCGCGCCCAGCATCGCCGCCTCATCGATGCCCCTGGCGCCGCCCGAAATCACCGCCCGTCCGGCTTGGGCGGCAAGACCACCGATCGCCGTCGCATAATCGATCGCTGCGCCGTCGGCCGTGCGCGATCCCACCACCGCCAGTCCGCCCCGATCGACCAGCCCGAATTCGCCGCAACCATAAAGCACGGGTGGCGCGTCCTCGCGCAGCCGGGCCTTCAGGCGCCGGGGATAGGCGGCATCGGCCCGGCTCACGACATTGATGCCGCGGGTCTGCCAGCGCTCGACCATTTGCCCGAGCAGGAAGCCGCGCCCGAGCAGGCGCCGGAGCCGCTCAGGATCAACCAATAAGCGGCATGCTTCAAGCGCCGCGCCGGCATCCCCTGCCAGCAGGTCGAGTGGCTGGAGCTTCAGGTCGCGGAGATGGCGGGCCAGCCGGTTATAATCCTCATCGGACAGCAGGTCTTCGGACGGGGCGCCGCGCCCCGCGATCAACGGCGCGGTCAGCAGCAGGATCGCCTGGGTGTTGGGAGACAAAGCCGCGCTCATTCGCTTTGCCCCGCTTTCGCCAGCACCAGCGGCCGGACCTCGCCGCTGCCGCCGCCGCGCAACAGCCAGGCGGCCATGGTCAGCGTCCAGCGCGACTCGACCAGATCGTCGACCAGCAACACCGGCCCGGACGGCATCGTTATGTCATTCAGCGCCAGCGCCCCATCGACATTGCGCGCCTGCTGCGTGCTGTTGGCCATGCCGGACTGCGCGGGCCGATCTTCGATCCTACGCAGCGCCGGCACGAACGCGAGCCCGAGTTCCTCCGCCAATGCCCGCGCGAAATCGGGCACGAGCCCCGGAAAGCGCAGCGAAGGGATGCAGGTCAGCCATTCGGGCGCCGGCTGCGGATTCCATTGTCGGACCATCGCCGCGCAAGCGGCGACGAGGTCGTCGGAAAAACGGCCGGCCGTCAGCTTGCCCTGCCGGACGATCCCGCCCCAGCCGGCATCGCCCCAGAGGCACAGCGCCTTGCCCGCCAGCGCCCGCCGCGAAACGGCAATCGCGCCGCGAAGCTTCTGCTGCGGCAGGCCTCCGCTGGGCCATTGAAGGCGCGGCTCGATCGGTAAACTGGTACGGCGCAGGAAGGCGGTCGCGTCGCGCACCGTCGCGGGATCGGGTGCTGCGGGCAGCGCCGGCAGTGCGGGCGGCCCGATCGCGCTCGGGTCGCCGTCGAGCGCCGATATGAGGAAGCGCATATGGTCGCCGAACGGCAAGGCGACATAGTCGATCATCTGCCGCTGCTCTTCGCGGCGCAACGCGGTCAGCCGCTCCGCCCGCGCCCAGAAATCATCGCCGAGATCGGCAGCCGTGAGCTGCCATTTGCTGCCGAGCTTCGCGATCGGCGCCGGCGATTCGAGCGACAGCAGGGCCATCGTCTTCTCGATCCGGCCCTTGCTCAGATTGATGCGCGTCATCAGTTCCGGGACCGAAAGCCCGTCGGCCGCGGCCTCGAGCGCGCCGATCACCTCGGCCACCTCGCCGCGGGTCGGAAAGGCGCTTTCGATGAACCAGTCGGTGATCCGCAACTCCTCCTGCCCGCTCAGCAATATGCCATAAGCGGCGTCGAGCGCGCGCCCGGCGCGGCCGACCTGCTGGTAATAGGCGACCACCGAACCCGGCATCTGGTAATGGATGACGAAGGCGAGGTCGGGCTTGTCGAAACCCATGCCCAGCGCCATCGTCGCGACCAGCGCCTTGACGCGATTGTCGAGCAAATCCTGCTCCAGCGCCGCGCGCCGGTCGCCGCTCTCGCTGGTATAGGCCTCGACCGCGAAGCCGCGCGACTTCAGCCAGGCGGCGACCATCTCGGCATCGCGCACCGTAAGCGTGTAGACGATGCCATGCCCCGGCAGGCTCGCCAGCCGGTCGGCGAGCCAGGCCAGCCGTTCGGCCTGGCTCGGCAGGCGGATGGTCTGCAGGGTCAGCGAGGGCCGGTCGAGATCGCCGCGCGAGATGGCCAGGTCCGGCCCCAGCACCGTCGAAAGATCGTCGAGCACGCGGTCGTTGGCGGTCGCCGTCGTCGCCAGCAGCCGCAGATTCGGCGGCAAGGTCCGGACGATGCGCTCGATCAGCCGGTAATGCGGGCGGAAATCATGACCCCAGTCGGAGATGCAATGCGCCTCGTCAACCACCAACAAGGATATCCGCGCCGCCGCGCGCGCCAGCACCTCGGCGCGGAACCGCTCATTGGCCAGCCGCTCGGGTGAGATCAGCAAGATGTCGACGTCGTCCGCGTCGAGCCGCGCCTCGATCGCGGTCCAGTCGTCGCGATTGTCCGAATTGATCGTGACCGCACGTACCCCCATCCGCCCGGCGGCGGCGATCTGGTTGCGCATCAGCGACAGCAAGGGCGAGACCAGCAGCGCCGGACCTTGACCGGCCTCGCGCAGCATCCGGGCGGCGATGAAATAGACGAAGCTCTTGCCCCAGCCGGTCTTCTGGACGACCAGCAGCCGCCCCCTGCCCTCGACGATATGGCGGATCGCCGCTTCCTGCCCGTCGCGAAACTCCGCGTCGGCGCTCTGCGTGCCCGTGCGCAGCAGATCGCGGGCGCGTGCCGGGTCGTAGATCATTCGAGCGCTCACCTTATCGGTGCGGCGATCGCGACCCAGCCGTCCGAAACGAGGCCCAGCATCGTTCCCGTGATCTCCGGCGCCGCCGGGTTCGTCAGCGCACGCTGCAGTGCCAGGCCGTCGGCGAGCGCGATCAGCACCGAAGCGAGCACGTCCGCCGGCGCCGGAGGCTTCCGTCCGACCTTCTCGAAGCGCAGCGCGATGAGTTCGGCGAGCGCCTCGCGATAGCGCCGGAAATAATCCTCATATTTCGGCCGGAAGCGGGCGTTGCGTTTGGCATGGAACTGGAGTTCGTTGTTGAGGCTCGCCCATTCGGGTTCGCTGTTGCGGATGGCACCGCAGCGTTCGAGCGCCGCGCTCAGTTCGTCCGCGCTCGTCGCCGCGTCGATGATCGCGCGCAGGTCCGCGATATAATGCGCGTGATGCCCCGCCAGTATCTCCAGCAGGATCGACTCCTTGCTGTCGAAATTGGAGTAGAAGGCACCCTTGGAGAAGCCCGCATCCTCGGCGATCCGATCGACCGAACTGCCGTCATAGCCATTGCGTGCGACGCAGCGCCGCGCTGATTCGAGCAGCCGCTCGCGCGTGACGTCCTGGCTTTCCTTCCGCGTCAATTTTCTCGGCGTACCCATGCTCCGTGCGGCATTGCTGTACATCCGCACGCGTCGCAAGAGAAAAACCTGACTCCGATACCAATCGGTATCTAGAATGCTTCCGAGCCCAACGAGCGACGAAAGGGATTTGAGGATGGACCTGGTGACGACCTATGGCGATATCGCCGAGACTCTGCTCGACTATGTCGAGAACGACCGCACGAACCTCGTCGACGCGGTGCTCAGGGTCCCTGCCGAAACCTATCTCGACCCCGACCGCTTCGACCGCGAGATCGCGCTGATCTTCAAGCGCCTGCCGCTGATGCTGGCGCTGTCGATCGAACTGCCGAAGCCCAATGATTACAAGGCGATGGACGTGCTCGGCCTGCCGGTGCTGATCACGCGCGGCAAGGATGGCCAGGCGCGCGCCTTCCTCAACGTCTGCTCGCACCGCGCGGTGCAGGTCGCGAGGGCAAGGGCAATTGCAGCCGCTTCTCCTGCCCTTATCATGGCTGGACCTATGGCGCCGACGGCCGCCTGATCGGCGTCGCCGACCCCGGCAAGTTCGGGCCGGTGGACCGCGCGACGCATGGCCTGACCGAACTGCCGTGCGAGGAGCAGGCGGGCATGATCTTCGCGATCCTGACGCCGGGCCTGCCGATCGACCTCGCCAGCTTCCTCGGCGGCATGCTCGACGATCTCGCCGCGCTGGAGTTCGAAAAATGGCATTATCTCGGCGATCGCGAAATCTTCGGCGCGAACTGGAAAGTGACCTATGACGGCTATCTCGAAGGCTATCATTTCGCCGCCGCGCATAAGGAGACGGTTGCACCGCGCACCTATTCGAACCTGATGAAATACGACTTCTTCGGTCCGCATATGCGGATCGTGTGGGCGCAGACCGATATCGCCGAACTGCGCGGCGTCGCGCGCGACGAGTGGGGCCGGTACGAGAATCGCGGCTACGACTTCACGCGCACTTTGTTCCCGAACATATCGATCTTCCTTGCACCCGAAATGGGCCAGATCGCGCAACTGCTGCCCGGACCCGGCCCGGCCGAGAACCGCACGATCCTCAGCTATATCTGCCGCGAGGCGCCGGCCGACGACGACGCCCGCGCGCATATCGACGAAATGTGCCGCTTCTTTGGCGACGTGACCTATGAGGAGGATTATCTGCTCGGGCTCAAGGTGCAGAAAGGCCTCGAATCGGGCGCGCGCAACAGCGTCGTCTTTGGCCGCAACGAGGTCTGCAACCAGCATTTTCACCGCTGGCTCGACCATTATCTCGCCGAAGGATAATCGCGGCAAGAGCCCGGGCGGCATGTTTGCTGCGCCCCGGCGAAAGCCCGGGCCCAGCACGCATCATGAATGCAGGACATCGCCACGGTTGCAAGCACGCGCCAGCGCGAACACCGGACCGCACTCGATCATGGCGCCGGGCGCAGCCACATCCGGTCCGGCCGAAGCCCGCAACGCCGCGTGACCGGCCAATTGTGCCGCTGCCAGTCGTTCGACCATGAAGGCGACGATCTCACCGATCGGCCGCGCGAAACCGCCGTCGCGCGGGCGGAGCGGCGAGTCCTCGCCCTGAAACGCGTACCCATCCCGATCGCAACCCATGCTCATGGCGGCGTCGCGTATCGGACCTATCCGTCGTGCCATGTGAATCTCCAGCGAATGCGCAATTGTTCCTCTTATGTTCTTTAATAGGACAACGCCTGCAACGCAACCCCTCGCATAGGAAAAAGCAATGTGGCCCATCGCGTCCACTTGGCGCTACACAGCGTCGCGATCGGGAGGGTCTGCGTATGTCGAAATCGGGTATCGGTGCGGCCTTGTTCACCGACGGCGCGCTCGGCCGCAATGTCCTGCCCGTGCTGGCCCTTGCCGCCGTGGCCGCCATCCTCGTCCTCTCGCGGCATCACCCGCATCTGCTGTGGGCGTTGCTGATCCCGGTCCCGCTGCTGGGCATCGCGATCTTCGATTTCGCCCAGCGCGAGCACAGCCTGCGCCGCACGTATCCAGGCGTCGCGCGCGCGCGCTGGTTCTTCGAGTGGCTGCGGCCGTTCCTGCGATCCTATATCGTCGAGAGCGATCTCGACGGGCGGCCGTTCAGCCATGAGGATCGCGCGCTGGTTTATGCCCGCGCCAAGGGCGATGTCGATTCGCACCCGTTCGGCACCGAGCTCGACGTCTATTCGGAAGAATATGAATGGCTGGCCCATTCGATCATGCCCAACAAAAATGCGCCGAAAGACAGCCGCGTGCCTGTCGGCATGACGACCTGCAGCCAGCCCTATCACGCGTCGCGGCTCAACATCTCGGCGATGAGCTTCGGTTCGCTTGGGAGCCACGCGATCGAGGCGCTCAATCTGGGCGCGAAGCAGGGCGGCTTCTATCACGACACCGGCGAGGGCGGGCTGTCGCCCTATCATCTCAAACATGGCGGCGACATCGTCTGGGAGATCGGCTCGGGGTATTTCGGCTGCCGCGACGGCAAGGGCGGATTCGACGCCGCGCATTTCCAGGACCGCGCGCAACTGCCCCAGGTCAAGATGACCGAGATCAAGCTGAGCCAAGGTGCCAAGCCCGGCCATGGCGGCGTGCTGCCCGCGCCCAAGGTGACGGCGGAAATCGCCGCGACGCGCGATGTGCCCCAGGGTCAGGATTGCCTGTCTCCCGCCGCGCACAGCGCCTTCTCGACGCCGCGCGAGCTGGTCGAATTCGCCGGGCGCATGCGCGAACTCTCGGGCGGCAAGCCGGTGGGGATCAAGCTGTGCGTCGGTTTCCCGCACGAGCTGTTCGCGATCATCAAGGCCATGCTGGCGACCGGGATCACGCTCGATTTCATCGTCATCGATGGGGCGGAGGGCGGCACCGGCGCCGCGCCGAAGGAGCTTTCCGACAGCGTCGGCATGCCCTTGCGCGAAGGCCTGATCATCGCGCGCAACGGGCTGGTCGGCGCGGGCCTGAAGGACAAGGTGAAGCTGGCCGCGTCGGGCAAGGTCTCGTCGGGCGCGGCGCTGGCGATGAACGCGGCGCTGGGCGCCGACTGGTGCAACGCCGCGCGGTCGTTCATGTTCTCGCTCGGCTGCGTCCAGTCGTTGCGCTGCCACACCGACACCTGCCCGACCGGCGTCGCCACGCAGTCGCCGGCCCGCCAGCGCGGCCTCGTCATCCCCGACAAGGCCGAACGCGTCGCCCGCTTCCACCGCGCCACGCTGAACGCGCTGCACGACATCGTCGCCGCCGCCGGACTCGAGACGCCCGACGATTTCCGGCCGTCGCATCTGCGCCAGCGGATCAACGTCGCCGAGATGCGGCAGATGGACGAACTCTATCCGTTCCTGAAGCCGGGCGAATTGCTGGCCGGCACCAACCACCCGACCGCAGCGCGCTGGTGGAACGCGGCCGATCCCGACAGCTTCAGGCGGCGGGAGGTGGCGTAGGCCAAGTTCGTCCCCGAGCGAAGCTCGGGGAGGAATTGCTGCTCCAACTACCGCGAGCGCGGCATGCCCAGTCCGCGCTGCGCAACCACGTCGCGCATCACCTCGTTGGCGCCGACACCGACGCGGCTCATCGGCGCGCGGCGGTACAGCAATTCCATGCCGCCATTGACCGGCGCGCCCGGATTGTGCCGGTCGAGCAGTCCCGTCAGTCCCAGCGACTGGAGTGCGAAATCCGACAGCCGCGTGCGCAGTTCGGACGTGAAGATCTTGTGTCCCAGTGCGGCGGCGTCGGCCTGTTCGCCGGCATCGACACGGCTGGCGATATCGATGCCCATCAGATGCGCGACCTCGACATCGGCCTCGAGCCGGGCGAGCCCCAGCCGGATGTCGGGGCGGGTGGCGAGCAGTTCGCCGTCGAGCGTGGTCTGCTTGCAGTGCGCGATCAGGTCGTCGAGGATGCAGCGCAGCGAGTAGGCGAAGCCGACGAAGGTGCGCTCGCCGTTGAGCGCCTCCATGATGATCGACCAGCCCTTGTTCTCGGCGCCGATCAGCGCGCTGGCGGGGACGCGGACGTCGGCGAAGAACACGTCGTTGACCATGTGATCGCCCCAGGTGGGGACGTTCTGCACGGCGACGCCCGGCGCATCCATCGGCACGATGAACACCGACAGGCCCTTGTGGCGGCTGTCCGGCTCGCCGGTGCGGGCGAGCAGCCAGACATGGCTGACGAGATGGCCGCGGCTGTTCCAGCTCTTCATGCCGTTGATCACATACTCGTCGCCATCGCGGATCGCGCGCGTGCGCAATGCCGCGAGATCGGTGCCGGCCTCGGGCTCCGAATAGCCGATCGAGACGGTGATCTCGCCCGACTTCAGTTTCTCGAGATAATCGCGCTTGTTCTGTTCGGTGCCGACGCGTGCCAGCGTGGGCACCACCGAGACCGCGGTCGCGCGCGAGAAGCGCGGTGCATTGGCATAATCGACTTCGCTCAGCAGGATCAGCCGCTCCATCGCCGACATCGGCGTGCCGCCATAGTCCTCCGGCAGGCCGAGCACCTGCCAGCCATTCTCCATCATGCCCGCGTCGAAGCGGCGACTATTCTCGTCCCACACCTCGTCTTCCATCGCCTCGCCTTCCTGCAGCGTGTCGAGCAGCTCCTGCGGCAGGTTGTCGGCGAGGAAGGCGCGGATGCGGGCCTAGAGCGCAAGCTCTTCGTCGGTCCAATCGAAGTTCATGATCAGAGCCCCATTTCGCTGGACAAGGTGCGGAGATGGCTGGCGCGCGTGCCGAACCAGGCGTCGGTCACCTTCGCGCGTTCCGACCACAGATAGATGCCGGTCTCGCGGGCATAGCCCATCGCCCCCCAAAGCTGGTGCGCGGTGATCGTCGCCGACGAATAGGCTTCGCCCAGCGCGATCTTGGCCACGGCGACGTCGCGCGGTGCCGCGCGGCCGTTCGCCTTCTGGAACAGTGCGTACAGCGCGGCGACGCGGCCACCCTGGAGCTGGATGCCGACATTGGCGAGCAGATGCTGGACCGCCTGAAAGGTGCCGAGCTCACGGCCATGCTGCTTGCGCTCGGCGACATAGTCGATCGTGCGGGTCAGCACCGCTCGCCTGCGACGCGGTGGTGGCGCAGCGCAAGGCGCGCATTTCCGATACGCATATCGTCGGCATGGTGGCCGGCGACGGCGGCTGCGTGGTCTGGCCGCAGTCGATCGGCATGATGTGGGCCAAGCGCTATCTGCTGACCGGCGATTTCATGTCGGCCGAAGCGGCGTTCGCGCGCGGCCTCGTCACCGACCTGGTCGACACCGCCGAAGAGGTGCTGCCCGCCGCCCGCGCGCTCGCCGCCCGCATCGCGTCGCTGCCGCCGGTCGCGGTCCAGGGCACCAAGCGCTCGCTCAACAAGGTGATGCAGCAGCGCGCCGGCGAAGTGTTCGACTATTCGCTGGCGATGGAGCAGATCAGCCTGATGTCGACCGACATCGTCGAAGCGGTCACCGCCTTCAAGGAAAAGCGCAAACCGGTCTACACGGGAGAATAGGCATGGCGAGGCTGGACGGCAGGGTCGCCCTCGTGACCGGCGCGGCCGGTGCGTTCGGGCTGGCGATCACCGAACGGCTGGTCGCCGATGGCGCGAAGGTCGCGGCGACCGACCTGCGCGGCGAATTGATCGTCGGGACCGAAGCGGTGCTGCCGATCCGCCATGACGTCACCGACGAGGCGAGTTGGGCAGAAGCCGTCGAGCGCACGCTCGCGACTTATGGACGCCTCGATATGCTCGTCAACAATGCCGGCTTCGCCACCCTGCCCGAACCGCAGGATCCCGAGACGGTGACGATCGCTCACTGGCGCGCGGTGAACGGCGTCAATGTCGAGGGCGTGCTGCTGGGCTGCCAGGCCGGGATTCGCGCGATGAAGGCGGCCGGCGGCGTGATCGTCAACATCTCGTCGATCGCCGCGCTCAATCCGAGCCCGAGGATGGCCGCCTATGGCGCAAGCAAGGCCGCCGTCCGGCACCTGACCCGCACGGTCGCGGCCTGGTGCACGCAGCAGGGCTTTGCGATCCGCTGCAACTCGATCCATCCCGGCTGGTTTCCGACCGACATGACGCGCGGATCGCGCACGCCCGCGGAAATGGATGCGCAGGAGCGGTCGATCCCGATGGGCCGCTTCGGCGAACCCGAAGAGATCGCCGCGTCGGTGGCCTTCCTCTGTTCGGACGATGCCCGCTACATCACCGGCGCCAAGATCGTCGTCGATGGCGGCATCGTCATGGAATGACGGGAGGACAAATTCCTCCCCGAGCTTGCTCGGGGAGGGGGACCGACGGCGAAGCCGTTGGTGGAGGGGCAGGTGCAGGGCTCGATGCTTCCGCCGTGGCCCCTGCCCCTCCACCATGCCGCGCATGGTCCCCCTCCCCGTTCCGGGGAGGAACTTGTCCCGCGACACCATGCATCACCACATCGACGAACAGCGCCCGCAGTGCCGCCGGCTCCAGCGCGAAGCCCGGCCGCTCCTGCCAGTCGACCATCGCGTTCATCGTGCCGAACAGGAACAGGCACACCGCATCGGCGGCGTCGCGATCGGCGAAACGGCCGTGGCCGACGACGCGCAGCACGTCGCCCCAGCCATCGAGATAGGGACGCAATTCGCGATGCGCCAGGGCGAACAATATCGGCGGAAGTTGGCGATAGGTCCGCACCAGCGCCATCAGCGCCCTGCCCTCGTCGCGATAGGCCCGCAGATGCGCTTCTATCGCGGCATCGAGCAAGGC
>Ga0207641_10006226_pt1 | contig 10092 bp, 11 predicted proteins | sample KBSSwiS62_FD_184306 | JGI IMG/M metagenome (GOLD analysis project Ga0207641, IMG submission 184306) | Switchgrass rhizosphere microbial communities from Kellogg Biological Station, Michigan, USA - KBS Switchgrass S6-2 (SPAdes) (version 2) | ecosystem: Host-associated > Plants > Roots >... | reverse complement strand
GATCTTCGGCTGGAAGGAGGGCCTGGATCGGGGTTTCCGGGGCGCCCGCGCCTTCTATGCGGTCGTGGTCGTCTCGACCGCGCTGGGAGTCTGCCTGGACTTTCTCGACGTCAATCCGGTCCAGGCTCTTTACTGGAGCGCGGTGGTCAACGGGCTGCTCGCGCCGTTTCTCCTGCTGGGCATCCTCCTCGTCGCGACGGATCGCAAGCTCATCAGGGCCAGCCCGTCTCGAAGGCCAGCCTTCTGACCGTGGCGGCGGCGACACTTCTGATGTTCGGCGCGGCGATCGGCATGTTCGTCTTCTAGGAATTGCTGGCAGACCGCTTGCACGAACCATTTTGGAGGGTCCGATGAAAAAGGTCGATCTGGCGTTTCCCGAGTTCCTGTTCATCGTGGCCACGCGCGCGGCCCTGGGCGCCGGGGCCGCGCTGCTCGCGACGCGCCGCTGCAGCCGCCGGGGCCGTCAGCGGCTCGGCGCCGTGCTCTTCAGCGTCGGGGTCGTGACGACGGTTCCCGCACTCCTCTTCCTGTTCGGCGGGGATCGGGAGCCCATCCCGCCCGCGGCCGAAGACCGCGGGACCGTGACCGCTAGCTGACCGCTGTCAGCGCCTGGTCGAGGTCCGCCAGGAGGTCCTCGAGGTCCTCGATGCCGACGGAGATGCGCACGAGGCCGGGCGTGACGCCCAGTCGGTTGCGCTCTTCCTCCGGGATCGAGGCGTGGGTCATGGTCGCCGGATGCGAGATGAGCGTCTCGACGCCACCCAGGCTTTCGCCGAGCGAGCACAGGCGCACTTGGCCGAGGAACGCACCCGCGTTCTCCAGGGAGCCGAGCTCGAACGAGATGAGCGCGCCGAACCCGGACATCTGCTTTTTCGCGAGCGCGTGCTGGGGGTGGGACGCGAGGCCGGGGTAGTTGACCTTCTTGACCTTCGGGTGCTTCGCGAGGTGTTCCGCGACGGCGCGGCCGTTGACCTCGTGGCGCTCCATGCGCACGGAAAGGGTCTTGATCCCGCGCAGCACCAGCCAGGAGTCCATGGGCGAGAGGATCGCGCCCGCGCTGTTCTGCACGAACGAGAGCCACTCGACGTGCTCCTTCGACTTCGCGATCGCGGCGCCGCCGACCGTGTCGGAGTGGCCGCCGAGAAACTTCGTGGTCGAGTGCATGACGATGTCTGCGCCGAGGGCGAGCGGCTTCTGGAGGTACGGCGAGGCGAAGGTGTTGTCGACGACCACGACGGCGCCGTTCCTGTGGGCGAGCTCCGACAGCACCGCGATGTCGCAGAGTTGCAGCGTCGGGTTGGTCGGGGACTCCAGGTGCAGCATCTTCGTCTCGGGCCGGATCGCGCGCTCGACGTCGGCGGGCGACGCCGTGTCGACGAACGAGAACGTCACGCCGTAGTTGGCGAGGATCTTCGTGTAGTAGCGGTACGTCCCGCCGTAGGTCATGTTGGAGCAGACGACGTGGTCGCCGGCCTTCACGAGCGTCGAGATCGCGGTGATCGCGGCCATGCCCGACGCGAAGGCGCGGGCCCCGGCGCCGCCCTCGAGCACCGCCAGGTTTTCCTCGAGCGCCGAGCGGGTCGGGTTCTGCGTGCGCCCGTACTCGTAGCCCTTGTGCTTGCCCAGCCCCTCCTGGACGTACGTCGAGGTCTGGTAGATCGGCACCGTGACGGAACCGGTCGCGGGGTCGGGCGCATTGCCCGCGTGGATGCAGTCGGTCGAAAAGCCCATGGCTTCATCCTTTCGGCCGCGATGCGGCGAAGATGCCCTGGTCGGGATAGCGCTCCGCCCCGTCGGGCAGCAGTGTGACGACGGTCTTTCCGGGGCCGAGGCGCTCCGCGACGCGCAGGGCGCCGGCCGCGGCCGCGCCGGAGGAGCCGCCGGTGAGCAGCCCCTCCTCGCGCGCGAGCGCGCGGCAGGTGTCGAAGGCTTCCTTGTCGCGGATCTCGAGCACTTCGTCCATGAGCGAAGGGTCGAAGATCGGCCAGATCCTCGACAGGCCGATGCCCTCGACGTCGTGCGGCCCGGGCGCGCCGCCGCCGAGGATCGAGCCCTGCGGCTCGACCGCCACGCGCAGCAGGCGGGGATTGTGTTCCGAGAGGTACCGCGCGACGCCGGTGTACGTTCCCGTCGTTCCGACGCCGGCGACCCACGCATCGATCGGTCCGCCGACTTGAGCGGCGATCTCGGGGCCGGTCGTCGCGTAGTGCGTCTGCGGGTTGACGGGGTTGTAGAACTGGTTGGGAAGGAAGGCGCCGGGAGTCTCGCGCACGATCTGGCTGGCTCGCTCGATCGCCCCGATCATCATCGCATCCGACGGCGTGCGGATGACCTCGGCGCCGAGCCCGCGCATCAGCCGGGCCTTCATGTCGCCGTAGCCCTCGGGCATGACGATGACGCAGCGGTAGTGTTTGGCCGCGGCGACCAGCGCGAGGGCGACGCCCGTGTTGCCCGACGTCGCCTCGACGATCGTGCCGCCGGCGGCGAGCAGCCCGCGCTTCTCGGCGTCTTCGATCATCGCCTTCGCGATGCGGTCCTTGACGCTGCCGCCAGGGTTGAACCACTCGAGCTTGGCGAAGATGCGGGCCGCGCCGCGCGAGAAGTGCGGCAGCTCGACGAGCGGAGTGTTTCCGATCGCGGCGAGGACGCTGCCGGCCGCGGGAGCGGCGACGGCGGAAGCAGGCCTGGTCGACAAGGGGCTGTGACGATAGCAAAAAAAGCCCCGGCTTGGCGCCGGGGCTCGTGGAATCGAAAGACGGACTTAGTAGGACTGCTGCGCGCGGCGAGCCGAGTAGCACTCGCGGCAGTAGACGGGCTTCCCGTTGGTCGGGTTGAACGGAACCTGCGTCTGCTTGCCGCAGCCGTCGCAGGTCACGTCGTAGAAGGTGCGCTCGCGACCCTCTCCCGAGGAGGTCTTGCGCTTGTCGCGGCAGGGCTTGCAGCGCTTGGGCTCGTTGGTGAAGCCCTTGCGCGCGTAGAACTCCTGGTCGTCGGCCGAGAAGAGGAACGTGCCGCCGCAGTCGACGCAATTGAGGTTCTTGTCCGTGTATTGCTGCATCATGGAATTATTCAGATCTCCTGGGTTTCATCCCTGGACCGCACCGGCGGAATCCGCCGGCCGGTATAAAAAAATGGCGAATCGATTGCACACTTGAGAGACTCCGGCGCCCGTGCACCGGGAAAGTGGTGTTTCTAGGACCGACCCCCTTTCGAACGCACGCACGTCTGCCCGCAAAGACGCGCGGATGGGGGATGGAAAAACATAAAGGTTGCGCTTGGGATCTGCGGGGTTTTCGTAAAAGCTGGCGAAAAGTAGCATGGGGGTTGTAAGGGTTGCAAGGGGGAGGACGGGGCCCCCTCACCCCGGCCCTCTCCCGCCGGGAGAGGGTGTCCGACCCTGGCTTGTGTTTCCCCTCTCCCCCCGAGGGGGGAGAGGGGAGGGTGAGGCGGGGTAACCCGTTTGAAGGGACTAGGTTAGCTAGCTCCCGATCACGCCCTGGACCGGCGAAGATGCCGTGGCGTAGCGCTTTTTGGGGATGCGCCCGGCGAGGAAGGCGTCCCGCCCGGCCCGCACGGCGTCCCGCATCGCGCGGGCCATCCGGACCGGGTCGGCGGCTCCGGCGATCCCGGTGTTCATGAGCACGCCAGCCGCGCCGAGCTCCATCGCGACGCAGGCGTCCGAGGCGGTGCCCACTCCGGCATCCACGATCACCGGGACTTTCGCGCGCTCGAGGATGATCGCGATCGAGTTCGGATTCTGGATCCCGAGCCCGGAGCCGATGGGCGCGCCGAGGGGCATGACCGCGGCGGCGCCGGCGTCCTCGAGCCTGCGACAGACGATCGGATCGTCCGACGTATACGGAAAGACGACGAAGCCTTCCTTGACGAGCGTCCTCGTCGCCGCGAGCAGCGCCTCGTTGTCGGGCCACAGCGTCTGCTCGTCGCCGAGCACCTCGAGCTTGACCCAGTTGGAAAGCCCCACCTCGCGGCCCAATCGCGCCGCGCGCACGGCGTCCTCCGCGTTGTAGCAGCCGGCCGTGTTCGGCAGCAGTGTCATGCCGCGCGGGATGAAGTCGAGCAGCGACTCCTTCGAGCGGTCGGTCAGATTCACGCGCCGCACGGCCACGGTCACGATCTCGGCCTCCGACTCCTCGAGCGCCGCCTTCATGAGCGGGAAGGTGGCGTACTTGCCGGTCCCGACGATGAGGCGCGACCGGAACGGCCGTCCGCCGAAGACGAATTGATCGGCTGCCGCGGCGGATGCGGCGGGGGGCTCGAGGGTTGTGGGGTCGGCCATGGCGAAATCCTATTCCTTTGCCGGGTCGATGAGGAAAACGTTGTCGATCAGCCGCGTGTTCCCGAGCCGCACGGCGGCGGCGAGCGCGACTCCGGGGATGACCCGGTCGGCGGGGCGCATCGTGTCGGCGTGCACGGCCTCGACGTAGTCCACCTCGAGCCCGGCGACCTCGAGCTGCCGCCGGGCGTCGCTCTCGATCTGCCGGGGATCGGTCTGGCCGTGGGCCGCCCGTCCGCGCGCCGCGAACAGCGTGCGGGAAAGGTCGGCGGCGCGCAGGCGCTCGTCGGCCGACAGGTAGGCGTTGCGCGAGGACATCGCCAGTCCGTCGGCCGCGCGCACGGTCTCGCCGACGACGAGGCGGACGGGGAGGTCGAGGTCGCGGACCATGCGCCGGATGACGGCGACCTGCTGCAGGTCCTTGCGGCCGAAGACGGCGACGTCGGGCAGCACGCGCAGAAAGAGCTTGGCGACGACCGTGGCGACGCCGCGGAAGTGCCCCGGCCGCCGCGCGCCCTCGCCGCCCTCGGAAACTTCTCCGACTTCGATGGCGGTGGAAAAGTCCGGCGGATAGAACGCGGCCGGATCGGGCAGGTAGAGGACGTCCGCCCCCTCCTTTTCGAGCAGGTGCGCGTCGTCTTCTTCGCGTCGCGGGTAACGCGCAAAATCCTCGCCGGGCGCGAACTGCATCGGGTTGACGAAAATCGAGACGACCGTCAGCCCCGCCTCGCGCCGGGCCAGGCGCACCAGCGACAGATGCCCCTCGTGCAGCGCCCCCATCGTCGGGACGAGCGCGACCGGCCGCGCCGCCATGCGCGACTGCGCGACGGCTTCGCGCAGCGGGCCGAGCGTCCGGACGGTCCTCAATGCACGCGGCGCAGCGCCGGCTTGACGCCGGTGAACGATTCTTCCTTGGACGGGAACGCGCCGCTCTTGACGTCCTGCGTGAACGCGCGCGCGGCGCCCTCGATCACGGAAGCGAGGTCGGCATAGCGGCGGACGAACTTCGGCCGCAGGTCGCGCGTCAGGCCCACGACGTCGTGGAACACGAGCACCTGGCCGTCGCAGCCGGCGCCCGCGCCGATGCCGAGTGTCGGGATCGCGATCTCGCGGGTGATCTCGATCGCGAGCGAATCCGGGACGCACTCGAGCACGAGGGCGAAACAGCCGGCCTGCGCGAGCGCCTGCGCGTCGTCGCGAATCTGTCGCGCGGAGTCGGCCTCGCGGCCCTGGACCTTGAAGCCGCCGAATTTGCGGTACGACTGCGGCGTCAGGCCCACGTGGCCCATCACCGGGATGTCCGCGGCGAGGATTGCCTCGACCGCCGGGAGAATGCGCCGTCCACCCTCGAGCTTCACGGCGGCCGCGCCGCCCTCGGCGAGGAAGCGGCCGGCATTCTCGACGGCGCGCGCGGGCTCGGCCTGGTAGGAGAGGAAGGGCATGTCGCCGACGACGACGGCGCGTTTGGTGGCGCGCGCAACGGCCCGCGTGTGGCGGATCATCGAATCCATCGTCGCGGTCAGCGTGTTCGGCTCGCCGTAGATCGCCATCTCGACGGAGTCGCCGACGAGCAGGACGTCGACGCCGGCCGCGTCGAGCAGCGCCGCCGTGGGCGCGTCGTAGGCGGTCATCATCGCGATGCGCTCGCGCCCCTTGGCCGCGACGATCTGGGGAATGGAGAGGGGATCCTGATCCGGCAGAAGTTCGGACATCGTTCGCTCCTTTCCTTCCGGTCGACGTCCCGAAGATCGGGATCGCCGCCGCAAAGGGCGAGGCGACGATTATATAGCGTCAGGACCATGCCCAGCGGCACTGCGACTATTGTCCGCGGCGCGAATAGTCTCCCGACCGAAGGGAGGGAGGAGGTTCGCGCCGCAGGAGCCGCAGCGCAGCGAAGAGGCCAGGCGAACGGTCGAGCCCTTCAGGCGAGCCGTTCGCCGGTGCGCCGAAGGCGCAGGCCTCGAAGCGAAGCGGAGGCGACGGTTACTTGGGCGCGCTGCCCGCGGGAACGTAGTACTGGACGCCCTTTTTGACCTTTTGGATCTGGGCCACGAGGTCGTCGAAGTCGGCGGGGCGGTTGACGAAGTCGATCTCGTTGGTGTCCACCACGAGCAGCGGCGTTTCGTCGTAATGGTAGAAGTAATAGTTGTACGCCTCGATCAGCTGCGCGAGGTATTCGGGCGTGACGGCCTTCTCGACCGTGCGGGTCTTCTTCTTGATCCGCTTCATGCACGTCTCGATCGAACCCTGCAGGTAGATGACGAGGTCGGGCTTGCGCACCGACTCGGACAGCAGGGTGTAGAGCCGGTCGTAGATCAGCAGCTCCGAGTCGTCCAGGTTCAGGCACGCGAAGATCTTGTCCTTCGGAAAGTGGTAGTCCGCGACGACGAGGGTCGAGAACATGTCGATCTGCGCGATCTCCTGCTGCTGCTGGTATCGGGCGAGCAGGAAGAAAAGCTGGGTCTGGAAGGCGGCCCCCTTCTTCTTCTTGTAGAAGTCGGGCAGAAACGGGTTGTCCACGTCCTCGAGGATCTTCGTCCCGTGGAACTTGCGCGAGAGCATCTCGACGAGCGAAGTCTTGCCGACGCCGATCGGTCCGTCGATCGCGAGGTGCCGGAGCTTGACGTCGCCTTCGGAAGGGATCGGCATCGCAGGGGATTCTAATGCGTGCGCGCCGCCGGGTCAGCGGCAACCGCCGCGAAGCGCGCCAGCGCCTGCCCGTCGGCGTCGACGAGCTCGAGGCCGCCGTCGGTCAGGCGATAGCCGGTCGTCCCCTTGAGCGCCCCGACGAAGGCCTCTTCCTGTGCCGCCACGTCGTCCGGACAGGCCATCATCGTCATCGCACCCACGTTCAGGGTCAGGCCGCGATCCGCCAGCGCGAAGGACCCGGCGAACTGGTTGCACCCCGTCGAGCCGGCGATGCTCTTTTTCGCGGAATTGAGCGTGAGGTGCGCCGGCGGACCTTGCGGCGGGACGACGGCGGGCGTGGTCCCGAGCGCGACGAGCTTCCAGTCGACTCCGGTGAGCCCCGCAGTCGCCGGCGCGGGCTTCGGACGGGCCGCCCTCCCGCCGGCTGCCTGCTGGACGAGGATCTCGAGCTGCGTCGGTGCGCCGCGTGTGATCACGGGATAGGGCGTCTTCGTCGAAAAGAGCGTCTTGCCGTTCGCCGCCACGATCTTCGCGCGCACGGCGTAGCGGCGGCCGGCGACGATGTCGGCCGCGGAGTACGGCAGCTCGAACGGGATCGGCACCTGTTTGCCGGCGGTCGGGAAGGTCGTCTCGGCGATGCGCCGGGGCGCCGCTTCCGGTTGCGAAACGTCGTCGAGCCGCACCTGGACCGACGCATCGGACGGCAGGGCGATGCGTTCGCGGTAGGAAACCGTGCCGGTGATCCTGGGCTGAGGCAGGGGCTCGTCCGCGCTCGCCGCGGCGGCGCAAACGGCGACGCAGGCGAAGATGCCGAGCAGACTCGCGAGCCGGGGTGCGGTGCGAGCGGTCATCGGGTTCTCCTCGTGGTGAGGGCCTGCGCGCTCAAGGCGTCCTCCGCGCCAGCACCTGGGCGATGCCGCAGACGCAGAGCGTCACCGACACGAAGCCGTTGGCCGTGAAAAAAGCCGCGTCGACACGGGACAGATCGCCGGGCCGGACGATCGCGTGCTGGTAGACCAGCGCCGCGACCGTGGCGCCGATCCCGGCGAGGAAGATTGCACCGCCGCCGGAGAACCTCCAGATCGCGCCGAGCAGGCCAACCATCGCGACGTGCAGCAGCGCTGAGACGACGAGCGCGCGCGTGGCGCCGAGCCGGGCCGGAATGGAGCGCAGTCCCGCACTGCGGTCGAAGTCCTCGTCCTGCAGCGAATAAATGACATCGAATCCGGCCGTCCAGAAGAGGACTGCGAGGCCCAGCAGGATTGGCAGCAACTCCACCGATCCGCGCACGGCGATCCACGCTCCGACGGGTGCGAGCGCGAGGCAGAGGCCGAGCACGAAGTGGGAAAGAGCCGTGAACCGTTTCGTGTAGGAGTAGAGGAAGAGCAGCGCCAGCGCGACCGGTGAGAGGAGGAAGGTCAGCCGGTTCAGGCTCGCCGCGGCGACCACGAAGAGCGCGACGGAGGCGGCGAGGAACGCGTGCACGAACCCGACCGAGAGCGCGCCCGATGGCAACGCGCGTGCGGCCGTGCGCGGATTTGCAGCGTCGATCTGACGGTCGGCGAGGCGGTTGTGGGCCATTGCGGCGCTGCGGGCGCCGACCATCGCGAGCAGGATCTTGCCGAGCGTGGCCGGCGACGGCCAGCCCCCGGCGGCCAGGAATGCCGCGTAGAGCGCGAAGGGCAGCGCAAAGAGGGTGTGCGAGAACTTGATCATCTCGAGCGTCGTTCGAAGCGATCCGAACACGCCCGGGCGGGCGCTCACCGGGAACGTCGACGCGGTTTCGGCGAACCGGCGGCGCCGCGCGCGTCCGGCGCCCCCTTCCACCGGAACTGCTCGCCCCGAGGCTCGAGCCCGAGCGCGCGTACCGCGCGGACGCACCAGGCGTCGAGGAAGCGTTCGACCGACGGCCCGTCGATGTAGAAGGCCGGCAGCGGCGGAGCGATGATCGCGCCGGCCATCGCCGCTCGGCGCATGTTCTCGATGTGGATGAGCGAGTAGGGCGATTCGCGGAAGGCCAGCAGGAGGGTGCGCCGCTCCTTCAGGCAGACGTCCGCGGAGCGCTGCAGCAGGTCGCGCGACGTGCCGTTGGCGATGGAGCCGAGCGTGCCGGCGCTGCAGGGGACGACCGCCATGGCCGCGACGGGATAGGAGCCCGAGGCGATCGGCGCGCCGACGTTGGCGTTGGCGTGGATCGAAAGCCGCGCCTTGAGGGAACGGCCTGCCTCGAGGCGGTCCGCCCAGGCTTCCGGAGACGTGATCGCCGCGGCGATCTCGTTGCGGGCGACCATCAGGGCCGCGTCCGAGATCACGAGGTGAAGCCGCGCGAGGCCCCTGGACGCGAGCGCGATTTCGACGAAGCGACTGGCCAGCAGCGCCCCCGAGCCTCCCGAAACGCCGACCACGATCTCCCGGTCCGCCACGCGGCGAAGTCTATACGTGCCGGCCGACAAGAAATTGGACACGTGTCAGGTCGCATTGACACCGGCACCGAAGCAGTCCTCTCAGTGATTTGGCCGTCGCGCGGCGCCGCCGGTGACGCCATTGTCGTCATGCCGCCGGTCCGCGATCCGCTTGCACTTCCCGCTTAACCCCCTCTGCGTCTTCACTTGGCCTCCGATTCGACGGCCGGCACGGTCCTCGCGATGGACGCGCGGTCAACGAAAGGAGGTGCCGATGGAGAACGCCTGATCGAAAAAGACCCGATGAGGACACGTTTCCCCAAGTTCACGAATCGCACGCGATCGTTTTTTCGAAATCAGCAAGGAGTCTTCGATGCATCCGTCCAGGATTCGCGCCACCGCGCTCGCCGTCTTCCTGTGTCTCGGGGCGGCTGCGCTTCTCTTCGCTGAAGGAGCGGAGGAGAAGACGGCTGCCAGAAAGGTCAACATCAACACCGCCACCGAGGTCGAGCTGGCTTACCTGCCGCGCCTCGGCGCCAAGGTCGCCGCCCGCATCGTCGAGCAGCGCAAGGAGAAACCGTTCGCGCGCCCCGAGGACCTGATGGAGGTCAAGGGGATCGGCGAAAAGATGTTTCTGACGCTGAAGCCCTACGTCACGGTCAGCGGTCCCACGACGCTCACCGCCAAAGTGCGTTCCTCCTCCTCGGCCTCCCGCCGCTCCTCCCCCCCGGCGGCGTCGAAGGAGAA
>Ga0207641_10006220_pt1 | contig 10098 bp, 11 predicted proteins | sample KBSSwiS62_FD_184306 | JGI IMG/M metagenome (GOLD analysis project Ga0207641, IMG submission 184306) | Switchgrass rhizosphere microbial communities from Kellogg Biological Station, Michigan, USA - KBS Switchgrass S6-2 (SPAdes) (version 2) | ecosystem: Host-associated > Plants > Roots >... | reverse complement strand
GCTGCGAGGGCGCGTCGGTTGCGTTGCGCTCGAGGGTCGCGGTGTCGTTCATGGCTCTTCGGAAGTCTTGCCTCCTGCCTTCAGATAATGGCTTCATCGTGGCGATTGTAGAGGTTCACTGGCGCTTGGGCCAACGACCGGCTAGCTCACGCGCGCATGAGCAGCGCCCCAATCATCATCCGCCCGGTCGAGACCAAGGCCGACAAGAAGGCCTTCGTGAACCTCGCTTGGGAGGTCTACAAGGACGATCCGGCCTGGGTCCCGCCGCTCAAGGACGAGGTCCACGGGCTGATCACTCCGGGCAAGAACCCGTGGTTCGAACATGCGCGTGCCCAGCTGTGGCTGGCCGAGCGGGGCGGCAAGGTCGTTGGCCGGATCAGCGCGCAGGTCGACGACCTGGTCCAGGAGCATATGGAAAAGGGCCTCGGCCAGTGGGGCATGTTCGAGGCGCTGGACGGCGAGGCCGCGGCCGCCCTGATCAAGACCGCCGAGGACTGGCTCCGCAAGCAGGGAATGACCCGTTCGATGGGGCCGATCAGCCTGTCGATCTGGGACGAGCCAGGGCTGGAGATCGAGGGCTTCTCCGAGCCACCGACCGCGATGATGGGCCACCACCGCCCCGAATATCAGGGCTGGGTCGAGGCCGCGGGCTACGGCAAGGCCAAGGACCTGCTCACCTACGAGGTCAATATCGCCACTTGGGAGGACCCCAAGATCGATCGCCTCATCGCGATGGGCGAGCGCAACGAGCACATCCGCATCCGCGAAATCGACAAGTCGAAGTTCGCCGAGGAATCGCGGCTGATCCTCAACCTCTTGAACGAGGCCTGGTCGGACAATTGGGGCTATGTCCCGTTGACCGAGGCCGAGATCGCCTATGCCGGCAAAAAGCTGAAGCCGATCATCTTCAACGAGCTCGTCCGTGTCGCCGAGGTCGACGGCGAGCCGGTCGCCTTCATGCTGACCATCCCTGACATCAACGAGCTGACCAGGGATCTGAACGGCGAGCTGTTCCCGTTCAATTTCATCAAGCTGCTGTGGCGGCTGCGCAAGCCGCGCACTCGGCGGCTGCGCGTACCCCTGATGGGCGTCGCGAAGAAGCTCCACCACAGCCGCCTGGCGAGCCAGCTCGCCTTCATGATGATCGAATTCACCCGCCGCGACGCCGTCTCTAAATATGGCGCGAGCATCGGCGAGTTCGGCTGGATCCTGGAGGACAACAAGGGAATGCTGTCGATCGCCCAGCTGCCCGGCGCGCACGTCAACCACCGTTACCGGATTTACGAGAAGGTGCTGTGACCGCGTAACGACCGATTTCGCCAGCCTAATGTGGGATATATCTTTCGACGGGGAGAGGGCCTAGCAGGGCTCCAGCTACCAGCCGATATCGACGGTTCACGGGCGCGCCCGCGCGCTCTCTCCATCCTTAACGCCAGCTAGCCACGATTTGCCCGCTTGGGGGCATCTCGGCGAACGGGATTAGAGGGTGATGGCGAAAGAAGAACTGCTCACGATTGAAGGAGTAGTCGACGAGATTCTGCCTGACGGCAGGTTCGGAGTCCGGCTGGAGAATCAGGTCCGGATCATCGCCTACACGGCCGGCAAGATGCGCCGCTACCGCATCCGATCGATCGTTGGCGACCGCGTCCACGTTGAAATGACGCCCTACGATATTTCCAAGGGGCGGATCGTCTATCGGGAGAAGCTTGCCGGACAATCGGCAGGACCCAAGCGCAAAGGCTTCCGCCGATGAATTCGTCCAACCGGGCAACCGCGGAAGCGAGTCCCGACAGCCAAATGCCAAGCTTTGCCCCCAAGTCGGCCTTCTGGCTCGAGCTGAAGAAGGCCGGCGCCGAGCATCTGGAAAGAGAAGCGCTTCGCGGACACTCATCGATTGGTGATCCCCGGCTGAAGCGCAAGGCTGCCGTGATCTTGTTATGGTTTGCCGGATCCTACGCTGCGCTGCTTTGTGCGGCCTCATTGTCTGGCGTGCTGCTTGCCGCCTTGTCGCTTGCCTTTGCGGCATCGGCACTAGGTTTCGGTATCTTCCACGACGCCAATCATCGCACGCTCTTTCAGCGGCCCAGGACAAACCTGCACGCCGCATGGTTGTGTTCGGTGCTTCTTGGCCCCTCACGGCATTTATGGGTGCACAAGCATCAGGGACTTCATCACCGTCAGCCGAACGTCCTGGGCTGGGATGACGATCTGGAAACACGCGGAGTTTTGCGCCTCTCACCCGCTAGCCCGTGGGAACCGCGGTTCCGGTGGCAAGAGGTGAAGATGCTTCTCTACTACGCGTTGAACACCGTCGAGTGGCTATTCTGGAAAGATTTTCGCTGTCTGGTCGAGGGTCGCCTGAACGAGTCGCACCCGGTCGAATTAAACGGCCGGGCTCGTGCCGAATTTCTCTTTTGCAAAGGGCTATACGTAGCGCTCTTTGTGCTCCCGCCGTTCTTTGTGCTCCCTTTCATTTGGGCGGCAACGGCCTTCATCTTCTTCCACGTCGTCCTGGGCTGGCTGCTGGCGGCGGTCTTTCAGGTTGCGCATCTCACGCCCGGTATGGAGTTCAACGGGGTTCGCTCGGGAGACGATTGGGCGCTGCACCAGATCCGCACGACAGCGGACTTCGCCACCGGATCGCGCCTCATCACCTGGCTGACCGGCGGACTAAATCACCAGATCGAACACCATCTTTTCCCGAACGTGGCGCATACCCACTATTCGGGGCTGCGGCCGATCGTCCGCGCTGTCGCCCAGCGCCATGGGGTGCTTTGCCATGACCTGGGTGGCGTCTTCTCTGCCCTTGGCCAGCATTTTGCGCTGCTCAAGGCTCTGGGGCGGCCAAACGCCCTGGCATCCTAACCGGATTTCGGGTTTCGGCCCGGTTCGCAACGATCTCGAAAGCGTCACCGAGCGGAAGACTGTAGAGAATGCTTCCGGCGGAATCCTCCACCTCGATCCGATAGCGCAGATCGAGGATGCCAGCTTTCATCTCGTGGCTGAGAGTATCCCGCGCGGCTGCCAACGCCTTTGCCTTAGCGCTTTGCAAGTCCGGCAATTCGACCCCGTCCGGGTCCAGAAGCTGGCCTAAACCTTCGCGCAATTGGAAATAGAATCGACTCAAGGAATCTGCTCTTGGTTGGGTGCGGAGCGCCGCTCGTTCGCTGACACGCCAGGAAAGTATCGACGACCTCAGCCCTTGGCGGCTCAAGCTTTGCCTGTCTCGAACCTAAATCAGCACGGGCCCTGGACCGACGGGTTCCGCTACCACAGCGGCGTCGTCGGCCGGTGGCGCTCGCGCCTGACCTCGCCAGCGATGACGTAACGGGCGAGCTTGCGTCGGATGACCGCGGCTCCGTGGGCGCTCATGCAAACCAAACGGACACCGCCGCCCGGCAGGCCCTCGACCGCCGAGATCCCGACCTTTTCGGATAGGCAACGGACCACGACCACGCCTTCATCCAGGGTCAGATTGACGACGCGGCTCATCGCCTGAGGCTCATCGGATCGAGCTTCCGGGCCTCTTCGTCGAAATGGTCGCCGAGGGCTTCGATCGAACTCCTGCCGGTGCGGGTTCGGGCGACCGCGGCGAGCCTTCGGCAGGACGCGGCCTGCTCCCGTAATCCTTCTGCGGCGACCTGGGGATCGCGACGGGGTTCAAAAATGTCTTTGCTTTCCACGAGACGTGCTCCGTTCGGTAAGCGGGAGCGCAGATTTGTCTCTCAGGCGCGCGAAGGCCTACGGAATAAGGACGCGCGATGGCTGCGCTTAGCAGATTGCGGGCGGACAAGCGAACTTCAAACCTCGAAAGACCTGGGGCGTCAGCATTCCCGTTCCGGCCGCGAACTTACCCATTGCCCTAGCTATCCGGCGCCGCTCGATCCCAGAACGTGCTGCGAGGCTGGGGACGCGGCGTGTTCCTTTGAATGAAGGTTTCGGCCTCCCGCATCGTAGCGAATGAGCATTGCGTCTCCGCGCACTCGTCATGAGTGAGGATGGCCGTGTATGGAAGCTCGACGTCGCTTGTGCGGACGATACGCCCAAACCTCGAACTCATGTGCCCACCCCCATACGCGGCACCGTCGCGACTGCTCATGATCGCCGCTCATCTGTTTGGAGGGAAATTTCTCCCAGCAGCCCTTCAACGCGCTGCAAACCTTCATCGCTCTCCAGGGCGAGATGAAACGGCTGGCCGCCCAATTGCGCATTATGCGTGTTGAGGAACGCAATCACCGGACCTGAGGCACCCAGGCTGCGCCACGCACATTGAAGCACAGAATCCTGCCGTCTCAACTGCTCCGGAGTGGGCCTGGTGGATGGCGTGCTTTTTCTAAACCTCTTGGTCCAGGAAACGGGTTTGCTGTCTGCCGGGACATCGGCTGGCACGCGCGAGCTCATGTCGGGAATCCGCAAATCGCGTTCCCCGCTCCGCGTTCGTTTCGCACCATCCTGATCTGAACGGCGTAGTCGTGGACAAACTGGCTGTGGGCGCGCCGCTCCTCGTCAGTACGGGCGTTATCGCAGCGCATCAGCGATCGTTGATGACGGTCCAGCAATTGATTGAGATCCACGAGATGAGGCTCCTCCTTGTAAGCGGGAGCCCGAGCGGTCTCTCAGCCGCCGACGCTTACGAAAGCGATTGTCAGCGATGGATTCAATGTAGGAACTGGCGGCAGCATTTACGAGGTTGGCGGGACCTGACATGTCGGATTCTCGTCGACGAAAATCCGATGCACCTGATATTCCGCACCGGAGTACCTATATAACCCTTGCTACAGTCGCCAAATTGACGGTCTTCGGCGCTTTGCGGCTCCTTTTTCCTTCTCTCGCTTCTCCTAGCAGCAGTGAGACCGATTTGCGGTCTCCACCAATGAAGGAATTAGATATGCCAATCGGCACAGTGAAATTTTTCGATACCGCAAAGGGCTACGGTTTCATCACGAATGAAGCCGGGGGCAACGATGCCTTCGTCCACGTGACCGCGGTCGAAGCCGCCGGGATGCGCACGCTCGAAAAGGAGCAGCGCCTGTCCTACGACCTCGAAAACGACCAGCGCGGAAAGACCAGCGCGGTAAACTTGCAGTCCGCCTAGGCGCGGCCTCCGCCTCCGGGCGGAAAATTGGAGGGCGGGTGCCAAGTGCATCCGCTCTTTTTTCGCAATTGGAGATCACGTCATGGCGGCTCAACACGAATTTTATCTGGAGCGCGCCGCTGAGGCTCGCGCCACCGCTGCGGCGGCAACGCTCGAGAATGTTCGCGAGCGCTGGCTTTTGTCGGAAGCGAGCTGGACGGAGATGGCCGAGCGCAGCGAACGCAACGAGAAGATGCGCACCACGCTGATCGCCGAGAAGGCGGCCGAACGCGCGGCACAGCAAGCCGCGAGCTAGGGATGACCCGGCGGGCATGTCATGCCCGCTTTCCATCCATGGGGTAAGCGGCTCGGCCTAATTCAACTCCACCCAAGTCGGCGCGTGATCTGACGCCTTCTCCTCGGCCCGCGCCCATTTATCGACGCCCGCGCCCTCAAGCCGGTCGGCGGCCTCGGGCGAGCACAGCAGGTGGTCGAGGCGGAAGCCGAGGTCGCGGGGCCAGCAGCCCGCCGTATAGTCCCAGAATGTATAGAGCTTCTCCTCGTTGGGATGGAGCGCGCGCAGCGCGTCGGTCCAGCCCTGGTTGAGGATTCGGCGCCACGCTTCGCGCGTTTCCGGCTGCATGACCGCGTCGCGCGCGGTCGCCCGCGCCGAGAAGACGTCGCGGTCCTCGGGAACGACGTTCCAGTCGCCGGCGAGGATCGTAGGCCGCTCCGCGGTAAGTAGCTCGCGGGCATGATCGCCGAGCCGCTCCATCCATCTGAGCTTGTAATCGAACTTCTCGGTGCCGGTCGGATTGCCGTTGGGCAAATAGAGCGAGCCGATCAGGAACCCCTTCGCCTCGGCCTCGATGTAGCGGCTGTGGGTGTCGTCGGGGTCGCCCGGAAGCCCGACCCGGCGCAGCTCGGGCGAATCTCCTTTGGCGAGGATCGCCACCCCGTTGAAGCCCTTCTGCCCGTGCCACACCGCGCCATAGCCTGCCGCCTCGATGTCCTTGATCGGCAGCTGGTCGTCGGCGCACTTCAGCTCCTGCAGGCAGACGACGTCGGGCTGCTCGCGAGCGAGCCATTCGAGCAGGCGCGGCAGCCGCGCTCGGATTCCGTTGAGGTTGTAGGTGGCGAGTTTCATCATCCCCGCCCTAACGAATGAGCGTCAGACCGAGAAGCTCGATCCGCAGCCGCAGCCCGATTGGGCATTCGGATTGGTAACCCTGAAGGCCGCTCCGGCAAGGTCCTCGACGAAATCGACCGCCGAACCCTTGACCAGTTCGAGGCTGACCGGATCGACCACCAGCCGGACGCCGTCGGTCTCGGCGACCGCGTCGCCGTCCTCGGCGCCATCGGTTAATTCGAACTTATAGGTGAAGCCCGCGCAGCCGCCGCCGTCGACCGCGAGCCGAAGGATCGCAGCCTTGTTCTGGCGCTCGGCGATCCAGGCCACGCGCTTGGCGGCGCTAGGGGTCAGGCTGATGTCGGCTTCGCTCACGGGAGCGACTTGGTGGCAGTCGGGCCCCGGATCAAGCCCGGGCCTTCGACTTAGCGGCCGCCGGTCGGGCCGCCGATGGCAACCGCGTCCATCGAAGCGGCGCCGGTGCGGCGCTGCATCGCGAGCACGTAATCGGTCGATTTCATGAACGGGATCGGGTTGACCGCGCGTCCATCGATCCGGACTTCATAGTGGAGGTGGTTGCCGGTCGAGCGGCCGGTCGAGCCCATGCGGCCGACCTGCTGGCCGCGGGTGATGTGCTGGCCGGTGCTGACCATGATCGCCGACATATGGCCGTAGCGCGTGGTGATTCCGCGACCATGGTCGATCTCGACCAAATTGCCGTAGCCGCCCGAATTCCAGCCCGCGCGAAGCACGGTGCCGTCAGCGGTTGCGTAGATCGGGGTGCCATAGGCGCCGGAAAGGTCGATCCCGGGGTGCATCGCGGCACCGGCATGGAACGGATCGGAGCGGACACCGAAGCCGCTGCTGAACGAAACTTCCGCGCGGACCGGCTTGTCGGACGGGATTGCGATCACGCCGTCTTGCAGCTGGTCGAGCTTCTTCCAGCTGTTGAACAGCTGCTTGAAGGTCGCATTTCCGGCGCTTTCGAACGGTCCACCGACGCCGTCGGTGACCCGGGCCGGCGTCAGGCCGAGCTTCTTCAGTTCGGCGGCCGTGACCTGGTAGCGAACGTCGAGAGCCTGCGCGACCAGAGCGGCCTGCTGGAGTTGCTGTTGCTCGACCCGGGCGAGCGGCCCCGTCTTGGCGACGCGGCCGCCGGCGGCAGCTTGCGCGAGGAGGGCGGGATCGACGCGGTCGCCGCTGAGCGCGGCTTCGATCAAGGCCTGGCGCTGCTCAATCTGGCGCGCACGGGCTTCGACGCTGGTGGTGAGGCTGGAGATGCCGGCCGGGCGGGTGATCAGGCGGGCAGTGGCGTAGCTCGCCCAGGCGACGAGCATCATCAGGATGAGGAAGAGAACGGCTTGGACGGAGGCTGAAAGGCGGAGACGGCGAAGCTTCGAGCCGTCGTGAATAAACAGGTCGCGGTCGCGGAAAAACGCCGTGGCACTGAGTTGTTGAGCCATATTCCCCGCTCCAAAGCCCGAACTGTCGCGCTTCAGCGCGCCAGTTCGATATCCCATCCAAATCAGGAGCTCCCCAGCCCCCAGCCGAACCCGCGGAAATCTCTCCACTCGGCGGCGAAAGGCAGACTGGCCGCGGATGGTTAACAATTTCAACATCAAGTTCCCTTGGCCGGGATGAGCCGCGAGGTAACTGCGGTGAACCGTTCGTTCCTGCTGTCTCGGTCGTTTCGGCTGAGCAATTTCAAGCGGTTGTGCAGCGCAACATACAGCTGCGCGAGACTCGTGAGGGCGAATCTTTCGCGCGGCCTTGCTGCGGCCACAAAGCTCCTTAGAAACGGCGGCGGGCCACGCCGTCCCAACGCGGCGCGCGCTCTCTGGAAGGAGAGTTTATGGTTGACCGTCCAGGCGCGCCGCCGGCGCGTCCTTTCTTCTCTTCGGGCCCGTGCGCCAAGCCGCCGGGCTGGGATCCCAAACTGCTTAGCGTCGATTCGCTCGGCCGCTCGCACCGCGGAGCGCTTGGCAAGGCGCGGCTGGCCGAGGCGATCGACCGAACCCATGCTCTTCTCGGGCTTCCTGCCGATTACCGGCTGGGGATCGTCCCGGCATCCGATACCGGCGCGATGGAGCTGGCGATCTGGTCGCTGCTCGGGGCCCGGCCGGTCACCATGCTCGCCTGGGAGAGCTTCGGCCACGGATGGGTCTCCGACGTCGCCAAGCAGCTCAAGCTCGACGCCGACATCCGCACGGCGGACTATGGCGAGATCGCGGACCTCGCCGGCATCGACCCGGCGAGCGACCTGGTCTTCACCTGGAACGGGACGACCAGCGGGGTGCGCGTCCCCGACGCCGACTGGATCGCGGCCGACCGCACCGGACTCGCACTGTGCGATGCGACCTCGGCCGCCTTCGCTCAGGACATCGACTGGTCGAAAGTGGATGTCGGCACCTTCAGCTGGCAGAAGGCGCTCGGCGGCGAGGCAGCGCATGGAATGCTCGTGCTCAGCCCGCGCGCCATCGCGCGGCTCGAGAATGAGCCGTCGCCCCGCCCGCTGCCTAAGATCTTCCGACTGACCAAGAGCCGCAAGCTGATCGACGGAATCTTCCGCGGCGAGACGATCAACACGCCCTCAATGCTGTGCGTCGAGGACTGGCTGTTCGCACTCGACTGGGCCGAGCGCGCAGGCGGACTCAAGGCGCTCATCGCCCGCGCAGACGCCAATGCCGCCGCGCTCGATCTCTGGGTCCAGTCGGCGGACTGGATCGATCATCTCGCCGCCGATCCGGCAATCCGCTCCAACACCTCGGTCTGCCTGCAATTCGCCGACCGCTCGGATGTCGAAGCCAACAAGGCGCGGCAGAAGGCGACCGCGAAGCTGCTTGAGAGTGAAGGCGCCGCCTATGACATTGGCGCCTATCGCGACGCTCCTCCAGGTCTGCGAATCTGGTGCGGGGCGACGATCGACACCGCCGACATCGAAGCACTCGGGCCGTGGCTCGATTGGGCCTGGGAGCAGACGAAATGACCGACGAAGTCCGAGTCCTGATCGCCGACAAGATGGACCCCAGGGCCGCGGCGGTGTTCCGCGATCGCGGCATCGCGGTCGACGAGAAGCCCGGCCTGGCCCCCGACGAGCTCGCTGCGATGATCGGCGATTATGACGGCCTCGCCGTGCGCAGCTCGACCAGGGTCAATGCCGCGGCGATGGACGCGGCGCTCCCGCGGCTCAAGGTCATCGGGCGGGCCGGGATCGGCGTCGACACGATCGACGTGCCCGCAGCCTCCGCGCGGGGAATCGTCGTCATGAACACGCCGTTCGGCAATTCGATCACCACCGCGGAGCATGCGATAGCGATGCTGTTTGCGCTCGCCCGCGAAATCCCCCAGGCCGACCAGTCGACCCAGTCGGGCAAGTGGGAGAAGAATCGCTTCATGGGCGTCGAGCTTGCCGGCAAGACGCTCGGCCTGATCGGCTGCGGCAATATCGGCTCGATCGTGGCCGACCGCGCCCATGGGCTCAAGATGAAGGTCGTCGCCTACGACCCGTTCCTGTCGCCCGAGCGCGCGGTCGAGCTCGGCGTCGAGAAGGCCGAGCTCGACGAGCTGCTTTCGCGCGCCGACTTCATCACCCTGCACACTCCGCTGACCGACCAGACCCGCGAGATCCTCAGCCGCGAGGCGCTGGCGAAGACCAAGCCCGGAGTGCGCATCGTCAATTGCGCGCGCGGCGGGCTGATCGACGAGGCGGCGCTCAAGGACGCGCTCGACAGCGGCCATGTCGCCGGGGCGGCGCTCGACGTGTTCCAGCAGGAGCCGGCGAAGGACAATCCCCTGTTCGGGACCCGCGGCCTGATCTGCACCCCGCACCTCGGCGCCTCGACCAGCGAGGCGCAGGTCAATGTCGCGATCCAGGTCGCCGAGCAGATGAGCGACT
>Ga0207641_10006216_pt1 | contig 10102 bp, 9 predicted proteins | sample KBSSwiS62_FD_184306 | JGI IMG/M metagenome (GOLD analysis project Ga0207641, IMG submission 184306) | Switchgrass rhizosphere microbial communities from Kellogg Biological Station, Michigan, USA - KBS Switchgrass S6-2 (SPAdes) (version 2) | ecosystem: Host-associated > Plants > Roots >... | reverse complement strand
CGACCGTTGCGGACGATGCGGCGGACATAATGGCCGGTGGCGAGGCAATCCGCGCCAAGCTCGCGCGCAAATGCAATGAGGTCGGTGAACTTGACGCCCTGGTTGCACAGCGAGCACGGAACGGGCGTCCGGCCCCGCGCATATTCGTCGACAAACTTGTCGATCACGCCGGTTCGGAAGCGACTTTCATAGTCGAGCACGTAATGGGCGATGCCCAAACGGTCGGCGACTTGCTTGGCGTCATAGATATCCTGCCCGGCGCAGCAGGCGCCCGAACGGCGCACCGCCTCGCCATGGTCATAAAGCTGGAGGGTCACGCCGATGACTTCGGCGCCAGTCCGTGCGGCAAGCGCAGCCGTAACCGAACTGTCGACGCCACCGGACATGGCGACGACGATCCGGGTCCGGCCCGGTGGCCGGTCAAGATCGAAGCTGGCGGACATTTGGCGCTCTTTACTCGAATTTCACTCCTGATCGCTAGAGCGAGTCCCAAGTTAGTCCTTGAGGGGGATGGTGTTGGCGCGTCACGAGCCGGATTTTCGAAGCGCAGCGAAAGGTCCGCTGAGCATCGAAGAACTGCTGGCAACGCTTGGCGAGACGAAGGCGGACGCGCAGCGCGACCGCCAGGAGGCCATCGCCTGTTACCTCTCGGCAAGTGAAGGCTGGAGCGAGGCGGTGCGACACCTCGACGGCGCCTTCGCTGACGAGAAAAGGTTAAAGGAAAGTAAGACCGACTGAGCGTGAAATTAACCACCACACTTCAGAATTATTTCAACGAAGCAAGCTTAAAACATACGCATCGACAATGATTAAGCAGGTTTGACAGGAATGCTTGAGAACCAGAAGATCCGTCCAGCGCAGGTCATCGGCCCCCTCGGTGAGCCGTTGACGCTCGACAGCCTGCCTCCTGCTCACACGACCCGTTGGGTCGTGCGCCGCAAGGCCGAGGTCGTCGCGGCGGTTGCCGGCGGGCTTCTGTCGGTGGACGAGGCGTGCCAACGCTACACGCTCAGCCTCGAAGAGTTCACGAGCTGGCAGCGGGCGGTCGATCGCAGCGGTATGCCGGGTCTCCGGGTAACCCGGATCAAGCAGTATCGCGACCAATACGAACGCCAGCAGCGATATTAATTCGCGAACTCGTTTCGAGGGCGTTTTCGTCCGGCTATTTCCTAGTCCCGCGCCGACCACCATTAACCAAATTTCGAGATCGCATCCTCCGAATTCGGAACAACAAGCGCGCATCGCGCGTCTTGATGCCCGGAATGGCCGCCGAGTGCCGTGGCGACCAGCAAACAGGAGGGAAGGTCAATGATGGGGTTCATTATCTATCTGATCGTCGGCGGTATCATTGGCTGGCTCGCGAGCCTGATTATGCGCACCGACGCGCAGCAAGGCATCATTCTCAACGTCGTCGTCGGTATCGTGGGTGCCGTGATTGCCGGTTACTTTTTCGGTCAAAGGATCACGAGCGGGAACTCGCTCGACTTCACCGCGATCCTGTGGTCCCTTCTCGGCGCAGTAATCTTACTCGCGATTTGGAATCTGATCCGCAGAGGCACCGTCCGCTAGCGAAACGCCGGTCACATTGAAAAGGCCGCCCGGGTCACTGGGCGGCCTTTTTTACGAGTTCACTGAAGCTCGAAGGTCATTCCCAACGTGACCTGCAACTTCTGCTCGCCGGCATCGATCTTGGTGTCCGCAGCCTGGGCCCGTGCGGCCATGACGTACGGCATCGGCGGAGGCGGTGAATAGCCGCCGCTGCTCTCACTGACCGAGACCACCCGGGCAACGCGCAGGCCCAGTGCGCGTGCATAAAGATCTGCTCGCGCGCGGCCTGCGGCAACCGCCTTCCCCCGAGCTTCATCGAGCGCAGCTTCGGGTTGGTCGATGGTGAGATTGGGGCCGTTGATCTGGTTCGCGCCTTCGCGGACCAGCGCATCGATGATCTTCCCGGTCGCGCCAATATCGCGGAAGCGGACGCTCAGTTGATTGGTGGCGGTATAGCCGGTCAGCTGCGGCGGCTGGTTTTCGACATAGCGATATTCCGGATTGAGGCTGAGGTTGCTCGTCTGGATGTCGCGGTCGGCAATCCCGGCCGCCTTGAGCGCGGAACGCACGCGTTCCATGCGGTTGGCTGCCTGCTGGATCGCACCGCTCGCGGTCGGGGACCGGGTCACCACACCGGTAGAAATAATCGCCACATCGGGCACGCGGGTGGATTCGCCGGTCACGCTCAGGTCGAGCCGGGTGCCGGTGACGCTCTGCGTAATCGTCGGAACCTGCTGAGCGCCGGCGGCGGCGGGCACAAAGGGGACGCCAATAAGCAGCGCCGCGAGCCATGCTTGCTTCATATTATTTGTCCTATTGCCGATCATGCGGCCACGCTCGCGCAGGTGCCATGGCTGCGCGATGAACGTGACCCTCGGCTAGCCGCGCCGGTTCATGATCAGGCGGTACACCAGCAGGATGACGAGCGCACCAACGATCGCCGCGATGAGGCCAGCGCCCTCGCCCGCCTTGTACCAACCGACCGACTGGCCGACGAACCCGGCCAGGACCGCACCGGCGATGCCGATCAGAATCGTGACGATGCAACCCCCCGGATCGCGTCCCGGCATCAAGAGCTTGGCAATCGCGCCAGCGATCAGGCCAATGAGAATCCACCCGAGAATTCCATAATCGTGCATAAACCCGGACATTCGCTTCCCCTTTATCGGTGGGCGTTGGTAAGGTTGATCAACACCTAGATGCGCCAACACGCGCTCGCGGCGCAAGTGGCACCGTTAGTCAAAAAGCGCTGGCAATTCGCAGCTCCGCCAAGCGTCCTGTTGCGGAAGGTGACTTATTAGATTAATACAGCTGCCAGACTGAACCTTTGGCAGATTCGCGAGACTGAGCAGGGAATGATGAACCGGGAAACCTCTTTCCAGACCTCCGACACTTTGGTGGTCGTCGACCGCTCGCGCCAGCGCCGCTGGGTGATCATCGGCGCCGTGCTGATTGGCGTCATCATCGCCGTCACCGCATTCGTGATGCTGCGAGGCGGATCCGACAAGGCCGCGCAGACGGCCGGCGCGGGGCAGGTCCCCACCGTCACGGTCGTGGTGCCCGGCCGCAGCCAGATCGCGCGGACGATCAGTGCCAGCGGCCCCCTCGGGGCCAAGCGGGACCAGCCGGTCGGTATCGCCGGTCAGGGCGGACGCGTCCTTCGCGTCCTGGTCGACGCCGGCACCTGGGTTCGCAGCGGGCAAACACTCGCCGTCGTCGATCGTTCGGTGCAGGCTCAGCAGGCCGCACAGCTGGCTGCCCAGGTCGAGGCCGCAAGAGCCAATGCAGCCCTTGCCCAGGCCAATTATGAGCGCGCCGTTGCGCTCCAGGGCCGCGGCTTCGTTTCCAAGGCCGAGATCGATTCGAAAAAGTCGACGCGCGATGCGATGTACGCCCAGGTCCGCGTGGCCCGGGCCCAGCTTGCCGGGCAGCGCGCGGAGATCGGCCAACTCAATGTCATCGCCCCGGCTTCCGGCCTGGTCCTCGCACGGAGCGTCGAGGTCGGCCAGATCGTCAGCCCCGGCTCCGGCGCATTGTTCCGACTTGCGGAGGGCGGCCAGATGGAAATGCGCGCGCAGCTGTCGCAGCAGGACCTCGCCCTCATTCATACTGGCATGATCGCCAGCGTGACGCCGGTCGGATCGCCCCGCAGTTTCCAGGGCCCGGTTTGGCAGGTCGCGCCGTCGATCGATCCGCAATCGCGCCTCGGCGACGTGCGCATCGCACTGTCCTACGACCCGGCGATCAAGCCCGGCGGCTTCGCCGAGGCCAAAATTACGGCCGGCACAACCACTGCCCCGCTCCTGCCGCAGAGCGCGGTTCTGAGCGATGACACCGGCAATTACGTCTACGTCGTCAATGCGAAAAACGAGGTCGAACGGCGCAACATCAAGATCGGAACCGTCGATGATAATGGCGTGACGATTGCCGAGGGACTGTCGGGCAGTGAGGCGGTAGTCCTTTCGGCCGGCCCGTTCCTCAACCCGGGCCAGAAAGTGAACCCCAAGCGCGAAGCGGCGCGGTAACGCGCTAGAAGAGTAAGCTGATGAATTTCCGGAATATCTCATCCTGGTGCATCCGCAATCCGGTTGGCCCCATCGTCCTGTTCGTCGGCCTCATGCTGGCCGGGTTAATCTCTTTTGCGCGGATGCAGGTGAACAACGCGCCGGACATCGATTTTCCGGCCGCGATCGTCTCGGTTTCCCAGCCGGGCGCGGCGCCCAACGAACTCGAAACCCAGGTCACCCAGCGGGTTGAATCGGCTGTTCGCGGCATCACCGGGGTCGAAGAAATCAGTAGCTCGATCAGCGAAGGCAACAGCACGACCTTCGTGCAGTTCCAGCTTGGCACGCCGACCGACCGGTCGGTCAACGACGTTCGGAACGCAATTTCGCAAATTCGCGGCAATCTTCCGGAAGGCATTCTCGAGCCCCAGGTCACACGGGTCGATGCCGAAGACGAGCCGTTTACCTACGTCGGCGCCCAGACGACGGACATGACGCTCGAGCAGCTCAGCTGGTACATCGACAACAATATCGCCAAGCGCCTGCTCGGCGAAGAGGGGATTGCCGCGGTCACCCGTGTCGGCGGCGTTAGCCGGGTCATCCGCGTCATCCTCGATCCGGCGGCGCTCCAAGCCCAAGGCATCACCGCCGCGCAGGTCAACGCGCAGCTGCGCCAAAGCAACATGAACGGGGCCGGCGGCCGCGCCGAAATTGCGGGGTCGGAGCAATCCGTCCGCGTGCTCGGCAATGCGCAGGATGCCTATGCGCTGTCCCAGATCCAGATCGCACTGCCGGGCGGCCGCATGGTGCGGCTCGCCGATCTCGGCGAGGTGAAAGACAGCAATTCCGAGCAGCGCTCGATCGCCAAGATGAACGGCCGCCAGGTCGTCACCTTCATGGTCCAGCGTTCGAAAGGTTCGTCCGAAGTCACCGCCTATGACAACGCCTGGCGGGAGCTGAAGAAGCTCGAGAAGGAAAATCCGCGAGTCCACTTCTCTGAGGTGTTCAACACCGTCGACTACACCAAGTCGCAGTACCGTTCCGCAATGGAAGGCCTGGTCGAGGGCGCGATCCTTGCCGTTCTCGTCGTGCTGCTGTTCCTGCGCGACATCCGCGCGACCTTGATCTCGGCGGTGTCCATCCCGCTATCCGCTATCCCGGCCTTCTGGTTCATGAGCATGCTCGGCATCACCATGAACTTCATGTCGACTATGGCCATGGGCCTGGTCGCGGGCGTTTTGGTCGATGACGCGATCGTCGAGATCGAGAACATCGTGCGACACATGCGTATGGGCAAATCGGCCTACCAGGCTTCGCTCGACGCGGCCGACGAGATCGGTCTCGCCGTCCTCGCCACCACCATGGCGATCGTCGCGGTCTTCTTCCCGGTCGCGCTGATGCCGGGCATCGCGGGCCAATATTTCAAGGCGTTCGGCTTCACCGTCGTCGTTTCGGTGCTGATGAGCTTGTTCGTCGCGCGCATGATCACGCCGCTGATCTCAGCCTATTTCCTCCGCTCCCACGGCGCCCAGCCGCACGCGAGCTGGAAGTGGATGGACTGGTATTTGAAGGTCCTCACCTGGAGCCTCGACACGACCAAGGCGCATGCCCGGCGCGCGAAGATCTCGAAGGTGCCGATCAATCTTCCTTATTATGCCATTCCCTTGGCGATCGCCGCCGGTCTTGCCGTCGTGAAGGCGGCGATGACGTACATGCAGGCCGCGCCGGACGCGCAGCCCAACATTGCCCTGCTGATCGTCGGCGGCATCTTCACGTTCATTTTCCTCGGACTCGTGCTGATGGGCCTAACGATTCTCGTCGGGCTGATCATCGGCGCCATCTTCGGTTTCGACGATACAGGGTTTGCCGCCTGGAGCCGGTCCTGCGTCAAGATCGCCTGGGCGAGCATGTTCGATCATCGCATGGCGATGGTCGGCGCTGGCATCGTAACGCTGCTGCTTAGCGCCGTCATGTTTGCCACCCTCCCCCAGTCCTTCTTCCCGCCCGAGAATTCAGACTATTCGCGGGTCAACATCACGTTGCCGCCGGGAAGCACGCTCAAGCAGACCGAGGAGGTTACCGATCGGGTCGCAGCCATTGTCTCGAAGAATCCGACCGTTGAGCGCGTGTTCGAGCGTGTCAACGTCGCCACCGGCAGGGTCAACGTCGTCCTCAGGAAGGACCGCGAAATGACCAGCACCGAATTCGAACGCAGCATGTCGCCGACGCTCGCCGCATTCCCCGATGCCCGGGTCAGCTTCATGAGCCAGAACGGCGGCGGACCGGATAGCGATCAGCGCGACATCATGCTCTACCTCGGCGGCGACGATCCGGTGCAGCTGACCGCGGTCGCCAACCGCATCGCCAAGGAAATGGAGACCGTGCCCGGACTTCGCGCGCCGCGCGTCGGGAGCCAGATGGCGCAACCGGAAATCACCATCAAACCGCACTTCGACCTCGCCGCGGACCTTGGCGTGACAACCGCGGCGTTGAGCCAGACGATCCGTATCGCGACGCTTGGCGATATCGAGCAAAATAGCGCGAAATTCTCATTGTCGGACCGACAGGTGCCGATCCAGGTGTCGCTGTCGGAGAATGCCCGGCGCGATATCCAGACGCTCGAGAATCTTCCGGTGCCGACGTCGAGCGGCGGTTCAGTCCCGCTCAAGTCAGTCGCGGACATCGGCTTCGGCTCAGGCCCGACCACGATCCAGCGCTCGAACCAGCTTCGTCGCCTGGCGGTTGGTGCCGATCTCGCGCCCGGGGTGGTCGAGGGCGACGTCTGGAAGAAGGTGAAGGATCTGCCGAGCTACAAGAACCTGCCGCAAGGCGTTCAACAAATGAACCTCGGCAACCAAAAGTGGCAGGCCGAGCTCCTGTTCAACTTCGGGGTCGCGTTAGTCGCCGGCGTCCTCTTGGTGTTCGCGGTACTGGTCCTGCTCTACCGCCGGTTCCTCGCGCCGTTCGTCAACATGGGATCGCTCCTGCTTGCGCCTCTTGGTGCGGCGATAGCCCTGCACATAGCCGGGCAACCGATTTCGCTGTTTGTGCTGATCGGCATCCTGATGCTGTTCGGGATCGTCGCGAAAAACTCGATCCTGCTCGTCGACTTCGCCGTCGAGATGATGAACCACGGCATGCCGAAAGACGAAGCGATCTGGGAGGCCGGGCACAAGCGCGCCCAGCCGATCGTTATGACGACGGTGGCGATGGTGTTCGGCATGCTGCCGACCGCGATATCGATCACCGGCGACAACAGCTGGCGCGCGCCAATGGGCATCACCGTCATCGGCGGCCTCATTTTCTCGACCATCCTCACGCTGCTCCTGGTGCCGGCCTATTTCTCGATCGCGATCTCGATCGAGAGCCGGATCGGCAAGCTGTTCCATCGGTTCATCGGCGAGGACGCGCACCGTCACGGCCAGGCTGTCCCAGCGGAGTAACCGCGGGACGGTGAACCTCTCGCGCTGCTCGGCTATTGAGCAGCCATGAGCCCGATGACCAGCGTCGCCCTAGCCCGCTTCAACCCCGCCCAGCCCGGAGCGGCCGGGATGAAGATCGCGGCCACCGGCCTGCTGGTGGTCATGGCCGGCGTGTTTGTCGCCGCGCGCGCGCTCGAGCCGCAATATCCCTGGCTCGCCTACTTCAAGGCTTTCGCCGAAGCAGCGATGGTCGGCGGCCTGGCCGACTGGTTCGCGGTAACCGCGTTGTTTCGCCACCCGCTCGGCTTGCCGATCCCGCACACCGCGATCATCCCGCGCAACAAGGATCGAATCGGCGAAGCGCTGGCCAATTTCCTCAAGGAAAATTTCCTGATTCCTTCGGTGGTTGCCCGCCGCATGCGCAACATCGACGTCGCCGGGACGGCCGGTCGCTTCTTGCAAACGCCAGCCGGCGAGGGCACACGAATCCGCGCCGGGGCGTCGCGACTGATTGCGGACGTATTCGAAAGCCTCGATGACGAGCGGCTGGGCGGGATCGTCAAAGGCGCGATCTCGTCGCGCCTCCGCAAGACCGAGGTCTCGCCGTTGCTCGGCCATGCACTCGCCTCGGCAATCAACGAGGACCGCCACATCCCGATGCTTGAAGCGGCGATCCGCTGGACGGCGCGGGCGCTCGACGCCAACGAGCCGCTGATTCGCGAGATGGTCCACAAGAAGGCGAACTGGGCGCTGAAGCTCGCCGGGCTCGACGCCAAGCTCGCCGACGCCATCATTAATGGATTCAGGAAGCTGACGGTCGAGATGTCGACCGACCCTGCCCACCCGGTCCGCCAGAAGATCGAGGAAGCGCTGGCGCAGCTGGCCAACGACCTCCAGACGCGGCCCGAAACGCGCGAACGGGTCGAGGCGATCAAAGAGCAGTTGCTCGACAACCAGTCGGTCAGCCTGTGGCTCGACACCATCTGGCAGAAGGGCCGCGAAGCGGTCATCCGCGCCGCGCGCAACCCCGATGCGGTAATGGCCGGCAAGCTTGGCGAAGTCTTGCGCTCGATGGGCGGCACGCTGGAGAAGGACCGGCGCATCCGCGGCGCGATCAACCAGTTCGCACGCCGCGCCACGGTCGGCATGGCCGCGAGTTACGGCAGTTCGATCGTCAAGCTGGTGTCCGAGACGGTGCGCAGTTGGGACGCCCGCACCGTTACCGCCCGGCTCGAGGCCGCGGTCGGCCGCGACCTTCAATACATCCGGATCAATGGCACCCTGGTCGGCGGGCTCGTCGGCCTGATCCTGCACGCGCTGGACACGCTGTGAGCGACCCGCGCCTCGACCAGCTCGCCGACTCCGCGCGCAATCGCGGGCTCAAGCTGGTGCGTTCGCGGGTCCGCACACCTGGCAAGCCCGGCTTCGGCAAGGTCGGCCTGACCGACCTGTCGGGCAATCCCGTGTTCGGGTTGGATGGCAAGGAGCCGACCGGAACACCCAACGATGTCGAGCTGTACCTGCGGAATCTCGGCGCCAATGATTGGGGCGCGTCGCTCGACATCGTGGTCTCACCCCGGAAGACTAAACCCGCAGCCAAGCGGCCGGCCCCAACTCCGGCCAATGATCGGGAAGCCAGACCGCGGCTCCAGCCGATGCCGCCGCCCGAATCGAAGCCCGAGCCGCCGCCCACGCCCAAGATCCGCGAAGCGAAACCCTCCGATGCAGAGGTGCTGGTCGAGCTGATCCACTTTCTCGGACATGAGATCGACGAGAAATCCGTTCGCAAGAATATCGCGAAACTCACGAAGGCAGGCGAAGCCCCGCTGGTCGCGACGATCGGCAAACAGGTTGTCGGCCTGTGCGGGATCCACCGGACAGTGACCGTCCATCGTCCAGCTCCGCTCGGGCGAATCACCGTCCTGGTCGTCGCCAAGGAGGCACAGGATCTGGGGATTGGCAGAATGCTGGTCGAGGCCGCCGAGCAATCCCTCAAGAAGGCCGGCTGCCAGCTGGTCGAAGTGACCAGCAACGACCGCCGCGCTGCCGCCCACGCGTTCTATCGTCACCTGGGTTACGAGCGGACGAGCATCCGCTTTTTCAAGAAGCTCTAGCCGGTGCTGCGGCGCTCGATCGTCGCCCCGACCGCGGACAGCTTCTCCTCGAGCCGCTCGTAGCCACGGTCGAGATGATAAACGCGCAGCACCTCGGTCTCGCCTTCGGCCGCGAGCCCGGCGAGGACCAGGCTCATCGACGCGCGGAGGTCGGTAGCCATGACGTTGGCGCCGGTCAGCCCCTCGACTCCGCGGACGATCGCCGAGCGCCCGTGCACTTCAATGTTCGCCCCCATCCGGCGCAGTTCGGGAACGTGCATGTAGCGATTCTCGAAGATCGTTTCCTCGAGGAAGCTGTCGCCCTCGGCGAGCGTCAACATGGCCATGAACTGCGCTTGCATGTCGGTCGCGAAGCCGGGGAACGGCGCGGTCGACAAGGCGAGCGGCCTCAGTTTTCCGTTGGCGCTGACTTTGATCCCGCGATTGTGAAACTCGATGGCCAGACCAGCATGCGCAAGCGCGTTCAGCGTCGCCTGCATGTCGTCGGGGCGGGCGCCGATGAGGTCGATCGATC
>Ga0207641_10006210_pt1 | contig 10104 bp, 7 predicted proteins | sample KBSSwiS62_FD_184306 | JGI IMG/M metagenome (GOLD analysis project Ga0207641, IMG submission 184306) | Switchgrass rhizosphere microbial communities from Kellogg Biological Station, Michigan, USA - KBS Switchgrass S6-2 (SPAdes) (version 2) | ecosystem: Host-associated > Plants > Roots >... | reverse complement strand
GTCATCCTGGTAAAAGATGGCTTTTTTATATATTGACAACGGCTAAGTGAATTATTTATGTAACCACTGCTCAGGATTTAATTTCTTGTTCTCAACCATTAACAGAAATTCAAGCTTACCCCCTTCACCAGTTTCCTCATCCACGCCTACTTTACCGATCGATTGACCCGTACTCACATTTGAACCTTTTGCAACAGTTACAGATGAAAGATTGCTGTAAACGGTAAAATATTTTCCATGACGTATCATTACAGATTTTGAATCGCCGATATTGAATACACTTGCAACCTCACCTTCAAAAACTGATTTTACGTTATTACCAGGTTGTGCAGTACAGATAGTAATTCCGGGATTATCTCCTTTAAGTTTTGTGTCTCCTATTTGATAAGGGCCGTAATGAATACAAACTGTTCCCTGGTCAACAGGCCAAGGAAGTCTTAACCTGTTTTTTTCAAAATCAGCATTTAATTTTAAATCTGCTTCTGAATTAAATACAACACTTTCCCTTACTACGTTTGGCTTCGCATTAGTTGTTGTGTTTTTAGATACGTTGGGGTCCGTGGTTACAGGCTTAGTATTTTTGAGAGCATCTTCATCCGCTTTCTTTTTTGCTGCTGCTTTTGCTGCTGCTATTTCCCTGTTGATAATTGATGTAATAGCATTCTGCAGGTCCCTGTCCTTTTTCTTTTTTGCCGCCAATTGTTTTTGCAGATCTTTTTCCTGAGACTTTAACTGATTCAGCACCACATCCTTTTCCTTCTTCTGTCCTTCTAATGCTTTGGCTTGTTCTGTCTGATTTTGCAGTGCACCGTCCTTTTGTTTCTTTTTATTTAACTGGTCATTCTTTCTTTTTGCAATTAATGCCTGTGTTTCTTTAATAGTATTCACCTGCTGTTCACGATAAGTGCGATAGGTTTTAAGGTAAGTAACCCGTTTGACCGCATCATTAAAACTGCTTGCGGAGAAAATAAAATTCAGGAAATCATAATTACTCTTGTTCTTATAAGCGTACACTACACTTCGTGAATATTGAGCTTTTAGTGTGTCCAATAATTTTGAAAGACGATAGATCTCGACATTGCTCATGTAAATATCATCATCGATCATACGAAGTTCCTTGCTGATATTGCTGATATATTTATTCTGTAATTTTATTTTCCTGTCAATGAGATTGTATTGCCCGACGATCTGCTTGGTTTTACCTTTTAGTTTATCATATTCCCCCTGGATCTCTTTGATCTCCTTTTGTATATCCTGTCTTTCTTTCTCCAACTGGGCCTTATCTTCCGTTTGAGCAAAAAGGAAACAAGCGGAGAAAATTAAAGCGAAGAAGAGATAGATTCTTTTTTTCATGTTTCCTGCTGTTTTGTGGTAAATCAATAAAGGGTTGGGATCATTTTAAAACGACGGACTGTAAATTAAATTTTATTTGTTATTTCCTTTTATAGTTTTTTGGCACCGAAAAAGGATAACTTAACGTTTCATTAAATGCATATTGCTTGAAATTTAGTTTTACATCAAGCTTAGTTTTCTCAGTAACAGATACAGTACGGTTAGTTGAAAATTTCACCCCTTTTCCCGTTTCATAATCTGAGTAGGTAAGAAAGCAGGTCCTGTTTCTTAATACATCAACATCATCGAGCTTGCTATGCAATACAAGATGATCATTATTATTCATCGTGATAAGGTGCCTGAACCATTTTCCCTCGCTAAGCAAGGAAATGTTATTTTCTGCAGTGGAATAAGAAACAATATTCGTATCGAGGAAAACAGGATTTCCAATGATCAGTTCCTGTAATGTGCGCAGATCAAGTGGTAATGCTGCAATTTCTGTCAGATATTCTAACGATCGCACCTGGTATTCTTTATCCAGTTTATTTAAAATGCGTACAGAATCTTTATCAATTAATACCCGCATAGCTTCGATTCCCAATGCTGCATTTACGGATATCCAAATGAGACTGTCTTTTTTCAACCTGATAAAAGCATTGACATCATATTTTTTTCCATCACCACCCTGGTAATCCGTATTGATCTTTGCTGAAAAAGTTTCAAACTCGATCCTGTTTGCGAGAAGTTGATAATAATTATCTTTTATAAACTTAACTGAATCGGCATGCGGGTCAGATGTTGGCTTCATCACTTCTGTTGTATCTTTTTTTACAGAAATAGCCGATTGAATTTTCCGTGTAGACCGGCATGATGATACCAGCAATGCACCCGTAATTAATAGTAAGATAAATCGAATCATTATTATTGTTTTCCTGTATGACCAAAACCACCTGCGGCCCTTTCAGTGTTATTTAAAATTTCTACTTGTTCGAATTCGGCTCTTTCTGTTTTCTGAATTATCATTTGTGCTACCCTGTCTCCAGGATTAATGACTTGCTCTTCTGAAGAAAGGTTGATCAATATGATCTTAATTTCTCCACGATAATCAGAATCGATCGTTCCCGGTGTATTTAAACAAGTGATCCCTTGTTTAATTGCCAATCCGCTTCTTGGTCTTATTTGTATTTCGTACCCCTGGGGTATTTCAACAGACAAACCCGTTGGTATCAAATTTCTTTCAAGTGGCTGAAGCGTTAACGGTATATCTAATGCTGCCCTTATATCCATGCCTGATGCTCCTTTTGTTGCATACTGAGGCAAAGGATTAGCAGATGTATTAACGATCTTTATTTGTATAGGCGTCATTGCGACAAAGTTAAGCTTCAAGGACACACGGCAAGAGTTATATGTTACGAACATGTAGTTAAACTTTCTGTACCAATATAGTGGCATAAGCCATGATGCCTTTTCCTTTTCCTATAAATCCCATCTCTTCGGTTGTAGTTGCTTTTATTGAAACATCATTTTCTGATACACCGGTTATTAATGAAATGATCTTTCGCATTTCTGCGGTATATGGTTTTAGCTTTGGCTCCTGCAGGCAAATCGTGCAGTCGACATTTACAACTGAATATTCTTTTTGCTTAACCATATCCATTGTTCGTTGTAATAATACAGTGCTTTGAATATTTTTGAACTCCTTTGACGTATTAGGAAAATGAATACCAATATCACCTAGTGCAAGAGCTCCAAGCAAAGCATCACAAATAGCATGAAGCAGTACGTCGGCATCGCTATGTCCTAATGCCCCTTTTTTAAAAGGAATATTTACTCCCCCGATCCACAACTCTCTTCCTACTTTTAACTGGTGGAAATCAACCCCGCTACCAATTCTATAAGACATGTAATTATTGATTTATTCAAATATAAAAAAAGACGTCTCACCAAAGGCGAGACGTCACTATAAATTATTTATTCATTTTAATTTGTGGTTGTTGTACCATCTGAACCATCGAAGCTAAAATGCAATGAGAAGCGCAATGTGTTAGATAAAGGATTGCGATCTACACCACTTCCTGAAGGAATTAAGTAAGAGAAATCAAGGCCAAAGCTTTGGTATTTGATACCTACACCCATTGTAAAATATCTTCTATTACCTTTTGTTTTATCCTCATAGAAATAACCTGTACGCAATGCAAACTGGTTATTATACCAGTACTCAGCACCAGCTGAGATCTGGAATTCTTTCATTTCTTCACTGAATCCGTTGGGTGCATCAGCAAACGAACTGAACCAACTGCTCATAACACCCTTGCTGCGATATGCAGTTAATTGCTCTGGAGTAGCGGGATCGGCAGGAGGTGTAGGAACAAGTAATTTATTGACATCAACACCAAACATTAATGAATTAGCAGAGTTGAAAACTCTTGTATAAGTAGTTCCTAATCCCAAGTTAGCAGGGATGTAATCTTTTTGATCGGCATTGTCGGTATAAGAAATCTTTGAACCAAGATTACTTAAAACGGCACCGAATGCCCAACCTTGTCCAAGGTCATTATGTCCGTTGAAGAAATAAGCAAGGTCACCCGCAACAGCACTGGCTGCTTTATAATTATTACCAGCAGCAGGACCTTGAGCAAGATTAGAGTAAATATATTTCAGACCAACACCAATACCTGATTTGTCCGAAAGTTTACGGGAATAACCAACATCAACTCCCAATTCGCGGGGACGAAAAGTATTCAGATCATTGCCAAGGTTATCAGTAAACTGAATATTTCCAAGGCTGAAATAACGTAACGAGCCAGATATTGCTTGCAGTTCATCGAATTTATAATATCCAGCTACCGAAGCAAGATAAACGTCATTAAGAATGTCTTTTAACCATGGAGTATATGAAGCAGAAATACCACCTTTACTGGTATTGTACGGAACTTTTGCGAGGTTCCAAAAACCTCCATTAGCATCTGGTGAAGTGGCAACCCCTAAGTCGCCCATACCTGCAGCTCGGGCATCTGCTGAAATGCGTAAAAACGGAACGGCAGTGGTCACGACATTAATCGGCTGTGCACTTTGAGCTTTGGTAGTTTGGTTAATGCCTGCAAAGATGAAAATTATAGCAGCTAGTCTTAAGGCAATTGGTCTCATTAGTAAGAGTTTATGAAATTTGTAAATATATAGGAATTTTAAAAAACCTAATTCTGAAATATTATTTTTTGTTCACTTATCCGTCTCAAAAGATCACCAGTTTTTCAGTCACAGTTTGGGATTTAGAGCCAGTACAAAAAACCTTGATCCGGTAAACATATACCCCCCTTCCAATTTTGTCGCCGAAATCATCCCTGCCATCCCAAATCACTTCAGAAGAACGATTTCCAGTTGTATTTATTGTTTTTTCGATCGTTTTTACTAGCCTGCCGGCAAGTGAAAAAATATGAATCTGTACAAGCAGATCCTGACCTGCCTTGTTATGCTCAAACCAAAATTGTGTATTGGTTGTAAACGGGTTAGGATAATTAAGAACATGATCGATCACAAGTTCCTCATCATTCATTACGGAAAAATCAAGTATAAACTCTGATGAGTTATTAAGCACATCCCAAACTTTTATTTTTAGTGAATGAATTCCGGGCTCTAATTTGGGTAATTGAAACCGGGCAAAACCTTGCCCATATTGATCAAGATCAGCTTCGTAATAATTATTCAGATCAAATATTTGATTGATGTTGTTATCCAGCATTGCCGTGATATTATGTCCAATGCCTGTACTTGAAGTATTGATTCCTGAAGAATCAGCCAGTTTTATAATCAATATTGGTCTTTGATTAACAATACTTCCATTCACAAATTTTTCATCATTTAACCATGCTTTTATTTCAGGGCCATTTTTATCATTATCAATAGTTGATGCTGAACCACCAACTATAAAGTCATTAAAGAAATCGCTGCCATCTTTTATTCCATCTTCTGCATAGTAGCTTACTTTACCCCCACCATACTGGTAATTGATGTCCTTTGGCACTTTAAAGGAAAAACTGAATTTACCATTGGTAACGGTGGCTTTTCCTTTGAACAGAATATTTGATTGTTGTTGAAATGATGTTTGTTGACTACCTGGATCATTAGCTTTTGTAGTGATCGTTTGAGGTTTATCAAAAACAACCGGGTAAACAGTCCCATTTAAAGTTGAAAGAATTAAACCATTATTATCTGTTACTTCACCCTCTATCACTACTTTTTCTCCGGCTGATAATGTATCAGTTCTTACTATAGGGTCAAACGAATTCAGGCGTGTAGTTTTTATTTTGAATTGCGGAAATGCAAGTGTCAAAGCCGGATCTCCAAGTAATGTAAACTTCCTGTTGTTGATCAGATCACCTGAAGTCTGATAAGTATAATTTTTAGCAGCCATTACTGCTTCCCCAAGGCTTCTGTATTTCCCGTTTGCATCAGGTTGCATAGCAAATTGCATGTAATTATTATTCATGATCCTGTTGCTAAAAGAAAACACAAGCCGGGTGGTTGTCATCATCGCAATGCCACCGGATTTCGGTCTCAATAAAATATTTTCGCCAAGTGAATTTATAAATGGATTATCATAAGGCGCAAAATCGCAGGTAGCAGTAACAAATAAAGGAAGCCGGTTGGTATTACTCCATCCGTTTATCATCGGCTGATCAAGTATCACTTCTTCGGCAAGTCTTGCCGATCCGCCATGACCGATAAAATTAAAGACCAGCGTTCCGCTCGCAATTTGATTATTGATCTTTTCATTAACAGTTGGATACCTGCTGCCTGCCGATCCGCTTTCCTGTTGAAATGCATCCAGGTAGATTTTCTGAACATTGAAAACCTGGTTTGCAGATACGGTGCTTGTTATTAATTCTGCATCCTGCAAATGCAGATTATTATCTTCATCATCGGCTATAATTGAAACATTGTTTCTCCAGGAACCAAAACTTTCTTTGCTGTAATAAGCAATTACTTTGTCGACATAATTTTTCGCTTCTTCGATATTTTTCGCCGGAATTCTGCCAATGCCAAGATCAAGGAGATTGGTGACTAATCCTGTATTGATATCTTCATTGTCGTCTAAAAAACCAAAGAAATCATCACTTGTATAAGTGCTAAGCGGGTCAAGAAAAATTTTACTTTGAAATGCAGGAACAAGGTTTGTGTTATTAGTGATCCTGTTTTTATAATCGAAAGAAGCATCCCCAAAAAGTAACAAATACTTTGGACGATCAACAGGATTAGATGCATACCTGTCAAAATACATTTTTGCAAGATCACGAATGGCAACGGGGTCTTGTGTGCCCGAAGAAAACTCATTGAAAACTTTATCAGTAGTAACAACCGTCACCTTCAAATTCCTTTGCCGGTGAAAAGAAGCTAATCGTTCAGCTTGTGAAAGCAATGAATTATTTGTGATGATCAGGTAATCTGTTTGGTGAGAATTGTGCAGATCCTGGTTTTGAATTCGACCTGCATTTACTGGTATCAACGCATTGCCTGCATTAAAAGCGATGTACTCTTTCAATCGTGCTGCATCATTAACAAAGCGGAATTCATTTATTAAAAAGCTTCCTTGCATTTTTATTGGCGATAAGGGATCGGTGATATCCCAAACCTGCGTGTTGTTTGTCGCATTACTTACTACAAATTCGCAGATATTATTTCCAACACTATTCCAGTCGCGAAAAGGCAATTGACCATTGCTATTTAAAATCAAGCCTCTTCTTGCATGGATCTCGAAGAAATTCAACCAGCCCTGGGAATTAAAACCTCCTGGCAGGTAAGAATAATTGAGCTGCAAGGATTCCTGTGATAATAAAAGATCTGATACTTGTTGTGTTTGTTGCGCAAACAGATCATACAGGCTAGCTCCGGTTGATGGAACATTGACCTGCTGAACTAATTGATTATTTATCCGAACATCAAATCGACTCGGAACATTTATAGATCTGGCTACGCAATTCGAGATCAACATAGCGGGTGTGCTTAGAAGAAGATTTGGTATGTTAACTGAAAAAGATCTTGAAATTGTTCTGCCCGGTGCATCGGCAAACTCTTCACCCAGCCACTCTTTCCCGCTTGATAAAAGATTTATTGTATCAAGCTCATGAAAGATCCTTTCATTGAATGAATTAACTGTTACTGCAGAAGGAGTATTTACTTGTAAGGAAGCAATTCTTTTACCAGCACCTCCAATTGTAATGTAGTAGTACGCAGAATCAGAATAAAGATTTTTTTGATGTGTAAATCTTTTATTTAATGAATCCTTCAACCATTTGTCCGGTCCTGAAGCATAAAAAAGAAAATAATCGCTTCCGTTAAATAAGCCGTCGCCTCCATCTATTATCATGATCGCATTTTCGGCCAGGTCATCAACGGGTATATCTGCATTTGCTTCACTTAACATATTCCCTCCATTTCCAAAAAGCCTTATAGAACCAGATGAAATGTTTGAAGTATTAAACCCAATTGCCCCCAAAAAAGGGACGTCTATTTTATAGATACCCCCCTCCTTAACAACAATCTTACTCCAACTCCCTGTTGACAAAACTGAATTGGTTTTGTACACTCTTTGAGCACTAACATTTGTTGCGAAAAAGCAAATTAACCACAAGACTATAACGGTAGATCTCCCCATGATTTCCTTGCAAAAATCAGGGGGTTTAACGAGGTGATAAAAAGTATTTCTGCTTAATAAAATGATTATAATCTGCCTATATTCGCAGATGCGGTAGATAAAATCTTATTAAGGTGCAATATTTTTATCCCAACCGGCGTTAAATTAATTCCAATTCAAAGGTTTATACAAAAAACTATGAAACTGAAAAACTTAATTATCCTTTTATCCTGCGCCGTACTGATAGCTTCATGTAAAGGCAAGGGCCTTTTTGGCAAGGACAAGAAACACGACAAGTCGGATGTAACCGGCTGGAATTACAACGACAAGAATATGGGTGGATACCAGGTATCCAAAGAAAAAGAACAGGCAACTGGCCCAGGTCTTGTGTTTGTACCCGGCGGAACGTTCACAATGGGTCAAACAGATGAAGACGTGATAGGTGATTTTAATAATATCCCCCGTCGTCAAACAGTTCCTTCGTTTTATATTGATAAAACTGAGGTAGCCAACGTTCATTACCGTGAATATCTTTATTGGCTTAACCGTGTTTTTGACCCAGCAAATGACCCTAGTTATCAAAAGATTATTGATGCTGCCTTGCCAGATACACTTGTTTGGCGTAGTGAATTAGCTTATAATGAACCATTGGTTGAATATTATTTGCGTCACCCAAGTTTCAACAATTATCCTGTTGTTGGAGTAAGCTGGAAGCAGGCTTACGACTTTTGTTTATGGAGAAGCGACCGTGTTAATGAAGGGGCTCTCATGGATAAAGGGCTTGCTGCTAAACAAGGCTTGCAAGCACAACAGGGCGAAGATAATTTCACAACGAAATCTTACCTCTTAGGTTTTTATGCTCCTCAACCTGGAAAACAAGGTAAAAAGAGCACTTTAAAAACTGCTCAAGGAACACCACGTACTACGGCAACAATGGAAGATGGTATTCTTCAGCCTGATTATCGCTTACCAACAGAAGCTGAGTGGGAATATGCTGCTTTGGGTTATATCGCTCAAAATCCAAGACCAAGCACTAAAGAAGGCAAACGTGGAGAAGAGTTAATTATGAACAAACAAATTTATCCCTGGAGTCATAATCCGAACGGTATGCGTGACACACGTCATGGAAGCTGGCAAGGTATGATGCTTGCAAACTTTAAAAGAGGTAATGGTGACTATGCAGGTGTAGCTGGCGGTTTAAATGACGATGCGATCTACACGGCTGATGTAAAAGCGTTTTATCCAAATGGTTTTGGCTTATATAATATGGCAGGTAACGTAAGCGAATGGGTAGCCGATGTATACAGACCTCTTACATTACTTGATGCTGATGACGTTGCGCCATATCGTGGTAACAAATATCAAAAGATGCTCGTTGTAGATTCTACATCAGCCGATCCTACCACACGTTTCGCAAGAGATAGCATGGGTAGAGTAAAATATACTGATGTAACTGATAAGGAAAGTATGATGCGCAGAAACTATCAGCGTGGTAATGTTATCAACTTTATTGATGGTGACTCTTTATCGCAATCAAATTATGGTTATGGCATGACCACACTTGTAAGTGATAAATCAAGAGTATATAAAGGCGGTAGTTGGGCGGATTATGCTTACTGGCTAAGCCCTGGTACTCGTCGTTTCATGGAAGAAGATCAAGCAAGTGCAACTGTTGGTTTCCGTTGTGCTATGAGCCGTATGGGCAGCACAGAAGGTAATAAAAGAAAAACAGGTAACTGGTGGAAGGACAAACGCCAAAAACGCTAAGCTTTCATTTCATAATATTAAAAGCCCCGTCATCATTGGCGGGGTTTTTTAATTTATGCCTTTACATTTGCTTATGATGATTGAAGAACTTTATAAGGTTTATCAGCAATATCCTTCGGTTCAAACAGATACAAGAAAATTAAAAGCCGGAGATATTTTTTTTGCTTTAAAGGGACCCAACTTTAATGGCAATGCATTTGCAAAGCAAGCAATAGATAATGGCGCTACTTGTGTTGTAATTGATGAAAAAGAATATGAGATCCCGGGAAAAACTTATTTGGTGCCCGATGTATTATTAGCCTTACAGCAATTAGCACTTCATCATCGCAAGCAATTCGACATTCCTTTTATTGCTATTACCGGAAGCAATGGAA
>Ga0207641_10006207_pt1 | contig 10108 bp, 9 predicted proteins | sample KBSSwiS62_FD_184306 | JGI IMG/M metagenome (GOLD analysis project Ga0207641, IMG submission 184306) | Switchgrass rhizosphere microbial communities from Kellogg Biological Station, Michigan, USA - KBS Switchgrass S6-2 (SPAdes) (version 2) | ecosystem: Host-associated > Plants > Roots >... | reverse complement strand
CACAATCATCGCGATCGCGAGTTGACGCGGAACCGGTGTGAACAACAGCACGATCCCGGTGATCAGCACGATCACGCCGCCCGCCAAACCTATTGCGACAGTGAGGCGCAGCGGCGGGCCCGTCTTAACATCGCCACCGCTGTCGCGCAGGGGCTGGGTATACGTCGCGCCGAACGCTTGACCGACATAGCCGATGGCCGAGGCCAGCACCCACGTCAAGTTGTAGTACCCGACGACGGTGGTGTCGGTGAGCCAACCCAGAAGCAGGATGTCGCCCTGAAGGAAGGCCGCGGTGCCGAGCATTTCGCCCGACAGCACCAGGATGGTCCGAATCGGTCCCGGCCACTGGGGGCGGTGACCGCGAACGGTGACGGCTGCCAGCGCTGCGATCACCACATAGGGGATGCAGTAGGCGACGCTCGCCCCGAGCAAGGTCGGTCCGCCTGCCGCAAACAGATGCGCACCGAACAGGTAGGCGCAGCCGGCCACGACGCTGCCGATCTGCCGGCTGGTGTCGATGCGAGAGGTGCGGTGGGGGTCTCCTTCCCGCAGCGCGCGTGCCTTGTAGGCGCCGACGCACAGCTCGCCTCCGGCGGCGAGGATGCCGAACCAGAGGATGTAGTTGATCGGCAGGAAGACCTGCGCGATCACCATCAGCGCGACACCGAGCAGATAGCGGCTGGCGCGCTCCCGGACGAAGTCCTCCTCCGGCTCGCGGGCAGCTCGCACCACGTAGGGGTTGTTCAGGGTCTGGCCCAGCACCGATGTGACCGCGAACCCGAGGCTGTACAAGCCGTACTGGCTGATGCCGAGCTGGTGGATCATCGCCAGCGTCCACAGCAGGCCCGCGGCGCGGCCGCCGTAGACGAACATCAGCGACATCAGCGTCTTGACGGAGCGGCGAGTGCCCGCCTCTGGCGCGGTCAGCTCAGGCCCCCTGTTTGCAAGCTGATATCAAGCTGACAATCCCTTTGAGTGGCAGTGCGGCCGTTTTCTACGACCGGGTGGCGATAGCGATTATTTTTCCGAACTAGATGGAACCGCAAACTCGTCATGGTGACAAGCCGGGCACACTCGTTCACCTCATTTGCCCTGGCCACGAATATCGGCGCGAAGTTGCTGGGAGTCTCCCTGCGCGCCTTCGCGGCATGATCGCAAAACGTGACCGCGGGTTGCATTGGTGTGGCCGACTATCGCGATCTTCCCTGCGCCCGGCCGATACCCGGCCCCTGCGGGCGGCCACCGGACCTATCGAGTAGGCTGTGCCGACAGTCGTTCGCCTTCTGCGGGAGTAACGCGTGAGTATTGCTGGGACCCTGAAATTTCTCGTTCTGCAGCGGGTTATGGACTTCCCCGTCCCCGATAGTCCGTTTTTTTACGGCACCGACGGCAAGGGCGACGAAGGCCTCGCCTTTTTCCTCGAGACGCTTAAGGGCTCGAAGCGCTACCTGGAATTCGGCACCGGCGGCTCCACGTATTTGGCCGCGAAACACGGCATCGAATTCATCGCCGTCGACTCGGACCCGTTCTTCTTGAAGAGCGTCCGCAAGAAGATCAGCAGCGCCGGGCTGGAGCGGCCGACCGGCCAGACGTACAGCTACGGCGACATCGGGTTGACAGGCCATTGGGGCCGTCCCATCGGCTTGCGCGATCCGTCGCCGAAGAGGCTCGAGAAGTTCCGGCGCTACTCCGATCCCCCGGCCGAATGCCTCGAGGGCGGCCGCACTCCCGATTTCGTGTTGGTGGATGGGCGGTTCCGCGTTGCCTGCGTGCTCAAGTCGATTCGTATGCTGCAGAACGAGCGAGGCTGGACGATCGCGATGGACGATTACGGCGACCGGCCGCACTATCACGTGATCAATGAGTTCGCGAACATCGACCGGCTCGTCGGCGGCCGGATGGCCGTGATCACCTCGCTCAAGGACTTCAGCCCCGAGCAACTCGACGCCGCGATCCGTAAGTACGAAATCGATCCCGAGTAGCTCAGTTCGGCTGCGCGAGGATTCGCGTCCACAGCGCGGCGAACGCCTCCGCCGTGCGCGGTCCTGACCGGTCTTGTCGCGTCTTCTCGGAATACTCGCCGAGCTCCGTCAGCCTCGCCTGATCATTGACCAGCTGCTCGATTGAGCGCGCCAATTCCGTTGCGACGGTTTCTGGTTGCGAATGGTCGACCGGCACGACGACGGCTCCCGCTTTGGTGTCCAGTTCAGCCAATGCGCCGTAGCCGGTGGTCACGATCGGCGTGCGGTAGGCCATGGCGTGCGCGACCACACCCGACGCGGGATACGTCACGTCCTGCCAGTGTCGCTTGCCGTAGGGCACCACGATCGCACGGACGGACTCGAAGAACGCGTCCTCTTGCGGACCGTCGACGGCGCCGAGGACTTCGATACCGTCCTGCCGCGGCAGCGCCTCGGTGCCGCGGCCCGCGATCCGGATCAACACGTCATCCGGCAGGTGCCGGCGAATGCCTTCGATCTGCTCGAATCCCTTGCCGCGGTAAACATGTCCGAAGAAGCCGATGGCTTTGGGCCGCTCCTGGACGGGCCGGATCGTCGGGCGGTCGCGGACGATGTGCGGAATGTGAACCGCGGACAGGTGGGGGTAGCGCTCTTCGATGGACCGCCTGCCGGTTTCGGTGAGCGCGACGAGCGTGCGGCCGGCGTAAACCCGGCCCTCTAACGCTGTGGTCAGTTTCTGCGACGTGAAGTGCACACCGTGGAAGATCAGGCGGCTGCGGTGCAGGAAACGCGCCGACCATGGCCACCAAACCCCTTGGGGTGGATCATGAATGGTCGCTGTCACCGGCACACCTGGTAGGCCGACGATCGACCAGAACGGCACAAACCCGCCGGCCGCCAACTCGGCGTGTACCAACACGCGTCCGTGCGGTGCGGTGGCGACGGCCTCTCTGACTTCCTTCCGGGCATGCCTCGCCTCGGCTACCCCGTCCTCGCCCGGCGACCCGCACCTGACCTCGACCACTTCGCCGAAATGCCGACGAACCGGCGTGATGAAGTCTTCGGAATAGTCGCCGACCGCGGTCTTGCCGCGCGCGGGCGCGACAAAAACCAGCCGATAGTCCTTGAGGTCGGCCATCAGTGGAACAGCGGCCGATAGCTGGCGCTGTATTTGAGCGCCTCGGGGTCCCGCTTGCCGATCACCTTGGCAGGCACGCCGCCGACGACCTCGCATTCACCGACGTCCTTGGTGACCAGTGAGTGCGCGGCCACGACCGCGCCCCGATTGAGTATGCACGGCAATGTCATTGCCCTGCTGGCGATCCAGACGTAGTCGCAGATGACGGTCGGGATGCCCGGGATCGGCAAGAAGTCGGGCTGGTTGATGTCGTGGCCGCCGCCGACGACGTGCACATCGCTGGCGAGCGTGACGTTGTCGCCGATCCACACGCTGGCGCGCGCGTCGATCATGCACCGCATGCCGATCGTGCTGTTCTCCCCGATCCTCAAGAACTCGGGATCGAGGATCGTCGTGGTCCGCATGATCGACGACCCCTTGCCGATCTTGGCGCCTGCCAGTCGCAAGAAGCCCAACCGCACTGTGTGCGACGGGATGTAGGTGATGAGCATGTTGTAGAGCAGCGTGGCGAGGCGGTTGCGCACCTTCCGGGGCAGGCTGATGTCCTGCATCTTGTAGCCGACGAGCTTCTCGCCGTCTTCGGAGAGCTGGATGACCGGCCCTGGGACGATCGTCAGATCAGGAGCGACCTCGAGCTTGCGAGCTATGTCCGCGGGATCCGCCTTCTGAGGTTCTTTCCACATGTGCTTGCTCCTGTCGTAAATCGGAAATCACCATCGCCTTGACGATTTCGTCGAAGCCAGTGGTCGGGTGCCAGCCGAGGACGTCGCCCGCCTTGGTGGCATCGCCGATGACCGCAGCGCCCTCGCGAGGGCGCAGAAATGCGGCATCGGTCTCGACATGTGCCTGCCAGTCGGGAATGTCTGCGGCCGAGAACGCCGCGGCGACGAAGTCGCGGACCGAGTGGGCCACACCGGTGGCGACGATGTAGTCGTCGCCCTTGCCGTGCAGCGCCATTCGATACATGGCGTCGACGTAGTCGGGCGCCCAGCCCCAGTCGCGCTCGAGACCGAGGTCACCGAGCACGAGCCGATCCTGGCGGCCCGCGGCGATCGCGGCCACTGCCTTCGTGATCTTGCGAGTCACGAATCGCTCTGGGCGGCGCGGTGATTCGTGGTTGTAGAGGATTGCGTTGCAGACGTCCAGTCCCTTATCGCGATAGACCTGACACAACATGTGGCCGAACGCCTTGGAAGCGCCGTAGGGGGAGATCGGCCTCAGGGGGGTCTCTTCGGTCTGCGGCGACGTGCCGGCGCCTGCGAAGATCTCGCAACTCGACGCGTTGACCATCGCGATCCGTTTGGCCGTGCGGTCCTGCGCAACAATGCACGCATCGAGAAGGGCGGCGGTGGCAAGCGAGTTCACCCGCGTCGTCGTAGCCGGGTCCTGCCATGACGCGGCAGCAGAGGAGACGGCGGCGAGGTGAAAGACGACGTCCGGCTTGACGGTGGTCATCAACGTGGTGAGTGCAGAGACATTATTCAAGGCGTCGCGCGGAACGCCGTGCACGTCGAAGCCGTTGCGCTGCAACAACTGCGACAGGTAGTAGCCGTCCTGCCCGGTGATCCCGGTGATCAGCGCTGTGCCGCTCGCGCCGACAATCGACATCAGTCGCCGGCCAGTTCGTTCACGATGCCGTAGAGACGCTCGGCGAAATGCTCTTCACTGAACTGCTCCACGTGACGTCGGATCTTGTCCGAATCGAACTGCATCTGCTCGAACCGGTCGATCGCCTCGGCGATGGCCTTCGGCTCCGGCTCGTCGAAGTACACCCCGGACAGGCCTTCGTCGACGGTGTCCAGGAACCCGCCCCAGCGCAGCGCGACGGTGGGCCGGCCCCGCAGCCCCGCTTCGATCGGCGTCAAACCGAAGTCCTCATAGCTGGCCGCAATGAGCGCTCGGCAGTTCTCGTACAACCACGAAATCTGACCGTCGGTGAGGTCCGACAGCATCAGCACGTTCGGCGTCTTGATGCCGCGCAGTCTTTCGGCCTCGGGTCCGCGGCCAACAACCACCAGCTTGCGGTCGGTGTCCGCGAACGCCCGGATGATGACGTCGACGTTCTTGTACGGCAGCAGCCGGGAGACGCACAGGTAGAAGCCGCCGTTCTCCGCTCCGGTGCCATTCAGCGCTGGAATCGTCTCGGCTGCAGCAAGGTTCGCCGTTTCGGCGGGACCGAAGACCAGCTCGGACTCGATGCCGTATGCCTCGGTGATACGTCCCTTGATCAGCGTCGAGATCGCCAGATACTTGTCGGCAGAGCGCGCCATGCGCCGATCCCACGCCTTGAGGTAGGGGCTCGTTGCGGCGAGGCCGACGCGCTTGGCGAGGCTGGCGTCCTCACCCAGGTACTTGTCCGGCAGGTAGAGCCAGCGCGCGGGAGAGTAGCAATAGACCAGCTTGCGTCCCCTGGTGCGGAAGCCGTGGGCCCATCCGCTGCTGCTGGTGAGGACCACATCGGCATCGACGAACATCGACTGGGCGAATGCAGGCCAAATGGGCAGTCCCAGCCGATGATGTTTGCGCAACGGCCCGATCTTGTTCGCCGCCGAAACCCGGATGTCGCGTTCGGCAAATTCGGGGTACGTCGTCGCCGGGTCGTATAGCAACGTGTAAATCGGTGCGTTCGGGAAGGCTCGGCTCATCGAAAGAACCATCTTCTCGGCGCCGCCCAACTGCGTGAGGTAGTCATGGGCGATCGCCACCTTCGGGCCGTCGACACCGTCGTACCTGCGATCTGGTTGCACGCTGGTAATCCCCTTGAAAGGCTGTGCTGACGACGGACGGGAGTCGGTTGGGCCGGAGACCGTGCCCGACGACTCCATTAGAACTGCAAACGTACCGTACTCACAACCCGTGCCAAAGATCGCCACGGCAAATCCCGGCAAATGGCAGATTGCGAGTTTCGGTCTACCGAGACGCGGTTCCCAACTGCCGCTTTGCGACCGTTACGAGGAGGTCGCCCGGCAGCGGTCACTCACACCCGTACACCTGGGCAAAACGAGCCGGTTGCGAATAGAATTCTGGCTGGCGCGTTGTTCGCCGACCGAACGCCTGGCGCACTGGACTGGGCGGGAAGACGGAGTTGACGCGGCCTACTGCGGCTCACCGCTACGTCTGAGTTTTTAGCTTGACGGTGAGGTAAATTTTGCAGGCGTGTGCGAATGCAGCCGTCGTCAATGACGATCGCTTGGACATCTCCAATGGGGGTGAACGCAACTGCCAGACGTTTGCCCACCTGCGTGCTTCAGATGCGCCGGAGGTCAGCGGTGCGTCGGCCGAAAGCTGCTTTTGCGCACACAACAAGTTACGGGTTATCGTGGATTCAATGGCGCGTGTGTTAGCCACCTGTGTGCGCGTCGGCCCGCAATTTCTTCCAGCGGGAGAGCAAGGCCATTGCAAGTCCGGCGTGCTAGCCTCGGGAGTCTGGCTATTTGAGTTCTTTGCTAGGCAACTAACCGGCAAATACGCCACAGCAAATGGCGCCCGTTACGATTGACGATCATTACAATTTGACGCGAGAAGCCCTACGACCTTATTGGAGTGCGCATATGGGCAAGCCCGGCGGCAACGTTGTCTATCAAGACATCGATGAGCTGTGGAACGGCTACGAGGACCTGCTCGTCGACCTTGCCAAGCGGGAGGGCGTCAAGGCTGTCGCGGAGCTCGGAGGCGGTGCCAATCCGATCGTCGCCGAGTCCAAGTGGGATTTCGTACAGCAACGAGTGGTGCTCGACATCTCAGCGACCGAGCTCGACAAGAGCGAAGGCAACGTCGAGACCAGGGTGGCCGACCTTTGCCAGCCCATCGAAGACGGCCACAACCAATACGATCTCGTGTTCTCGAAGATGTTGTGCGAGCACCTGCCGGACCCGGTCACGTTCCACCAGAACTGCTTCAAACTCCTGCGCCCAGGCGGCCTTTCGGTGCATTTCTTCCCGACGCTGCACAGCCTGCCGATTCTGGTCAACCACCTGATCCCGGAGAAGCAGGCCCGGGCGCTGGTCCAGGTTTTCCAGCCGTGGCGGATCTCCGACCCCAAGCAGCAGAAGTTCCCTGCCTACTACCGCTGGTGCCTCGGCCCGTCGCGGCGCACCGCAAAGCGTTACGAGAGTGTGGGCTTCGAGGTCGAGCGCATCAACGCGACCTTCGGGCATGGTTACTACCGCCGGATTCCGCCGTTGCACGCGCTCGAACGCCTCAAGATGAAGCTGCTGCACCGTCACCCCGTGCCATACCTGTCGAGCTTCGTCGTGGTCATCCTGCGCAAGCCTCATGTCGGCTACGGCAGCGGGTCGCTGTCGGCGAGCGCCAAGGTCTCCGAAACGACTTTGAAGAACGCGTCGGGCTAAACCGTCATCACGGCGCGCAAGCCTGCCTAAGAAGACTTTAAGGCCGTTCGTTAACATCAGCACCATGACGAGCGTTTCCGAGCATCGGGCTGAGGCTGCGGCAGAGCACGAAATCGATATCCACACGACCGCGGGCAAGCTGGCAGATCTGCGCAAGCGGACCGAAGAGACCCTGCACCCGGTCGGTGAGGCTGCAGTCGAGAAGACCCACGCCAAGGGCAAGCTGACTGCGCGCGAGCGCATCCTTGCGCTGCTGGACGAGGACTCGTTCGTCGAGCTCGATGCGCTGGCGCGGCACCGCAGCACCAACTTCGGCCTGCAGGACAAGCGTCCCCTCGGCGACGGTGTGGTGACCGGTTACGGCACCATCGACGGTCGCGAGGTCTGCATCTTCAGCCAGGACGCGACGGTGTTCGGCGGCAGCCTCGGCGAGGTCTACGGCGAAAAGATCGTCAAGGTCCAGGAACTCGCAATCAAGACCGGCCGGCCGTTGATCGGCATCAACGACGGCGCCGGCGCCCGCATTCAGGAGGGTGTGGTCTCGCTCGGCCTGTACAGCCGCATCTTCCGCAACAACATCATGGCCTCCGGGGTGATCCCGCAGATCTCGCTGATCATGGGTGCCGCGGCCGGTGGCCACGTGTACTCCCCCGCGCTGACCGACTTCGTCATCATGGTCGACCAGTCCAGCCAGATGTTCATCACCGGACCCGACGTCATCAAGACCGTCACCGGTGAGGACGTCACGATGGAGGAACTCGGCGGCGCGCACACGCACATGTCCAAGTCGGGCACCGTGCACTACGTCGCCTCCGGTGAGCAGGACGCCCTGGAGTACGTCCGTGAGCTGCTGAGCTACCTGCCGAGCAACAACTACGCCGATCCGCCGCGATACAACGTGCCGGTACCCAGCGGCGGTATCGAAGAGAACCTGAACGACGAGGATCTCGAGCTCGACACGCTGATTCCGGATTCGCCGAACCAGCCGTACGACATGCACGAGGTGATCACCCGCATCCTCGACGACGACGAGTTCCTCGAGGTGCAGGCCGGTTACGCGACCAACATCGTGGTCGGGTTCGGCCGAGTCGAGGGCCGCACGGTCGGCATCGTCGCCAACCAGCCGACCCAGTTCGCCGGCTGCCTGGACATCAACGCCTCGGAGAAGGCCGCCAGGTTCATCCGCACCTGCGACTGCTTCAACATCCCGATCGTGCTGCTGGTGGACGTGCCGGGCTTCCTGCCGGGCACCGACCAGGAATACAACGGCATCATCCGCCGCGGCGCGAAGCTGCTGTACGCCTACGGTGAGGCGACCGTCGCGAAGGTCACCGTCATCACCCGCAAGTCCTACGGCGGCGCGTACTGCGTGATGGGGTCCAAGGACATGGGCGCCGATGTCGTGGTGGCATGGCCGACAGCCCAGATCGCGGTCATGGGCGCCTCGGGCGCTGTCGGGTTCGTGTATCGCCAGCAGCTGACCGAGGCCGCGAAGAACGGCGAGGACGTCGATGCGCTTCGGTTGAAGCTGCAACAGGACTACGAGGACACCTTGGTGAACCCGTACATCGCCGCCGAGCGTGGTTACGTCGACGCGGTGATCCCGCCGTCGCACACTCGTGGCTACGTCGCCACGGCGTTGCGGCTGCTGGAGCGCAAGATCACTCAGATTCCGCCGAAGAAGCACGGGAACATTCCATTGTGAGCGACGAAAACGAAGTTGTGGCCGCCGATCCGCACGCGCACGATCCGCACATCAAGGTGGTCAAGGGCGAGCCGACCGCGGAGGAGCTGGCCGCGGTGATCGCCGTGGTGGCCAGTGCTTCGGGCACCCCGCCCGAGCCGCGGGAGGCCGAGCAGAACCTGTGGGGCCATCCGGTGGACCGGCTGCGGTATGCAACCTTCAGCTGGCAGCGGGTGACGCTGCTGGAGCGGACACACATGCGGAAATGACCCGCTTGGTGCTTGCGTCGGCCTCGCCAGGCCGTCGTAAGGTGTTGCGCCAGGCGGGAATCGATCCGCTCGTCATCGTCTCGGGTGTAGACGAGGACGCCGTAGTCGCGGGGCTCGACCCATTGGCGACGCCCGGCGATGTGACGACGGCATTGGCCGCGGCGAAGGCGGATGCGGTCGCGCATGTACTTGATCCGGAGGTTGGCGCCGATTGCGTTGTGATCGGCTGTGATTCGATGCTGTACCGCGACGGCCGGCTGTTGGGCAAGCCGGCGTCTGCGGATGCCGCGTTGCAGGCCTGGCAGCAGATGGCGGGTCAGTCCGGCCAGCTGTACACCGGCCATTGCGTGATTCGCCTGCGCGACAACACGATTACCTATCGCGCAGCCGACGCGATCTGCACGAAAGTCAACTTCGGCGTGCCCTCACCCGCTGATCTGGACGCGTATGTGGCGCGCGGCGAACCGCTCGCAGTGGCGGGCGGTTTCACGCTCGACGGGCTCGGCGGCTGGTTCATCGACAGCGTGGAGGGCGACCCGTCGGCGGTGATCGGCATCGGCCTGCCGCTGACGCGACGACTACTCGGCCATGCAGGGCTGTCGATTTCGGACCTCTGGTCGGCGAACCCGCTCACCTCTTAAGCGCGAGCAGACGCAAAAGGGGTTTTCTCGGGCCGTTTCCACCCCCATCTGCGTCTGCTCGCG
>Ga0207641_10006204_pt1 | contig 10113 bp, 13 predicted proteins | sample KBSSwiS62_FD_184306 | JGI IMG/M metagenome (GOLD analysis project Ga0207641, IMG submission 184306) | Switchgrass rhizosphere microbial communities from Kellogg Biological Station, Michigan, USA - KBS Switchgrass S6-2 (SPAdes) (version 2) | ecosystem: Host-associated > Plants > Roots >... | reverse complement strand
TACAAGATGCGGGGTTCGTCGTCGCGGACCAGCCCACCCCGATCGACAGTTACCTCGCGAAGGGTGCCGTCGCTGGGACCACGCCGAAGGACAAGGCGTTCCCCGGTTCGATCGTCACCATCAACATCAGCAGCGGGGTGGCACCTCCGCCAGTCTTCGTGGCGCCTCCCGAGCCCGCACCGGAGGTGCCTCCTCCGCCGCCGCCCGAGCCGAACGTCATCCTGCTCCCTGGCTTACCGCCGATAACGCTGCCCTTTCCTGCGCCGCCGCCCCCGCCGCCACCTGGGCCGCCACCGCCACCTGGGCCGCCGCCAGGTGGTGCGCCACCGCCGTTGCCATAGGAGACTCGACTCGGAATCGTCACTGTGGAATTAATCGGACTACGGTCCGGTTGAGGTGTGGCAAGGACGGCCACAACGCACTGAAGGGACTGAACACATGTCGGACGCCACAGGCGACAAGAAGGTATTGGTACTGGTGGGGAGCCTTCGAGCCGCATCGGTCAATCGGCAGCTGGCAGAGCTGGCCGTCGAGAGCGCACCCGCCGGTGTGACGCTTCAGGTGTTCGACCGGCTGGGTGAGCTGCCGTTCTACAACGAGGACGTCGACAACGAGGACGTGGCCGAACCGGTCAGGGCTCTGCGGGAGATGGCGGCCCAAGCCGATGCAGCACTCGTCATCACTCCGGAGTACAACGGCAGCATCCCTGGTGTGCTGAAGAACGCAATCGACTGGCTGTCGCGTCCGTTCGGCAATGGGGCACTTAAGGGAAAGCCCGCCGCGGTCATCGGGGGTTCGTTTGGGCAGTACGGAGGTGTCTGGGCGCACGACGAGACACGCAAGACGCTGGGTTTCTCTGGGCCGCGGGTGATCGAGGACCTGAAGCTCTCCGTGCCGTTCAAGTCGCTCGACGGCAAGCACCCGCGCGAAAACGCAGAGGTAGCGGCGCAGCTGGCCGACGTGGTCGGCAAGTTGGCCGCCGAGGTCGGCTGACCCAGCGCTTACCAAGCCGCCGACGAACCGCGAGTGGTTCGTCGGCGGCTTTGCTGTCTCGGATTGGCCCGCGGCGGTTGTCGGTGGCCGGTGATAAACCTGTGTCCATACCGCGGCACGTCGTCATCGTGCCGCGCGACACGCCGAACGGAGGTTGTTCCCCATGCTTACCACCAGGGAATTCCACGAATGTTGTTCAGAACATCTTGTATCTCTTCTGATTGTCGGACACTAGGTGTAGTGTTCTGCAGACCGACAGGCCCCCGCGGTACCCGTACCGTTTCAGGTCGGCCGGAGCTCATGAATCCGGCTCGTCGGGTCCGCCCGCCCTCCGGCCACGATGCTCCGGACGGCAGGAATTTTGAGGCTCGCCGGACCGCTGAACCTCAGTGAATAGCAGTAGCCAGTCAGTCCAGTTTCCGCCAGAGGAGCCGTGCCGAGATGACCGTCACCGTCTACACCAAGCCCGCTTGCGTACAGTGCAACGCCACCTACAAGGCGCTGGACAAGCAAGGCATCGCCTACGAGAGCGTCGACATCAGCATGGACGCCGAGGCCCGTGACTACGTCATGGCCCTCGGGTACCTGCAGGCGCCCGTCGTGGTCGCTGGCAACGAGCACTGGTCGGGCTTCCGCCCGGACCGGATCAAGGCACTCAGCGAAGCAGCCGCAGTCACGGCATAGCGGGTAGTCAACGAGCGGAGGGAGAGCCACCGAGATGTTCAAGAGCAATCTCGTCTACTTCTCCAGCGTCTCGGAGCACACCCGCCGCTTCATCGAGAAACTGGAGCTACCCGCCACCAGGATCCCGTTGCACGGACCCATCGAGGTGGATGAGCCCTACGTGCTGGTGCTGCCCACCTACGGCGGCGGCCACGCCAACGGTCCCGATCCCGACCGCGCGGGCTACGTCCCGAAGCAGGTCATCAAGTTCCTCAACAACGAGCACAATCGCATGCTGATCCGCGGCGTCATCGCCGGAGGCGACACCAACTTCGGCGCCGAATTCGGCTACGCGGGGGTCGTGGTATCCCGCAAGTGCGACGTGCCATTGCTCTATCGCTTTGAAGTCATCGGCACCGCGGATGACGTGGTCGCCGTACGTGAATGCCTCGCAGATTTTTGGAAGGACCAGCCGTGTCACCAACCGTCACAGCTTCAGAGCCTGTAGCCATCAGCGCACCCCACGCGTTGCCGGGCGAAACGGATTACCACGCCCTCAACGCGATGCTCAACCTGTATGACGCTGACGGCAAGATCCAGTTCGACAAGGACAAGGAAGCCGCGCACCAGTACTTCCTGCAGCACGTCAACCAGAACACTGTCTTCTTCCACAACCAGGACGAGAAACTCGACTACCTGGTCAAGGAGAACTACTACGAGCGCGAAGTTCTCGACCAGTACTCGCGCAACTTCGTCAAGTCGCTGCTGGATCGGGCGTACGCCAAGAAGTTCCGGTTCCCGACGTTCCTCGGCGCCTTCAAGTACTACACCTCCTACACGCTGAAGACGTTCGACGGGAAGCGCTACCTCGAGCGATTCGAGGACCGCGTCGTCATGGTGTCGTTGACTCTGGCGGCCGGCGACACGACGCTGGCGGAGAAGCTCGTCGACGAGATCATCGACGGTCGATTCCAGCCTGCCACACCGACTTTCCTCAATTCGGGCAAGAAGCAGCGCGGTGAGCCCGTGAGCTGCTTTTTGCTTCGCATCGAAGACAATATGGAGTCCATTGGGCGCTCCATCAACTCCGCATTGCAGCTGTCCAAGCGCGGCGGCGGAGTTGCGTTGCTGCTGAGCAACATTCGTGAGCATGGCGCCCCGATCAAGAACATCGAGAACCAGAGCTCGGGTGTCATCCCGATCATGAAGCTGCTAGAGGACTCGTTCTCCTACGCCAACCAGCTCGGTGCGCGCCAGGGCGCGGGCGCGGTGTACCTGCAGGCGCACCACCCCGACATCTTCCGGTTCCTCGACACCAAGCGGGAGAACGCCGACGAGAAGATCCGGATCAAGACGCTCAGCCTCGGCGTCGTGATCCCCGACATCACGTTCGAGCTCGCCAAGCGCAACGAGGACATGTATCTGTTCTCGCCCTACGACGTAGAGCGCGTGTACGGCGTCCCGTTCGCCGACATCTCGATCACCGAGAAGTACTACGAGATGGTCGACGACGCGCGCATCCGCAAGACGAAGATCAAGGCGCGTGAGTTCTTCCAGACGCTGGCCGAGCTGCAGTTCGAGTCCGGCTACCCGTACATCATGTACGAGGACACGGTGAACCGGGCCAACCCGATCGAGGGCAAGATCACCCACAGCAACCTGTGCTCGGAGATCCTTCAGGTGTCGACGCCGTCGCTGTTCAACGAGGACCTCACCTACGCCAAGGTCGGCAAGGACATCTCCTGCAACCTCGGCTCGCTCAACATCGCCAAGGCCATGGACTCGCCGGACTTCGCGCAGACCATCGAGGTGTCGATCCGGGCGCTGACTGCCGTGAGCGATCAGACGCACATCTGGTCGGTGCCGTCAATCGAGCAGGGCAACAACGACTCTCATGCCATCGGCCTCGGTCAGATGAACTTGCACGGGTACCTTGCCCGCGAGCGCATCCACTACGGCTCCGAAGAGGGCATCGACTTCACTAACATCTACTTCTACACGGTGCTCTACCACGCACTGCGGGCGAGCAATCGCATCGCGATCGAGCGGGGCAAGGCGTTCGGCGGCTTCGAGCGCTCGAAGTACAAGTCGGGGGAGTTCTTCGACAAGTACACCGACCAGGTGTGGGAGCCTGCGACGGAGCGGGTGCGGGAGTTGTTCGCAAAGGCCGACATTCGCATCCCCACCCAGGCGGATTGGGTGCGGCTGAAGGAGTCGGTGCAGACGCACGGCATCTACAACCAGAACCTGCAGGCCGTCCCGCCGACCGGGTCGATCTCCTACATCAACTACTCGACCAGTTCGATCCACCCGGTCGCGTCGAAGATCGAGATCCGCAAGGAAGGCAAGATCGGCCGCGTCTACTACCCGGCGCCGTATCTCACCAACGACAACCTGGAGTATTACCAGGACGCGTACGAGATCGGTTACGAGAAGATCATCGACACCTACGCCGCGGCCACGCAGCACGTCGATCAGGGGCTGAGCCTGACGTTGTTCTTCAAGGACACCGCCACGACTCGCGACGTCAACAAGGCCCAGATCTACGCCTGGCGCAAGGGAATCAAGACGCTGTACTACATCCGACTTCGCCAAATGGCCCTCGAGGGCACTGAGGTGGAGGGTTGCGTCAGCTGCATGTTGTAGGGCCGTTGACTAAACACACCATGATCACAAAAGCGGCGAGCCGGTTTTCGGATAGGGTCCTCGGATATACCACGCCGACGGAACGGTATCCGTCGTTTCGTTCGGCGTCTGCCTCGAACCCTGGTGTGGGGCATCCGATCTCCTCTGATCTGGAGATTGGTGAGAGATGCTCATGCTCGATGGCCTCCGTCTTTCTTGACTTGACGAATTTCACGGGTAGGACCTTTTGGGACGATCCCGCCGAAGTGACGGACTTGGCGCACAACGTCTTGTGTGGATTTGCCTCGGTCGTCGCCGAACTCGGAGGACACGTGCTCGGCCTCCGAGGCGATGGACTTTTTGCGGCTTTCGGACCAACAAGTGATCCCGCTATCGCCGTCGCCATCGCGTCGCTGGCATGCGCGACAGCGTTAGACGCAGTAAAGAACGACCTGAATCCCAAGTTGCAAGCGCGCGGGGTTGAACCGGTCCAAGCCCGAGCTGGCGCTGACTTCGGTGAGTCCTTCTTCGTACGCAGCGGAGTGCCGTCGGCGAGCGAGGTCAACGTCATCGGATTCGCCACGAACTTCGCTGCAAAATGCGAAAAGGTCGCTGCATCATGGGAATTGGTAGTCGGCGACAACTTTGCAGCACACATCGCCGACAAGACGTTGCTTACGAAGCACGAAAAGTCCCCCAAGACTTATACCCGTGACTATCGGGACAAGACGTATGGCTTCTCAAGGTATAGGTGGGCGGCTTCGCTCCAATGGGTCGACTCGACGATAGACGAGATCCGCGGGCGCCCACTGGAACAATTAGTAGGCTGACAATGACAATTCAACAACTTCTTCGCCATCACGGATTCAATTGCGCACGCCGTGTCTTGCCTTCGGGACGGTTGACCTTCGATGTGCCGACCGCTTCAGGCAGCCCGCTTGGGCTAGCGGTCACGACACATACCTTTCACGGCGGGAGCGAGTCCATCGATGATGTCGAGAAAGCCCCATGGTGGCTCGCGCCCAATGCTCTTGAACGAGATCGGGCGGCCATGGCCGAGTACTTTCCAACCTTCTCGGAGGTTGCCCGCGATGCAGACAGGCCGCCCGCGTGGTTCGGGTCGATTGATACGAAGTTCGGCGGCTTCAATGTCGGCATAGTCCATCGCTTCGATCACGGGCTCCCTGCAGTCATACCGATCAATCCCGAGGCCCGCGGCCGCCGCCGCGGGCGCCAGTACATTCGGGCGCCCCACACGTACACGAATGGCAATTTATGTATAGCCGCGACGGACGATTGGGAGCCCGCGCGGGATACCGTCGCAACGGTCGTTGCATGGACGGCGCACTGGCACGCGTTCTACGTTGAGTGGCTGTTTACGGGAAAGTGGCCGGCGGAGATGTACGTTGCTGAGGTTGGCTAGCGTGTGGCGCGCCATACCGCCAGCGATCGAGCAGACCTCCAAGGAATCCTTAGACGATGCAAAGTTCGTAATTCAGGACATCGGTAACTGGATCAAAAATGCGGACGCCAAGAGCACTGTTGCGGCGGCGGCCACAGGGGTAGTGGCAACTGCGACTGCATCAAAGGCGGACGTGATTCGCGCCGCACTTGTCAACCAGCAGTTCCATTGCAAATGGCTACTTCTCGCGCTTGTGATTGCATCGGTGGCTTCGCTTGTGGCGAGTGCGTCTTACCAGTACCGAGCGTTGACGCCAAGGACGACATCGAGCGGACCTAATAACCGGTTCGCTTGGCCAAGTTTGGCAAGTAAGGCCGTTGTGATCGATAACGTGTGGTCGGCCGTTCGAGACGATGCGTGGTCACAGGCCACTACGCTAGCGACGATAGCTCGCGATAAGTACACCAATTTCAGGCAGGCACTTCGGTGGTTCGGTGTGGGCTTCGCGACTTCGATATGTCTAATCGCCCTTGCCACATGGCAGTCCACGCCTTCCGGTCCCTAATTCTGTTATCGGTGGATTATGACACTATTCCACCATCGCGTTCCCTTTGCCTGATGGATTCTGGCGCAAGGGAATCAAGACGCTGTACTACATCCGGCTTCGCCAAATGGCCCTCGAGGGCACTGAGGTGGAGGGTTGCGTCAGCTGCATGTTGTAAGCTGAGCTAACTAACTCTTGCGAGCCTTTTCCGCATGTAGCGCCTTCAAGCGCCGCTCCTCGCTCAGGACACCCTGATAGCTCTCGCGTTCCGCGACAAGCCATTCGGGCTTCTCCTCGAGCAGGGCATTGATCTGCTCGGTGGTGAGCGCTTCGGTGATGCCGCCGCGCGCGAGACCGGCGATCGAGACGCCTAACTTGGCTGCTACCAGGTTCTTGGGGTGCGGCCCGTTCTTGCGGAGGTCCTTGAGCCATTCCGGCGGATCCGCCTGTAGGGCCGCGATCTCGGCGCGCGTGATCGGGTTCTCCTGGAACTGAACCGGCGTCGCCGGCAAGTACACGTCCAGCTTCTTCGCCGCAGTGGCGGGTTTCATGGACTGCGCGTTCGGCCTGCTCACGGCATCAGCCTATCCCGTGGCGCGACGGTAGCCTGATGCCGTGACCCCGCCGCGCCTCACCGTTGGCTACGTCCCCGGCGTGACGCCAGCGAAGTGGGCTCGGACATGGGCGCAGCGACACCCCGAGGTTCGGCTCGACTTGCAGGCCATCGCCGCGGCAGACGCCGCCGACGCGTTGCGGGCGGGCACCGTCGACGTGGCGCTGCTGCGGCCGTCAGCCGACACGTCTGGGGCGGCCGTCATACCTCTCTATGAGGAGACGACGGTGGTGGTGGTGCCGACCGATCACCTACTCAGCGCCGTCGACGAGGTCGCCATCGAGGACCTCGACGGCGAGCCGGTGCTCGTTCCACTCGACGACGTCGTCGGTTGGACAGGGGCCCCCGGTATCCAGGTCGAGCACAGGCCTGAGACCACCAGGGACGCAATAGAACTCGTAGCTACCGGCATCGGCACGCTCATCGTTCCGCAGTCGCTCGCGCGGCTGCATCACCGCAAGGACCTCACCTACCGTCCCATCACCGACGCGCCCACATGCCCGGTGGCGCTCGCCGTCCCAAAGGGCCCGCAGGCGGCACTGGTCGAGGAGTTCGTCGGAATCGTGCGTGGTCGCAAGCCCGGTTCGTCGCGAGGGCAGGCCGACCCTGCGCCGAAACGCACTGCGCGGGAGAAGACCCTCGCGAAGCAGGCCGCCCGTGCCGCTGCCGGGAAGGTCGCTCGCAAGCCGGGCCAGGCCAAGCGCGGTCGCCGCTGACGCGGTTCCTCCACCGAAAATCAGTGGAATTCCGCGGCGCACTCATTCACCCTCGAACGCGTGAACGTTCGTCTCTACACGTCGCCGGATGACTTCGGCCGCGTCGCGCGCTGGGTCTATCGCAAGGACCCCGTGCGGTTCACTACTGAGTTGACCACGTTGCGCACTTCGCGGTGGCCGGCTGATCGGCTGCTGCTATCGGTGGCCGATTGCGACGGCACCGTCGGTGCGGCGTTGCAGATGAGCGACGCTGTTCTGCTGGTCAATGGATTGCCGCCTACGTCATCGAAGGAAGCCGCCTTGGCGCTCGCGCCGGTGTGTGCCGATCTCCCAGCAGTGCGCGGAACACGCTCCACTGCAACGGCGTTCAGTCAGGCGTGGGTCGAGGCCACGGGCGTCGGTGCCACGGTGGGCTTCCAGGAGACGCTGTACCGCCTCGACGAACTCCATGAACCCGACGGTGTCGCTGGCGACGTGCGGACAGCCTGTCCCAATGACGACGAACTGCTCGCGGAGTGGTTCGACGCGTTCTTCGTCGAGGCGTTCGGCAAGCCATCGAACCGGGACGCGAGCCGCGATGTGCTCCGTGCCGTCGCAGCGGCCGGCGGGACAGTCGTGCTGTGGACGCTCGACGACGAACCTGTCGCCATGGCGCGGGTGCATGGCTGTCTGCTTGGCACGGCGCGCATCGGTCCGGTCTACACGCGGCCGCAGAGCAGGGGCCGTGGTTACGGCGCGGCGGTCACTGCGGCTGCGGTGCGACACGCCTGGCGCGATCATGCTCGCAACGTTGTGCTGTTCGCCGACGTCGCGAATCCAGTGTCGAACGGTGTCTATCGGCGGCTGGGCTTCGTTCCCGTCGCCGAGCACGTGCAGTACGAGTTCGCGGCGTGAGCTAGCGCGGCCGAAGGCCGGAGATGACCAGCTGCACCATGCGGCGCGCGTCGTAGTCGGGGTCGGTGTCTGCCCCGATGCAGATGTTGCCAATGCCGCGCATCAGTCCGTAGGCATCGACGTCGGGCACGATTTCCCCTGTGGCAGAGGCGGCTTCGATGATCTGCGTACATACCGGGAGTAGTCGATCGATGAAGTAGGCGTGCAGGGTCTCGAACGAAGCGGACTGCGACTGCAGTGCACTGGCGAGGCCGTGCTTGGTGACGAGGAAGTCGACGAAGAGGTCGATCCACTTCGCCAGGGCGGCGTGGGCGGAGCTGTTCTCGCGGAGGAGATTCGGGCCGGCCTCCGCGCATGCCTCGACCTGGTGGCGATAGACGGCAACGATGAGGTCGGCCCGGGTCGGGAAGTGCCGGTAGATCGTGCCGACGCCGACACCCGCCCGGGTCGCGATGTCGCGAACGGGGACGTCGACGCCGGAGGCGACGAACGCCGCGGCGGCCGCGGCGAGCAGGGTCTCCTCGTTTCGCCGGGCGTCGGATCGCTTCCGCGGCGCGAGCGCCTCCGGTCCGTCGTCGGCCACTGGCCACGCCTCCCGTAGTCCGTAGCAAAACGGAACATTGTTCCGTATGGTGTTAGCGGAACATGGTTCCGATTTCTAGATGGTAGCCATTCATCGGCGAATCGTGGACGGGAAGAATGAGGATGACACAGGAATCGCACGCCAGGTTCGGGATCATGACCGCGCAGCAGCAGGTCGGTTACGACGACATCTCGAGGGTCTGGCGCGAGGCGGACGCGATCCCGCAGCTCGAGCACGCGTGGCTGTTCGATCACTTATTGCCGATCGCGGGGGACCCGGACGGGCCGATCTTCGAAGGTTGGACGCTTCTGTCGGCGCTTGCCGCCCAAACCCAACGATTGCGGGTGGGCCTGCTCGTCACCAGCAATCGCTTCCGGCCGCCCGCGATGTTGGCGAAGATCGCCGCGACCGTTGACGTCGTCTCCGGAGGAAGGCTGGACTTCGGCATCGGTGCGGGCTCGCGACCGAGTCACCCGATGGCTCGACGGGAGTACGAGGCCCACGGTCTGCCGTATCACGACTTCGCCCATTCGGTAGACAGCCTGGCCGAGGCACTGACGGTCATCCGCCGATTGTGGAGCGAGACAGAGCCTTTCGACTTCGCAGGCAACCACGTCCAACTCACTGGCGCCTTCGGCAACCCCAAGCCGCTCCAGCGGCCGCATCCACCGATCGTCACTGGCGGCCGCTCGGGCCCGCTACTTCGGGTCACCGCCGAGCACGCCGACATGTGGAACATCCCCGGCGGTGACATCGCCGACGCCATCGAACGCAGTGCGCTGCTGGACCGCTACTGCGTCGAGATCGGGCGCGAACCGACCTCGATCACGCGATCGATGTTCCTGCCCGTGTCCTACGACCGGCCAGCCGCCACGCGCGAGGCAATTGGCCAGGCCGTCGACGCCGGATTCGGACACATCGTGCTGGGGTTGTCCGAGCCGTACCCCGTAGGCGTCGCCCAGTGGGTCGTCGACGAACTCGTCGCTACGGTCTAGCCGACGAACCGGGGCGCCGCGAGTGTGAACGTGGCGACGGCCGGACTGCGTGTCGCGTCGTGAGATTCACTCGCCGTGGAAGCTG
>Ga0207641_10006201_pt1 | contig 10116 bp, 18 predicted proteins | sample KBSSwiS62_FD_184306 | JGI IMG/M metagenome (GOLD analysis project Ga0207641, IMG submission 184306) | Switchgrass rhizosphere microbial communities from Kellogg Biological Station, Michigan, USA - KBS Switchgrass S6-2 (SPAdes) (version 2) | ecosystem: Host-associated > Plants > Roots >... | reverse complement strand
GCGTGCGTAACAGCATCGCCTTTAAACAGCGCGGTGCCATAGCCGACCAGTTTGTGCGCGGGGACCAGTGTGCCGGCCCCGCCCGAAAAGGTTCGCATCGTCGGCCGGAAGCCGAACGGTGCATTTACGTTTGCCATAGATAGTTCACTCCAAAAGTTGGAATTGTTGCCTCATGGAGCGAAGACATTGGCATTGACTGAGGTCGGATCACGTCCGGATGCCCATAAGGGACGAAGTTGGACGCGCCTGCTTCGCGGGATTGATGTTTAAAAATCGATACTACTTATCGGCAGGGGTGATGTCGAAGTAATACGCCTTTCCAATCACCAGATGCGGAAACACGGTGGGATTATCGATCTGGAATTCGGCGGAACCGCTGGGGGTCGCCTTCTGGAAGGATTTGTCCTCTTCCTTGTTCGGGTCGTATTGGCAGCTAAAGAATGCCTTCATGCCGCCCCACTGATTCGAAAACACGCCCTGCAGCGTCATCTTTGCGCGTATGGTCATTTCGTTTTTCCTTTTACTGATCGGCGACGGCGGTTACCCCGCCTTCACGTTTGTACGTTTCGCCGATTTGCTTCAGAATCTGGTTGCCCTTCTCGCGGAAGTGCCGGTTCCGCGCGTTGGCGCGTTCTACCGGAACCTGCCCGAGGATCATGCCACGGACCTTCACTGGGTCGCCGTTGGAGTCCTTGACGACTTCGTAATCCCCGGTGCCGCCGCTTTCCTGCACTCGCTTGGCCGACAGGAACTTGGGCTTCATCCCCGGCTGCATGTGCCGGTTGGCCACTTCCCGCAGTGGGTCGCGGGCTTCGTACAGCTCCATGCCGCGCTCTTTCACGTCGTCGCGCTTCTGCTGCAGAGATTTATCGAAGGGGTCTGCTCCGAGGGATACGCCGGATGCTTCCCGGACCATGGGCCGAGCGTTCTTTTCCGCCACGCCTTCATCGGTCGCGTAGTAGTCCAGAGCTGCAATCACCTGGGGATCGAGCTCGAGATCCCGCACCAGGACGCCGTTGATGTGGCAGTTCATGATGCTGGGTTCGGTCGCATCCGCCGCCACGAAGGGCTTGGAGTCGGGGATGCCCGCCGCTTCATAGGCCGCCGCGCGCTCCGATTCGGTCAATCTGTTCTTTGCCATTACCGTCTGCCTCCCTGCCGCGATCTACCGCCGCCCATCAACTTCTGGCTGTCCCGGAACTCCTGCTCTGTGATCCCCATCGCCTTCATGACCTGTTGCGCTTCCGGGCCCAGCATGTCGGTATCGTCCTCCTGCTGCGATCGGCCGCGGGTTCTGCCGTCCTGCGAATCGGCGCGCCGCCGGCGGTCCGCTTCGTCTTCGCGGTCGTCTTCACGGGGACGGGGCGGGGGTGTTTTGGCCTTCAGGGCTTCGCGCGCTGCTTCCGCCGCGAGATAGAGCGCCGCCGGCGTTTTCGCCGCGTTCGGGTCCATCGCCACGGCGCGCTGGTAGCGCTTGGCGGTTTCCTTGAAGAGCTCCGAGTTCTGATCCTTCAATTCCGGGAACTCGCCCATGATTTGGGCGTCGGAGGTGATCTTCTGGCGTTCTCGCCCGATCAGCTCCCGGGACACCTTCACCGCGGCTTCGGTCGCGATCCGCACCGCCTCTTTCCGTGAGATCAGGCCGCGCTTTTCGAGCGCCGCCATGCCCTGCGAGGCAATCTCGTCGACGAACTTGGCCGGGGTGTCATCCTGGACGCCGTCTGCCGTGTCGTCGTCTTCCATGAACTCGCGGGCGTCGACTTCGTTCCGCTCTTCTGCCTGGGGCTCCGGAGTTCTGGGCGATCGGGCCCGCTCTGCCCAGTACCGCTCGCTCTGTCTGGCTTCGTCACGCTCGCGCCGCAGTGATTCCACTTCGGCCTTGGTGAGAGTTACCGTTTCCTCTTTGCCCTGGCCCTTATCGGGCACTGGGGGTGTGGTTGTCTCGTTTTCGAGAACGTTTCCGTCGATGATCATTTATCCAATCCAAGGGCATGTCCGAATTCGGTATGCCCGTAGAGTTCTTTTCGTTTGGGGACGTAGCTGCGGTCGCATGCCGCGCACATCACGCGGTAACGGCCACCTTCGAAGTGCACCGCCATCTCCCCGCTCGCGCTGCGTAGTTCCTCGGCTGTCTTGCCGCACTCCGAGCATTCCCCGAGGAACTGGCCGGTGGAGAGTGCCTGCAGGGCTTCGATATGCCGCATTTCGCAATGCGTGCAGATCTTCGCTCCGCCCGGCATGTGAATGACGTCCCGCGGGGAGCGGAACTTCGTGCAGTACGGACATTGCTCGCCAATGATGACGGCGGCCGCCATCTAACAGCCGCCAGGCCCGCCGGCCGGTCCCTTGTTGAGCATCTGGTTCGCGATACCCGCCCACTGGGGCTGTACCCTAGACGCGGGCTTCTTGCCCTTCTTCTTCGCCGCGACGGCCGCGGCCTGCTTCTTCGGGATTCGGTTCATCGTTAGGACTCCAGGTCGATCACATGGGCCTGCTGGACGCCGGTAATAGTGGCTTCCGGGTGGGCCAGGAGCAGGCTCTTAATGGCGTTAACGATGGCCGGGTTGCCGTCCGCATCCCCCGCCAGAACGTTCTTGGATCCGCTCGACACCATCGGGCGATGCTGTGCCGACTGCCCGGGCTGTGCCGGGCCATAGACGCAAAACTGAATGTTGAAAGTCGTTTTCATAACTGAGCTTTGACCTCTTCGATCAGAATTCCAGGGATCTCCAGGGCGATTCGCAGGCCCTTGATCAGGCCTTGGCTTCCCTTAATCGCCTCCAGCTTCTCGGCGGTTTCAAGTTCCGCGCGGCGCCGTTCCAGCTCCTCGTTAATGCGGGCCGCATAAAGCTGAAAGCCCGGCGAGCGGACCAGCTCTTGGAGCGCGTCCAGATCGGCGGGATCGGGGTCTGTCACTGAAGCTCCCAATCGGATAATTCCGCCAGCCGGAAACGCACGATGGTCTCGCGACGTTGCAAAGCAGGCAGTCCCTCACCCGCAACAAAAAACTCCACGGTTTCGTCCCCTGGATTCACCATGGCGTTGATTACGGTAAGCCCATCGCGAAGATGGAGCATCTTCCCCACGGCTTCGAACGAAAGAAGAACAGACCCTCGGTTTCTCACATCATCCCTTCCTGAGGCTGCGGCGCCTGCTGGCTGCCAACTTCCTGGGGCGGAACGCCCATCCCGGGCGGGCCCGGGGTCGGCTGCAGCTGGGGCGCGCCCATCCCCTGCTGGACTTGGTACATCTGCGCCAGGTGCTGCTGCATTTGCGGATCAACGCCAGGTTGAGGCTGGGGCATCACCGAATTCATGAGCTGGCTGGTAAGGGCCTGCATGAGCATCTTCGTGCGCTTCTGTTGCTGGTGATCCAGGATGTGCTTGACCATCAGGCCGATCGCCTGGACATCGCGGTCCGGATCCTTCCGTTCGTCCTCGAGCTGCTGGATATGCTGCTGCAGGTGCAGGTCGTCGTGATCCTGGGGATTAACTTCGACGGTCTGGCCTTCCAGCATTTCCGTCCACTCTTCGGATGGCTGCTTCGGTCGATCGAGTTCCGGGGGTTTCGGGATAATATCCTCGAAGTCGATCGAGAACTGCTTGGCCAGCATGTTCAGGAGGGCCCACAGTGCCGTGGGGTTCTGCATACACAGCGGGTTCTGCACGGCAGCCTGGTAGAACGCCAGGAACTCCTGCTTCTTCGCCTGGCGCGCATAGACGGAAGTGGCGAACTTCAGCCGGAAGTCATAGCGGCCGCCAAATTCCTTGGGCGTCATGTAGGCGCCCCTGCTTCACATCGAACAGCCCGTTAGCCTGCTCCTCCGTCACGCGGAAGAACAGCCCCGGTTCCGTCTTCGGCACCAGGTCGCAGTCCAGGTCCCAGATATCGGAGATGATCTGCTCCATGTCCTCACGTAAAATCGTGGAATCCAGGTAGGCTCGGACGTTGCCTTCTTCGATCAGAGCGAGCTGCCCGGTGGCAGTGCGGGGGGCGTTGGGCCGGTCTACGGCGCGTCCGAGCGATTGATCGGTGATGCCAGTCACGCGCTCCCCGGTCGCGAGGACGTCCTGCTGGCGGGCTTCCGCATAGGCCAGGTTCGGATTCAGCTTCACGACATTGACGGAGCTGGGGTCCTCGGTTGGAATCGCCATTCCAGGCTGCATCTTGATCGCGCCCGGGCGCATTCCGCCGCCAGGCTTATAGAACACGATCGGCCAGACGCTCAACTCGCCGGCGGCCGTGAACAGCCGGCTATTCGCCGTCGCGTCATCTTCCAGGTCGGAGAGAAGCGCGCCAAAGCCCTTCGGGCGGTACGAGCCGTCCTTGATCAGTGTCGATTCCACGAAGGGCCGGCGCTTCCTCATTTTCGGGTAGAGCTCGAGCAGATCCTGGCAGCCGACGATTTCCTTCATGCCGGGGATGAAGCGCACCACCCAGTCAGCCTCATAGGGCTCCCGCCGCGCGATCTCGTTCTCGCCGGCCGGCGCGCTCCCCTTCAGGGGCCTCCATTTGCCGTACCACTCCCACATCCAGATAGCCCGTCGGCCCAGCATGTAGGCGTTGTAGTCCACCCCTTCGGACCTCTCTCGCTCCGTCCTTACCGGGTCCTGGCCTTCCAGGGTGTAATCGTTTGACGGCGCCTGCTGGGCCCAGTCGATCAACTTTTGGAGGAAGTCGGGCGTGCCGCAATCTTCGAAATAGAGAGTGCCGGCGCCGCGCTGGATGTCGTCCACCGTAACGCGCACCCGCCGCACCACAAAGCTGAAATCCTGGATGCTCTTGACGCCGCGCTCCGGCGGGACCATCAGGTCGTCTGGCTCGAGCGGGAAGAACCCCGGGCCTTCGTAAGCGCATGCGCGGCTTCGCTTGCCGCCCTCGAGCGTGTCGAATTCCTTCCGGTACCATGGCCGGTAGGCACAAGACCAGCCGTTCAGAATCCGCCGGAATTCGAACTCACAGAGCGGGTTGATGATACCCATCTGGTCGAATAACCGGCTCGTCATCCACCTGCCGACCTTGGAGACTACCGCGCGATCGCTGGGCCCCGTCGGCCTGGCCGTGATCTCCGCCTCTTCTCCGAGCAGCGCCTGCAGGTCGCGCGCGAGCTTGTTGAAGGTCTGCCATTGCAAGAGGGGGACCACCTGGTTGGGCTTATCCTCATCCCCAACTCGAGGGGCGTCGACGCGCGCTTCCCACTTCTTCATCCACTCCGCGCAGCGCTCGGACCAGCGGACGTGCGAAGCCTTCGCCAACAGGAAGTCCTGCTCGATGCGGTAGGCGAGCAGCGCTTTCTCGGCGTCGGGAAGTTCGATCTGGAAGGATTTAGGCATCAGGAGGCTTTCGCAATCAGGCCATGCGAATACCACAGGTGGCCGGGGAGCAGTCCGCCGGAAACGGTGCTGCGGCAATACGGACACCACGTTCCGGTGTCGCTCACGGTTTTCATGGCGGTGAAGTCCTGGAGCGCCTGTGTCAGTTTTTGCGGTGTCAGAACAGGATGACTAGCACACCACTTCGCGTGTTCTCCCGTCCCGAATACGCAGGCTTCGCAGCACTGGTCCGGATTCGGCTGGTACGGGTTCGAGCGGCTGCCGTCTCTATCGCCAGTCATACCTGCTCGGGCTCCGGGGGCGGAGGGCCGCCGTCATCTTCCCAGCGCTTGTGATCGTGCTCGTGGTCTTCAGTCGTCATCGTCGTCTGCCTGCTGCCGCTGGCCATACTTCTGGGGCTTCCACTGGCCGGCCTGTTCCCTTGATCGCTCTTCCCGATAGGCAAAGGCCTTGTGAGCGAACGGCAGGCCCTCTACCGCGAGCGCCAGGCCCAGCACGTCGTCATCGTGCTTCATGCCCTCCTCGCGGCCGTTCGGCTTCCTCACGAACTCCCGGAGCTGCTGGATCGTCTCCGGGTCATGCACCTGAATGGAGCCGCTCCGGATGGCGGAGTCCAACTTCGAAATCAGGACCGGGCGCATTACGTTATTCGTGTCGAATCCCAGCTCTTGAAGAAGTGGACTGCGCTGGTCCGCCGGGTCCCGCTGCTTCGCGTAAATCAGCTCGAGGGGATAACCAGCCCGTTCGGTGGTGGCCGTCAGCAGCGCGCCGATTACAGCCTTCCCAACGGCCTTGGCTTCCGGACACAGGAACGCCCAGCCATAGAATCGGCCAAGCCAGAACAGCCGCTCCGCCCAAGGTGAAGGCTCATAGCGCTCCTTGATCTTCGCCACTTCCTCGCCGGTGTCGATATCCAGAACCGTGGCCGAGGAGTAGTCCGGATCCGAACCGCCGGCGGATTTGGCCTTGGGGTCGATGCCCTCCGCGTGATCCGCGCCGATGCAGTATCGGCCGCCCTTGCGCGGCATCTTGTAAATGACCAGCTCCCCGCGGCCATCTTGGGACTCCTGAAACTGGACGCGCTTCTCGAGACCGACCTCGAAGACCTCGAGGCGCCCCCTCGAGGCGGTGTCGATCTGGCGCATGCGGGAGACCGCCGCCATGTCGAAGATGGTCCGTCCCGAGGCCTGGAACGCTTCCTGGGGATTGCCGGGAAACTCCTGCCGGAAACGCTCGATCTTGCCTTCGCAGGCCGTCTCGATCTGCTGCCTTCTCCAGGTGAGCTGCTCGACGTTCAGGTTGTACTTCTGCTGCTCCGCAAGCTCGTCTCTGGTGAGTCTGAACCCCGGCCACACCGGCATGCGGTACTCTGGATGCTCCCACCATGCGAAAAAGACGGCGGACCAACCATTCTCGCGGCGGGGGTCACTCGCGCGCTGCCATAATTCGTAAAAGTCGCCGCCGACACCATTGGCAGTTGACTCAACTACAATCCCAGAGTCCGGAGACCTTGGAATCCGCTGCATCAGACCGGTCATGAGCGTCCCCATGTCCCGGTAGAAGGCTGCCTCGCTCAAGTGCGCCCAGTTGTAGGGCGCCGAGCGGCCGATATCCACGTTGTAGGCGGTGCCCACCAGGATGTTCGAATCGTTCGCCCATCGGATGTGCCTTTCCGTGTCCTTCACCAGCCGCGGCAACAGGATCGCGCTGCCCCACTCCGAGCCGTATGGATCGTCTGAGTAGGAGTTGATGAACTGCTGGTAATACTGAAAGACCAGATCGGCGTGGCTTTCGCTGTCCGCCAGAACCAGCGCTCGCCGTCCCGGAAAGAACGGGATCCTCCGGAACACCTCGGTGGCGGTCGAGCTCGAGGCCCACACCTGGGAAGCCTTGAGCATCACCACCCGCACCGGCAACTGCGCCTTTTCCTGCTTCCGGATGGCCTTGTGCAGCTTCATGCCGGCCGCGGAGTTCCGGTAGGGGACAGTGATTCCCTCCTTGTTCCGGATCTTCAGGTGAGCGCAGAATCGGGCGTGGTCGCCGAACCCGCGGATCATCTGCTCCATTTCGGCGGGGGTGAGCTGCGCGGTCACTTCGCGGCTACCTCCGGCCAATTCCCGCAGTGCTCAACCTCGCGCCATAACTTGGAGAGGCGTTTCGCCTGGCGCGCATCGAACAGGCCCTTTTGCATGCCTGCCGTAAAATCGTTGTATGCAGCGGCAAACCGGTTCATCGGCTCCAGCAGGGTGTCCGGTTGATCTGCCGCCGCCGCGCAAGCCGCCAGGAAAAGAACGACGATTCTCAACCCGCCGTCTCCTGGAGCTTCTTGTAGAGGCCGAGCAGCTCTTCCATAGTTCCAGCGAACTTGAGGTTGTGGTTGAGCTGGCCGGAGACCTCCGTCCGTTCCCGGTACTTTTCGGGCGCCGCTCCACGCAGTAAAAACATCATCAGTCCGTCGCTGTAGACCCGTTCAGTCGCTACACGGTCACCCTGGAAGTACACCCCCTTCGTAACGCCTTCCACGGATCGGCGCGTTGCCTCATCCTCGAGGGCCTGGGTGATCTGTCTCAGCGCCTGCTTATAGAGCGCCGCGAAGTTCTCATCAGCCTCCAGCCAGCGGTATGGAGTCGAGCGCGCAATCTTCGCGTACCTCGCCGCTTTTGCCCACTGCCCGGAGGTATTCACGAGCGCGGTGAGGAAGGCTGCCTGCTTCGGCCAGGCGCCGGGCCAGTTCTCCTGACCCGCCGGCAGGATTTCTACTTCTTCCTGTTCGTCTTCGGGGTCTTCGAAATCTTCAGGCATGCAGGGTAGCGTCGAGTTTTGATTTTGCGGCCGTCATGCTGCGCGCGTAGGCCCCTTCATCACCGGTGTAATAGCGAACCTGGGCCAGTGTGTGCGCCACCGCCTTGCAGTCTCCGGAGTTCACGATCTTGACGTAGTCGGCATGCGCCCGGGCGATCCGCTGATGCGCGGCCACCCACCGCTGCGCGCCATCCGCCAAGCTGTCGTAAGCCCGGAAACGGCACTGGAAATGAGGCGGTTGGAAAACGACGACCACCTTGCTCGAGGGGCAGGTCCAGCCGTGAGCACTGCGCTCTTCCGGCGTGGCGATGTGGGCCAAGCCGCCGGCTGCTTTCACTTCCGCCGCCGCGCTTTCCGGCAACAGGAGTTCCCACACGTTTCGCAGGAACATGTGGGGCTGGTCCGCTGTGGCCTTGACGTTGCCCAAATTCCAGTTGAAACAGTAGCGGCCGCCGCCGGTTTCATGGATGAACTGAGCGGTGAGCGTCCGGGCCCCGGCATCAGTCAGCTCCGGCCAGGCCGCGCGGAGCAAAGCGATCACGTCCGCCGGCGACGGCACGGTGTTTTCGGTGTTTACCTCGTTGGGATTGTCGGTGTACTTCATGCAGCGGCTCTTTGCGTTATGTAGTGGACGGCCAACTGAGTGCGGTTGGAAACGCCAAGCTTCTGGAATATGTGGTTGATGTACTGCTTGATCGTTCCAACCGTCAGGTGTAGTTCCCAGGCAATTTCCTTATTGAGTTTGCCCTGTGCCACCAGCTCCGCAACCTGGCGCTCGCGAAAGCTTAGCTCCAGATTCACGCGAGCGGCCTTCGCCGTTCGGCAGCCCTGGCAGACCAAGCCGTCGCCGGCGAAGCCAACCCCGCATCGTATGCAGTTCTTCATGCGCTTCAGCCCTTGTACATCCGGTAACCGATAAAGATGAGGGTCATAGCCACGGCGATTTTCACCAGCTCACCAGCGGGAACCGCAGCCCAGTTGACAGTGAGCAGCAGCGCCATGCCGGCGCCGCCGCCGGCGAGGGTGCTCGCCTTGTCCTTATCGATGCCCACTACTTGCCCCAGGAACGGGCGACGGAAGCGTAAACGGTGGGATACACCGACACACCGCCGGCCTTCACCAGGTGAGCGCCGATCGATACCGCATACTTGCCGATCGACCAGACAGGGACATAAAGGCCCGTCGAGATGCCGGCGCGGCCGCCAATCATGCCAGCCTGCAGGTCGCCATGAATTCGGAACTGGAGGTCGCCCGCGGTCAGCCGCACAATCTCGCTATTGAAGCCCGCAAGCACGGTTTTGCCGGTGCCGGCACGGAGGGAGACAGAGGACTCGGAGGAAAGATCCAGCGCCACGGCCGCGGATCCGCCGAAGTGTCCGGTGTTGAGTGCCGGCTCGATGGCTGCGCTGATAGTACCAGTCTGGCCGAAAGCTACGCTCGCCAAGACCAGGAAACAGGAGAGATTCGCGATTTTCATTGTCACTGCTTTTCCGCCTTGAGGCCCGTTACAGCGCTCGCCATGGCCGTAACGAGGAAATTGTCCGGCGCGCCCGGGTTATCACGCTTCAGGAGCTGCACGCCGAGCTCGAGAAGAAGATGCCAGCGCTGATTCGGTGGCGTGGCCTGGATGTCCTGCACCATTGGGACGCCATACTTCGCAAACGCGCTGGCGATTTCGTCATCGGTCCGGTTCGGAGTGATGGCCGCGATCGCCGCCGCGATCCTTGCGGCCGCTGGAACCATCAAGACAACGATATCGAAAGAGTGTTCGGCAGCTCCTCCCTTGAAAAAGCGACCCAACACACCGAAAAAGGACCAGATTTTGCCCACTTTACGGCATCCTCGCAATGGATTCCCAGACGCCGGGGTGATCCGCCGTGAATTTCAGCATGGCGTCGATGTCCAGCTTCACGAAACCCCATACGAGTGCTGGGGGGAAGCCGTGCGACCAATACCAGGCCAGCAGGCCGGCGTTGCAGAC
>Ga0207641_10006198_pt1 | contig 10117 bp, 5 predicted proteins | sample KBSSwiS62_FD_184306 | JGI IMG/M metagenome (GOLD analysis project Ga0207641, IMG submission 184306) | Switchgrass rhizosphere microbial communities from Kellogg Biological Station, Michigan, USA - KBS Switchgrass S6-2 (SPAdes) (version 2) | ecosystem: Host-associated > Plants > Roots >... | reverse complement strand
TCGGCGCGCTGATCGTGTTGTTGCCGCTGCCGGTCGTCGTGATACCGCTGCCCGCCGTGTTGCCGTTCACTCCAGCCGCATTGATCGTGATGGCCGATGTGCCCGAGACCGTGATCCCGCTGTTGGTACCGCTACCCACCCCGAAGTTCAGGCTGTTCACCGCCAAAGGTGCACTCGTGTTCGCCGACGTCGTCGCATTGCGGTTCGCGCTGAAGAAGACGTTCGTCGTGCCAGATACCGTCGCCGTCGTCAAGACCGTGCCGGACACGCTCGTGTCAAAGTTACCCGGAGTGCCCAGATCGCTGCCCAGGCCGTTGTAGTAGGCTACGGTGGGAGAAACGCCGCCACCGCTGGAAAAACTCACGAATAAGGCGCTACCACTGTTGCTGAAGCTCGCCGTCAACGATCCAATACCTGTCGCGGTGAAGTTGCCCGCACTAAATCCAGCGATGGATCCCGCGCCACTAATGAGGGTATAGGTCACACTCGTCGACAACGAACTGAGAGCATTGAAGTTGAACGTCGTTGTGCCGCTGAAAGTCAGCGTGCCTCCTCCCATCGCAATCAAATCGTTGAAGGTGCTGCCCGCGGTGGTGGTGGTGTTCAGGTCGTAGTCAAAAGCGGTGCCGTTACCGATGGTGAAGCCGAGGTTGCCAACGGTCAAAGTACCCACCGTTCCCGCAGTTGCGCCGGGCGCAACGTGGGCCACGTTGGCCCCAGTCGTCGAGGTGACAATCGATCCGCTGACCGTACCATTACCAGCTAGCGTGGCGACCCCGGTGTTATTGCCGATCGTCACCGTGCTGCCGGAAGCCAGGCTGCCGTTGACAAAGAGTTTACCGGAGTTGATAGAGGTCGCACCCGTGTAGGTGTTGGTGCCGGTAAGGGTCTGCGCGCCTCCGCCCGTCAGGGCCACGGTCAGTTTGGTGTTGGCCGTCGAGATACTGCCGGTGATGGTTCCTCCGAAGGTGTAGTTCCCCGTACCACCGAGGGTCAAGGTATGCACAGCCGCACCAGTATTGGTCACCGTGCCGCCCCCGTTCGTGCCGTTATTCAATCCAGCAATGGTGACGTCAACATTGCTCATGCTAAACGTTGGTGTGTTTGAGAGAGAATCAACTGACACCGCATTGGCGGAACTAAGTGCCGTACTGCTCAAGATCGCGAGGCCGCCGCTTTGTACCGAGATGTTGCCGACGAACCCTGCATTATTCCCGGTAATGCTCTGGGCCACCGTTCCGTTACTCTGAAAAATAAGATTTCCTGTTCCCGTGAGGCCGTTCACCGCGAATTTGCCTCCCACCCCTCCGGTATAAGCGAGCGTCGCGGTATCATTGAGGGTCAAAGTACCACCCAGGGTCAACGTGTAATTCCCGCCCACATTCTGAAGAGTCTTGGTGCCACTGTTACCAGCCTGCACGATAATGGCGTTGGACACCGTTCCACCCGAGCCGTGCGCCGTAAAGGTCAGTGTCGCGTTCGTATTGCCCGCAGCGGTATCACCGACTTTGATCGTACCGGCACCAAAAGAGCCCACTCCTCCAGCTGAGGTGCTGTTGTTCTGGACCGTGCCCGATTTGATCAATAAATCCCCAGTAAACAAATTCGTTGTGCCTCCTAACGTGAGCGTACCCGTCCCCGCCATCGTAATGCCAAGCTGACCGCTGCCATCGGAAAGAAGACTCGCGCTATTAGCGCCGAGAGCCAAGTTGCCCGCGCCGGTACCGGTGAGGGTCTTAAGACCGGCAGTTCCCGACGAAAGGATACTGGTCCCCGAGGAAACCAAGGTGAGAGTTCCCGCGCCATTCGTGGTAATCGTGCGATCAGTCGTCAGACCGATGTTGCTGGAAAAAGCAATACTGTTGGTGGCTGTGCCCGTTACGGTACCATAAGTAAAGTCGGCCCCGATCGAGAGAAGATTGGCGACAGGACTCACTGCGGTAATGGCTGCGCCACTCGTGTTGTCGATCGTTCCTCCGTTGATGGTGAAGGTACCTCCGGTACCCAACGCACCAAAATTGTTAATGTTCAAGGTACCGCTATTCAGCGTGACTCCGCTGGTGAAGGTGTTTGATCCACCGAGTGTCAGCGCCCCGGTGCCGGAATAAGTAAGCCCCCCGCCGGTCGCGGTCCCGCCGTTGGCGACGACTCCGGTGATTGTGATATTACCGTTACCATTAAATACGTCGGTGTAACTCGTGGCACTATTGCTGAGATTGTAAGCGCCGATCGAGAAGGTGTTGCCTGTGCCGTTAATCGTGGTGGTCTGCACGCTTCCCGAAGAATTAGTCATGGTACCTCCCATGGTGAGAGTCTTACTGGATCCATTGAGGATGATGGTGCGATCACCCGCGTTGGTGATTGCCCCGGCACCGAGGTTAAGATTACTGGTGCCGCCGTAAGTGAACGTGCCACCGATGGTGATGGCCGTATTGTTGATCAAAGTTCCGATCGCATTTGAGGTATCGATCGTCCCACCGTTAATGATAAAACTGTTGGTGGCTCCCCCAATGGCCCGGGTGCTATTGATATTCAATGTGCCGGTGGTAAGAGTGAGCCCCCCCGTGAAAGTGTTCGCACCAGCAAGCGTGATTGCGTTTGAACTGCCCGCGTTGACAACCAGTGCGGTGGTGCCCGTACTACCACCGTCGCTGACGACACCGCTTATCGCGATGCCACCGCTGCCAGTGCCGGTCAAAGTCAGCGTGAAGGGTGTGACGTTGCCAATGTTGCTAACGGTACCGACGGTGAGCAGGCTGCTAGAATCGTTTTGCCAGCTTTGGTTGGCCCCGATCAGAACACCCTGATTGCCCACAATACCAATATTGAAGGCTCCGGCGTTGGCCTTCATCAGGATACCGCTGGCCCCAATACCCAAGCGATTTGCCGCTGTGGTACTGGTAGAGAGGGTACCCGAGCCGGTGGCGGTCGAACCGTCACCGATGATGATGCCTTTAACGGAGAAGGGGCTATTGGTCACCGTCGGTTGGAAGGAATAACTGGTCGAATCAAAGAGGATAATCGTCCCTGTAAGATTGCTGGCCGGGGCAGCGCCTCCACTCCAGTTGCTACCCGTCGCCCATGTCACGCTGGTACCGCCGAGCCACTGGTCTGTTTGTGCAATGGCAGATTGCGATGCGAGAACCGCAAGAGTCAAAATCAGGAGGACATGTTTCATAAGTTTTGATGGAAGAAAAACCGCTTAGTTCTGAAGGATCGCTGGAAATTGATGAGCCCGGAGAGATATAGACTCTTGCGAGTTTGTAATGATGATATAATGATTCAAAACAAGCTTGTTAGGAGTTGGTAGTTCTGAGCCCTTAACAACAAAGATATCAATCGCTCCCAACTACACCATAGCAAAACCGCCCTTCTTTTTGACATTTTCGATCAAGCAAGGAGATGGAAAAAGCTGCTTTGACTCTAAGAGCGCTTGTAATTTGCCCCGCATGGCCGCTGGCCCGGAAACAACTGGAATGCTACCAATCCTTGATTTTTTTGTCCCAAAACTTGCTTTCCGTGACGGGCTTCTGGGAACCGAAATTACTTAGTGATAAAGGCAGCATCTTGCCTCCACTCCCCTGCCCGTTATCGCCTTGAGGGCCGGGAGCCGCCGCCCCAGAGGCAGCACCAGCGGCCATGTTCCGTTTGTCGTTTTCGGCATTTACGGCATCGAGCAATTGCTGCGCTTCCGCGAGGCTCTTTTTGGAGGCGGTGTCCGTGGGCTGGAGCGACACGGCGGTATCCAGCTTCTGGACGGAGTTGTTGAGTAATGAGGTTGTCGCTTTCAAGTCGTCATTGGAGAGCGCCTTGGGCTGGGTGGCGCCACCGGCCATCATTCCCTTGGCAGCAGCCAGATCTTCCTTCCCAACGGTTGCATATAAACCGGGTAGCTGCGCTTGGGCATTCTTCAGGCCGCTTTGCGCCGACTGACTGTCCGGATTCTGGTTTAAAGCCTTCTGGAATTGATCGGCAGCGATCTTGACCTGGGCGAGCTTACCTTTGTTATCGAGCGTTGTCGCGGCGTCCGCCAAGGCCTTGTCGCCCTCGGCCGTGTACGATTCGTCAAGCTTCTTGAAAACCTTCTGCTTCAAATCGGCGGCGCGGGAATTGGTGGAATCCAAGGACAAAGCGTCATCGAGTTTGGTTTTGGCCTGTTCGAGGCTGGCCTGGTCCTTTTTATCCAGGTCCGCAGACGGTTTTTGAAGCGCGGCTTCGGCCAGCGCCTGGGCCTCGTCGGTGAGGAGGTTCGCCATTTTTTTGACTTGGTCCGCCCGCGCAGCGGCCAGCTGGGTATTTTGCGGGTCGAATTGCAAGGCATCGTCATACTTGGCGATGGCTTGCTGACGCCGCCCCTTCGCCGTCTTGGTATCCTTGGCTTCATCGGCTTCCTTGGCTAGCTGGGTAGCCTGAAGATTGAGATTGGCGACGAGGCGCGCGGTCGTCTGGCTGATCAAGGGCTGAATCTGGGTATTCGCTGAATCGAGTTCGGCGGCACGCTGGCGGGCTTGAAGGGCATCGCGTAAAGAGGTTTCCTCAAAGCGAAGATTACCCGAAGCGGAATAGCCCACGGCGTGTTTGTCAGCACCGTCCGCCACATCGAGAAGCGTTGTGCCCAACTGGCTGGTAGCTGTTTTCAGGTTGGCGGTGGATTCCTTGCTGGCTTTGACTTCATTGGCTCGCTGATAATAGCCCAGAGAGCGCTCCATCGAAAGGATCGCACCGGCCGGGTTCTTGGTTTTGGGGAGCAGGAGTTTCTGCGCCAAGCGATACTGGATATTGCCCATCTGCAGGGCGGCCTTGCTTTGCAGGTCCTTGTTATCCATTGCGTCGAGGCTTTGAAAGACACGGATGGCCTCGTCATAACGCTCTGCCCGGTAGAGGGTGAGTCCAAAATTGTAGAACAGGTAAGGATCCTTCTCATTTTTGGCGACTTCCTGCCGCATCAACTCAATAGCCGCATCGAACTTGCCGTCAGCGAGCAATTTGTCCGCCTCTTCCATCGGGATAGCCTGAAGCGGCGCTATCAATAAAAGGAGCAGCAGCCCGGAGAGATGTTTTTTCATGGGCGTGGGCGTTTTCCGTTTTTCAGGGGAACATGGACATGGTAGTTGCGATCGCTGCGCCACTGGAAGCTTCGGTGCGTAGAATTTATGGAGGTCTCAATTGGATTAGACGACGGTGTTTCGGTGGCAGCCAATAGCTCCAGTGCTACCGCCACACTGGTTTCGGCAAGAATGGCCGGATTGAAGGGGCGGGACGGCCCGGAGTAAAAAACAAAATCGACCCATTTCGTTTCCCCCTCACCGCCTATTTCCCATCCTGTGAGCGATTGTCCGTCAAACCAGCCTGGGCCGGCGTGAACGACCGCACATCGTGATCCAGCGGCGAAGGCAAACCTCCCCTCGCCGGTTTGCTCCAGGGTCAAACCGTGGCCTTCCATTTCATAACGCAAACGCAGATCGTTGCTGGAAAAGATACCGTCAGGAGGCGCATCCAACGTCGGATGAAAATCACCCATACCGGTGACGAAATGCACGCCGGAGAGGAGGCGCGGCCCTTCCTGGTCATTCCAAACCAGCCCGGAGGCAAAGTCCCTGCCGTCATGCAGCAGGCGCAGTCGCAGACGAATGGCGAGATCCTCGGGTGTCCGCCAGTATCCCAGTACAACTCGTCCCTGGACCCAGGTGCTTTCACGGTTCATGGAACCCAAGGTGGCCTCTTCCGTAAACCATGTGGTCGAGACCTGGGCTGCCGTACCGTCCGCCGTGCGGTACCAGCAATTCCTGATCTGCAAGGGATCGGATGGCAGGGAGCGAAAGCGTTCGCGAAATTCCTCCGGACAGGGCCGGGGATGGCTGCTCAAAAAAGCATCGCCAAAGAAGCCGATTTTGGGCCCGGGGCGGATCGGAAGCTTGAAACCAAGACGGTCCTCCAAAAATTTCAACTTCGGTTCGTCGAGCCAATCGTTATAGCTGCGGCAAGCCGGTCCGGCCCATTGCGCGGTGCCGGGATGGAACTGTTCGGAGATCAGCCGCCACGTGTGATACAGGAGCGTTTCAGCTTCGGCCCGTGCCTCGGGGTGCTGAACGAGGCCGAGGATGCGCTCGAACTCGATCAACGCGACCAGTGTGTAGGTCGAACTGTTATATTCATTGAAACCACCATCGAATTCGAGTTGCTTGCGCATGTTCCGCAGTCGCTTGACACCGTAATCCAAGAGACGCGGCTCGGGAACCAATTCGCCACCGGCGAGACAGACGGCGGCGCCCATCGCCCAGATGTTGGTGTATTCCACGCGAATATTGCGCCGGAAAATGCACCAGCAGGCGCGGTCGAGGGCGGCACGTGATTCCGCGAGCAGGTCAAGCGTCAGCAAGTGAGGAAACCGGGCGATGATTTCGGCGAGGCGCGCGCCGATAAAGTCGGCCCAATTCCAGTCTGCAGGCGCCATTCTATCGGGCGGCTCTTCCAGGAACCATCCCCACAAGCCGAACCAAAGACTGGTGGGATCCTTGTCCTGCAATTCGAGAACCTTCCCTAGAATGGCGCGGGCCCGTTCATGCCGCCAGGATTCGTCAGTCTCAAAAAGCATCTGCGCGTAGGCGATGCTTTCGCGCGTCGAATGCGTGGGCGTTCCGGGCGCAAGTTTCGTGTGATAGCCCGGAGTGGCCGCCAGCCGTTGAACCAGATTGCAGGAGGAGTCGAAGGCTTGGTCGGAATCGAGAAGAATAGAGGCGTGGGTATTCATGAGGAGATGTGTGTTTAACGTTTCACTTCAAGTTCAAGGAGGAAAGAGGAGGAATAATTTTCGGGCTGAATCACCGGCACACCGATGTCCGTCATAACGGTCCGTTTCCGGATTAACGCCAGGGCCGGACCGGCGAACATAAACAAGATGGCGCAACCCAGCGGAATCTGGAACCACTCGACATAATCGGAGACGTTCAGATGCTGGACCCGGCTTTTCCGGGCGAGAGGCGCGAGGCCTCGTTGCTGCAAAGTCCGGAAGGTATCCGCGCCAGGGGTGAAGGCGTAATACCGTCCGCCCGTGGCCTCGGCGATTTCCCGTAAGGTCCGTCCATCCGCCCGGCTGCGGACTTCCACACCATACTCATCCTTGACGTATCGTTTCACGAGACGCTTTTCGGGAGGCAATTTCGCATAATCATCCGCCGGCACCAACCCTCCCTGGACGGTACCCACGCCCACGGTAATGATGGTAATATTGTCGTCCGTGTGCGCCTTTCGCGCGGCCTCGATTGCGTCGCCTTCGAGATTTTCTCCGTCGCTGATAAGCACGATTACGCGCGCGTTGTCCTTGTCTTTTTCCAGTAATTCCGTCGCCGTTTCGATCGCCTCAGGCACATTGGTTCCTCCCATCGAAATCGAGCGGGGACCAGCCTCCTGCAAGACGAAATCGAGCGCCTCATAATCGAAGGTCAACGGCGACATCACGAACGCGTGTCCCGCAAAAGGGACCAGGCTGATACGGTCCTGTGCGGAATTCTTCAGCCAGTCGCGAAGATCATTCTTGATCGCTCCAAGCCGGCTGGGCGCAACGTCCTCGACCAGCATGCTTTTGGAAACATCCAGCACGATGGCCACGTTCACTCCGCTCCGGTCCACCGTACCGGGCTTCGGACCGCTCAAGGGCCGGGCCAGTGCCAATGCCAGCAGGATCAGCACACTCATCGCGAGGCAAAAACGAACCAATCGCCGTGATGGCGAAGACAAAGCGCTTGGCGCGGAAAACATGAAGCGGGCTAAACGCCTTTTCGCCACCCATCTCGAAATGAACCAGAGGATCGCACCGAAAACGATCAGCCCCGGGACAACCCAGAGCCAGGGTTCTGAAGCAAAGAGAAAAGTCGGGCTCATGGGATGCGCAGCCAAAAGGTATGCCGGCCGATCAAGTCGCCCAGTAGGAGGCAGAAAGCCGTCAGCACAAACCACGTGAACAATTCGGAATAGACCCGGAATTTCTTCTGCTCGAATTTCGATTTTTCCAATTGGTCAAGTTGTCGGCATGCCTGTCGCAGTTCGCTGGCAGTCTCTTGTGCTCCGTTGGAATCGGCCACTTTGAAAAAAGCGCCCCCGGTCCGGTCTGCAATTTGCTTGAGGTAATTGTTGGCATCTTCGCCATATCCCATGCCGAACGCATAAATCCGGATATTGTTTTTTCGCGCTTCTTCCGCAGCTTCCATCGGGGCGAGGCCGGCGTTGCTTTCACCATCAGTGGCCAGAACCATGATCTTCGAAGGCCCCTTGGCTTTTTTGAGCAACTCGACTCCCGCCATGATGCCGTTGCCGACAGAGGTTCCGACGCCCCCTCCCCCTGAGAGGTATTTCTTCTTGTTCTCCAGTACACTTTTAACCCACCCGCCGTCGAGTGTCATCGGGCTCATCAGCCACGTGTCGTAGGCAAAGCCGATCATGCCGAAGCGGTCGTTGGGGCGGTGATCCACAAACTCATCGATTGCCAGTCGCAGGGCTTCTCCCTTCGAGATGCTATTATTCTTATAATTGACTCCACCTCCCATGGATCCCGACACGTCTACGGCGAAGACGATATCAACGCCTTCCTTCTTATCGCTCGAGTTCCCCTGTTCCACGCGGGGACAGGCCAGCGCAAGGATCAGCAGCGCGAAGGCCGCATTTTCCACCAGTCGGTGCCATCGTCCGGAATTGCGACGGACCACGGCGCCGATGTTGCGCACGATGGTCACGGAGGAATATGGGAACCCGGCTTCAAGTCCGGGCCGTCCCTGCAACCAGACCCGCAGCGGGACAAGAAGGAGAAACAACAGCCACCACGGCTGACCGAATTGAAACGAGGACAATCGATCCATCAGGCGCCCCTTCCATGAACGATGGCAGGTTGCCGCGGTGGAATCGTCGCTTCCACAAATCGCTCGGCGCTCTCGAGCATTTGCGACATTTGCGCAAGCCGCACCCGTTGCTGCGCGAATTTCACCAGATCGCAGTCGCCTAAAAAGCCCCCCAGCAATTCCTGATGAGCCAGCAACAGACGATCGCCCTCATGGACCTCGCGGAGAAACTCCTCGGTCGACCGGTGCGGGGCACGCAAGCCAAACCGTCCCTGGATGTAATCACGCACGACCTGCGAGACGCTGATGACGAATTCACGCTGAGTCTCCTCCGAAAGCTTTTGCCGGGACTCCTTGAGCGCCCGCAATGCGAGTTCATGCGGCGGCGTGACCGCGAAGAAGGGCAATCCCAGTTTCCTCCTTCGGTGCCAATACCAACCCAAGCCTGCGAAAAAGATCATCCAGGCCACTAGACATGCCCAAGGCCCCCAATGCCAACCTGGGCCAGGAGGACTCAGCCAGTGGTAGTCCTCAACGATGTCCAGCGTTGTATCTTTCATCGACCGGCCCTCCGGATGCGGCGCTCAAAAAACTTCTTCAATTCGAGTTGATACGAACCTCCCGTTTCGACTTCAATGATATCGAGGCCCGATTTTTCCAGCCATTGACGCCTTTTCTGACGTGCCTCTGCAGCTTCCTGGGCAAAGCGGACACGGAGCTTTTTATCAGCGGTGTTGACCTCCAGCACCTCGCCAGTCTCGGCATCTTCCAGCAGGATTCGTCCCACGCTGGGCAGCTCAAGCTCCCGGCGATCAAAGATCGAAACGGCAATGACGTCATGTTTTTGATTCGTTACGCGCAACGGCTTTTCATATCCGTCGTCCAAAAAATCAGAGACGATGAACAGTACAGCGGGCCGCGTGACGACGAGGTTGAAGTAGTCGAGGGCAGCCTTCAGCGAGGTGCCCTTTCTTTTGGGACGAAAATAGAGAATTTCGCGAATGAGCCGGAAAATATGGGACCTGCCTTTCCGCGCTGGAATGAAAGATTCCACCTGGTCCGAATAGAGCAAAAGGCCAGCCTTGTCGCCGTTGCGGCTGGCGCTGAAAGCGATGACCGACGCGATCTCAGCCGCGAGTTCCTTTTTACTTTGCGCCCCGGAGGCCAGCAGGCCCGAGGCGCTGATGTCGACTAGGACCATGATGGTGAGTTCGCGTTCCTCTCGGTGTTTTTTGATATGCGGCACGCCGGTCCGGGCGGTGACATTCCAGTCGATCGTCCGGACA
>Ga0207641_10006197_pt1 | contig 10119 bp, 10 predicted proteins | sample KBSSwiS62_FD_184306 | JGI IMG/M metagenome (GOLD analysis project Ga0207641, IMG submission 184306) | Switchgrass rhizosphere microbial communities from Kellogg Biological Station, Michigan, USA - KBS Switchgrass S6-2 (SPAdes) (version 2) | ecosystem: Host-associated > Plants > Roots >... | reverse complement strand
TGACCAAACATCGCGAGCTGCAGCGTTATTTCTCGCGGGCGCTCTCGCGATCCCAAAGCACGCGGGAAATCATCCTGTTCGCTTGCCAGCCGGCGAAGCTCACCCGCCATATAGTCGCTCACCGCCTGCAATCGGCGCCAGCCCCAGAATGGATAGACGAACATCAGGCCGAGCAGCGTTGGCGCCGGCGGAAGCCAGATCTGCCCGAATTGCAGCAGCGCGAAACTACCGGCGATCGTCAGGCCCAACAGCGCCAGCGCCAGCTGGGCATTCGCCCTTGGGCTGAAGCGCACGAACGCCAGCAGCAGCAGCCACAATGTCGCAAGCGCCGCGATCATGCGGAGCCGGGGCGTGGCCGGCGTGATGACGCGCCCGCGCAGCAGCGCATCGAGCAGATGGCCCTGAATCTCGACACCGGCCATCTGGCTGGTCCGGCCCGAGGTCGGCGTGGGGAAACTGTCACCCAGGCCATTGGCCGTCGCGCCGATCAGGACATAGCGGTTGCGCAACAGTTCCACCGGCACGCGCCCCTCGATCAGATCGACGAACGATACGCTGCGGATATGGCCTGCGCCGCCGCCATAGGGGATCAGCATCGGCCGTCCCTGCCAGAAGATATTGCCCTTGGGCGCAAGATCGGGGCGCGGCGCCACCTGCGCCATCATCGCGGCGAGCTGTATCCAGCTTTGCCCTCTGCCGCCCTCCTGAAGATAGATTTCGCGAACGATCCGGTCGCTGTCGAAGACGATGTTGACATGGCCTATGCCGGCGGCCGCATGCGCCAGCGGCGGGACCGGCGGCAGCGGATCATAGGCCGCACCGTTGCTGCCGGGGATATCGATCAGCAGGGGCAGATAGCCGCGCGTTTGCGCCAATGCGGCAGCGAGACGATCGTCTCCGGCCGCCGGCTCGACGAAGGCAACGTCATAGCCGATCGCGCGTGGTGCGGCTTTGGCGAGCTGCTCGATGGCCCGGACATGGACATCGCGGGACCATGGCCAGCGGCCGATCGCCTGCAGGCTGCGATCGTCGATCGCAACGACGACGATATCATCGGGCGGGGCTCTTTCGCCGGACAGGATGGCGCGATCATAGAGGATATTGTCCAGCCGCGCGGTCACATCGCCCCAGGTCAGGCCGATAACGAGTAGGGTCGAGATGACCGCGACTGTCAGCCACTCGGCATATAGTCGTATGGGCGCAGAGAGATGGGGCGCAGAGGGACGGCGGCTCGTGTCGGCCATGAGCCGTCAGGCCGATCTTACGTTGTGAGGCGGATGCTCAATCGCGACGCCGCTCCCGCGCGATCGGCACATCTACACTGCTTTCCAACGGGGCTGTCCGTCCGAGAGCATAGGTGCCGGGCAGGCCTTCCATTCCCGACGGCGCGATCGCGGTCAGCCGCACGAAGAAGGAGATGTCGCCCGACAGCGCGAAGGTTGCTGCCGGGGCATCGTTGATGACATCCTCGAAGATATCGTGGAAGACGACATCGGTGGCGAGCTGGGTACGATATTTCTGCGCGCCATCGACAGGCCTGGCAGTGACGGCAACCGCACCGTCTTTCGTCCGCTCGATCGAAACGAGCTGCGGCCGCGGCAACAGCGGCACCGGATCCCCAACCCCTTCGGGCGAAGCGGCCACGCCAAATTCTTTCGGAATGGACTTTTCGGGTTTGTCGGCATCGGGCGCGACACCGACGGTGCCACCGACGACTTCGGTCAGCGCGCGATTGCCAGAGGCGTCGAGTGCGACGCGGAAGTTGGTCCCGCGTACCGCCGATACCGACAAGGGCGTGGTGACGCGGAAGTTGCTCGACGGGTCCCTGATCGGCGTCACCGTCGATTGCGAGCGGCCCGCCTCAAGCCGGAAGCTCCGATCGAGGCTGCCCGTCAGCAGGACACGCCGTAGTTTCTCGACATAGATGCGGCTTTGCGATGGCAGCGAAATCGCGCTGCCATCAGGCAATTGCAAGGTGACGAAGGCATTGGGGCCGGTTTCGACCCGCATCCCCTGCAGCACTTTCGCACCGAGAGCCGCGATCCGGCCGTCGACCGTGACGGCGCCCCGGAACGACGCGATCTGGCCGACGATCGGTTCGGTGCGAAGCAGCGCGCCTGGAACCAGCAAGATGCTGCCCGTCGGCAAGTTGCGCGGATCGCGCACCTTGTTCAGATCCTGGACGGTGCGGTACGCCGCCTCGCTGGTCATATATTGGCGGGCAAGGCCCAGCAGCGTATCGCCCTGGCGTACCGTGTATCGATAAGGCGCGTTGACGGCCTGTGCGAAGCCGGCGCTGCCCATGAGGAGCAGCGCGATCGCGCCGAGCCTGGAAAGCAGCGACCGTCGGATGACTATGTTGGTCAGAGCTCGCTTGCCCCCGGTTCCATTGCCTCGAGGCGATACCCATAGCTGTAGACCGGGGTGAGGCGAAAGCCCCGTTCAGGGCGCAGGCCAAGCTTCGACCTTATTCGCGAAATATGCGCGTCGAGCGTCCGCGTCGGCAGATCGGGGTTGCGGCCCCATATGAGCTCCAGCAGATAGGATCGCGAGAGTGGGCGGTGCAGATTGCGGAACAGGGTCGCCGCCAGTTCGAATTCCTTGGCCGTGAGCACGACGGTTTCGCCGTCGATGTCGACCGCCTGGCGGGTGGGATGGAAGGTGAAGCGCCCGTAGGTTTCTGCGCTGCCCGTGGTTTCGCGCGGGGCGGTGCGGCGCAGAACGGCGCTGACCCGGGCGAGCAGGATCGAAGCCTGCGCTGGCTTTATGACATAATCGTCGGCGCCGGCATTGAGCCCGGCCACAATATCCTCATCGGAATTCCGGTTGGTGAGGAGGACCGCCGGGATGGGCTTCTCCATATTCTGATGCATCCAGCCGAGCACTTCGATGCCGCTCTTGTCCGGCATGTTCCAGTCGACGACCAGCAGGTCGAACGTCTCCTGGCGCAATCGGGTGCTGAGCATGCGTGCATTTTTGAAGACATAGCAATGATGCCCGGCATCGGTGAGCGTCGATGAAACGAACGCCGCCACCTCAGGCTCATCGTCCAGGATTGCGATCCGCATCTTTGCTCATATCCCATCCGGCAGCGAGAGAAGGTTGGATTCCGAGAATTTCGGCGGCGTGGAATCTACGCCCATCTCCCCAACGTCGCGAAAAACCAAGCCCCTTTACTCAAAGCTTCACGCATATCGAAGAGGGCGAAACGCAATCTGACACTTGTTTACAAATGCATCATGATTGCAGCAACCCGCATAGCGATGCATGGGAGCCTATGCTCGACGAACATATCCTCTTTATCGATGGCGAAGCGATCATCATCGACAAGCCCGCCGGCCTTCCGGTCGATCCGCCGCGCGATGGCGGCGTCAGTCTGGAGAACCACCTTCAGTCGCTCAGTTTCGGCTTTCAGCGCTGGCCGGCCGCGGTGCACAGGCTCGATCGCGATACGTCGGGCTGTCTGCTCCTGGCGCGCAGCCCCAAGGCGCATCGCCGTTTCCAGCAGGCTTTCGAGGCAGGAACGGTCTCGAAGACCTATCTCGCGGTGCTCGATGGCGTGCCCGATGCCGAAGAGGGCGTGATCGAGATGGGGCTGAACAAGGTTTCGACCCGCGAGACCGGCTGGCGGATGGTCAGCGATCCACGCGGCAAGGCTTCGCATACGGCCTGGCGTCGCCTCGCGATCATCGATGGCAAGGCACTGATCGAATTCAGGCCGACCACGGGCCGCACGCATCAGATCCGGGTCCACGCTGCAACGGGGCTTGGCGTGCCGATCGTCGGCGATCCGGTGTATGGCCGTCCGGGGCCGCCGATGCTGCTTCATGCATCGTCGCTCTCGGTGCCGCGCGACGGCAAGCCGCCGGTCGAAGGCAAGGCGCCCTTGCCCGAGCGCTTCACGGTGCTGGGCTTCAGCGACGCCGCTTAATCGGAAACCTTGCCGCGCAGCGATTTGACGGTCGAGCGTTTTGCCTTGCCGTCCATGCGCTTTGCCTTCGCGGCCCTGGACGGCTTGGTCACCTTGCGCCTTTTGGGGACGATGGTGGCGTCGCGGATCAGCGCGATCAGCCGCTCGCGCACTTCCTGCCGGTTAAGCAACTGCGACCGCGCGCCTTCGCTGCGGAGCATGAGGACGCCATCGCGGGTGAGGCGGCTGCCTGCAAGCGCGGCCAGCCGGTTCTTCACCGCTTCGGGAAGGTTCGGCGAATTGCCGACATCGAACCGCAGCAGCACCGCGCTATCGGTGGTGTTGACATGCTGCCCGCCCGGCCCCGACGACCGCGTGAAGCTCTCTTCGAGTTCATCGCTGTCGATGGAGATGGAACGGGTGATCGGGATCAGCGGCATCCGCAATGCCTAGTGCAACCACTGGGGGATTGCCTAGAGGGCAGGCCGTGCCCAGATCAGCGGTAGCCTGATGGAGTCGACATGTACAAGTTCGATGTGAACAAAACCGCCGGCAAGGCCGAGATGTATCTCGATCTTTCTGCGGCGCTGGCGGCGCTAACGGCCGATGAGCCCGATGCTATCGCCAATATGGCGAATGCCGCAGCGTTGATCTGGGAATATCTGCCCGATCTCAACTGGGCGGGCTTCTATCGTGCGATCGATGACGAACTGGTGCTCGGTCCGTTCCAGGGCAAGGCCGCGTGTATCCGCATCGCGTTCGGCAAGGGCGTGTGCGGCGCGGCTGCGTCCACGCGCGAGGCTCAGTGTATCGAGGACGTACACGCCTTTCCTGGCCATATCACGTGTGATGCGGCCTCCGCTTCCGAACTTGTTGTGCCGATCGTTCAGGAGGGGCGCTTGATCGGAGTCCTCGATCTCGACAGCCCGGTGAAGGGACGTTTCGATCAGGACGACGTGCGCGGCTGCACCGAGCTGATGGCGGTGTTGGGTCCGCGTATCGCCTAATTCTTGCGCGGCTGCCCGGCGCAGAAGGTGGCGATGCTTTCGGAGCCATCCTCGGCCAGCGCCGCCACGGCGAAGAAATTGTCGTCGATGTTGACGTCTTTCAGCACTAGCTCGGTACCGGCGACATCCTTATGGTCGGTCCAGTCGATGCCGTCGGCGCGGCGCCAGTAGACGCGATATTTCGCCGCGCCACCCACCGCCGACCAGCGCACTGTAGTGTTATTCGACAGCGCGCCGACGATCGTCGCGCTGTCGGGTGCGGCCGGCGCCATCGCCAGCGCGCGCAGCGCCGCCAGGTTGAGATCGGTCACGCGCGCCAGATAGGAAAAGTCGACGCCGTCGATCGTGTCGCCATAGGTCCTGCCGTTCTCGGTCCGCAGATCCTGATGCTGGCGATCGTAATTCTCGGTCGCCTCGGTGATCCGCACCGCCGGATAGCCCATGTCGAGCGACGGCGAATGATCGCCGCCGCGCTGGAATCGATCGGGACGGCGGATTGCCAGCACGTCGAGGCCGGGCTTCGCAACCGTCGCGATGTGATCGATATATTTGGCGAGCGCCCGCGAGGGGCCGTCATCCTCGCCGCCGATGCCGCGGCGCATCTTGCCCTCCTCGAGCGTTTCGACCGAGCGGATGCCTTCGCTGAAGACGCGGACCCGATCATCGATATGCTGGCCACCGATGCCATGGGTATTGCCGACGATATCATTGTTCAGCAGCGCCGCCACTTTCCAGCCGCGCATCTTGGCGGTGCGGGCGAGAAGCTGACCGCCGAACAGCCCCTGTTCTTCGCCGGACAATAGCGCGAAGACGATCGTCGCTTTGGGATGCTCCTTCGAGAGCAGCCGCGCCGTTTCCAGCACAAGCGCCGAGCCCGAACCGTCATCATTGGCACCGGGCGCATCGGCGGTGGAGTTCATCACGTCGGTGACGCGGCTGTCGATATGCGCGGAGACCATGATCACACGATCCGGATCGGCGCCGCGCAGGATCGCCATGACGTTGACGATATCGACGCCGCCAGGCGCACGCGGCCCCGTGAACCGATCGGACACCATTTCGACCTTGAGGCAGCCGCCGCATGCTTTCGAATATTGTTCGAACCGCGATGCCGCCCACTTGCGCGCGGCGCCGATGCCGCGCTTCGGGTCGATCAGCGAGGACAGCGTGTGTCGCGTGCCGAAGCCGACCAATGTCGCGATGTTCGATCGGAGCTCGGCGGGGCTTGCGAAGGGCGCTGCCTGCACGCCGGTGGCGAAGAGCAAGGCAGCGATGGGCAGGATTTTCATGGTTCAGCTCAATCGATCGAGGTCTTCGTCGCTCAATGATCCAGGAATGATCATGAGCGGGCAGGGCAGTTGCCCGGCATCGGCGCCGGCAAAATGCGCGACCAGCTTGCCTGGCGGGCCGTTCGCGGCTGCACCCAGCACAAGCGCCGCTACGCCGGGGCGCGCTTCGAGCAATTCACGAACGACGGTGACAGGGTCGCCCTGCTTCACCGTGATCGAGGGCATGACGCCGGTTTCTTCGATCAGCGCGCCTGCCGCCTGCGCGACCATGGCTTCGGCGCGAAATCGCGCCTCTTCCTCCATCGCATCCTGCACGGCGCCCCACTGGCTGAATTCCTGCTGCGCCACCAGCGCGAGGATTTCGACCGCGCCCCCGGTCTTCGCCGCACGGCGGGCGGCAAAGCGAAGTGCCGTTCTGGCCTCCTCACCATCATCAATAACAACCAGATAGGTTCTCAACGCCGTTTTCCCCGCTCAATCAGCCGAATCTGCGCCAGTTGTCATGCTTGCGCAAGCGTTGCCCCTTGACCTCGGCATAGCGAGCGCGGAAAGACAGGCCCACGTCGCGACCCATCCTCCAAGTGGGACATATTATGCCGATCGAATTGAAGATGCCCGCCCTTTCGCCGACAATGGAGACGGGCACCCTCTCCAAATGGCTCGTCAAAGAAGGCGACGCCGTAAAATCGGGTGATCTGCTCGCTGAAATCGAAACCGACAAGGCGACGATGGAGTTCGAAGCGATCGACGACGGCATTGTCGCGAAGCTGGTAGTGGCTGCAGGGACGGCGGACGTGCCGGTCGGAACCGTCATCGCGCTCATCCAGGACGAGGGCGAGGAGGCAGCGCCGGCCAAGGCCCCTGCTGCGGCCAAGGCCGAAGAAAAACCGGCCGCTCCCAAGGCCGAGGCTGCGCCAGCGCCCCGGGCGAAAGCGCCCGCCGCGACTCCGAAGCCCGCCGAAGCGGCTCCGCCGCCGGCCGCTGCAAATGGAGAAGATCGGGTGAAGGCAAGTCCATTGGCCCGTCGGCTTGCATCGTCGCAGGGAATCGACCTGGCGAAGGTGAGCGGCTCCGGGCCGAACGGCCGCATCGTCAAATCCGATCTCGAAGGCGCGCCTAAGGGCGAGGCTGCGCCGGCCGCTGCTGCTGCGCTGGCTCCTGCCGCCAAGGCACCCGAGGCTGCGGCCGCTCCCAAGGCGGCCCCCCCAGCCGCAGCCGCAGCACCTGCCGGTCCCGGTGGGCCGATCCCGTCGCAAACGGTCAAGCTCTCCGGCATGCGCAAGGTGATCGCGCGCCGCCTGACCGAATCGATGCAGCAGAGCCCGCACATCTATCTGACGGTGGATATCCAGCTCGATGCGCTGCTGAAGTTGCGCGGCGATCTCAACAAGGCGCTGGAAGCGCGCGGCGTGAAGCTGTCGGTCAACGATCTGCTGATCAAGGCGCTCGCGCTGTCGCTGATCGAAGTGCCCGATTGCAACGTCTCGTTCGCCGGCGACACCCTGATCAAATATCAGCGCGCGGACATCTCGATTGCGGTTGCGATCCCCGGCGGCCTGATCACCCCGATCGTGACGAGCGCCGATACAAAGAGCATCGCCGTTATCGCGACCGAGGCTAAGGACCTCGCGGCACGCGCCAAGGAAGGCAAGCTGCAGCCGCATGAATATCAGGGCGGGACAGCTTCAATCTCGAACATGGGCATGTTCGGGATCAAGCAGTTCACGGCCGTGATCAATCCGCCGCAGGCGATGATAATGGCGGTCGGATCGGGCGAGAAGCGGCCGTATATCGTCAATGACGAGCTTGGCATGGCGACGATCATGACGGCGACCGGCAGCTTCGATCACCGCGCGATCGATGGCGCGGTCGGCGCGCAGCAGATGGCGGCCTTCAAGCGGCTCGTGGAAAATCCGCTGGGCCTGCTCGCCTGATGGCCGATCCGGACGAGCAACCGCCCAAAACCGAACCTGCGATCCGTGTCGTTGCCAGTCCGGCGGACACCAACGCCGATGGCGATATCTTCGGCGGCTGGTTGATGAGCATCATGGATTCTGCCGCTGGCGTTTTTGCTTCGCGCTTTGCCAAGAGCAGGGTGGTGACGATCGCCGTTGACAGCATGACCTTCGTTCGTCCGGTCAAGATTGGCGACGTGGTTTCGGTTTATGCGGATTTGCTGTCGGTCGGGCGCACATCGATGAAAATCGGTGTTGCCGCCTGGAGCCGGGAGCGCCACAGCGAGCCTGAGCACAAGGTCACCCACGCGGTCTTCACCTTTGTCGCGATTGGCGAAGACGGCCGGCCTCGTGTGATTGAAAGAGCCGCCTGAGGGCGGACAACAGGAGCAATATCGTGGCGGAATCCTACGACCTCATCGTTCTCGGTTCGGGGCCTGGCGGCTATGTCGCGGCGATCCGCGCAGCCCAGCTCGGGCTGAAGACGGCAGTTGTCGAACGTGAGCTGCTTGGCGGCATCTGCCTCAACTGGGGCTGCATCCCGACCAAGGCGCTGCTGCGCTCGTCCGAAATCTATCATTATATGCAGCATGCCGATTCCTATGGCCTGTCGGCGGGCGCGGCGTCCTTCGATCTGGGCAAGGTGGTGCAGCGTTCACGCAACGTCGCCAAACAGCTCAATCAGGGTGTCACCGGCCTGCTCAGGAAAAACAAGGTCACCGTCCATATGGGCGATGGCGTGATCTCCGCGAGGGGCAAGGTCAGCGTCACCAGCGACGGAAAGACCACCGAGCTCGAGACCAAGAACATCATCATCGCCACCGGTGCGCGTGCCCGCGACCTGCCCTTCGCAAAGGCCGACGGCAAGCGGATCTGGACCTACCGCACCGCGATGACGCCGCCTGAAATGCCGAGCAAGCTGCTTGTCATCGGTTCGGGCGCGATCGGCGTGGAGTTCGCAAGCTTCTACAATGATCTCGGTGCCGAGGTGACGATCGTCGAGATGCTCGATCGTGTCCTTCCGGTCGAAGATGCCGATATCAGCGACTTCATGCGCAAGGCGCTGACCAAGCAGGGCATGAACATCCGCACATCGACGGGCGTCGAGAAAATCGTTGCCGACGACAAGGGCGTCACCGCGTCGATCAAGGACAAGGACGGCAAGGTCACCGAAGAGGCGTTCAGCCATGTGATCGTGGCGGTCGGCATCGTACCGAACCTCGAGAATATCGGGCTGGAAGCGCTCGGTGTCGAGGCGGACAAACGCACTCACATCAAGACCGATCAATATTGCCAGACGAATGTCCCGGGCATCTACGCGATCGGCGACGTCACAGACGGTCCCTGGCTGGCGCACAAGGCGAGCCATGAAGGGATCATTGCGGCCGAGCATATCGCAGGCAAGCATCCGCATGCGATGGACAAGCTCAACATCCCTGGCTGCACCTATTGCCACCCGCAGGTCGCCTCGGTCGGGTTGACCGAAGCGAAGGCGAAGGAGGCGGGCTACATGGTCAAGGTCGGCAAATTCCCGTTCATCGGCAACGGCAAGGCCATCGCGCTGGGCGAACCCGAAGGCTTCGTGAAGACAATCTTCGACGAGGCGACGGGCGAGCTGCTCGGTGCGCACATGGTCGGCGCCGAAGTCACCGAGCTGATCCAGGGCTATACGATCGGCAAGACGCTCGAGACCACCGAAGCCGAGCTGATCGAAACAGTCTTCCCGCATCCGACGATCAGCGAAACGATGCATGAGAGCGTGCTGATGGCGTATGGACGCCAGATTCACTACTGAGCGCGGTCAGTTTGCCACGAGAGGCGAGGTGTAATTCGCGTCATGCGCGAAGGGCATCGGCCGCCCGTCGCGTATCGCATCGAGGATAGCGGCAAAATCGGTGCGACACCGAAAGCCGAGCGCCGCTTCGGCATGGCCCCCGTCATACACCCGGCCGATGCTC
>Ga0207641_10006196_pt1 | contig 10120 bp, 13 predicted proteins | sample KBSSwiS62_FD_184306 | JGI IMG/M metagenome (GOLD analysis project Ga0207641, IMG submission 184306) | Switchgrass rhizosphere microbial communities from Kellogg Biological Station, Michigan, USA - KBS Switchgrass S6-2 (SPAdes) (version 2) | ecosystem: Host-associated > Plants > Roots >... | reverse complement strand
AGCCATCGAGCGGCGCGGCCTGATCGAGCGCGCGTGGCTTGTGCTCCAGCAGGGCCAGATAATGCAGCGGGTTGGCGATGAAGTCCTCGTGCTCGTAACTGCGGGGATGCACCGCGATCCGGTCGCCACGGCAGATCACCTCGACCCGGTCGACATAGCCTTTGATCACCACCTCCTGGTGGGCATAGGCTGTCGGTACCGAGTAATCATTGGTGCGATAACGGACCAGCGACATCGACGAGGCCCGGCCCGTCACCATGTGGCACGGATCGAACGCCACGGCGGGTAGCGGCATGAATGCCGCAAGATCGGCCGCCAGCCTGTCACCAATGCTCTGACTGTGCCCGCGCAATACGGCTTGCCTGCGCTCCACGCATTGCTCGAGGAACCGCGCGTTCATCGCATCAAAGCTGTCGGCTACCGGCATTGGTACCATGTAGTGCCGCCGCACATAGCCCACCAACCCCTCAACATTGCCCTTATCGTTGCCCTTACCCGGGCGCCCGAACTTGTCCTCAAACAGGTAGTGGCTTTGCAGGGTCGAAAACATCCGGCTGCGCTCACGCTTCCCGTCACCCAGGATCTGCGCCACCGCTAGCCTGGTGTTGTCGTACAGAATCGAGAGCGGAATGCCGCCGAAGAAGGCGAACGCCGCGACATGGCCCTCGCAGAACGCCTCGGCCACTTCGGCGGGGCAGGCTTTGAAGAATGGCGCATCGCTGTGCGGCATATCCATGCAGAAATAGTGGAACCGCGTCAGCTTGCCGTCGATGATCCCATCTGCCTCGCCAAAGTCCACCTGCGCATGCCCGGGCTTGTGGCTCAGCGGGATGAAGACCTCGCGGCTGTGCAGCCTGGCGGTCGCCACATAGTCGCGGACAATCGTTATGCCGCCGGTAAAGCCGTGCTCATCGCGCAGCCGCTCAAATATCCGTAATCCCGTATGGCGCTGCTTGGCATGCACCGTGCGGTCATCGCTGAGGATCTGGTCGATGATCTCGGTGAGCGCGGTCAGCTTCCCGCCGTATGACCGCCCGGAACGGCCATGCTGCGGCGGCTCGGGGAAAACCAGCATCTTGTCGACCGTCTTGCGGTTGATGCCAAAATACGCAGCCGCACTGCGGCGGCTCATGCCGTCGATCATCACAGCGCGGCGGACCTTGAGATAAAGTTCCACTCTCTTCATCCTCCACCCCCGCGCAAAGGCAGAGGTTTAACAGGACTGGCCCCTTTTTAATCCGGTGGTGCCGGCCGGAGAGTGGCCCCTTTTATTCCCGGTGTTCTCATTTCGGGAATAATCCGTGGGGACGACCGGTCTTCCTGATTAAGCACCACGATTAGAGGACAAATGATCATGACCGACGAAGTTCGGGAAGGCATGAACCGCCGCAGCCTGCTGACCCAATGCGCCGGCTGGGCCGGTGCAGGCGCCCTCTATACCCTGACGGGAGGCATCGCCTCGTCGATCAGCCTTGACGCTGCACTCGCCGCCACGCCGCGCCATGGCCATGGCGGGACAAGGCCGTTCACTTTCCTGCAGATCAGCGACACCCATATCGGCTTTGACAAGCCCGCCAATCCCAATGCACGCGGTACAGCGATCGAGGCGGTCGAGAAGATCAAGGCGCTGCCGAACAAGCCCGATCTCATTATCCACACCGGCGACATCACGCATCTGTCGACCGATGCCCAGTTCGATGACGCCGCGCAGATCCTTTCGGGTCTCGGCTCGCCCGTCTTCTATGTGCCCGGCGAGCACGACTTCCTCGACGAGGGTCAGGGCAAGAATTTCCTCACCCGCTACGGCAAGGGCACGCTCGGCACGGGCTGGCACAGCTTCGATCACAACGGCGTGCATTTCGTCGCGCTCAACAATGTCGCCAATCTGAAGCCCGGCGGCATGGCGCATCTCGGCGACGACCAGCTCGCCTGGCTGCGGAGCGATCTCGCGGGCCAATCCGCCAGCACGTCGATCGTCGTATTCGGCCATATCCCCTTGTGGACCGTGTACGAACAATGGGGTTGGGGCACTGATGACAGCGCGCAGGCGCTGGCGCTCCTTCGTCGCTTCGGCTCGGTGACCGTGCTCAACGGCCATATCCACCAGATCATCCAGAAGGTGGAAGGCAACGTCTCTTTCCACTCGGCGCGGTCCACGGCCTACCCCCAGCCTGCGCCGGGTGCTGCTCCGTCGCCCGGCCCCCTCAAAGTGCCGACGGAGCAGCTTCCCACCATGCTCGGTATCCGCACCGCACGCTTCATGCGCGGCAACGAACCGATCGCGCTGATCGATCAGTCGTTCGCCTGAGCGCCCCCACCAGTTACATTTTTTCGGAGTTTTCGATGATTGGCTTTCCCAAACCTGCCCGTCGTGTCGCGTTGCTTCTCGCTCTTGCGGCTCCCGCACTCGGCCTTGGTGCGACTCATGCAGTGAGCGCAGCCCCTGCCGCAAGAGTGCAGACCGTTTCCATCAAGATGTTCGCCTTCACGCCGCAGATGCTGACGGTGACGCCCGGCACGACGGTGGCCTGGACCAATGCCGACGAGGATCCGCACACCGTCACCGCGAATGACAAGGGCTTCCACTCGGCCGCGCTCGACACCGACGACAAGTACAGCTTCACTTTCACCAAGCCCGGCGACTATGCCTATTTCTGCTCGCTTCACCCGCATATGACCGGCAGGATCATCGTCAAGGCGGGCTGACGGCAATGGACACGCAAGCGGCAGGACCAGCATGAGCGGCGGCGGCTTCTTCCGCCCACGGCTGGTCTCGTCCTTGCGCGGTCGATCGCGACGTGAGGACAAGTTCCTGGCGCGGGCCCATGCCGATCAGTTTCGGCTGATCATGCTGCCGCATATGGATGCCGCCTATGGCTTCGCGCGCTATCTCGCGCGGGACAGCTGGACCGCCGAAGACGTGGTCCAGGACGCCTTCCTGCGCGCCTTTCGCGGGTTCGATGGCTGGCGCGGCGACAATGCCAAAGCATGGCTGCTGGCGATCGTGCGCAACTGTTACCTCGACACCGTCATCGGGCGCCGCGATCCGCTGCGCGGCGCGGAAGGCGTCGAGGCGATCGACGATTGCGAAGCGACAATGGCGGAGGCCGAGCAGTTGGAGGAGCGTGCCGAACGGCAGAGCGACGCCGTCATGCTACGGCGGACGATCGAGAATCTGCCCGAACCCTTCCGCGAGACATTGGTTCTGCGCGAACTCGAAGAGCTCAATTACAAGGAAATCGCCACAATCACCAAAGTCCCGATCGGCACCGTCATGTCGCGCCTTGCCCGCGCGCGCGCCATGCTCGGCGCGCTCCTACTGCCGCAGGACGGGCAATCGCGGGAGGCGCGGTCATGACGGCGTGTCCCGACAAGCTGCTGTTGCTCCAGGCCCATGTTGATGACGAACTCGACGCAGCCAACGCCCTCGCGCTCGAGGCGCATCTGCGATTCTGCCGTGTCTGCGCCGAAGAATTGGCGCGGATCGAGGCGGTGCGGGCAATGCTGGCGGATGCGGACCTCGGTCACGCCGCGCCAGTGGAGCTGCGTTCACGGATCGAAGCGCTGATCGCGGCGCCGTCCGTCCCCGGTGCGGTACCCCGCTCTTCGCCGGACCGGACATCCGCCACGAGCCACCCGCGCTTGGGTTTTACCGGCGGCGGTGCATTGGCGGTCGGCAGAAGCTGGGGGTCTGGTCTAGCAACCGGGCTCGCGCTCAGCCTTGCGCTGGTTCTTGCGCTGCCGCAGTTCACCCGGGTGGGCACCGAGGATCAGTTGGTCGCCAACCATGTCCGCTCGCTCTCGCTGGAGAGCCACCTGACCGATGTCGCGACCTCCAACCGGCACGTAGTCAAACCCTGGTTCAACGGCAAGATCGATTTCGCGCCGCCCGTGCCCGAACTCGCCGCGCAAGGCTTCCCGCTGATCGGCGGGCGGCTCGACTATATCGATGGCCACGAAGTCGCGGCAATCGTCTACAAACGGCGCTTGCACACCATCAACGTCTTCGTGCGGCCCGTGGGGACGCTGTCGCTGCCGGGCGGAATCGCCGCCAAACATGACGGCTACAGCCTGGTGCGCTGGACCAATGCCGGCCTCGAATTCTGGGCAGTGTCCGACATCGATTTGGACGAACTGCAGCTTTTCCACCGCACGTTCGAAAGCCGGCCGAGCCTGTAGCAAGGCTGCGATCCACGACCCGATCGATGACTATGGAAGGAACAGCGATGCGGGTCTTTATCGTCCACTCCCATCATGAGCCATCGAGCTTCAACGGTGCCATGACCCGCACGGCCTGCGAGGTCCTCGCAGCCGCAGGTCATGAGGTTGTAGTGTCCGATCTCTACGCTATGAGATTTGATCCGGTATCAGACCGTCGCAACTTCACCGGCATCGCCAATCCTGACCGCTTGCACCAGCAAGACGAGGAATCGCTGGCGAGCCAGACCGGCGGCTACGCACCCGACGTGCTGGCGGAAATCGAAAAGCTCAATCGGTGCGATCTTCCAGTTCCCGATCTGGTGGTTGGGTCTACCTGCCATTCTAAAAGGCTGGGTCGACCGGGTCATGGTGCTGGGGCACAGCTATGGTGGCGGGCGCTGGTTTGCGGATGGTCTCCACAAGGGCAAGCGCGCGATCTGTGCTCTAACCGTGGGCGGACGCGAAGACATCTACGCCGATGGAGGGCTCTATGCCCCGGTCGAGCAGATCCTCTATCCCATCCACCACGGTATATTCGGGTTTGCAGGCTTCTCCGTGTTGGAGCCGTTCGTCGTCTATGGCCCCAACCGGATGGACGACACCGAACGCGCGGATGCGCTTGGTGCCTGGCGCAAACGGCTGGTGACGCTCGATGCATCGCGCGTGCTGGTCAACGGGCCGTGATGGTCAAATTGCCGAAAACTACATTTGAGGAAATCCAGATTCGATACGATTCCGGGGCAAGATAAACTGATCCTGTAGCTGCCCAGCTATGCCATGGACCGTTGCGAAGGGTTGCAGCCCTTCCAACGGTCTTTCGGTTACCGCAGATTCGCTCGTTGCGCGTTTGGCGCTGCTCGCGTTCTGCGCGTAACCGACGGTTCTGAAGGTCGTTTTTACCCCCTTGCGAGGTGTGACGACTTTTGTGCCGACACAGGTTGCGCGCCAGTGCTTCTGTTGCGCGTTCTGCGCGCGGCTTAGAGGGATGAAAACACGGAGAATTACCGGAATTCAGGGGTTTGGGAATTGTCACGTCCGGGTTTGCTAAACCGTCGTAGGGATACATCCTTACCGAGAGTTCGAATCTCTCCGTCTCCGCCAAGCCCTTAATAATCGGCACTTTTCCCCACATGGGAATTTCCCCTTTCAACATAGAACTGCTCAGAACCGTTGGTGCTGTGCTGACTTTTGTGCCTACGGTGAGATAGACGGGGAGATTGACGGCACAGGATTTGGCAATGCGCGCCTTGTTGGGCGGCTGCGCAAGTTGATGAGTTACCTGGATGGCGCGCTGGGCCACTCCCGCGCAAAACCCACGGATATCCGAGTACCTGCGTGAAATCGCTCGGCTCGGCGGATATCTGGCGCGAAGTCACGACCCGCCACCAGGCAACATGGTCATATGGCGTGGTTGGTCACGTCTGATGGATATCCAGATCGGCGTCGAACTCGTCACCGGGGCACTTGTGGGTAATTGAAAGCTTCGCCGGATGCAGACATCGCGAGCCGCGCCTTCAGTGCTCTGGCGCCGAAGCTCCAGCCTTCGGCCGGATCTTCGACGCGCCTTCCAGCACCCGATGAACCGGGCAATTGCCCGCGATCTCCATCAATCGGGCCACCCGATCGGCATCGAGCAGCGGAGCCCGAATCGTGACTGTCTTGTCGAACACATCCACCGGCACCGCCGCGCCAACGACAACCGTCTTTGCATGCTCGACCACGGCCTCGATGTGCTCGACGGGCCACCGTCCCCGCTCCCACCGCGTATAGGTGCCCTCATCTACCTCAAGCAGCCGGGCTGTTGCCTCCGCCGACAATCCTCGCCTGCGGCGCTCAGCCAATAGCTGGCCTTCCAGCGTCATAGGCTTCTCCCATGGCTCATAACCGATTGCCCTGGGGTTTGTACTTTGACCCATTGTGGAAGTTGGCCGGCGACAAGTTGCGCAACATCATGTCGTCGATCATACGGCGGCGCAGCGGGCTCACCGCTGTTGTGGTATCGGCCATGGGATGGTCTCCTGGTCAGGGGGTGGTCTCAGCAACCAAACCTTCCCATCAGGAGGCCATTCCAGCCAATAGCTACGCCAGTCCCGCGTCAGCGGGTTCGTTCAATCCCAGCGATTCAATAACAAGCGGAAAAACTCTAGCCTGCGCAATCGTGGTGGTCTGCATGGGCCTCTCCGGACCAATTCCGAGGCCCGGATCATGAAGACGCTTTCGCCTCCAGGGGGCCTCGCCCCCTATCCTTCCCCTTTTCTTTAGCCCCCCTGTTTCCTTGAGCAGCGGGCCGCGATACGGATTGCGGCCCCAAAGAATGTCCTTGCCTCGCACCCAACGTGAGATGGCATAAATGCTTCTTGAAAATGTGACCTCTAAGGTGTATTGAGAATGACGGTAAAGCGGACCCCGCATCATCATCTGACAGCGATCCAGACCAAATTTGGCAGTGTGGATTCGCTCGAGATCACGAGCAAGGCAGCACGCGATGCCCAGAAAATTGGCTACTCGCTGGAAGATATCGTCGATGTCGTACAAGCGCTGGAACCGGGCGATTTCATCAAGTCCGAGACGGCGCATAACCCGCCGAATCACCGGTTTTGGCACGACACCTACAATATCCCCTGTGATGGCATGTGGTTGTATCTGAAGTTTGCCGGCGAGACGCTGATCGACGTCGTTCTGACATCCTTCAAGGAGCTTTGAGATGAGCGAGACGCGAATTCATCCTGAGACGGGTCAGGAACTGCACCGCGACACGCGGCCGCAGACAGTGTGCGTCGGCTCGCTCTCGCGCGTCGTCGATGTGCCTGGCTGGTATCCTGAAGGTGATGGCGATGCCATTCACAGTGGCGAGGACCTGCGTGGCCACAACGAGGCGTTCAAGGCGTTGCGCGAGGAATATGCCGCGCACATCAAGGCCGTGCGCAAGAAGCTTGGGCTAACTCAGGAAGAGGCTGGCGTCATCATCGGTGGCGGCAAGCGGGCCTTCCAGAAGTATGAAAGCGGGCGCACGCCGCCGAGCGATGCTGCAGTGGGCCTCATCGAGATTCTGGCACGGCATCCCGAAGAGGTTGCCACTTTGCGGTCGTTTCGCATAGCTGCACCAAAGGCTCTCGGTCAGGAGACGCAGTCAGCGGGCACCGGAATATCTGCCGGCAAGCGGGTGAAACGTGGCGTACGCAGCGCGGCTGCGTAAAGGTGGACGCGATTGAACGCTGCCGCACGCCGCGTGTCTGCTACGCAGCCAGCTTCGCCACGATCTCGCGCGCGTTGCTCACCGGCATAAACAACCGGGTCTGATACTGGATGATTTCCGTAAAGCAGCCCTTGGCCTTCCACGATGCCAGCGCGCGGGGATCAAAGCCCAGCACTTCGAGGCGCTGCTCGCCATTGACCCTTGAGCGCTTGATACTGGTGCCTGACAACGCATCAATGGGAACGACCTTGCCGCCCAGCGCCGCCTCGACCAGTTGCTCTGGCGACAGCACAATGCGATCGCCAAGCCCGAGTTTGTCCAGCAACATGTTGACCGCTTCGGCAGGCACAATGCGCCCCAGCAGCGAACGCCCATCCTGCGTCACAAGGCGACGGACCTGTGCCTCGTCACCCAGCAGGTTCCAAATCGGCAGCAGGCGACCCGAAGCGAGGTAGAAGCGCTCAGTGTAGGGGCGGGTCGCCAGATCGGTGGCTTCGGCCTGCCAGGCCTCCTCGAATGCGCCGCGTTCACAATCATCCCAATGGATCTTGGCCAATTCGTCGACCGTGATCCAACTGCGCCCGCCGGGGGCGGTGTTGAGGTCGACCGCGATCACCTGCGCCGGATCTGCCGTCAGATAGGACAGGGCATTGCAGCCCCCGCTGGGGAGCTGTCAGTCGGATGCATACTCGTCTCTACTGACAAGAGGACGGTTTGAAGTAGTTCCGTCAGCTGACGAGCGAGCCCCATTCAGCCATGGCGGCCGAGCGGCGAAGTTTGAATGTTTGGCGGTCGACGAGGTGGCGTTCAGAGTCGAAGTGGTTATGCAGGCTGGCATGAACTGAAGCGAATTTCTGCAACGATTTCATTTGCCGGAATCGCTGCATCGCCCGCTCTCGTCGCCGGAATGGCAAATGCGAATTTTCGGCACGATTGTTCTGCCATCGGCCCATCTCGCGGCGGTCCAGATTGCCCAGATCCCGCATCGCTGCCGGATAGGAACGAAGGCCGTCGGTGACAATTGCCTCAGCCTTGCCGTGCCGCTTCAGCGCTTTCTTCAGAAACTGCAAGGTCGCGGATTTGTCACGCTTTTTGGTGACATATGATTCCAGGATCTCGCCTTCGTGGTCGACCGCACGCCAAAGATAATGCATCTCACCGTTGATCTTGACGTACATCTCATCGAGGTGCCATCGCCATTGGCGAAAACCCCGTATCCGGCTGATGCGCTGGTGCCGGATTTCCGTCGCAAACGACGGACCGAACCTATTCCACCAGAGCCGCACCGTCTCGTGACAGACGTCGATGCCCCGTTCGAACAACAGGTCCTCGACATTCCGCAGGCTCAGCGGAAACCGCACATAGAGCATCACCGCCAGCCGGATCACCTCCGGAGATGAGTGGAAATATCGGAACGGTGAAGAGGGTTTTTCGAGCACGGGGCATGCCACCGCTCTACCCCGGCAGTCACCGAATCGCTACCCGGTGCAGTTCCTTTGACAGTGCCATCCGGTGCAATGTTCAAGCAGCAGGCTTCCGTGGCGTTATTGCGACCCGATAAAGAGCTCGTCACCGGCCTCGATCATGGTGTGCTGGACCGGCACGCCAGTGGTTCACCGTCCCCCGAAAGCCACCTCATATAGCCGAGCGCTCTACCGCTCCAGAAAACCTCCCGGGAAGCACTGATTTGACAGGAGCGTCAGATTTCGCATATTACTGCGCGAGATAGGATGCGATCGCCGTTCAACGCCCCCGACGATCAAGAACGGCGCACTGGCGCGGACCGGAACACCGCCCAACCAGATAAGAGGAACAGATGAGGGAAGCGCGGCATTGGCTGATCACCGGGGTCTCAAGTGGTTTCGGCCGTAGTATCGCAGAGGCGGCCTTAGCGCATGGCGATAGCGTCACGGGGACCCTTAGAAAGAAAGAGGACGCCGCCTCATTCGAGGCGCTGGCGCCCGGACGGGCACGGGCCTGCCTGCTCGATCTTGCCGACCGCGACAATGTTTCACGGGTTATCGCCGAAGCCGTCGCGCGCCACGGCGGCATCGATGTGCTCGTCAACAATGCCGGATATGCTCTGGCAGGCGCGGTGGAGGAGTTTGAGGAGGCCGAGATCCGCGATCAGATGGAGACGAACTTCTTCGGTCTCGCTGCCGTCACACGCGCAGTTCTTCCGGTCATGCGACGGCAAAAGTCGGGCCACATCATCAATATCGCGTCCGTTGCCGGACTATGGGGTTTCCCAGGCATGGCGATGTACAGCGCTTCCAAGTTCGCAGTGGTCGGCTTTTCAGAGGCGCTCGCGGGCGAAATGGCGCCGTTCGGAGTCAAGGTGACGGTCCTTGAACCGGGCGCGTTCAGGACAAGGTTTTCCTCAAGCAATTCCCTCACTCGCGCCCGGCGACCGATCGAAGCCTATGAGTCGACAGTCGGAAAATTCTGCAGTCAGATAGCCTCTTATGACGGCCATCAACCTGGCGACCCTGAGCGAGCGGCTCAGGTAGTACTTCAGCTTGTCGATCTGGAGGAGCCCCCGGTGCACCTGCTGCTGGGCAAGGATGCGGTGCAACTGCAACGCCAGAAACTCGGTCTGACGAGCCAGTCGATCGAGCAGTGGGAGGGGCTATCTTCAGGTACCGATTACGTCTGATTTTATCTGCGGCTTTCCCATGTATTCCTTGGCGGCGGGAATACTCTGTTTGTCGCTTCATGCTACAT
>Ga0207641_10006195_pt1 | contig 10120 bp, 8 predicted proteins | sample KBSSwiS62_FD_184306 | JGI IMG/M metagenome (GOLD analysis project Ga0207641, IMG submission 184306) | Switchgrass rhizosphere microbial communities from Kellogg Biological Station, Michigan, USA - KBS Switchgrass S6-2 (SPAdes) (version 2) | ecosystem: Host-associated > Plants > Roots >... | reverse complement strand
GCCATGCTCGCCGGCACGGGCGGCCTCGACCTCGGCGTTGAGCGCGAGCAGGTCGGTCTGGCGGGCGATCTCCTGGACGATGCCGATCTTCTCGGCGATCGTGCGCATGGCACCGACCGCCTTGTCGACCGCGACACCGCTCGCTTCGGCGTCCTTCGACGACTGGCGGGCGATCTTCTCGGTGGTGGCGGCGTTGTCGGCGTTCTGCTTGATGTTGGCCGCCATCTCTTCCATCGAGGCCGAGGCCTGCTCGGCAGCGGACGCCTGCTCGGTGGCTCCCTGCGACACCTGATCGGCGCTCGCCGACAGCTGCTCGCTGCCCGCCGAGACATTCTCCGCCGCTTCGGAAGCGTCGCCGACCACCTGGCGCAGCTTGCCGGTCATACGGACGAGAGCGTGACCAAGCTTATCCTTGTCTGAGAGCGGGCGATGCTCGGCGGTCAGGTCGCCATCGGCGATCTGATCGGCGAGGGCTGCGCTCTTGCGCAGCGCGGCGGTCATCCGGTTGACGGTGTCGACAAGATCCTTGATCTCGTCATTGGTGGTGACGTTCACCTCCTGATCGAGATCTCCGATCGCGACGGCATCGAGCGCGGCCGAGGCCTTCTTGAGACCGTTCGAGACTAGCCGCGAAATCCAGAGCGCAGCGCCAGCACCCAGCACAAGCGCCAGCAGGGCGATGCCGATCAACAGATTGCGGGCATTGCTGTAGAGATCGTTCGTTTCGTCATCGACCTGCTTCATCTGATCATGTTGGAGTTTGACCAGATTGCGGACGTCGTCATGCACCTTGTTGGTGTAGCTCGACGTGTCGTGAATCATGTTCACGGCCGCGTCGTTCTTCATCTCAAGCGCGAGTTGACGAATGGCGCTGTTCTTCGGCTTGAAGGCCTGCCAGTCCTGTTCGAGCGCCTGCCACTGCGTCTTTTCGTCGCCCGTTGAGCGCTTGACCAGTTCGGCGGCCAGTTCGTCGTTTTTGGCGAACAGGGTCTCGACGTCCTCGTTCATCTTGCGGATTTTCGCGGCGTCCGGGGAAATGATCGCGTCGCGGGTAATCTTGAAGACTTCGCCCAAGGTGATCTGGAAATCCTGCGCGTCGCTGAGATCGGCGGCCGGTCCGTCGATGATCTCGGTGATCGCCGAATTCAGGGTGTTCATCCTGGACCAGGAGATTCCGACGATCAGGGCCATCATGGCCAGGACAATCGCAAAGGTCGCGCCAAGCTTGAGCTTAAGGGTAGGTCGCATGGTGTAATCCTTTCAGGGGACCAGGATCAGGCGGCGTGAAGCTGGAGAGGGTCGGGGGAGCCCTCTCCGGCGGCCGCGAAAATCGCGTTGAGATCGGGAAGCACCGTCACCCCTCCGGGGCGACGAACGAGGCAGCGGATGAACTCGCGACGCCAGCTCAGTCCCACCGCGGGCGGGTCCTCGCTGTCGGTACGATCGAAGGTGGCGACTTCGTGCACCTTGTCGGTACGGATACCGATCAGGGCCGGCTCGCCGTCGAGCGGAACCTCGATCACGATGATGCGGCTGTCGGCCGAGGCCTCAGCCGCGGGCATGCCGAAGGCAAGGCCCAGATCGGCGATCGGGATCACCTTGCCGCGGAAATTGGTGACGCTGCCGACCAGCCGGCGGGCACCCGGCACGCTCGTCTCGGGGAGCAGGTCGAGAATCTCGCGGACGAGCATCGCTTCGATCGCGAAGCTCTCCTCACGGAGGCTGAAGGTGAGCACCTCCAGCTGACCATGATCGTCCCAGGTGATGTTGCTGATATCGGTCATGGCTTATCCAGCGGCGCGCAGCCGCTCCTCCTGGTTCTGTCCGAGGGCGACGAGCTGGGCGACGTCGAGGATCAGAGCGACCCCGCCGTCTCCGAGGATCGTGGCGCCCGCGAAGGTGGTGACGTCGCGATGGAGCGGCGACATCGACTTGATCACGGTCTGGTGGTTGCCGATGATCTGGTCGACGACGAGGCCGACCCGGTCGTTGCCCATGCCGATCACGACGATCTTCTGGAAGGTGTCGGGCTTGGTGCCGGTCGCGAACAGATCGCGCAGGCGCAGGAAGGGCACGAGCCGGTCGCGCAGCGTGATGAAGCAGCTGCCGCGCGAGCGCAGATCGTCTTCCAGCGAAAGCTCGAGACATTCGTCGACCGCGGCGAGCGACAGCACATAGCGTTCGGTGCCGACGCGGACGAGGAGGCCTTCGATAATCGCGAGGGTCAGCGGGATGCGCAAGGTGACCGTCGATCCCTCGCCAGGCGCGCTGGCCAGGTCGATCGTGCCGCGCAGGCTCTCGATCGTCCGCTTGACCACGTCCATGCCGACACCACGGCCGGACAGGTTGGTGATCTGGGCGGCGGTCGAGAAGCCGGGCTGGAAGATCAGCTGAAGCAGCTCCTGGTCGCTGAGCGCCTGACCGGGCTGGATCAGCCCCTGGGCCTCGGCCTTGGCGCGGACCCTGTCGCGGTCCATGCCGCGGCCATCGTCGCGGATCGTGATGATCACTTCGCCGCCCGCCTGGAACGCGGAAAGCGAAACCTTGCCTGTCGCAGGCTTGCCGGCGGCGGTGCGCTCATCGGCCAGTTCGAGGCCGTGATCGCAGGCATTGCGGATGAGATGGACGAGCGGATCGGCGAGACGCTCGATCACCGTCTTGTCGAGCTCGGTGCTCTCGCCGTCGGTGATCATCTCGATCTGCTTGCCGGTATCACGGGCGAGATCGTGGACGAGCCGGCGGAAGCGGCCGAACAGGGTCGCTACAGGCACCATGCGGAGCATCATCATCGTGTCGCGCAGCTCGTTCGACAGCCGCTCGATCTCCTCGGAGACCGAGCGCAAGGCGAGGTCGCCGCCGACATGGGCGATCTGGGACAGCCGGCTCTGAGCGATGACGAGCTCGCCCACCCTGTCCATCAGTTCATCGAGGCGCTCGGCCGGGACACGGACACTCTCGCCCGATTTTCCGGTCGATCGCGAAGGGGGCCCGTCGGCTGCGGGAGAGGGAGGGGTGGCAGCCGACGGGGGAACGGAAACGCCTTCTTCGAGTGCCGCGGGGGGTGAGGCGGCAGGCGTTTCCGCAGGGGAGAGAGGCTCGATCGAAATTTCCATGTCATCCATCACGAAGATGAACACGTCTTCGATCGCGCTGCGGGGAGCATCGGTCAGGATCTCGACGTCCCAGCCGATATGGCATTCGGTAGGGACGAGCTGATCGAGCGGGGGAATGGCATCGGCGAGGGCGACGATCTTCGCCTCGCCCAGCTCACGCAATTCGTCGAGCAGGAACAAGGGGTTGGTACCGTTCGCCATCGATTCCGGCGGCAGGCGGAAGCGCAGCTTCCAGCCGCCATGGGCGGGCGTGCTGTCCGGCGCCGACACGGCGGCCGCTTCGGCCGGCGCATGCTCGCCCGGTTCGTCGTTGAGCGCGGCCTGCAGCTCGGCGAGGATACGATCGCCATCAGCTTCGTCATGCGCATCGCCCTCGACGAGCGCACGCATATGGTCCTTGGCGGCCAGGATGACGCTGACCAGCTCTTCGGTCGCGGCGACCTGACCCTTGCGCACGCGATCGAACGCGCTTTCGCAATGATGGGTGAAACTGGCAAGCGCATCGAACCCGAACATCGAGCCCGAGCCCTTGATGGTGTGCAGTCCGCGGAACACCGCGTCGACCAGCGACTTGTTGGCGAGATCGCCGCTCAGGTCGAGCAGGTCGATCTCCATCTGCTCGAAAAGCTCGGCGGCCTCGACGCGGAAGGCCGCTACCGGATCAGGGCCGCTCACCGGCCCAGCACCTTCTGCACGACCCGGACCAGCTGTTCGGGCACGAACGGCTTGACCAGCCAGCCGGTGGCACCGGCGGCCTTGGCCTGCTGCTTCATCGAGTCGTCTGACTCGGTGGTCAGGAAGATGATCGGCACGCCGCTCTGTGCAGGCGATTTGCGGATCTCCTTGATCATCGTCAGCCCATCCATGTTGGGCATGTTGAGATCGGTGACGATCAGATCGAAGCGCTGGGCATTGGTGGCGGCGAGGCCCTGCTGGCCGTCACCCGCCTCTTCGACTGCATAGCCCGCGCCGGTCAGGGCGATCTTGATCGCCATCCGCAGGCTGGGGGAATCGTCGACGGTGAGGATGGAAGCACTCATTGGGGCAGTTCTCCGTGAAACCAGAAGTCGACGTCGGCGTCGGCGGGGTCAGTGAGGAAACCGGCGCGGGCGAGGGCGAATGCCAAGTACCCGGTGGCCGGCTTTGCGAGGTGGACTTCCTGGCCCTGCGCGGCGGCATGCTTGCGAAGCGACAGCATCAGCTGGACGAAGCTCAGATCGACCTCGGCAAGTTCTGAAGTATCGATGCTGACCCGCTTATTGGCAGGAATGGCACGGAGCCGATCGGCGAGTTCGCCGATCGATCTGGTCGTTGCCGAGTGTCCGGCGTGGATCTCGATGTCAGTCACTTATCCCTCCCTGCGCAGCCGATCGCGGTTGCGGGCGAATATCAGGTGCGGGCCGGAGGCGAGCTGGTCGGTCGCTTCGGTCCGTAGCGAGGGAGATAGGGCGAATTGGTTAAGGCGGCGTAAATGAAAAACAGATGTACAAATTTTATTTCTGTGCCTCCGTTCGGAATGAACTCATTATGCGCTTCAAAAGATGTGAAAATGTCTTGATAATTGAGCCAAAGTTGCCGATTATCAGCCTGATAGGCTGTTGAGATATACAAATGTGCAGTAAACGAAGGGCATGCGCTACGGCTGCGCGACGAAGCTCCGTTGCGCAGGTCCGGTCAGTGAGCCCGGAGCCGAGGCCGCCGTTCAATGGTGTTTGAAAAAGCCGAAGCAAGGCTGGAAAGCCAGCCGTTGAGATTACCGGGTTTCCCCGTAGGACTACGGGGAAATCTATGATGCCCGCTGATAAGAACGCCCCCGACGGACGGGATGTCTGTCAGATCGTCATCGATCACGCCTGCGAGTTGATAGCCGAGTCCGGAGTCCGTGCCACGACCTTGCGCGCAGTGGGTCAGCGGAGCGGAATCAACTTTTCCACCATCGCTCAGCTTTTCGGATCGAAGGAGGAACTGATCGCGGCATGCTTCCAGCGTACGGTGCTGCGCGACCATGAGCGGACCGACGCGCTTATGGCCGAGGCGGGCCCGGACTTCGGAAGCGTCGATCATATTGCCAATTATCTTTGGGCGATCTGCGAAGAGGCGGCCGGTCATCGGCGTCGGGAAACGATCGTGCTGGCTGAGCTATTGGTACATGGGGCCGAGCAGCCACGGCTCGACGCGATAGCGGCGGCCTGGATCGAGCAGCGTCGCCAACGTATCGAGTCGATGCTCGGTCGTGATCGGGCTCATCAGCGCAGTTCGATCATCACGCGAGTGCTGATAGCTGAATCGATCTTCATGGCAGCTTGCCACAGTTCGGCACGCTATCGCATCGAGGCACGATCGGCCTTTGCCGCCGCGCTGGTGCGCCTGATCGAAGCACCTCTGCGGGGTGAGGAGGCAAGCGCGAACACAGCCGCTTCGGAGGTTGCCGTTCCACCCACCCGGACCGGTCGGAGTGGGTCGGCGCGCGAGGGTATCGTCGACGCCACAGCCGATCTGATTGCTGAACGCGGATTGGATGCGGTGACCAATCGCTCGGTCGCCGCCCGCGCAAAAGTTTCTCTGGCGCTGACGACTTACCATTTCGCGTCGCTTTCGGCGCTAAGGTTTGAGGGGATCGAGCTTTTGGCGACGCGCCTGCTCGATCATCCGATGCCGACAGCGCCCACCATCGCACGGGGAATTGTCGAGGTTCTTCTGGCCTGTGCGCGTGGCGGACTTCCCAGTGATCATGCCCTTGCACTCTGGCGTCACCGCGTTGTGCTTTCCGAAACCCCTCATGCCGTTTCGGATCCCGATTGTTTGCAGCTTGGGGCGAATTGCTTTGCCGCCTGGGATTTCGGCGAAGCTCTGACTGAGCTGCTGCGGGTTTGATGGACACCGAGATTAAGGGGTTTGCAGACTTCGCTTTTGCGGGAAATCGTTGGCCACGCCATGTCAACCGCATGGTGTCAGACGGCATATGGAGCGGATCATCAAGGCCATCGAGCATGCTCCAGATTGGCTCCGGCAACATCTGGTTTCTAAGGATCCGCAATTGCGCATCCGAGCCGAGGAAACTCTCGCAGCGATGATTGCATCCGCGCTGAAGGCAGGTCGCATCGCCTTATGAAGTCGCCAATATGCGCTCGACTAAACGCCGGAAACGAGCGTTAGTGAAATCGATGAGTCGCTGCGCCTTGGAGCCCTGCGACCAAGCCCGGACGCAGCCTTGCGCCGGGCTTCGGGCGCTGCAAGCGGCGCTTTTGCCGCTCCGCTATGACGGAGCCACCGGTGATCAACTCGGCGACCCGCGCCAACCGTAAGTTCGAGGCCGTTCGCGCCTGTCAGAAGGCGGGATCCTGCCCATGAGCGAGGTAGACAACGCTCTGGCTGAGCTGGCGACGATGACGCCGGCGCAGCTTCGCGATAAATGGCAACGCCTGATCAAGACGCCCTGTCCACGGTTCGGTCCTGACTTGCTGCGTAGGGCGATAGGACATCATCTTCAGGAACAGGCCCATCGAAAGTCGACGTCGCAAGCTGCGGCGGCGCTGAGGACGGCAAGCGGGCGAGGGGCGTCGGAGCTGCGATCGGGCACTCGTCTGCTGCGAACCTGGAATGGTCGCGAGGTGTCGGTGCTGGTGACCGACCGCGGCTTCGAGTTCGAGGGACGAAACTGGGGCTCGCTGTCGGCTATCGCCCGCGAAGTGACGGGTACAGTGTGGTCGGGCCCGCGCTTCTTCGGTCTGACGGGAGAAATGGCTCGTGAGTAGGAGCAAGCCTCAAGCGCAACGGCCGAGCACGACCCGCTGCGCTGTCTACACTCGAAAGTCGACCGACGAGGGGCTGGAGCAAAGTTTCAACAGCCTCGATGCTCAGCGCGAGGCATGCCAAGCCTATATTCTCTCGCAGCGTCATGAAGGCTGGGCCCTGGTCCGGGACAGCTATGATGATGGCGGCTTTTCCGGCGGGAACATGGATCGGCCCGGCCTGCACCGGCTTCTCGAGGACGTGAAGGCCGGCCGGATTGACGTCATCGTCGTCTACAAGGTCGATCGATTGACCCGCAGCCTCGCCGACTTCGCCAAGATCGTCGAGATCCTCGACGAGCGGGACGCATCCTTCGTCTCGGTCACCCAGTCCTTCAACACGACCACCAGCATGGGCCGGCTGACCTTGAACGTGCTGCTGTCCTTTGCGCAGTTCGAGCGCGAGGTCACTGGCGAGCGGATCCGCGACAAGATCGCGGCCTCCAAGGCCAAGGGCATGTGGATGGGTGGAACCGTACCGCTGGGCTACGATGTCATAGATCGCAAGCTGGTGGTCAATGAGGCCGAAGCCGAGCGGGTCCGCCACATATTCCAGCGCTATGTCGACATCGGATGCGGCAGGGCTTTGCGGGACGAGTTGAACGCCACCGGGTATCGGACCAAGAACGGTAACCTCTTCGGCCGAGGCTCCTTGTTCGGCCTCCTCAAAAATCGGACCTATCGTGGTGAGATATCCCATCGCGGCACCATCCATCAGGGGGAGCATGACGCGCTTATTACCCCGGAACTTTGGGATGCCGCCGAGCAGCTCAGGTCCGAGCAGAGCGTCGAGCGGCGGCGCGCGAATGCGCGTCACCCGAGCCTGCTCGCCGGCATCCTCTTCGATGGGGAGGGCAGGCGTATGTCGCCGAGCCATGCGGTGAAGAGCGGCAAGCGATATCGCTATTATTGCACGCACGACGACGGATGCCCCCCGGGTGCGCCGGCGCCGTGGCGAATTCCGGCAGATGAGATTGAAACGGCTGTGATCCGGCTGGTCCAGGCATTGTTGCGCGACCGGTCCCGGGTCATGTCAATCGTCGGCACGAGCAGCGCAGCCTTGTTGGGTTCGGCTCTAACCAAGACGTACGAACTCGGCCAGTCGCTCGATAATCCGATCGAGAGACGTGCCGTCATCGTCGATCTGGAGCCCGCAGTTCACCTTGGCGAAGACCATATCGAGATCCGTATGAGCGCTGCCGCGATCGCCGACGTGCTGGGCGTGAAGCCCGACATGTACGAGCACAGCGAGGAATTGATCATCGCTCGCGCTCCCGCGATCAAAGCGCGGCGGGGTAATGAGACCAAGCTTATCATCGCCAATGACAATGGGCGGGCTGACCGTATCAAGGACAAGCGCCTCATCGACCTCATCGTGGAGGCCCGTCAGACCTACAAGCTCGTGATCGACAGTCCCGATGTGCCGATCCGCCGGCTCGTCAGGCAGCAGGGGAAATGCCGCAAGCGTTTCTACAAGCTGCTGCACATCTCGATGCTGGCACCTGATATCGTCCTTGCCTGCGCCGAGGGGACGCAGCCGGTGCGTCTCACGGCGGCAAGTCTGCTTGATGCCGATTTGCCGATGCGCTGGCAGGATCAGCGCGAGTTGCTCGGTTTCACCTGACTTCAGCCCATCCAGACACAATTTCTCCGATTTCACGGCGCGGGCTGGCCACGCAAAATTGCGCCTTGGAGATGAGGACCAAATTCTGGCGCAATAATCGCGGGAGGATTTGTCTCGAGCCGCTGGGCTGGGAAAGCTGGCCGAAGAAAAGCCCCGAAACTGCGGGTTTTTTGGTGGGCGGTCTTGGAGACGCGGATTTCTCGTGAAAACCCTGGACTCCATGGTGCCGGCTGTCGGACTCGAACCGACGACCTACCGCTTACAAGGCGGTTGCTCTACCAGCTGAGCTAAGCCGGCCGACGCGGCCCTCATGCGTCAGCGCGGCTCATAGGTCCAGCCCGGAAAGCGCTGAGCGCGGTGGCGTGGACCGCCGAGAGGCGCCGCGAGAGCAGGCGGGTGCCCGCGTCCCGCCGGCTTGTGCCGTTTTGCGCCGCTCGCTTGCTTATCAGGTGCGAGATCATCAGTCGCTTCGATTGCAGCATGGAGACGATGAAGTTCTATCTTTGCTGTTATCGATCGATCCGTCTGAGATTAGATCAACGTTGACCTCATGGACAGGGACGACGACGATGAACATCCTCCATCTCGACAGCAGCATCCTCGGCACTGCCTCGATCACCCGCGCGCTCGGCCGTCGCCTCGTCGAGCGGCTGGCGCGAGACCTGCCTGGTGCCACCGTTCACTACCGCGACCTTGCCGATAACCCCGTCCCGCACCTTTCGGGTGCGTTCCTCGCGGCGCAGGCGGCGGACGACAGCGCAGGACAATTTGGCGCCGAGATCGCGCTCAGCGACGAGATCATACAGGAATTTCTTGCGGCCGACGTGCTGGTGATCGGCGCGCCGATGTATAATTTCAGCATATCGACCCAGCTGAAGGCATGGATCGACCGCATCGCCGTAGCGGGCAGGACCTTTGCCTACAGCCCGAACGGCCCCGTCGGCCTTGCGGGCGGAAAAAAGATCTATGTGATCTCGGGCCGGGGCAGCAGCTTTGCCGCCGGATCGCCGGTCGAACCGTGGGATTTCCAGGAGCCTTATCTGCGCGCGGCGCTCGGCTTCGTGGGGATCACCGATATCGACTTCATCCGCGCCGAAGGCGTTGCCCGGAGCGAGTTGCGCGATGCAGCCATCGCTTCCGCGGAATATGCGATCGATGCCATGGACATCGGGATTGGCCCGCTCCTTGAAGCTGCCTGATCAAGGGATGCCGAAGGTCCAGCCTTCGACAGCCGCGATTTCGGCGGTCAACCGTTCTGGGTGCCACAGGCGTGCGTCCGACGCGGCTTCGGCGAGCCAGGCCGCGGTCAGCACGGCGTCGGTGCTATGATCGTCATAGCGGTCGAGTCGCGGCGATTGCCGCACGCCGAGGCCGGCGAGCCCGGTCTTGAGCCGTTCGGCATCGCGCATCTTGCTCCCCCCGGTTAGCCCGGCGCGCCGCGCGGCGATGGTGGTGTAGGCCTCGACGATCAGCGGGCCGTCAGGGGGGAGCGGATCGAACGGCCATATCGGGATGCGTCCGTCGAGCCGGTGGAGCAGCCGCATCCCCGTCAGGCTCGACTTGCCGACCTGCGCCGCGCCGACGAGGTTGAA
>Ga0207641_10006192_pt1 | contig 10123 bp, 6 predicted proteins | sample KBSSwiS62_FD_184306 | JGI IMG/M metagenome (GOLD analysis project Ga0207641, IMG submission 184306) | Switchgrass rhizosphere microbial communities from Kellogg Biological Station, Michigan, USA - KBS Switchgrass S6-2 (SPAdes) (version 2) | ecosystem: Host-associated > Plants > Roots >... | reverse complement strand
CGTCGATCTTGATCTTGGCCGCGAAGCTCGGGGCATTGAGCTGGGCCGCCCCCCCGAGCACATAGGCGCCGCGGCCGAGGCGGTCCTTGAGCTCGTCGGCGCCCTTGATCATCGCCGCGTCGAAGCCGGCGCCCGCCATCACGGCGAAGCGCTCGCCCTCGAAGCGGCCGACGTCCAGCCGGCGCCGCTCGCCGAGCAACGCGACCTGCACGGCCGCGGCGATGTCGCGCTCGATGCCGAGGTTCGTGGCGAACAGGTTCGAGGTCCCCGCTGGGACGATCGCAAGCGGAACCTGGGAGTCCCCGAGCGCGTTGACGCAGCGCCGCACCATGCCGTCACCGCCCCAGGCGAGGATCAGCTCGGCGCCTTCCTCCAGCGCCCGCTCGACCGCGGCCGGCGCCCGCTTGCTCTTCGGCACCTCGGTCCACAGCGGTTCCGTGATGCCCGCCTCCGCGAGCGTGCGCCGCAACTCCGAGAGCCCACCTCCGAGCCTCTTGCCCGCGTGGGCGACGACCGCCACCTTCATGCTCGCTTCCGCCTCTCCGTCGCCGCGCCTGCCGCCCGGCAGGCGAACAGCGCCACCAGGATTGCCCCGATGCCGACGAGCACGCCACCGGCGACGTCGAGTGGATGGTGCATCCCTTCGTACATGCGCGAGAGCGCGACGAAGCTGACCAGCAGGATCGCCCCGGTCCAGGCCAGCGCCTTCGACAGGCTGCTGGTGAAACGGCTCGTCAGCAGCAGCACGAGGCCGGCGTAGACGGCGACCGTGGCGGCGGTGTGGCCCGAGGGATAGCTGGTGTCGGGCTCGAGCTTTTCCAGCCGGGGGACGGATGGGCGCTCACGGGGAACCGCGAACGAGGTGACGTAGTAAGTGGCCGACTCGACCAGCAGCGCGAAGACCGCAAACGCCCCGAGGCGCCAGTGGCGGGTAACGACGCAGGCGATCGCGATCAGGACGACAAACGTTACGAGGACCGTGGTGCCAAGCTGCGAGCCGATTTCGGCGATCGTGGTGAGCGTGCCGCTGCGGTGGTCGGCCAGGGTCTGGTTGAAGCTCTCATCCACGCCGCCCAAGCCGAGCCCGCTGTCGCTGACCAGCACGTTGACGACGAAAAGGCCGAGCAGGATCGAGGCGACGAGGAGCACGAGGAGACCGCTGAGCAGCGCCACCGCGAAGACGAGAGCGGGGTGGCGGTCGCCGAGGGCGGCGGCGAAGCGATCCGCGTATCCACCGGGGCGCGCGGCGAGTGCGGTGACCGGGCGGCGTGCCGGTTTCCCGGCCGTCGTCGTCGGCGCTGGAGCGGTGCGAGATTGTTGGCTAATCGTCACGACCACGACCTATTGCCCGATTGGCGGCTTCCTAAGCCTCCCGGTTAGTCGGGATTGCGCGCGCCGCTTCGCGGGCACCCTCTAGTCGATGCCGCTTCTCCTGCTCCTGATCATCGCCATTTCGGCGGGGCTTGCCGCTGCCTTCCTGACGCGGCTCTATCCGCGACGCACCGTCGCGCCCCCCGTCGTGGAGATGGCGCACGAGGCCGGGGAACACGCCACCGGCCCGGCCGCGCGGCGGGCGCTGCGGGCCGCGCGCCTCGACCCGGAGAAGGCCACGGGGCTCGCGCTCACCCTGGCGGTCGCGGTGGTTCTTATGGGTGGCGTGGTCCTTGCCCTGCTGACGGTCGTCGTGCGCAGCACCGACGTGTTGGCGGGCCTCGACACGAGCGCGGCCGAGTGGGGCAACCGTCACGCAACCGCCTGGTCGCACGACGCGATCACGCTGATCACGAACCTGGGCGGAACCTGGACGGTGGTCATCACCGCGGTGGTGGTGGCGGCGGTCGATGTCGCGCGCACGCGCAGCTGCTGGGTCGTGCCATTTCTGCTCGTGGTCATGGTCGGAGACACGCTTCTCACCGAGGCGATCAAGGCGCTCGTCGATCGCGCCCGCCCGGAGCTCGAGGCCGTGGCGGCGACGCTCGGCCCCTCGTTTCCCAGCGGCCACAGCTCCACCGCTGCCGCCTCATGGGCGGCCTTCGCCCTCGTCGCCGGCCGTTGGTGGGGGCCGCGAGCCTGGCCGGCGCTCGCCGGCGCCGCCGTCGGCATCGCGGTCGCAGTCGCGGTCAGCCGCGTGTTGCTCGACGTTCACTGGCTGACCGACGTGCTCGCAGGGCTCGCCCTCGGCTGGGCCTGGTTCGCTGCGTGCGCGATCGCCTTCGGCGGCCGCATCCTGCGCTTCGGCGCCACCGCGCAGGCCGCGGGAGAGGGCGGCGCTGAGGCTGCGTCGGGCGCTCACTGAATCTCCAGCTCGGCCCGATACAGCTCCAGGCGCTCGGCCAGCTCGCGCGGACGGCTGAGCGCCGGGCAGTGCCCGCCGTCGATCTCGTCGGGCACGATGCCGAGCCGCTCGCGGACCACCCCGCGCATCCAGTTCGCCGGGAACATCCGATCGTCGCGGCAGAGCAGGTACCGCGTCGGTACGTCGGGCCAGGAGTCGAGCGGCCACGGCTCCCGCCCGGGCGCCTCGGCCTGCCGGCGGCCGTGCGCCAGCGCTTCGGCGGCGAGCGCCGGCGGGACATCGTGGTAGAAGACGGCGACCTCGCCGTCTTCACCTTCGCCGGCGGCGACCGGGGCCCCCGGATAGGCGGTGTTGGCGGCCCAGTCGTCGCCCTTCTCACCGGGCAGGGGAACCATTCCCGCGATCAGCACGATCGACTCGACCGGCCGCCGAGCGCAGACGAGCGGCGCGGTGAAGCCGCCGAACGATTGCGCCACCAGAATCAGCCCGGTTCGATCGCCGATCGCCTCGACGACCGTGTCGGCGTACTCCGTCAGCCCGGCCGACTCGTCCTCGCAAGGAAGGTCGACCGCCACCACCTCACTTCCCCGCTCGGCCAGCTCAGGCGCGAGCCGGTGCCAATAGAAGGCGCTGTCGCCCGCTCCGTGGATGAGGACATAAGTGGCCATTACCGATCGACCCGCGCAGGCTAATCGAGCGCCGAAAAACTCCGACGTGCAGGGACTTCCGAGGTGGAGCTGGGCGGATTCGAACCGCCGACCTCCTGGGTGCGATTCGGGGCGGCGGCCAGAACTGCTTTTCCGCAAGAAATAGCCAATTTCCAGGGGCTTTATCTACGTGGGTGAGCCCACCGAGTAGCTAGTCTCGCGCTGAAATATGCGGATATGCGGCGATGTGATCCGAAATCGCGGAGGCTGGTTCAAGGTTCTCGATGGCCGGTCCAGGTCTTCATTTGCTTCGGTTTCTCTGAAACGTGAACCCCAGCGCTGGAGGGGACCGCGGCGTCGGACCGCTGGGCTTCAGCCGTTTCGCTTCCGCCTCAAGATCTCAGGCTCGTCGACACCCACCCGCGCGAACTGGTGACCGAGTTGACTCGCGATCCTTTGGGCAAAATCGGGCTTCAGCTCTCCTACCCAGCGGAAGCGACGCCGCTCCACCGCTCGAAAAAAGTAGTGCCCGTGGTCTTTCGAGGCTGGAACGAAACCGTCGACACCCACCTCGAAATCGATCGACTCGAGGTCGCTTGGGCTCCCCTGTAGCGCGAGCGATTGCCAACTCGTGTCGGAAGGGTCGGCAAATACAAAATCGACCTTTCCTTTGTTCGGATCCTTCAACGGCAGAAAAGGAAAGGAGATCACCTCGCCGGGATTTAGCGCCTCACTGTCACAAAAGGGTTGGACGCAGATCCAAAACCTGCCCGAACGGCCCACAATGGTTCCGAGGTGAAGTCGGCGGCGGGGCTTCTGGTAGCTCGTGCGGAACATCATCCGCGTTGCAAAGCGCCCATCTGAATCTTCGGCTTCGGATTCGGTGTTGCAGAAGAGATTCGTGGCTGCGTCTCGGATTTTCTTCAGATCACCTTTGGAGCGGCCATCCGCCTCGTGCTGCGCTGCAAGAGCCTCATTCCGACCAAGACCATCACGAAGCATCCTGACAACTTGGGATTCAGTCACCGGTTTGTCGAACGAGAAAAGCTCGCCAAGTGCAGCATTGACGCCGAAGGTCGCTTTCAGCCACGCGCGGATCGCCTCGGTGTTCGCCGCCTTACCGACTTGCGATGCTGAAAGCACAGCCCGAATCTCAGCAGTCACCATCTCGATCACATGCGCCTCTGCGTCCGAAGGTCGTCGCAGTGCGATCCTGTGGCCGAGATACCCGCGATCCAAGTCGGGGCCGAGCTTCTCCAGGATACGGTGGGTGTCCTGGCGGACCGCGGCGAGGGCCCGGAGACCGACGCTGCTGACGATACCCCCGGTCAATTGGGCGAACTCGTTTGCGAGCCGGTCGGGGAGCTTCTCCTCCTTCACGCGGTTGCTCCGAATGGCGGGGTCCGGCAGTTTCACCGTCGCCTTGGCGAGGACGACGATTCGCACGGGTCCCTTGGTCATATTGAGCCCGTCTTGCTCTCGCCTCAGCTTGGCATCCGAGTAGGCGGCGTCGAGCACACCCTCCACGTCATTGGCGACCCCGACCAGATCCTCCTGACCGGTATAGATGGCAATGACCCGTAGACGTCGGCTCGCTGCGTCCTCGTCGGCTTTCAACACGCCGGCGATCAATTCGCATGCCCGCTCGCCCCTGACTCCGTTCATCCACCAGTCAATGACGAGCAGATCGGCCCTTGCCGCGGTCCTAGTCAACCGGGTGCCGACGGCGTCATCTGGGTCAAGGATCGAGCAGACCATTCCAGCGCCGGCAAAGGCGTCGATCAACTCTCGGGCATCCAGATCGTGGCTGTCGGCTTTGGATCCGGTCGGCTCTTTGAGTTTGGTGATTCCGGGGCCGCCGGGCGCAGCAGCACCGCCGAGGAGCTCGTCCGGTTCAGCGAGTTCGGTGGGCGGGGGGGAGTTGTCAGGGATCCCCCGGTCATCGACAACGACGACGGTCTGCAAGAAATCGTCGACGATCCGCCGCAGGCGCCTGTCGAACTCGAGGCTCGGCATCAGTGGCTGCGCTGGGATCGTTGACGGATCCGGAACACCGCTCCTGCGTCTGCCGTGGGCGGATCTACCGAGAGCTCCATGTCCTCTCTGGCTAGGGCCTCCCGGCTCACCGTGAGCCCGTAGCCCGTTCCTCCCGGCTTCCTGCTGAAACCTCGCTCGAAGATCGCGTCCTGGTCTCGCACAGCGATCCCAGGGCCGCTATCGCTGACGATCATGTCGCCCTGATCTACGTCGAGCGTGATGATCGAGCGCGGTCCCTGGAGATTGCTCAACCAGTACAGCGAGTTGTCGACGAGGCTCACGAAGACCGGATATATGGTCGACGGGTATTGGACGACTTTGTGGCGAGTGAAGGCTGCGGTTGCCTCGAGCGTGACGCCCTCATCCTCAAGCCGCCGTTCGAATACGTCCTCCAGGAAGGCGGTAATTTCGCCACCTTTGATCGTGGTCTTCTTGCGGTAGAGCCTGCGGTTGAGTGGCGTGAACAGCGTCAGGTAGCTGTCCAGATGCTCGAAGCTCGAGCGGAGGTCCCGGACCGGGGCGCGCAGGCCGGGATTCTCCGCCGCCCAGTTGGTGAGTCGCTGGATGTTCGAACGGATGCCACGGACCGTCGCCTGGAACTCGTGGTTGATCACCTCCACCGCCATGCCGAGCTGGGTGAACTCGAGATCCTGCTCGGAGCGCTCACGGAACCCCTCTAGGTCGGTCTCAAGCGCCTCGATCTCGTCGAGCCGCGTTACCAGCGGTCCCTGTCCATTCTCAGGCCAGACCAACTCCTCAAGTTGTTCGGCAACGCTGCTGAGCGCCTGCAGCTGGGCCGCCGTCACATCGGACACCCGTGATTCGAGATCGGAGCGGGTCTTCACGAACTGCCGCTCATCGAGTGCCGTTACGTCGGTGCTCGCCGCTTCGCTCAAGATCAGCTGCACCTGCTCCTCGACCGTGCGCAGGCTGCTTTTCCCGAGCTGCTGGGAGCGCTCGGCCGCGGCTTTCGCGGCACCGCTGAGTCTGCGTCGCTCCGAGGAGGCCTGATCGACGCCAGAGTCGGTCGCCAGCTTGATGGCTTGGTCGAATCTGACCCGCCTGGCGAGTGCGGCCTCGTGTTTGGACTGGGCAGCCTCCAGCGCTGCCTCGATCTCCGCCTGGACCGGTTCGAAGACCTCGGCGCCCAGCCGATCCATCTCGAGCTCATATCCACGCCAGTCGCGGGTAAGGTCGCGCGTGAGGCCCACGCCGCGGGGGCGCCGGATCACGAAGCTCTGCTCCAGCTCGGAGAGCTCTGCCCGCGCGCAGGCCTCGGCCTCGGCCAAGGCCGAGGCGACGGCTGCCTCACCCGCGGCCTGCGTTGCGGCTGCCAGGGCACCCCCCAGCCGTTTGATGATGAGGGCGGCGTCTTCCTCCGGCTGCTCTCGCCCCACTCTCTCGAAGAAGTCCCCCATGGCTTTGGCGAGAGCCCGCCGACGCTCCCGCACCTGGCGGCCACGTCGGGCGCGGGCCTTGTCGAACCGTTCGAACTCCTCACGTCGTTCGTGGTAAGGGTCGGAGAGGGTCCCGTCCTCACGAAAGAAATCGAATGCAATCTGGTAGAAGAACCGCTTGAGAATGTCCCGGAACTGACGATAGGCGTCGTTGGTGGCGAAGCCCTCGCGTCCCGCTTTCTCGCGGAGGTGGTGGTTCTGTTTGGTGGTGAGTTCCACCACGCCGAACATCCGTCGGTAGGAGAAGAAGTAGTCGGAGGCGCTTTTCGAGCGTCGACGTTCCAGGTCGAGAAAATCGAAGTCGGAGTTGCCGTAGGGCAACACTCGGATGCCGTCGCGGTAGATGTAGAGGCCGCTGTAGCGATCGAGCTTCGCCACGATCTCAGTCCACTCCTCAGGACTGAGACGAGATTGTGAGCGTTTGCCCTGGACGTAGGCGATGTGGATGTCGAAGGGACCGCACGCCGTCGACTCGCCGTGTGCGTCAGGCCACGCGAGCTTCCAGGGCACGGAGTCATCCCCGAACACGGAGACCTGTCCCTCGAACTGCCCGAAGGCGTCGAAGGACCCGTGAAAATGGTGATCGGCGGCCTCGAACTCAGAAGGCGTGAAGAAGTCCGATTCGCCAATCAGATCGTTCCAGGCGTCATCGGCCCAGTGATCACGAAATTCGGTCTCCAGCGCGGGAGCACTGTGCCCAGGCGCCATCGTGTTGCTGAAGCCAAGCAGCGTCTTTAACAATGGCGCCGCCTCAATGGTCGGGGCCGTCGTTTCGGTCAGCTCGGCAACGAGGTCCGGAGAGGTCGGTTGGATGTAAAACTGCGTGCCGGAGGAGCCACGAAGGCTCGGGTCGCCTAGGGAGTGCTCGTAAGAGAGAATCGAGAGGTTCGCGACCTTGTCCAGCTCGGCGTTGATCCGTTTCACGGTCTGGGCGTCACCCTCGCCTTTCACCTCGTCTACATTTGTGCGTACTCGCTCGACCAGGGCAGCGAGGTCGTCATCGCTCGGAAGGGATCCGCCGGGCAGCACTGCGGTCGGGATCTCGATCTCGGCGAGTTCGGCGCTCTGGAGCTCGAAAACGCTCCAGTTGAGGAGGGCGACGACGAGGTCTCCCGGCTCGCCTTCCACCAGCGGTCTGGTCAAAACGAGCACCTGTGGACCGATAGCGGCGATCGCGAGGCGACCGATCCCCTTCTCACCCAGCACGGGACGCCGTCGAAATCCGGGCCTGGTCGGTCGCGGCCGTCCGCGCGCTGGCACCTTCGCCTCGGTGCCGAGCATCAACCATCTGTCGGCGAAGTCCTGGGCGGACATGCCGATGCCATCGTCGCGGAGGACGAAGAGGCCCTCGCGGCGAAAATAGTCCGCTACGGCGTGCTGGGCATAAGCATCGTGCGCATTCTTGAAGAGCTCGCTGATTGCCGTCGGAATGCCCGCGATCTGCTGACGTCCCAGCATGTCGACGGCCCGCGCCCTTGCGCGGAAGTGAGCCATCAGGGGCCGCCATCAGGCGGCCGTTTTTGGCTCGCATGGTGCTCGCGGAAGGCTTCTCCCATGCGCCTCGCCAACATCACAGGGACCGCATTGCCGACCTGACGAGTGGCCGACTTGATTCCGCCTTCGAAGACGAAGTCCTCGGGAAACGTCTGAAGACAGGCCGCCTCTCTGACGCTAATTGGCCTGTCCTCGAAGGGATGCCCAAACCTGCCGTTAGAGATCGACGTGCATTTGGTCGTCAGGACCGGCGCGAGACCATCGGCGTGCATGCGGCCGTAGACGTCGGAGTGGCCGTCATGGTTGCGATGGCAGTCGAGCTGCATTTCCTCTGGCCAGTCGAAGCGGTTGCCACCGGGCGGCGTCGCGCGGAGCCGTTCCAGGTTGCGCGGGGTCACGGCGCTGACAAGATGATTAGGGACTCCCGGATGCTCCTCTCCTGCCTCGAGTGGGGGAAGGTGACCTATCGATTCCCAGACGGTCGACGGCTGTATCTCACCACGATCTTTGCCGTGACTGGGAGCGGGAATCGTGATCGAACTGAGCTGGCTGGCGAGGATCACGAGCCGGCGGCGGCGTTGGGGTACGCCGTAGCGATGGCAGTCGACCACTTCGGAGGAGACCTCGTACCCCATTGCTCTCAGCGCTTTGCAGAATCGCTTGAAGGTGCTGGCATTGGCATGTGACATTCTGAGGCCGGGAACGTTCTCTATAAAGATGAACTCCGGCCGAAGTTTCTCGATGATCGGGATCAATCTCAGCAGGAGCGAGCGTCGCGGATCACGTCTTCGTGACCCGACGAACGTGCTGTAGGGCTGGCAAGGGGCGCAAGCACTGAGAAGAATCGGGCGGCGAGTCGGGTCGATTGCCTCGATGACAGCATCGACGTCGATAGTGGAAATGTCTGCCTCGACAAATTTCGCTTCAGGAAAATTTGCGCGGAAAGTCGCACTTGCCTCCGGCTCAAAGTCCAAGCCGAACGCGATCTCCATGCCGGCCTGCTTCAACCCAGCGCTGGTACCTCCGCAGCCGCAGAAAAAGTCTGCGACCCGAATCGGCACATCGCTTGAGTCCAACGATCCCTCCACCCTCCAAAAGTATCTAATACTTGGAGCGGCGGCCCCGACAGGGCCTCAAGATTCAGACTACGCCCGTTAACAGCGAGATGCCTGGGTGCCTGTTGTGGGGGAGCCGATGAGGAGCACCGGCTAGGCAGCCTCCGGACCCACCTCATCCCTACACGCCCGCACGAGCTGCCCGCGTGCCTCTTGCCATCGTCGGACCCAGTCTTGGTCTGGCCTCTCGAATTCCATGAGGAGCTCGTTTACTCTCTGTATGTCCTCAAGGAGCGCGCTTGGAGCGACCATCAGTAGCTGATTTGCGGCCAACGAGTAGCGATCCAAAAGGTCGCGCAGGTGTGGAGTGAAAATCGCTTCATGTAGCCGCCCTGAGGTGTAGTCAAGCTGCGGAGTTCGTTTCTCGATGAAGCTATTGAGTGCCAAAACGGCGCGACCTGACCTAGGTTGACGTGCGGCCTCTATGCCGATCAATTCGAGCATGTGGAGATAGCCAACGATTGCCAGGCGCAGTGCCTCGCGCGTTCGTTCCTCGGCGTCGGTGTTGCGGATTCGGTGATTGGAAAGCGCAAACCACGATTCCGCCACCTATGGCGCTTGCGCCGACGATTGCCGCGTTGATTCAGTCCATGACACCCGAGCTTATTGTGGGAGAGGGGCTTGCCTGAACCCTTGCGGAAGCGCCTCTGTCGCCCAAGGCGAATCGGCCGCACATCCAATCGAAGGGAATCCCCGAATATCAATGCGGGGATAGGAGGCGATGGTTCAAGTTCCCCCCTGGAGAGCGAAGTTGCCCGTTTGCAGGGGGTGTCGGTGAGTGGAGCTAGGCGGATTCGAACCGCCGACCTCCTGGGTGCGATCCAGGCGCTCTGCCAGCTGAGCTATAGCCCCGAAAATGGCGATTTGCAGGGAAAAGGAATCCAACGAATCGCCGGAACGACGCTGAGTTTACAGCGGATCGCTCTTGGGTCCCGGGGATTACAGGCGATGCGGCTCAGCGGGCCGTGGGGCTCAGGACTTCGGGACGAGGACCTGCCCCAGGGCACCGCTTGCGAAGCGCTGCTCTTGCACGAGGTCCAGCTTCAGATGCCGGTCGAGGTCGGCGAAGGGGCTGAG
>Ga0207641_10006191_pt1 | contig 10123 bp, 16 predicted proteins | sample KBSSwiS62_FD_184306 | JGI IMG/M metagenome (GOLD analysis project Ga0207641, IMG submission 184306) | Switchgrass rhizosphere microbial communities from Kellogg Biological Station, Michigan, USA - KBS Switchgrass S6-2 (SPAdes) (version 2) | ecosystem: Host-associated > Plants > Roots >... | reverse complement strand
CGCCTTGCCGCCGTTGGCGACATAGTCCGATACCTGCATCTTCAGCGCCACGGAAACGGTGCGCACCGTCATGGTTTGCCTCGCTTCCATTTCGCGCGCCAGCGCGCCAGGTGGGGTTGTTTGCCGTTCTTCGCGAACGCCTCAGAGGTGATCGAGATCGCGACGCACTGGTGGCATTTGATCGGCGGAGGGACCTCAAAGTCGGTCGCGTCGACACCGTCTGCCGTGGTGTGCGGCAGCCATCCGCCGCAGCCGTCGCAGGTGTACGACCGGTATTCGGCCAGGGCCAGCAGGAGTCCCTGCTCGTGCTCGTCCCACTCGGCTTCGCGGGTCGTGACCGCCTTGACGATGTTGCCGTGCCGGTCCCGCGTGTACGTGGTGGTCTCGGCCGGCTCCCAGCCGTCGAAGCGTTTCGGGGAGATACCGAGGCGTTCGGCTGCCTCTACTCGGCCTCTGAGGTCTGGAGAATCTGCGAGGCGTCGTGCGAGAAAGGGACATCGACATCACGGCGGTTGACCATCCACGCCGTGTTCGACAGGAGATCGAACTGCGCCGAGGACAGCACCCCTTCGTCGCCAAGCAGGTTCTCCCAGTCCTCGTCGTCGAGTTCCGGGGCGACCGCGCAGGCGCGGACCATCGCCGCGAAGAAGGTCTCCTCGTTCGCGCCAAGCGCCCGGTCACCGAGGTTTCCCTCTCGCGGGGCGTGCTCGGCGAGCAGCTTCGAGAACCCCGTGCGGGGCAGCGCGCGGAACCGGAACTCGATCGAGTGCTCGAGCATCCGTTCGCGCAGCGCCATGATCTCGGCGGCGACCGGCTTGGACGGATCGCCTGCCAGCGACGCCGCGCCGGAGGTGCGCTGAAGGTCTGCGAGCTTGCGCTCCAGGACTTCCATCTCCGCGGTGAGATCCGAGTTCATGCAGATCATCACCGAGCGTTCGGGCAGCTTAGCGCCCTTGATCATGTCCTTGATCTTGATCGTGTTACTCATCTCAGCCCCTTCGATCCCAGCCCCGGGCAGGACGAAAGGGCGCAGCAGTCCCGGGCTGAGGTGGGACTGCTGCGCCCGGTAACGGTTACGCGATCGAAGCGCGCAGGGTCGGCGGCAACGAGATGAACACCGGCACCTGGTACTTCGCGACCTCATTGGCGGCCGGTGTGACGTACTTCGTCTGGCCGCAGATGATCGGGTAGACCTCCACCGCCTGCGACGACGCCCACGCGGTGGACTCGGCGATGTAGCGCCGCACCACGATGTAGCCAGCCGTGCCACGCACCAGCGTGGTGTAGGCGGTGTCACCGGAGGCCTGCTTCTTCAGCTGCAGGGCGGTGTTCGAGAAGTCGTCCCGGCCGATGTTCTTGGTGTTGAACGTGGAGGCCAGCGACGTGGTGTCGACTGGCTGGGTGTCCGCCTCGAAGCCCATCAGGCCATCGAGGGTCAGGATCGACTGGAGCAGAATCCCGGCGTTCAACTCGGTGGTCGTCGGTGCGGCGTTGTTGGCGATCGCGGGCACGTAGGCGACGCGCGTAGTGCCGTCAACGGTGATATCCGCCATGGTTACTCACTTCCTTCACTGGACGGCGCTGTGCGCTTGGTGGCCTTGCTGGTGGTCTGAGGTGCGGCGGCGCGTTCCGCCTCGAGGCGTGCGGCTTCCTGCGCGGCGAGGTTCTCCGCGACGACCGGGCTGATCTCCACCGGCCCCTCGTCGACGGGCTCCCAGCCCAGATCGACGTAGTCAGCGACGGCTTCGGCCGGACAGTGGAAATGGCCGCCGTGCTCTCCGTGGCGCAGCCACTGCCGCTCGTCGGCAGCCATTAGCCGTTGATCCGGATCAGGACGCACGTCACCGTGGTGGTGAAGGAGTGAGTGACAGTGGCGAGGCCGGTGGCGAGGTTCACGACCGTCGGCGGGATGTACATGACCTCGGTGGTCGCGTTCGTCACCGAGTTCGTCAGGTTCGTCGCCGCGTTACCGGCCGGGGTCAGGCCGGCGTCGACAACGGTGACCGTGTCGGGCGAGGCACCGCCGTTGATGACGACCAGATAGGCACCCTTGGTGCCGAGATCAGCCGCGGCGATCGTGTCGGACGCCGAAACGGCTGCCGGGGACCACACGACCCCCGCTGCCGTAGGCGTGATTGCAGTGAGCAGCGCCATTCGGCGTCCTCCTTGATAGGCCCGCCCGAATGGCGGATAACGGTGAAGCGGAAGCTCGGAGGGGCTAGCCCTCGGTGACGAGCAGGTAGACCGCGGCGATGTCGAGCACCAGCACGCCAGTCGTCTCATCCCGCACAGGTGGCGGCGATGCCTCTTGCTTGATCAGCCCACAGGACCGGCCCGTGATCGTCGGCCTGACGTTCAACAGCAATTGCCGGACCCGGCCCGCAACCGAACGCGCCGACTGGTCGGTTTCGCCTGCGCAGTGGACGAACCAGCGGGTCTCACAGGTGCGGGTCTTGCCGTCCAGCGAGTCACCCAGGCGGCCGTTCGGCCATGCCACCGTCGGATACACCAGGACGTAGGGCCGGGTCGCACCGTCGGGCACGCCGCCCTCGTAGACCGGGATCAGGCCGTCGGCTTCGAGGATGTCCAGCGCCGTGCGGGCGTGGAGCTCGTCGAGCAGGTCCAGGGTGATGCTCACGGCAGGAGATCCTTAGACAGCGCCTCAACGGCGACCAGGAACTTCGGCTCCTCGTCGGCCAGAGCGGGCAGGCCACCGGGCACGGGCGGGCTGTGCAGGCCACCGAACTCGAGGACCGCACCGAGGAAGCCCTGCCGGTACGCGTCATCTTCGGGGCCGATCTCAGACGAGATCCCGAACCCGTTGGACGTCATGTCGTAGCTGATCGACGTCGGGATCCGCGGCGCGTGTGCGATGCCGCTCCACGACTTCTTCCAGGCGTTCTTGATGTTCAGCGAGCCCTTAGATACGACCTTGGCCGCGCCCGGAGCGGCGCCGAGAACCGCGCGGTCCAGTTCGGCGACCACCTCGTTGAGGCCGGTGATCGTGACGTCGCCGCTCATCCCGACACCTCCTCGATGCCGAGCCGGCGCGACGTGCCGTGGGTCTTGTCGAACAGTTCCCGCACCCAGTAGGTGCGGCCGGCCGAGTCCGGGTCCAGCGCCGAGGTGTTGATCGTGATGATGTCGTTGATCCGCACACCGGTCACCGCCATCGGCAACTGCAGCTCGCGCTGTGTCTGGAAGACGTAGGCCTCGGCGACAGTGGTCGGGCGGGACATGCGGCCCTGCTGCTGAAGGCGGCATTTGCCGGTGTAGACGGTGGTGGTGGTCGGCGTTACGGCGCCGGTCTGGGTGTTGGTGGTCTTGCCGGTGACGCGGGTGATCGTGCAGGTGTCGACCATCAGGTTCTCGGCCGCGAGACGGCCCATCTGGGTGACGGTGAGCGCTGACATCACGTCTCCGTCCTGGGTCGGGTCACGGTGCCGGTGTTCGGGCGCGTCACGGTGCCGCTGAACGGTCGGGTGACGGTGCCGAGGTCAGGGCGGGGCACGATAAAGCTCGGGACATGGCCGTCGGCGATCGCGAAGCCGGTGGCAGAAAGGCTGGCTGCCCCAGTCGTTGCGGGGACGACCGCCCCTGATGCTGCGAGCGTTCCGGAACCGCTGAGCGACGCAGCACCCGCCGAGATCACAGCGGGCCGAATCGCGACCATCACGGCGCGCATCTCAAGGTTGGTCGACGACCAGGACCAGGTCTGCGTGCCTGTCGCACCGGCAATCGGTTGCGACACAGCGGCAAGCGATGCGCCGCGGCCGGTGCCCGTGGAACTGGACAGCGTCGACATGCCCGCCGGCGGCGTCCACGTCAACCCCACGGCCGCGTTACCGCCGACCACCGTCATCAGCAGCGTGTCGTTCGTGACTGTCGTCTGCGAGGCGATGACGCAGTTGGCTCCAACGCCGGTGTTCGTGCCGACGCTCGGTGTCACGTCGAAGACGGTCACCGTGTTAGCGCCGGAGGTCCGGCACATGAACCCGGTCGCGCGGCCCGTTGTAAGGCCGGTCCACGTGTAGCTGGCCGGTTCGCTGTTCGTCGCGATCCAGGTGTCGATGTAGACCGAGACGGTGGTGCCCGGGTTGTTAGACCCTGCCGCCCGGTTCCAGGATCCCGGCTGAGTCGTCGTACCGCCCGAGGCGACGATGAACGCGGTCAGCGTCTCGCCTGCCGTCACGCCCGCCGGAACCGAAACCTGCAGGCTTGTTCCGGACGCCTGCTCGGCCCGGGAGACGCTGCCGAGGACTACGGGCGCAGCCACCGGCTAGTCCAACGACAGCGCGAGGCTACCGGCCGGGATCTTGAACGCATCCCCGACGCTGACGACCTTCGACACCGACAGCGCGCCGTACCAGATCCGCACCGGCGAACCGGCCGAATCCCACACCTCCACGCCGACGACCGTGCACGCCGGCATGCCGAGGAAGACCAGGTCTGCGGTGTTCGACGTCGACCCGCCCGATGATGCCGTGAAAGTCACCGTCTGCGGCGTGTACGACCCGCCCGCCACCTCGGTACCGGCCGACGAGTCGGAGCCGTTCGCGGTCATCAGGCGGCACTTCAGCGGCGCAGTCGGAGCCGTCGCCGAATTGCCGAGCGACCAGTCCAGCATCCGGTTCTCGAAGGTGTCGGTGATGTTGCCGGCCACGGTGTCCCCTATGCCGATTCGGTGACGTACGCGGGCGTGCCGTAGGCGTTGCGGATGCGCTCCTGCATGAAGTCCGTGAAGCCTTCAGTCATCCGCGCCAGCGCTTCTGCGTAGGTGACCTTGTAGTCGTCAATCGCCTCGGACGACACCGCGGGGTTCGGGTTGCCATAGCCGATCTGGGCGAGCGACAGACACATCAGCCGCGCGACCTGCAGATACTGCGAACCGGTGGCGAGGCCGTGCGTGTAGGTCACCTTCGCCTGCGCGGGTAGCAGCCAGGTCGTCTGCCAGCCGACACGGCGGAACAGCCGCTGGCCACGGATCGCCCAGTCGGTGATCGCAGTGCCGTCGAGCAGGATCGTCGCCACCGACACGATCGGCTTCTGCGGCAGGTCCAGCCACACCGACCAGTCCATGACGTCGATCACCGCAGTGTCGGTGACCTGCAGAATCCGCTGACCGGCAACGTCCTGGATCAGTCCAGTGGCCATCTCGATCAGCATCGTCGCCGTGTAGACGTCCAAGTCATCGCGTTGGAGCAGGGCGGCGAGGTCTCCTGGCGTCGCAAGCTGGTCAGCCATTGAAGACCTCGCCTCCCATCACTTCTGCCCGAACTTGGCGATCAGGTCGTTCTTCGTCATCGCATCGGCGTCGTTGACGTCCATGCCCTGAGCGACGGCGAACCCGACCCACTCGTTCTTCGATGCGTTCGGCTTCGGAGCGGCCGGCTTCTCAGCCACCGCCTCGTAGTCGGTGCCGTCCGGGTTGACCCTGCGGAGTTCACCGCGGACGACCTGGTTGGCGAGGTTCTCCCCGAGCGGCAGGTGCAGATCGAGGAGAAGCCCGCCGGGCGTGCGGAACCAGCCGACCTCCGGCGAGGCTTCCCCACCCATCAGGTGTTCCGGGGGGCGTTGAACGCGGTCACGGTCATGACCACGCTCGTTTCCAGGATCATCGAGCCGTCCGACTGCAGGAACCGGTTCGACTCGAACGGGCCGATCCACTGGGTGGTGGAGTTCGCGACGGTGACGGTCAGGTTGCCCTGACCACCGGCGACGTTCGGCGGGTTGTTGCTGGCCAGGATCGAGATCGTGCCCGAGCCGCCGGACGCGTTGGCGACACGGAGCAGGGTGCGCTCGGGGAACGCCTGACGCCGGTTCGGGGAGATGTCCGGGACCTGCAGGCCGTTGCCGGCGCCCGCGACGGTGGCGACACCGGTCGGGTCGGCGAGGTTGGAGTTCGCCACGAGGGCGCTGTAGGGAAGTGCAACGCGAGCCATGTGTCAGCCTCAGATTCCGGTCGGGCGCGTCACGCGCGCGCAAGCGATGGCGTCGGGGCGGACGAGCTTGCCGCCGTAGAGGTACAGACCCTTGACCGCGTCGGCGAACTTCGCCTCCGGCCGGTAGGCCATCACCTGGTTGATCTGCTCCGCGAACGACAGCGCCGAGTCGACCCCGGCCTGGATCACGTAGTCGGTGGAGATCTGCTGGCAGTTGTTCGACACCAAGATGTCGAAGCCCGCAGCGCGACCCACCAGACCGTTGCGTCCGGCAGCGTCGGCGCCGGAACCGTCCTGGCGCGAGAACAGCGACGAGAGCAGCAGCATGCCGTGCGCCCACGGGGGCACGATGCAGTAGCGGCCCTCGGTCGGCACGTTCGCCTGGTCGAGCAGCACCTTCAGCTGCACCAGCACCTTGTTGTAGAACTCCTCCGTCGCGGTCGTACCGATCGCCGTGAAGGTGATCGCCGCCGCCGAGGACGGGAAGTTCGCGGTCTGCACACCGGTGTAGAGGCCCGCGATGTACTGGTCCGCCTGGTCGGCGAGCTTGTACGCGGCGCGCATCATCACCGTCGGCAGGACGTTGCCCTTTGCCTGGCGGGCGTCCACGTCGTCGACCTGGAACGCGAAGTACTTCGCCTGGTCGATGACCATCGTGCGCTGGAAGTCGGAGAGCTCCTCGGGTGCGACCGCGGTCACGTTCGGCACGTAGGTGCCGATCGTCGGGTCGGACACCGACGTGATGCGGACCGTGTCACCGGCCGCGGAGATCTCGCCCTCGTAGTCGCGGTTGACGACTCCGGGCTGGGCGAAGACCAGCTTCTTCTGCAGGGCCACGAGAAGACTCGCGGCCCAGATCTCTGGCCGGAACCGGAGAATTGCCATGGTTTACCCCTTCAGGGTCAGGAAGCGAGCAGATCGTTGAGCTGGCCCGCGACGCGAGCGGCTTCGATCTGGTGCGGTGTCATTCCGTTCAGGTCTTGCTCGGTCAGTTGCTTCGGACCGGTTGACCCGTTGCGGGCACCACCGTCTGCGCCACCCTGGAATCTGCGCGCCGTTGCGGCGGCGAGGTGTGGCTTCTTCTTCAGCAGCTCCGTGATCGCGGCACCGATCGCGTCGGCGTCGATCTGGCCATCGTCAATGAAATCGTCGACCTGGCCCGCCAGCAGTGCGCGGGCATCCTCGGGATCGGCGAACAACTTCGCGGCCTTCGCCTCGATCTTGTCCAGCGCCCGGTCCCGGAGCACCTCGGCGCGTGCCTCGGCCTGTGCCTGCTTGCGGATCGCGTCCGCGTCCGGCTGGTCGCCGTCCTTCGGTGCGTTGGCCTTGGCGATCTGGTCCTCGAGCGCCTTGCGCGCGTCGCGTTCCTTCTGCCACTTGCCCTTCATCGCATCTAGGGCCTTCTTGCCGGCGTCGCCGAGCTGGCCGGCGTCGCCCGCGTCGCTGGGCTCTTGGTCGTCGACCGGATCCGTGTCGACGTCGTCGGGCTCAACGTTTGGGTCGTCTGAAACAGTCATTGCCTGTGACTCCATTGCGGGGTCAGTCCTCACGCCTTGCGCGTGCGGAAGTCAGAGGATGAAGCCGAAGCGGCGCAGCAGCGCGATCGCTTCATCGCGGGTACGGGCGTCCCGGTAGATCTGCTCGGGCATGATTCGGCCGATGTTGCTGACCGTGTAGCGCTGCCCGTCGACCTTGACCAAGCCGCCAGCACGCTTACCGAAGATGCCGCGCGCGGTCGTTCCCTCCGTCGTGTAGAGCCGGCCGCCGGCGGTGTACATGCCGCTGCGGGCGTTGACGACCTGGCTGATGTTGGCGCCGTCACGGATCGCCTGCGCGCCCGCATTGGTGAAGATCCGGTTCTGGTCGGCCTCGGACAGGCTGTTGAAGTACGCCTTCGGGCTCACGACCAGGTCCCCGGCGACCGATTCGGCGGCCGGGATGTGCACGCAGTCGCATGACGGATGCCGCTGGAAACCTGAGTTCCAGCGGTAGAACCGGCCGGCGAGGACCGCGCAGCGGGAGCACGACGGCGGGTTCAGCATCCGCACGTAGCCGCCATGGCGTGACCCGGTGACATAGACGCCGTCGGCGACCCGGCCCGCGTCGGCGACCTGCGTGCGCGCCATCAGACGCAGCTGCAAGCCACCAGAGAACAGCGCCCGGTCAGTTGCGGCACCCTGGGCGATTGCCAGGACCGCACTGATCGCGGGCTGCTCGAGCAGCGTCGAAAGGCTGCGCCCATCCGAGGCGACCCCGGACAGCGAACCCGCCACGACGTGCACCGGTTCACCCGCACCGCCCTGGACAGCCGGCACGTACGTGTTCGCGGCCTCGGCGGCTTGACGTTGCGCTTCCGCGAGCACCGCCACGAGCGCCAGCCTCAGACCGCTCCACGAGCGCGTGATGGCGTGCGGGTCAACCTGTGCCCACATCCGGGCAGCGGCGGCGTCAGCGGCTTTTACGAGCTGTTGGCGGGCCTTGTAGTGGGCCAGCGCCAGTTGTTCGACGGTGGCCATCAGCCAGCCGCCGGAACGACCCCTGGATCAGGTGGCCCGGGCGGAAGCTGCCCCGCCGGAACCCCCGCGCCGGCGCGCGCAAGCGCCGCCAGCGGATCGGCCTCGTCCTGCGCCTTCTTCATCGCGATGACCCGCTGCAACTCAGTCGGACCGAGCCCGTACTGCTCAGCGAGCCACTCGAACGGGAAGCCGATCGTCTGCAGCTTCAGCAGCGCATCAACGGTCTGCGCGTACGACCGGTTCTCGGCGTTCTTCCACTGCACCGCACCCAGCCGGCACCTCTCGGCGGCCTGCTTGTCGTCGCGGACCAGCGCGAACAGCCGGAACACCTCTCGCACCGGCGGGGTGAAGAACGTCTGCTCCTCGTTGACCTTCATCACCAGGCCGGTCTCCGCCGCGCGCATACCGTCGGCGTTGACGTTGACCATCCCGTTACCGAGCAGCATGTAATGCGGTGGCGTGCGGGTCTGGGCCGCGATGTGGCTAACGCCGGTGTCGATGACGCCGGTGAACACGTCGAGTTTCGCCGCGTCCCACTGGCCGATCTTCGACTGGTCACCGGTCAGCCACAGAATCCGGTCCTCGGCGATCTTCTTCAGATCGACCGCGCGTTCGCCGACCTTCTGGCCGGTGTCGTCGAGGATCGGGATCTTCGGCGGCTCCTGGCCCATCACCACCCGCGCGGGCATCGACGCGAAGTCAGCGGCGACGAACAGATACGCCCACAGCAGGTTGATCGCGTCCTGCATCGCCATGGTGCCCTCGATGTCCGAGAGCGGCTGGCCCTTGAGCATCGGCCGGTTCGGGAACTCGACGATCGGCACCACACCGAGCGGGTTCTTGATCGGCCACGCGGCGTCCTCGTTCGGCTGCCGCTTCACCCAGCCCGTCTTGTCCGCGGTCGGGACCATCAGCCCGGCCTCGGTCAGGAAGAACGGCTCCGCGGTCGTCGGCAACGCGGCGAGCTGCACCTGCATCAGCCGGGTGTGCGGCCGCTCGAACTTCCACACCTCATCCGGCGTGTACAGCGTCGCGTACTCGGTGTCGTCGTCACACCACGTCTTCAACGCGCTCAGCCGGCGTCCGGGACGCTCCGGGTCGCAGTCGACAACAACCTGGTCCGGGCTTTCCCACGTCGCGACCGGGTTACCGTCGTCGTCGCCCCACACCAGCACGAAAGACCGCTTCGAGATGATCGACGCCAGGAAACCCTGCGAGGCCTGAGCCTCCATGTCGTTCATCAGCCAGTCGTTCCAGAGCGTCTTCTCCTGGTCAGACTGCTTCGGGTCATCGTCGAGACGGAACCCGTCAACCCGCAGACGCTCGTTCGGCGAGTCCGCGACCGGCGCACACCAGTTGTCCGAAAACTTCGTGTACCGGTTCGCGTGGTACTCGCGCCACTTGTCCGACGCGAAACGCAGCGGCTGCTTGCCGCGGTAGTAGTCGTCGGTCAGCGCCACAGCCGGGCGGCGCTTGTTGAGGACGCCGTAAAGCCGTTCGACGGTGGAAAGCGCCTGTTGGGCGGTCAGTGCCACTGCGGCCCCTTCCGTCAGGCGCTGTAGGCGTAGGCAACAGTGGACGGCCACAGATTCGCGGCGGTCACATCGCCGGCGGCTTCATGGCACAGGACCGACGTAACGCAGGCGTCGATCTTCTGGGTCTGGG